>ENA-UOTZ01000325-UOTZ01000325.1-compost-metagenome-genome-assembly--contig:-NODE-325-length-40865-cov-8.782706_pt1 | contig 40865 bp, 27 predicted proteins | sample MGYA00238144_ERZ746983 | MGnify/ENA primary metagenome ERZ746983 (study PRJEB28759, sample SAMN06268863) | compost metagenome | isolation source: single cell | place: USA: California, Emeryville, Joint...
AATCATGAGGTTAAATAATTTCTCAGATTCATAATCAAATGTACTACACAAAATAAAGTACAGAAATCGATGAGTTGCTTTTAAATAGTACAATTTTTAATTTAAAGTCCGTATTGGAAATTTTCTTCTCCTAACTGAATTTATGGATCTTGTGTCTTTGAGCAGATTTTGATCTCTGTTGTAAGTTTGAGAGAAAGTGAAGTTTTCAAACATCATTCAAGCAAAACTCTCAAGTCTCTCAGTTAATTTCAGAAATTCGATCTAATTCTCTCTGATATTTCTATTTAAATACCGAAAGATGTACAAGAAAGTTGCAAAATATTTGACAATTCTTTTGTTGAAGCTAAAAGATATCACAACCTTGACGTGAGCAAATTCCTCGGGGCAGTTTGAAAGTTTTCCAATCAGTTAGTGTTTTTTTTTTATCTGTTTCGAACAGGTCTTACAGCTTGTATTTCTCGCTCGCTCGTGCTTTGGCAATTAGGATAGCCAAGCTATGAAGACGAAACCAGCAAGTGCATCTAACTTTTTTGAAACTGTTCAGTCACGGGATTAAGCACTACATAAACTAGTATCTTTATCCAAGAGAGACAAACAGTTGCTGCTATCCTCAAAAATATTCTAGAAGCATCCCTTTCTACTCAATAAACAAATTTCATTGCCTGTTCGCCTGTTTCCTTTAAATCTTTGGAAAATCTCTTCGCAGCTCATTGTAATTAGACGTTACTTTTGAATTCAAGAGGACTATTGCGCTTTTCAACTGCAAATTTTGTTCAAAAGACAATATTAACTTGTTATCTTGTAACCCACTACAACACATTTTCATCAAGATTTAGTGCTATGCTCATTTTACATGCATGAGCTGTATTTTGCTTGAGTATTGTTTAGCGTTACATCAGGAAAACGATTAATTATTAACTAACTTATCTTAAATCGTCATCATTTTGACATAAATTGTAATATCAAATCCAATCAGCAATCAAATGAGAACAACAGCCTTGACCTTGACTCTTCTGGCCCTTTTCCTCGTGGCTCCTGGTGCATTTGGGGGCAAATCTCTGAGACTGAATTATGAAACGACTGAATTTACATCAGCTGTACAAATTGAATCCGAATTTACATCTGCGGTACAAGTTGAATCAAATGTCGATTGCACCAGAACGGACCCCTTAGCATGGCTTGACGTGGTGCAAAAAGTACTTGACTATCCTGGAAATGGAGCACTGTGTTCTGTCCTTAACATCTTGAAGACATGCAAACCTGCAGTCGAGGATCTCTTGGCGAATACGACTGGAATACTAGCTAAAAGACAGGTTAGTGCATATTTAGATTTTCTCAATATGGAAATCAATGCTTTGAGTCAATTTGCAAATAGATTAAGCATGGGATGCTAATTTTTCGATACTTTCATTATTTGTTTTAATATCACTTGATTTTGGGATGTGTATTTTCATGCAAGTGTCTTGAAAGTTTCAGACGTTCAAAATGCTCTCTTCAATGCAACTGAGTGGTAGTTATATGATGAGTTATTGGGAATAAGTGGGCTCAATAAAAACCTAAAAATAATAAGTGCTCAGGTGACAGTTAGTGAGTATCTGAATCATTAACAAAATAAATTTAATAATGTGAATAGTTTCGACCGAATGAGTCCAGGCGAATCACAGTTAAACGATCGACGAATACTCTCTTGCGATCTTTCAGAGAGCTTGAATTAATCAGGTTTCTGCAGTTTCGATAGTTGTTTTGACTGTTGAACCGAGAAAAATTGTTATTCAACTTCAATACCAATATTGCCTGCCTAATCGTCTCATAAACCATTGATTACATGAGTTAAGTCTGCAAGAAGCAACCAATCACAAACTAAGCGGCAAAACTTGAACAAATTTTCAAAATTTATCATTAAAAAAGATGTATGACGATCTTCCTTAATGGAATCATCCAATATTGCGAAACGAGGGATTTTCGAGCAGCAGTACTGATCTCATTATGACTACTTAAATTTAAGACGAATTCTATTTAATATCGGCAGTTACTTTTTGTCTCCTTTGAAAATCCGAATTCGTCAAAGAAAGTGCCGCATTAACTATGTTTGCTCCATGCTTCCTAAAAAACGTCCAGTTCTTCTTATAATCATTTAAATATCGAACCGCCAATTTTTTAATCACAATTAGATATAGAAATTTGCAACTTAAAATGACACAGCTTTACACCGAAATCGATATTTCAACTTTCACAAAGTAACATTTTCCATAAATTCTCAAATTAAACTGCCAGTTTCGATAACTCGAAAATTGGCACAAAGAATACGAACATTAGCAGCCTACGGTTCAAATAAGCCTCTGAAACATTTCAATGATTTACTTGGCATTTTTCGCTCTTATCCCTCTCAAAAAGGCTTGCATCCCTTCTGAATAGCATAGCATATATTTTATTTGGCTGGCTTTTAAGAATAAAAAAAATAAATTAAGTGTGATAACTAGCTGTTACTCTCTAATTCATCGTCAACGACTTGAATCCTACGAAACAGCCATGCAGATGTCAGAAAGCACTTTTGAATATAATTCGCAAATATATAAGGAATCTTGCAGGCTAGAAAACAAGAACCCCTTTCCAGCCATTCTCAATAGGTATTCTGATTAAACTATTATCAATGCCCTAACCGACGAAAGCATCGGAGACAACGAATTGTATCTCCGGATCGAACTGATCCCTTTGACCGAAGTTCCCACCATGGCAAATCTGTTTAAGAAAGGCCAGTTTGAAGCCATCACCTTCTACAGCGAAGAAATTCTGTCCAGAGAAAGCTCCTTAAACAATTCTATGACTACTCCAAATCCCTCTACAACGAAAAAAGGCGCTGGTCATAATAAGATAACGCCAAAAACGAAAATAGGTAATTTAAATTGGGTTCTAATGGGCGGATCATGACAATATAAAAAGGAGCAACGGCGAGTGATAAAAAATCTAAGAAGAAAATGTCGGCTGATTCGAAAGAAATGGCCATGCTCTACCAGTAAACTGGAGTTTTAAGTTGTTAGGGCTAAAGTTTGTGTCAGATTCCTTGCAAATCATATCGCCGAGGCTACTACATTGCGATCGTTAAACTTTTTTGGGCTTACCTTCCCTGCAGACTCTTTAGCGCTGGTCTCTGAGGTGAGAAAGCAGTTTCTATCAACGAATTGATTATTCTTTCATGGATTTGTATAGGCGATTCAGCAAAATTCGAGTATTTGCGAGCTTTCTATTGTTGGTTGTGAATTTGGATTTTATGGTAATTAATGTGGGAGATCTTGTCTAATTTATTAGAGCTCGAGATGCTTTATACAGGACTTTGCCAGAATTCTTCGATCAACGCGCTAGATTTATCGAGAAACAAGCTTGATGATAAATGTGGTGGGATGATTGGAAAAATTATCAGTGAGCATGGGAAAAAGCGCGACGAACTAGTTTACATTTATAGCATCAGAGGTCATGAACCAGAAGAAGACATTGACCTAAAGGGTAAGAAAGCTTCTGAGCCTTAGTTTTAATAGTGGATTCTAATTCAAATTTGCAGGTGTTTGTGAAATCAACCTAGCGTATAATTTCCTGGGAGACAACGCGATAAAAGAAATTTGTCGATTTCTTCAATACGACAGCTGGCTTCGGGTTGGCCCTATTTAAAATTAATGTGGTTCTAATCTCTTTGAATTCTTTAGAGCCTGGATCTCCGAGGCAATCAAATTGGACCTAATGGAGTCGCGGAACTGATGAGAGTTGTGGCTTCGAACACCTCGTTATTTACTATGGACCTGAGGTAGATCTGATTAACAAAACTACAAAGACTAACAAATGACGATTAGGCAGAATCCTGGTTTTAATGCCCTGGTTTCCAAGCATTTAATAGCTATCCTCAGCAAGAATATAAGAAATTTCAAGAGTAAAATGCCATCAAACCCTGAACTCGAGCAGGCCGAAGAGTCTGAATCTGGGCAAAAGGCCCATATCTACGAAGCGAGAGACGGCAGTGAAATCCAAGACTTTAGCCATTTCAAAAAGAACGAAAGTCAAGCACTCGAAGAATTGATCCACGGTGAAGATGAACGCGAGGTTAGTAGAGTTGATGCTTTGACCATTAATCCTAATCATTTCATCAAGAGTATGTCATTTGGTGATGGAAGAGAGCGCTCTCAAACAAAATACCCTCCAAGCAATAAGAAAGGGCGGCTAACTAACCCTCAGCATGTAATTGCTGGTGTTTAACACTTTGAGTTATCTCTGATAATAGGGAAGCTATTCTCCGCCCGAGGAGGAGAGAAAGGTCGAGGACATGCCTAGCAATGTGAAAGAACTGCAAAAGAGATTATTCCAGGCAGAGTCGAAGATTTCCCATCTCCAATATGAGAATAGCCAGCTGCGTAATGCGCTGAAGATGCTCACAAATCAAATCCAGAAAATCAATTCATGTGAGGGCGTTTATTCCAAGTTTCAAGTTAAATTCTTATCATTAGGGTCAGGTATTGCTGGAGGTCATAATGAAGAGCTTTCTGCTATTCTTCAAGCTCAAGGAGAAAGCATGTCGCTCTCTCCTAACCAGTTAAATTTAGGAAATGTAATTGTTTCTCTGCCACTGCGAAGTTAATTCAGGTTTTAGAAAAATGCTATAGAACCTGAAGAGGAAAAACTAAATCGCATGGAATTTTTAATGGCAGAACTGAGTAGGTTAATGGAGAGCATGGAGAACAACAGTAACAACGTGACGAAAAACTACACGGGACATTTCACCAATAGCACCAACCAGACTAATAACGCGACGTATCAGCTGATGAACAGCGCTAATAATATTAACTTTACGGCGAACAGCAATAATAATTCTCGAATCAATCCAAGTCATTACCCGAACCCTCAGGCCAATGTCAACCGCAGCGCGAACACTCGCTTCAATCAGAGTCCGAATATACTAAATGATTAATAGCTGCTTCATATCGTCTGTAAATATTCTCATAATCCCTTCTCATAGCAACGAGGATTATCATATATATATTTTTGGTTTTTATATTAGATAAACTAAATTGAAACTCTGAATATGAAGAACCCCCTAAAATATCTATTTTCATGGATTAGTCTTGGCTTAGAAGTATAAGGTAGGTCGTTGCCTTTACAATATAGCAAAAAAAAAAACAACAACAAAAAAACATAAAATAAAAACACAAATACAAATGATCAAAATCATATATATCAGAAAAATACTATTTGTACCAGGGAAGAAATTGTTTTGGTGTAGCGTTGATCGTTCGAGCTGCTTTCTTTGTTAGGCTTTTGTTTTAAAAAAAACTGTTTCTTGTCTTCTAATCTCCAATTCAATTATAAAATGTTTTTTCACTTGTGCTGAGTCTTGATGACCTATTAAGTTCTTAATCAGCTTATTCCTTAATTGATAAATTTATAGATACAATCAAGTCAAATAAGTCAAATGGAAAGTTTCGCTCTCTTGAATGCATCTACACCGGAAGTAGTTGATATGCCGATTTTTACCATCGAGCCAATCATCCTCGTACCCTCGTTTCTCTCATTGCTTGCTAGCCTCATCGTTATTATTTTCAACTGCTTTTCTCCATTAAATATGGACGCTTTCAGGAAAATGGTCTTCGGTGTATTCATAGGAGACATCCTCTTCTACATCCCAAAAGTCACCGCAGGGTTTCCTTACACGAAGAGCGGCTTATTCTGTGATATTGTTGAAGCGATCGCTCTTTTTGGTGGAATTTCCTCATTCTTCTGGGCAGCATCATTCGCAAGTGCCTTATACAAGGTCGTAAAACACGAAAACAGCCAAGTCGTTGAACAAGCCTTCAAGCATTACTTCCTTTTCTCAGTGGGACTCCCAATTCTCTTTGCAATCGGCGTTTCTCTCATAGATTTTGTCAAATATGATCCGGACACTTTTTCCTGCGTCCATCCAACATATGTGGGAGAGGTGGACTACTCATTTATCTTTTTTGCTGATGTTCCGCTGGTGATCGCCTCAGGACTCAGTATAATATGGTATATCATGGCAAGCGTACATATTCGGAAATATTTAGCAAAGGCTGGGAAGAGTGAGGTTGTTACCCTCTTGTTGTACCCGGCTATCATGCTGGTTTGCTGGATACCAGTCCGAACAGCTCATATCTTAACGCTGTGCGGATTCGCTCCAAGTCAAAGTTTGGTTGTTAAGCTGCAAGCATGGGGGCATCTGCAAGGACTTTTTGATGCGCTGGTTTATGGAGGATCGAAAAGTGCGATAAAGGTGTTGTGTAATTTCAGAAATTGCTGTAAAAAATCGGAGGCCGCAAAATCGAAAGCACAAGAAATGAAAAGAACTGCGAGTAAAATGAGTAAAGCAAGTGATGATAGTGAGGAGGTAGAATCATTGCAACAAACTTTAAAACGCAGACTGTTGGCGCCAAACTCAGCGAAAAGCAGTGAAAGTATTGGACGTTCACAGCTTCATTCAACACCACACATTTTCGCAACTGTAAATTAGATCAGCTTTATGCTGCTGAATCAAATTCTTTCTGAAAAAGCTTTTTTTTTGCTTGGGTAAAATTTATTTAAGTGTCGACTATTTGTGTATATATTTCGAAACACTCTATGAAACTCGAGTCTAACCGGTTGAGAATTAACTAAATTAATCTTTTTAGAGTGAGACACACAAGAGATATAATCTTATATCTTGGAAGCGACGAGATATTCCTCTTTATCTCGTCAGAGCACGTCACTCTAAGCTTAAATGAAAACAAAAATCGATGAAGATTGAGATAAGATTTAACACAGGATAGAATTTATGCCCGAATTTGAAACAATTCATGTAAAATCTTTCCATAATATCAATTAGTAATGCTCGCGAAGAACCTCACCAATAACGCAATAATATCGTCTTATCTACCCATTGAAATAATCTCCTTGAATTAACTCCCTTAGTGAAAGATTTTTCTTATTACCATATGCTTGATTGATCAGCTGATCTTACTTAAACGACGTTTCCAGACCAAGAAACGAAATTACAAGTTGGTGTTCACTTAATTAAAGCTCGAAGTCAGACCGAGCATTTAAATCTCGCAAAAACCAAATTATGTACATTTATACCAGAAATAGCTTATTAAAAGTAATGTCTTAAAAATGAAATGATATGTGTAATAAATTTTAGATCGATTTTTCAAGGTCAATCTTTAAGTTAGACTTTGAATCACCACTGCAGTCCACATATAAATTCGGAATCGCTGTCGAATCGTTCGCTGAATGCTCTTCATGGAACCACGGATCTTCAAGTGCCTCCTTCGCGCTTGGTCTCCCCTCCTCTCCTTTAGTCAGCATTCTCTGAATCAGAGATTTGCAATTTGGAGAAAATTTCGAGAAATGAGGATGAGCGAAGCTCGGCTCGGCTTGAAGAACCATGTTCCGAAGCTCAGCCTTTGTGTCTCCAGTAAAAGGCTTATTTCCCGTTATAAGAAAATACAATATCACCCCGCATGACCAAACATCACATTTTTCCGTAAATCTTCCAAGGTACACCTCAGGCGACATATAGTAAGGTGTCCCTGAAGTAATATGCAACATCTCCCCTTCCCTCCTTTGCTCGGCCATTCCAAAATCAATTAGTTTCAGAGAATCAAACGAGTCAGGGTGAGAGAGCAAGATGTTGTTAGGTTTAAGATCCTTGTGCGCGATGAGCTTGGAGCTTAAGTATTCGAGAGCAGAAAGGATTTGCAGTGCGATAGATTTTATAATGTGCTCTTGGTGACCAATAGGGTGATCTTTGATTCTGTTAGATAAGTTCCCGCCATTGCAAAGTTCTGTTACAAGGAAAGAATTTGAATTTTCTGAAGTTTTGATCAATTCGTAGCCTTTGAGGATATTTGGATGATCCAAATTAGTTAAATACCCTGCTTCCTTTGCCAAAGAACGATAGCGCGGTTGATTCAACTGCGGAGCTTCTCTTTTCTTTGGAATTTTGATCGCGCGAATGGTATTTGTGGGCAAATGCTGCGCGCTAAACACTTCTCCTTCCTTGCCTAACAAATTAGTAATTAAGATAGTGTACAACTGCATTTTTTACCTTCTCCAAGCTTTGAAAGTATAATGTAATCTTTTGCTAAGGGTGTAGTTTGCTTTTCTAGCGATAGAGGGAACGAAATCATGGTGAGCAATGAAGGATCAACATTTTTGACGTTGCCAGCTTTGTAAGCGGCTCCTGATGTTGCCTTGGAGGACGTAGGATTGGTACCCGAGCGAGGTTTCGATGATACGTGTGAACTACTTGTACAGCACCCCATATAGATCGAGCTAGTTTGTGTGATCTTCGATCGAAATATTTAACAATTATAGTGGCAGTGACACCGAAGAATTAAATTTGATCTTTGTTCCTGGAGATGATCTATACAAATTCAAATGAATTAATTGCCATAACGTCTAGTACATTATTACATCGTATCGAATAACAGATAGAAAAGTTGACAATACTGCATTGCGTGCGAAGAGACTAGGAATGAATCATAAATAATTACACTACTTACATTGATTTAGAGGAAAATGCTATCGCAGATCCCACAAAAAAGTATTATTCAAAGATGATTATAGAGAGACTCAAAGGCTGGGTTCAGTATCCAAGACCTACTCCCTCATATGCAGTGAGTCATTCGAATCTTTGGTATTAATTTGGAAGTCACCAAATGATAAAAATTTGGTTTATTTATCATTCAGACATCTAACAAAGAAAGGCTAGAGAAAGACTTCACTCGGATATAGCAAAGCTTTCCTCATACCAAAAAGCATGAAAGTCTCTAACTCTAAATTTTTTCAAAGCAAAATAACTGCAAAGATGGTTTCCTCAGTAATCAAATTCAACAGATCGAAAGACACAGACACTAGAAAACTGCTCAGATACTCTCTCGATGAGACTTAATTTTTTATCAATAAGATTTCGGAATCAAGTTTTGAAGGAAAGCAATTTAAAACTTTAGGGATTCATAATTCTCGTTTTGTGTTCATAATTGATACTTTTTCTAAGGTATATACTGTGACATTTTAGTTCATTTCAGAATTTATGCTTATCTATCTCACTATACAACGAAAATAATTCTGAGACTTACATCTCAGGAATCATTTACTTTTTATTTAGCATTAATCCCCTCTTGAAAGCTTAAGCCAAGAATCCAACACGCAAGAAATTGTAGTCAGCAGCTTGAATCTCAGGCTCATTATCTCCTTTAGCGATCACATGCAAACCTCCTCACTCTCCCATTTTTGTAACGTTACTGGTGATTCAATCGTGTGTTCTTCTGCCAAATTTATTATTATCTCTGGTTCCTTCGTTCCCAATGTTCCTTTAAAATGTTTCGAATTTTTAGAAAATATTAACTCATCAGTGGATATTGGTGTGACATTTTCTTGTACTTTTTCTTCAAACAACCGATCCAAATTGATATATTCAAGATAGGCTCCTTTCACTCGGAATTCATCTTTTTTGAGTGTTGGGAATTGGCAATTTACTGATGTTAAAGACTCCAACAAACGTTTTGGTGATTCGAAGGCATTTTCGAGACTCCTTACAGCATCATAGTCAGGAAGCTGTCGTGGAAGGTTCACTCCTGTGTAAGATTCGATAATTTCTAAAAGCTCGGCTGTTTCCAGGGGCTTGACCTCGACGGTTTCTGGCGTTTTTAATTTATGCTGAATCTTTGAGTTCTGTCGAAAATCATTTTCGGTTACAATTATTGTGTTGATTTTCTGATCGATAAGGACATGGAGTATTGAGGCGGCCTTATCGTTGTAATCGTCGATAATTACGAGTTTTCGTTTGTTTTTGAAGATAACGTCGAGGCTTTTCAGGGGTTGCCCCGAAGGGCTGAATGTAGACCTAATTGTATCGAAAAGAGCTTCATTTTGCTTTTTGTTTGAGAAATAGTAGATTCCATCCTTGTATCGATGATGTCTCGAAATGATATAGTTTGCTGCTTCAAGTACCAGTCTCGTTTTCCCATATCCTTTTTTTCCAATGATTTGGATGAAACTCTCATCTGAGCTCTCCAGCGCTCGACAGAGTTTCTCCAATTCCTCTTGTCTCCCCGTGAAAGGAAGGAATATCTTTGGGATATTCGTTGGGCATAGAGGCATGCTGATGTCTTCCAATTTAATCGTTGTTTCCGATCCAAATTCATGAAAAACTTTCTCTCCACGCTTGCTTTGTATTGAATTGCTTTTCATAAGGTTCACATCACCTAACGCTTGTTGCTCAGACGCATGAACACTATTAGGTGTTTCTAGCTTGGCAAAGTCAATTACAGCATCAAAGGACCTTATTAATAATTTTTTCACTTCTTTTTGAGCTTCTTTGAATGCAGCCATCACGTTATCTTTTGAAACCAAATTTTGCATGAAACTTATCACAAACATTTGCTTATATTCCTCAAAGATGAGATGGTGATTATAACCTAGCGGCTCTTGCTGCTGAGCTGATGAACGATCAAACCACACGATGTATTGGTCCTTCAAATCGCTGAACAGTTTTTCACGAAGAGTGCTATCAGGAGGTGTATCAATTATCACTATCATGAGCTTATGACCTGTTAATCCTGGATATGGTAGCGACGTCGAGAAATTAGTTGAGCCAGTAGGAGTTGCGAGAACTTCAGGTCGAATACTCAGAAGTTCTTTTAGACTTTCATAGTCAATTACATCGTATTCTCCTGTCTTTTGGTCACTCTCGACAACAAGCCCATGGTTCGGCTCGACAACAAGCCCACGGTTCGGCTCAACAATCGGCTCGATCTTTGAATCGATGTATAGAACTCTGCATCCAAGTTTCATAGTTTCACGCAGAGAAGCTGCGCTCAGGGTTTCATATTTTAGCCGAATTGTGCAATTGATGTCGGGAAATTTGATTAATATGTCGTTTAGTGAATCCAACAAATCCTCCTTAAAGGAGGAAGGAATTGCTGTCGAGTGGTTTTTTCTTGATAAAGGCATTGCGGTAAGTACTCCTAAAACATTTGAGTAGCTCTCTTGAAACAATTGATTTATTTCCTTTATGAGAGTCGTGACTTTGTAAGCTAGCTGTTTGTCACCAAACTAAGGCGAGTTAGATTCATGTTCAATAATATTGCTTTTTTACATCTCGAAGGAAGGTTCTGGAATCTCTCTTTAGCATTTTCATCTTGAGCCCATTTAATTTGCGGTTCCACTCAGGTATGACATCCTTGAATCTTGAAATTAGTTTCATGAGTTAACCCAGAAATTTATTGAGTTATTTTACTTTTGGTATAGCCTTACCAATAGGCAGCACGCCTTAAGTTCGAGTCTTTTCGTATTAGGGTTAAAGTTTAATAACTCTTTTTCAAAAATAGTGATTGCGCTCTCAAGCTTCTTTTCCAAGGAGGAGATGCCAATGTTTTCTTCCGCTGTAAACGCAAACCAAAGCTTGGAGATCAGCAGTCCTATTCTTGCCTCTAGAGTTGATTGTCCCTCCTTTTTTCTAATTGATTCTTGGACTTTTTCTAACTTTTCGATGTGCTTTGTGTATTCGTTTCTTTGATCTTTAAGTTGGCCTCGATATTTATAATAAATATATGACTGGGAGAAGATCAATTCGGCGTCAATAATTGTGGAACTTGAAGTATCCTTCAATTCTTCTTTGAGTTTACTAAGCTCATTGAGCTTTGCTTGGATCAACATCAATGAATCAGCTGTATTCTTCAACTGAAATGTTTGCTGGATTCCAATGATGAAGAAATTCAGCTTAATCCTCAGTATTAAGAAGAATTCCTGGAGAAGAGCAACTTGATCATTTAGTTCTTGAAGATTATTCAAAATAGTGTCTGCAACAAATCTAGAATTATTCGGTAGAAATATCTTATAGAGCGTAGGAATGGCAGTAAATAGTGTCTCGATGATGCTCAAAAACTCTTCAATATCCTTAAGTACCTTTTCATTCCGGATTTCTGAGGGGGTGTTTTGATTGTTTAAATGAGCCTTTTCAATTTCTATGGCAAAGTGAGGTAAACTTACAAGTGAAAAAGTGCTGTGTTACTGTCTTTTATTAAATTCCTAAGGGCTTCCTGGTCAGGCTTATCAATAATGCTTTTAAGGTTGTATTTATGCTCATCAAAAAGCTTTTGCAGCTCGTTCAGAGATGCTTTTTTAATTGGATCGGGAATGAAGCGCTTTTTGAGATGATTATATTTTTTGTCAAGAATGCCTGGGTTCCAGAATTCGGAAGAGCAAATGAGTGAATGCTCCATGAGTCTCTCACTGCATACGTTGGATGCTCTCGCCAGCTGGATGAGACTTACAGAAAACGCTGTCAGGAAATTCAGCTTGTGCTCAAAAAGTTTTAGGTCAAATTGAGCTGGATGATCAGAGAAATAGCTTTGAACTGAGGACTTTATTGTAAAAGTCTGCGAATTATTGTCGCTCATGCCCTCCAATGGCTCTTCAATGATGAGACTCTTTACGAGTTGAAAGGTAGACAATGTGGGATCTGTGGCTGACTTAGCCTCCTCGCTGAAGTTATTCTCTTCCAGCAAAGTTTTCCACTTTGAGGTGATAAATTCTACCTCTGCAAGTGCTTCCATGTCTTTTCTCCTCAAACCAGCGGGGAAAAGCAATAAAAGGCACATCAGAGCGTACTCATCCTCTAGACTCTCTTGACGTAGTTTTCTAGAGCAAAAGGTAAATTATTAGAGTGTGTGAATAGATATGTATAAATAAATACTCAAGGTTCTTCAAAATGTTAGAGAAATCTTCCTCCTCTTTTGAATTAGCGTCCTTTTGCTGATTTTTTAATTTCAATAATTTTTCAACAATATTTTCGAAAAGTCCATTGCTCTTGCGGAATTCACGAGCAATCCAGTAAATATCTGGGAGTTTGTAAGGCTCAGGTAATTTAGTTTCAAGCTGGTACTTAATTCGCTTCAAGTCTTTCGAAAAAACAATCGAAGCAATCTGAGCGATGATTTTGATAGCATCTGGAAGGCCAATCTTAGAGTCTATCTCCCTGGACGAAAACCATTCACCAGTAGGCTTGACTTTCGAGACCGTAAGAAGAAATTTCAATCGGCTTGTCTTTCCTACAATATTTTCTATCATTGTCAAAAGATTGCTTTGATGCTTGGAAATGAAATTATCACAATCCTCCAAAATTATGAGAATTTCCTTGTGCCTGATTGGCTCCAGCAGACCATTCAAATCAGTGAAATCGTAATTTTCATAAGGGTTTAAAATTTTTGATGCGAGCTCAGATTTTAGCTGGTCAATACTTTTGATTCCTCTCATTTCAATCAAACAGATTTTGTCATGGAAATGCGATCTGATACTCAAATAATTCGCAAGCCGCTTGATCAAAGTGGTTTTACCTGATCCCGGCTCTCCATAGAAGACCACAACTCGGATTGAGTCATTCAACAGATCGTTCAGCAAAGGAAAAAGATCTTTATTTCTGCTCACAACCTGATTTACTGGGAAATCAGGTTTTAAGAATTTTTCATGACTTATTATCTGAGGAGGACCACTTCTCGCTGGTGAGAAAACAGAGTCTTGATATCCTTCGGGCAGCATGATGAACTTAGTAATTTCGCTTGAATAAGCACTTATTAGTGTCTTTTTAGCAGTGAGAAATGCATCATAGGGAGAAAATCCATGAACCAGCAAGCTTTTGTAAAAAGATTTGGCAAATTCTTGGGATGCCTGATCGTAGATTTTAGAGTTAGACTGTATCGCCACGACACATGGGACACCTGCATCGTAGAAGACCCTGGCAACCTGTTCAGAATGGCAAGCGTTCGTGAAGACCATTTTGGTTTGTAAGTTGTAGCTTTTGAACCATTCCTTTAATTCTGAAGAAGAAACGAGATCAGTGTGCCCTTTCTCGTCCTCAAAACACAAACAGTAGTCTTTTTTCTCTTCGCTATAGACACCATGACATATCACATGAAGAACTTTAGGGCTTTTTTGAATGATTTGTAGGAAATTTTCTCGCGTGGCAATTTCGATTTGAATGGAAATGTTGATATTTGCTACTTTAAGGTCTTTGACGATTTTATAACATTCGGTTTCATAGTCGAGAGTTTCAACTGTTTGGAAGAAGACCTGATCTCGTTTGACTCTTAAAGGCTCAGCATAGATTATCGCAACATCCAATTGTGAATTAGAGAACTCTTTTTTACTGTCTGATGAGACTTTTGTAGCTATTTGTCGTTCCACTTCCGTTAACCTCTTTTGAATCTTAAGAACCATTTGTTGTGTCTCCTCGAGCTTTTTTTTCATATTTTGCAACTCTTGAAATCTCAATTCACACCCTTCACTGCAAATTCGACAAAGATGAAGCTTTGCACTTTGATGATCTGCTAGTATTTCAGATAAATCGGTCGTTGGTGTGAGCAGTAGGTAGCTATTAGATTTTGGTTGATGCAAGAAGACCAATTTCTTGTCTAAATCAGTGATGTGCTTTTCCAAAGTACTTATCAAATCTTGGAATGACTGAGGCTTGTTCCCTTGGATTGTGTGGATGAGGTGAGAACTAATTTCTGAGTTCGCTGGGTTGTCGCTCTCGAAGGTGTAAGAAATAGTAAAAGGGATCATGGTCTTATTTCAGATTAATAAGGTATGTAATAGTATCATGATATAGATTAGTCTAACCTATAATATAGAAGTTACATTGGCCAGGCGCTGAATAACTCTGCAAAATGGTGGTGCATGAGTCGCGTATTTTGCCATGCTCATTAGCACTGATGTTCTTTGCTCGAGGCACTTTGATATACAGGGTTGAGGAGATAAATGTGCTCAAAAGCAAATCTAAAAACAAAAAAAAATCTGCTTGACCTAAAAAACAAAGGTTTATATATAATTTCGGTCAACACTATCATTTACTCAAATGATCCCAGTCTCTCGATTCACCACAGTCTACTTCTAAATTTTATTTAGCAGAAAGATGATCTTGTTAATAGTTTGGATTGCTTGATGAGTATTCGTAAATTAAAAGCTAACTGAAATAATTTAACTGTTTTAATCAGCTCCTCCTGCTTTGGGGGTGATTATCAGACGCAATTATATAGCTTCACCTAGATTATACGAATTCTACAACTCCATACATCTTCAAAATTCTATTCTTCTTGAGGACAATTTTGTGATGAAACTGTGTTTGGATCCAACGAATGATAATCAAAATTTCTGCAGAGAAACTATAAAGAAAAAATTTCAAGAACAAAACTATTGTGAATTCAGAAGAATGAGACGGCCCTGTTTTAAAATTCAAACGTTTAAGAATAATTTGATCAGTCGAAAGTTCAGAGATATATCTCAAAAATAATATCAGAATTTTCATTCGCTGTCGGTTTAATTCAACAAAATCGTTTGTCATCCACAGCCAAAAGTATCATTATTGCAACTCAACCATTGGATGACCACCGCTTTGCATTTTCAGGAAAAAAAAACACGCTATTTATAGCGCAATTAATGTTTTTAGATAGCATATTCCTCTCTTTCGCTTCGATAATATCCTCCGCCTATCAATTAGCAAAGCGCATAATTCTACATTCTTTCTTGTTAGCAAACTGCTCAGCAGGCTTCTCTGCTCTTGTTTCTACTATCGAAGACAACAGGTTAGCTCATTTAATAAATCGAACTTAAAATATTAAAGGTTCACCTTAGTATGCTGCTTCAAATCACTTGTTTCATCACCTTTGCAGCCTTGTCCATCAGAGCTGCAAGTACTGACTTTATCATATCCTCCGATCCCTATGCCACGACTCCATTCGCATATATTAACTCGACTGACGTAGCTTACCTCAGCCTCTTGCGATCGAGTACCACATTATTGAACGGACCTGAGAATGGCACCTTTGTACTCCTCAGCAGCTACCAGGAAGCGAACGCAGAAACTTGGAACTTTTTCCGTCGAATTTACAACGCAACTACTTATAACGCAACCATCAACGACACAAACCTAAACTTCAATCTTAAATTAACATCTGTCCAAACTGTTGCCTCTACCAGCTGGGGCTATATCGCTTTCTCCAGCGCCAACCTAGATCCCGGCAATATCTACCAGGTCTTTGGTTACGTTATGCAAGCAAATGCCAGCAAAATAGTTTCTATGGTCCTCACTACCAACATCGACCCATCAGTGGCGTACGCAATGGGACAGCTTTGGGACCAATCAGCTTATTTCGCCGTCGCATACACCCAAGGCACATATACTAGCAACAACATCGCCACCTATGCCCCAGCGAGCTTAGTGCTACAAACATTCTCATTAGACGGTACCACGTTAGGTCCGACTGTTACATTGGTCACTGCATCTGTTGTATCTCCACGCTGCGCCCGGGTATTAGACGCGACTACGGCGTATTGTATTTACAAAAACACAGCGGATTCAAAAGTGTACTCCATTGGGTTTGATACCGCTGGAACCACGATAGGAACTCCAGCTGTTCTTGCAGCAGACGCGACGTATAATGGAGTAACCACGACCTACACTCCTCTGATGGTAGTTTCTGCCAGTGGCTATAATGTATTCCTGATTTCGCAAGTGTTTGGAACGAACAATTCAATCATGGCAACCACCAGCGATTCAAGCATTTCAAATGTTACTATTATGACCTGGGACACCGCCGGAAGCCAGACTATCAACGGAATAACCTTAAACAGCGCTATTCCTTACTATGATGGGTACGCTCTGCTCTATACTATTTCTAAGACTGATGGGAGTAAGGCATTTACCATGGCAGCGTTCTTCCAAAACGGAACGATTAACGGCACTGAGTACACGCTTGTGACAGTGGGAAGTGCGATGGCAATGTCGTCATTCCAAGTGCTTTGCTACGATGCAAATACCCAAGCAGTTGCCATCATGCTTAAAGAAGGAACTTCAACTGCTGTCAAGAATATTTATCTTGCGACGCTGTTTAATAGAACAACAACAAGGCTAACGGCAGCTGGCGAAATTTTGAAGGGGTTCATCGGAATTACTTGTTTACTCTTTTCAGTTATATTCCTATCTTAAGTAACTAATATGAATTGTGAGATCATAAACATCGTTAAGAAAAGCTTGGGATCCTAAGATTTTTCCCGTTTAATCATTGCCTAGAAAGGAAGTCTCAGCATACATGAAAGTTTCTAGAAAATTTTCTCTTCAAGTAAATGAAGATAACGTCATATCCTAAAACAGACCGCGTTTCCATCCACATCGTTAGACGTAGCTGCTTGCATACAATTATTTACTTACTCCCTATTAATGCTAGTAGAAAGATTTGAGTTCTCAATGAATTAAGAAAACTTGATGCATGGTCACAGAAAAACACATATGACAGTCCATATACATTTACTTATGGAAAGTTATACTGGATATAAATTATACCACTCACCCTAACATTTCGCAAATAATATAGATATTATACATAGCTCTCTTCTTGTGGAAAGTTAACAAATAAGTAGGATCCTGGTGAGTGCCTCATGATCTGGGAATAAGAGTTCCCTCTGTGGACATCAGAAACAGGGTAAAGAGCAATAAGAAATTTTTTGGAGTTGAAGTAGGTTTTTCAGAGATTTGGTCTTGGTGCTCGTCGCAAGATTCAATCTGCATTGAATCGCAAGTTGATTGATCGCGAGGAGTCGTGGTAAATTGACATAAATCAGACTGTGACTTAAAGGGTAAAATATAAACGCGCTCGTCGGATTTAGATTCAAACGTTTTTATTTTCTTGAAAAAATTGGTTTCTTGTTGCCAAGATTCATTGTCGCATTCCATCTCCTGAGCGAAGAGGGCATAATTGCGTTTTTTATCGAAATCCCTTGATGTATTAGTGGAGAATTTGTTCATATTGATCATTTATGGAAACTTGTAATCGAATTTCAAGTTTATATCTTTTTATTCAAAAGGTTTTTTTAAACAATTGGAATTATTCCATATCAACGTGATTCTCAAATTGAATGAGCTTTAAACCTGTCTGTATGGAGTCATATGCATCGATCTCAAATAATTGGACTTTTGAAATGTGTGAGCCTCAAATTATGTGCTTGACCGATACAAATGCTAGCTGAAAATTAGGAAAAATGCTCGAATAATGAGATATGATTAGATGTTATTGCACCCAATTACAATTCTCAAACAATGATAAAAAGCATTCCTTTATCTTTTAGATCCTAAATTTTGGAAGTTCAAACTATTTCCAGATAATTTCTCGACATTATCCTACTAGAAAATTCCAGAAAAAAACAAAAACCAAATAAACGATGGTCTTCTCGAACGAATTTACGAAAAACTATTTGATTCATAGAATTCCATACTACTTTTCCAACGAAATATGATCAAAGTAATCTTGTTCCAAAGTTCTGATTTTTTTCAATAATGGATCATTGCAATACTCCATTTGAAAGTAGTATTTGGATCTGTCTGTTATCTGGTTTAAAGAGATATCGTATATGAAGACTCATTATTTTGTCGATTTTCCTCAATAATTGCACATTAGGAAATCCCTCAAAAACGGACCGGAATCAATTTTCACTCGCAATTGTACCACCAAAAGGAAGCAATATGCTTTCTGGGAAAAATTAAAAACATTCGTACCTGTAAATTGGAATCAACCGAATTTTATACATAGATACAATGGATTTAAATATAATAAAACGAGCCAAAGAATTTTCCGCATATGAATATTGACACTACTAAAACTACTTTTTGCTGTAGGATCTGCGAGAAGGATGTCGCAATCGAAACGCTGAAAAAGCATTCCATCAAATGTAAGGAGTATCATTGCTTACAAGACGAGTATAAAAGATGCAATGAAGAACTTCAAAAGAAAATTGACGATTGTGAATTGCTGTGCCTCGAACTTCAGAAGCTCATTGCATATTATAAGAAGGAAAAACAAGCGAATCGAGGGAAAATGAACCAACTAACCCTCGGGTGGAAAGCTTTTAAAATAATCACTCAATATGGAGACAAAGCGGCCAGAAATCAGTTTGATTTTGATCTAAAATGTAAATTTCTCATCCTTTGAGAGAAAACTTTACTTGTATTCAGTGGAGGAGCATTTGGAAGATGATCTATCTAATATCATGGATGAACTAGGGCATGAGACACGTGTGTTTATTGCAAAATTTCTTGAATTGCTTGGGGTAATAGATATGTGGGAGTATTTTCCTCATTTACATGGATATAGAATAAAAAATCGCTTAAAAGAAGGCTGAATATGAAGGATATCGAAGTGCAGATCACTTTAACAGCGGGAAATAAAAAAGACGTCAATATTGATCTGAAGAGGCAGTTTATCCTGCGAAATTCTCACAACTCTCCAAAATTGCCACGACATACTCCATTACTAGGAGGTTCCCCGATCCTCGTGCAAAGAGAAGATAAGATCTATCCGGTATCGATTGAAGAAAAGAAAGAAATTTTGAAACCTCTGCCTTCGATCAGAGAAGTTGATTCAAATCCAAATACACCTGAGTTATCCCGAAGGAAGATCAGCGCACCGCTGAAACCCCCTCCCAAGAGCCGATTCAGAACCCAAATGTCTCTTCCTCTCGAAGAAAACAAAGAGGCCTCAGTTGAAATAAAGCAACATGAACAGCCCTCGGAAATAGAGGCAACTAGCCTATCGAAAGAGGGATTAGAAACTCTGGAGACAACCTTCAATTCGAAGAAAGAAGATTTAAATTCTGAATTCAATTACAAATCCAAAGAAACAGCTAACGTGATCACAGCAGCTAATGAATCTGCAAGAAAGAATAACCATGTAATCGGAGACTGTAATGTAAAGTCGTATGGTGATAAGGCAATGGATATAACAGCTCAATCAAATAAAATACAATCGGCAAAGCGTGGAAGGAAAAGTGGGAGTCTTCGGCCTATAAAAAGAGATAACAATCTTGAAGAAGAGAAGAGTGATACAGGGCGCGAGAAGCGAAACAAGAGCTTGACCTTGTTCAAAGATCTCGAACAGCCCGACAATACTGATTCTTTGCCTTCGCGGACGAAGTATAAAATTATAAGCTTGAGGTTTCCTAAAATTTATTATCTTTGTTTTTTTTCTAGTGAAAAAAGACCAACAAACAGTTCTGTGGAAGGAAATGAAACATTGAAAAAGCCAGTTCATAAAGCACAAAGGTCAGACAATCTTCAGGCAGCTTCGTTTACAAAAGGTCGTAAATTTCTTGAAAATGACGAGGAAGAGGAAGATAAACGAGATGTGAGTACAGATTATGACTTTCCGCTTCAAAGGAAAGAGAGGAAATACTGGACTGATAAAGATCAATCATATATTACGCCAAAAAGAGTAAGAGAGGCAATGTTCGCTGAAGACCATTTTCAGTTAAACTCGTATGTTAACTCTCAAGATAAGAAAGAAGCACTAAGACCAAGATTAATATCTTACATAGAAGGGAAATACCTGGAATCTCCTCATATCAGAGGGTACTTTAGCGACACTTATAGAAAATCTTTTGGAGCAAAATTAAAGTAGATTTCATCTTCTTGCCTTCCCTCACACCTAATTCAAACAATATAGTTCTTTAGTACCCGAAGACAAAACTGTCACTATTGATGACTTCGATTTCATTAAAATGATATCTAAAGGAGGCTACGGCAAAGTGTGGCTTGTTCAGCACAAAAAGCACAAAGAGATCTTTGCAATGAAGATCATCGACATTGAAGAGAAGGTAACCGCTGCTATTGCATCCTTCCAGTTACTCAAGTCAATCATTAGAACAATATTAACAGACTCGCGTATCTGAAAGCTGAAAGCGATGCGCTGCATCGTTTAGAAGGGGATTTCGTTGTAAAGGCTCTCTATACGTTCACAAACGAGAATTACATCTGTTTTGTAATGGAGTACATGCCGGGAGGGGATTTCACCTCTATATTGGACAAATACGAATTCCTTGAGGAAGATGTCGCGAGATTTTACATAGCTGAATTGATTCTCGCCGTCCACTCACTACATCAGATCGGAATCGTGCACCGTGATTTAAAACCTGACAATATTCTCGTTGATTCAACTGGACACATCAAGCTCACTGACTTTGGGCTCTCCGAGGTCGGACTTGATAATAAGAGGAAAATAAACGCTTCAAACAGAAAGAAAAAACTTCTCTCGTCGCTGACAAATTTTGTGTCGAAGAAAAAGAAAGCGAAGTTCAACAAACTTTGCGATCCTTCGAAGGACGTCTCCCTGAATGTTATGTACGTTTTACGAAACAGCAGCAGCGAGCACTCTGTCTCTCCGCTGCAGCCTCGTCCTCACTCGAGGAAGAAGAATAAGAAGAGCAAAATTTCTAGTCGAAGCTCGTCTTCGGATCAGAAGGAAGATGTAAAAAGTGTCAGTTCAAATGACAGTGAGAGAGTGAAGGTCAGATTTGTGGGAACTCCGGACTATATCGCTCCAGAAGCGATCTTAGGGAACCCTCAGACGAGTCAAGTCGACTGGTGGAGCTGCGGAGTGCTGCTATTTGAGTTTTTGGTCGGAGTTCCTCCGTTCAACGACGACACTCCACAGCTTGTCTTCGATCGCATTGTGAATATGAAGATTGAATGGCCGAAAGATCAAGAAGGAGGCGAGTTTCTTTCTCCTCAAGCAAAAGATCTGATCTCAAGGTTCCTGACGGAAGACCCTGAGCGGAGACTTGGTGCAAAAGGGATCGATGAAATCAAACAACACCCATTTTTCAAAGGTATGAGTGGAGACATATATGAAGATAATGACTATATATATATTATATTGATATGAATAATAGGCTTTGATTGGGAAAATGTTAGAGCGAGTGAAGCGCCTCTAAAACCGATAATCATATCGGAGACTGACACCTCTAATTTCGAAAATAAGTATCAGACGCGTGAGCTTACTGAAGAGGAGAAAAAGCATCCTTTCGGAAATGAGAAGAAGAGGAAGGAGTTAAGTGAGGAAGAAAAACGAAGGATTAAAATGGATCTGAATCCTGCTGATTTTGAAATGCGACGCATAGATTTTCTCTATGAGTTAAATATGAAATACTTGAGGGAGTTAGAAACAAATAAGAAGACCAATGAGTAAGAATTCGACGCAATTAACATTGATTATAACAAATGAATAGGCGACCGAAGAAAAAGCTTCATAGAGGATCAACGATGAGCTAAGTTGCAAGAAACAAAATGAAAAGTTTAATTTAATTATTTATTGCAGTGGTTAAAAAACCGTAAAGGAATCCTTCAAGTGGATTTTGGTCGGAGAGTCCTTTTATAAATAACCCCAGGAATTTGTAATTAGTTTTTGTGATTTACGTTTATGCAGTCCAATAATCAAATTTCTCTGGAATTGTGTTGTATTAAATTTCATTATGTAAAAATTGAGCTCCAAAAAGCCATGGCTGTGACAGCAAAAAGGCCACAGTTATAGATGAAGTTACTCGAATTGAGTTTTCCAAAGTAGCATTGAAAAGCATTCGCACGATCCGTACTATAGAGTCTCAATTTACCATAGACACAATTCAATTGCGACTGCACCATCAGCATTCTTTTTTCAAAGTATTCTTGTGAAAGCGGGTTTCTTATATACATTCTCTAGGCTATTTTGTATCAAATTGTTATAGTGAGAAACATAAAGAAAGAAATTGACTAATATTCGAACTATTAGTTCAGACACGTTGCAAGAATCCAACAATTTAGCTGAACACCAGCACCAAGCATTCAAGCATTGCCGAATTTAGTAAATCCCCTGTTATTTTGCATGATAAAATTGAGAAACGGAGTTTTTTTCTTGGTTCTTACTGGAATTCATCAAATTTTAAGCGATAGTTTATTGCACTACATGTGCTAAGAGCATTTGATATAATTAAAAATAAATTCATCGTAAAGATAAACTACGATCCATGGCATCTATCCGTGCTCCTCTCCGCATCGGAGAAAACTTCATCGCTCCTGATTTCGGTCCAGACGGCTTTCCAGCTGACGAAGACGACAACGCCTTCGAGGCCCAGCCTGAAGTGACAGCCAAACCCTCCTTCCTCTCCGGCGTGAGAGACCTCAGGAATAGATTAAAACAGTCTTCCCATCTCACAACTACCAACACTGTCGTAAGTCCACATTACGCTTCACCAGGCAACGTTCCCAAAAATTTTTCTGGAGACCTTTCTCAGAGTAAGTTTGGTACATTTTCTGCCATCTAATTCTAACCGTTCAGCAATTCACGGCCATGAAGACATTTTTCCAAGTAAATCACAAATCGTGTCCCAAAAACAAGTCAAATACGAAGATATCAATAAACCTGACCTAGGTAAAGAGAAAAAAACCCCTCAATTCAGTGACAAATAACGTTTTTCTTCTTTATTAGAGAAGATACTTAGTCAGTTACAATACGGAAGCTTCGTTAATAAAGATTTTTTGAGCGAGCTCGTCCAGAGCCAAACAGGCCCTATCGGCGGAATCACCGGAACTAAAGAAGAAGTTGTTAAACAAGAAATCATGATTGAAGAACCTCAGATTATCATCTCGGAAGCTGAACGTGAAAAACATCTAAATGAGACAAAGGAGAAAATTGAGCAGTTTAAGCAACAAAAGACTCCAAAGAAAACAGAAAAAGTGAAATCATCCGCTCCAGTCGACAGAGACGAGGTTCCAGAAAAGGAAGAAACCAAAACAGAAGAATCTAAGCCAACAGAAGAATCTAAACCAACAGAGACCAAAGCTGAGGAACCAAAAGCCGAAGAAGTCAAAGCTGAAGAGCCAAAGAAGGAAGATCTCCTTGAGGTCCCAACGACAAAGAAGGTCGCTAAAAAAGCCGTTAAAAAAACCGAAGAAGCTCCTGTGAAAGAAGGCGGAGAAGAAAATAAACCTAAAGAGGTCATTGAAGAAAGCAAGCCTAAGGAAGAGACTCAACCAGACGCGACTGAAGAAAAGAAGACCGTTAAGAAGGTTACGAAAAAGAAGAAAGCCGACGAAGGCGGAGCTCCATCACAGGAGACTTCACAGGTCCTCGAGACTTCTCAATTGGACACCTCAAAAGTTGAAGGAGAAGAGGGCGCAAAGAAGAAGGTCGTCAAGAAGGCTGTTAAGAAGGCGACTAAGGCTGAAGACGAAGCTAAACCTGAAGAGCCTGTGAAACAAGAGGAACCAAAGAAGGAAGATGCTCCAAAAGAAGGAGCCGAACCAACGAAAAAGGTTGCAAAGAAGGTCGTGAAGAAAGCTGCTGAGGAACCAGAGAAAAAGGATGAGCCGGTAAAGCAAGAAGAGCCAAAGGCAGATGCGCCTGCTGAAGGTGGAGCTAAAAAAGTGACAAAGAAGGTTGTAAAGAAGGCTGCTGAGGAACCAGAGAAAAAGGATGAGCCACCAAAACAAGAAGAGGCTCCTAAGACGGAAGCTGAAGGAGGAGCCAAGAAGGTCGTGAAAAAAGCCGTGAAGAAGGCCGGCGGTGATGCTAAAGAAGAGCCTGTGAAACAGGAAGAGCCAAAGAAGGAAGAGGCGCCTAAGGAAGAAGCTGCTTCGAAAAAGCCTGTTAAGAAGGTTGTGAAAAAGGCGGGTGGTGATGCGCCTAAGGAGGAGAAGAAGGTTGAAGAGGAACCTCCAACAACCGAGGCTCCTACGAAGAAAGTTGTGAAGAAAGTGGTGAAAAAGGCTGAAGAGCCAAAGAAAGAGGATGCTCCAAAAGAAGAACCGAAGAAGGAAGGAGACGCACCGGCAAAGAAAGTAGTTAAAAAAGCCGTGAAGAAGGCATAAGCAGAGTTTTAAGAAAAATATTATTACTGATGAGAATCATATTCTATAGTCAAGGCATATCTATTACCTTATAACAAATCTTACGAAAGACTCAATTTTTAAAAAAATAAAAAAGTTATCTCATCTTGCTTTTGATATCTTAAGAGAGAAAGTCATTCCCTATGAGAATTCCAGATTGCTTCGTGCCTCATAGTTGTGATCAGGCCAATGCTTAAGATTTTAAGTCTTTCCTTAACCTGAGAATATAATTAAAATTAAAGAGTAGGAAGCAGCAAATTCTAAGATCTGGGCTTTGGAGATTTGATTGAGTTGTTTGATGAGAGAAAAAATTCGAGGCTTCATTAGAAAAGAAGGTGGCTTTGAGGAAATGCGTTGCTTCATAAATGGTGAATGTTTGTATTGAAACAAACATAGAAAAAATGATAATTCTCTAAGTACAAGCTAAGCAAAACAAGGAGAATTTTGATTAAGGGTGAGTTTGCCAACCTCATTTGCTTTGGATTCAAATTATTGAGAGAGAGAAAAAAATGATTTCTGATCAACTTCACACTCTTCCGTCAGTCCAACTCTATTGTAAGTTGAGATTAGAGGCCAAATCCAAAATTTTCTCTCTAGATCAATATTCTCTAAGGAACTTATGATGACAAATTTATGAGGAGTTATGTATAAATGTACATTGTCAATTGTTAATCAGCATGTGAATCAAAACTTTGATTTTGAATACGAGTCATTTAAAATCCCCGCTATGAGTGCTTTTTCATTTAGTAATAGGTCCTCATCTCTATATACTCGTCAACCCTCACTAATTTTCGGCTATTCGAAGGATATTGCATACAGGCAGGCAGCAGCTGAGGGCATGTTTGCTTTATATGAATATAAATCTTTGTTTTACTTTCTCAAATATGAAGGGTTTATGTATGTAAGGTTTTAGTTGCTTTGTAGTGAATTAGCAATGCTGACTAGGCTTACTACTCAACCAGTTCTTAAAATAATATGAACTCCACTGTCAGTGTCGACGATATCTGATAATTCGCCAACTTTCAGTTTCTTTACAGCATCTTCGAAAGGCTTCTGCATATCTCCCTCTGAAAACCATCCCAGGTCTCCTCCTGATTCGTGGCTGCCGCAGTCACTTTCCTTTTGAGCTAAGGTAGCAAAATCAACCTCTTTGTTAGCGATTTTAGCTCTAAAGCCCTTGAGAATCTCAATTGCCTCTTCTTTTGTGCGAGTAATCGTTTTTTCTTTCCAAGATGAAGGGCGGCGAGAACCTTTGTGCTTAACGAGCAAGTGGGAAGCTCTAAATTGTTGTTTTTCCATAAGTCTGATTTTTTAAATTTTTTGAATTATTCTATTTCCCGAAGTCGGATACAGAATATCTCTTAGAACAATTAATTATCATAGTGCTAATTGGTTTGAATCATTAAATAGAGAAATAGCTAATCACAGGTAATGGCTTAAATTCCAGTGATTGTGAGGGATCTACATCAATGCATCCATCATGGTGATGACTCTTATGTTAATTTTCGAATTTGGAAAAAGATGTGAAATTTTTCAAATTGAGCAATATCAGAACTATTCTGAAATGCTATCAAGTCTTTAAAACAAATTCGAGGCTTTTTAGAGGAACTGTCTATCAAAGCCTGACCTGGTTTGAGACAATTTGAGTTGTAGCTGGAGAAAATCCCAAGGTAAATAAAGTTTGTTTTGAAAAAAATTTCCTTCATTCGCTGTCAGGAGAGCCCTGGAATTCGCCTTTAATTTGATATTTTGATCTCATGAGTTTAAGCAAGAACAGAACTTGAGCATACTTTGATTCTCTTTGAGCCTATATCAGAAAAGTATTTGATATCTTCGTTGTATTGGAGGAGGATTTCGTACGAAACCACCCAGTCATAACAAAAAGCAGCTAATTGTTTTTCGGATTGGCTTTCGAGAAGAATGTTACAAGATCTTTAACAACCAATCAGTTCACATAATAATATTACTAAATGCATGTGGGAAATTTGGCTTATATTTTCAAATATACTTATTAATCAACGATTTCATGTGTTTGCATATATTTCAAGTGGAAAACATAAATCCTTTCATCGACAAACATTCAAACTCCTCCACTAATAAATGTAAGGGGGAGAAATTATAAGTGCTCTGCTAATAAGTTCCTCCTCCTCTTCCTCCTAATCCGCCTAGTCCACCAGCACCACCTTCACGTCCACGTGGCTTGCCTCCAGGTTGTCCTGATTCTCCAGGTTCGCCTGGTTGTCCATCTCCACCTCCACCAGCACCTCCTGCACCACCAGCGCCACCTAAACCTCCAAGACCATCGACCGCACCACGTCCACCGGCTCCACCTAGCCCGCCTTTACCACCAGCACCACCTTTTCCTCCTGGCCCAGAACCGTAACCTCCTCTACCACCGGCACCTCCCTTTCCGCCAGCTCCACCGGCGCCACCTAATCCGCCAAAGCCACCAGATCCGCCGGCTCCGCCTGCACCACCAGCACCTCCAGCTCCTCCTGCTCCGCCACGCCCTCCATATCCACCAGAACGAATGTAAGAGCGTGAGCTTCTTCCTCTTTTACCGCCTGACTTGCCTTTGCTACTACATCCACGACATCTTTTTGGCCCTCCTCTAGGTCTTGTTCTACCATACCCACCATAAGGGGACCATCCATCCAGCCCATCTTCACCATCTGCTCCATCTGCTCCATCTGCGCCATCTGCACCATTTGCGCCGTTTGCACCGTTTTGGCCACTCTGTCCATCTGCTCCGTTCTGACCGTCCTGGCCATCCTTACCATCTCTTCCATCCCCACGTCTTCTACTTCTCCCTCTGTCTTGTATTTCCCGTTGTCCCTGATCCCATTCGTACTCTCTTTGCCTTTCTCTCTCTTGCTCTTCTTGCTGACGTTGTCGGAATCGCTGGATCCTCTCATTCTCTTGATCCTGCTCTCGCCGTTGCTTCTCTTGGAATTTCTCTTGCTCGTATCGCTGTCGGTCCTGGAATTCCGATTCTCTCTCACGTTCTTCTTGCTCCGCTTGGTCAAAATCTTCACGCCATTGTCGTCGTCTCTCTTGTTCTTTGTCTTCATTGCTCATCATATTTCCACCTCCTCTAGTTCGAGGAGAATACCTCATTACGTACGTGTTCTCTGCCCATGATGAAACCATGCATACTGCCACCGATATAGCCAATAATGTAATTTTTGTTTTCATTTTCTATGTCTCTTGATAAATTCACAAGCTACTAAATATTGTTTCTTTTTCTGTAATATCACTTGCTTTATAATAGATTGGCAGCTTCTCGAAAGGAAAGAATTTCAGTACCATTTGCCCTTAAATTTGCCCTTAAATCAGAATAAAAAGTTAATCTGGTAGCTACGAATTTTACTGACACACGCTCTTATTATGGAAATAACGACCTTTGGGATATCGGCCAAATACTTGATAACTGAAATACGGCATCAAAGAAGACTGACTTTTGCAATTATATCCTAAACAATAAGCGGAAAATCAAATAATTTTGCTGTTTATTGATTAAAAAAAATTTTTTTTATTTACCAGCCCAGTAACTTTTTTTTAAATTCTACGTGCAAAATTCTTAAAATTGTTTTTTAGCGGGACTTTCAGCATAAATTTTGAAATTCTTTAGAGACAACTTAGCAATGTGGAGATTTGTCTGCTTTTTATTCTTCGAAGCTCTTAGTAAGGTTGTAATTCAACGTTATCAGCAAAACCGGCACTGGTTACTTCAAGGAGAACTCAGTAAATTCAACAATTCTAAAATTAAGTTACCGTTTCGAATTGAAAGGAACAATTTGCCAGTACTTCCTATCCGTTTGAGTTCAAAATTAGTTCATAGTCCAGCGATATCAAAGAACTTAGAGGGGCTGTTAAATTGGTCTGGTCAACATAACAATCTCATGCATTCTTCTTTAGGGTTTTTACAAAACATGATACTCGTCTCAGATTACTAGATGTGGATATCGTAAAATACACTGGTTAAAAAACAATTGTTGACAGTAGGAATTTTCTGATCGTCAAATTTGCCTTACTTGGTTTCGGGAAAGAAAGAAGATTCTACAAAGCGAGATGGACTTGCAAGCGTTTAAGCATTCTCTTAACTAAACAATTATCATCTGAACGAATATGCATGTTTTGATTTCATGTGTCAATGTAATAGCTGAATTGCGATTATTTCCCAATTATTTTTAATTCAATGACCACTTGAAATTCACAAGCAGTAAAATTGTAAATGTAGAAAAGAGATATATCAAATTGGTGACTTGCCAGCAAGTGTAAAGACTCAATTCGAGCTTAATTTCGAATTGAGCTGGTATTGAAGAAATAATCTGTCTGATGTTTATTTTTCTTTTTTTAAAGTAAATTTTTAGATGCATCAAATTAAATTTTGAGCAGGATATAGTTTTGTTTGATGAGGCAACAGAAGGAAAAAAGTGTTATACCTGTTCATGACGGTGGTTACCGAAAAACTTAATTTGAATATTAATCTTAATTTTTTTTTCAACTTTTTCGCAGAATTAACAAAGCGAACAAATTAATTAGTACCTTTATGCAAAACGATTCATCATCTTCACAGTTTTGTGTTTTAATGAAGCTAATGCTGATGCAAATAAATAAAAATAACTCTTCTTCCGAGATATATGATTTTTTCAATAAACTCCTCGCCGAAAAAAGTTCAGCTTAATTAGCTTACAAATTATTGGTCTTCAGAATGAGATAATGAAAAGCTATGGAGCACATCAATAATGCAATCTTACCTCAACGTCCATCTAATAAAGACATCATGAGCGTTTTAGAACTTGAATATTTTGGAACTTATGATAATGCTGGATTAGCACCCAAACAATTTTCATCTCTCAAAATGATTCTACAGGATTATCTATTGTACTTCGAAAGAATCTAAGCTCTCTTTTTCTTACCTTTTTTTGAAGTTTGGGGCGCGTAACGCTCATCATCTGTGTCTTGGCACCAATAAAATTTTGACCAATTGAGAAAAGTCCCTCTTATTCTTCATATCCCAAATAATAATGAAATGATTTACTTTTTATTTATGCTGGTTGCTATCCTAAATAAATCCTTATTGCTTGGTTTCATATTTAAGTCTGGGCACCAGCTCTCAAGCAATCAATAGAATTCCCGACTAATACTTGGTTTAATCGTCAGAATATCAAAGCAAATGAGTTCCTCACAGATCAATTTCAGAGGCGTATCTGTTGCTTAGGTTACAGGAGAGCTTAGAGTTGGCAAGTCATTTACTTGGTTCCTGTGACCCCCAATTTTATCATCTAATTCCAAATATAACAATTCAACGACCTGAAGATCACCGATTTTCGATTGATTTTTTCCTCTATTTTACGACCTCAGCAGGCAATTTATTAGAAAAAACAGAATCTATTTCCTGCAGTCTGTATCAGTAAAGACATACTTCAATACTGTCAATTGCTTGGAAGAAAGCAAAGAAGGCTACTCCCGGTTGGTCTTGAAATGATTTTAATCCAAAAAACTCCACAAAATTGCGCACGATTAGAACAAATTTTAATTTAATATAGAAATTTTATTTGTAGGTTTTTGAATTTCACTGAATGGCACACACTAATTTTGCTCAATGTTCCCAGCACCTGTCCAGATTATTGAAACGCAGAAAGTACAAAGACAGAAAGAAAAATCTCAACTCCTTCTCAGAGACTCTCTACGTTTTGCTTAAAATTTTTGTTTTTCACTTATCTTTTTCGAATATTCGAAGCCACAAATGAAGAATCTATTACTGAGCTGAAGAATAAAAAAAAGTCTTTTCAGTCAATAAATAGGACAGCTGTGATTCTATTGCTTGCAGTTTGAGGACGCATGAAGAATTCAATATATTTTTGTTCGATAGCTCTGTTTGCACGACAGTTATGGCCACTCATTGAATTATGTTTGTAAGATAGGAGTCTCTCCAGCAATATTGATTGCGTCGTTGATTTCGATTGAAGGCGAATATTTACTGAAACGTGGCATTCGAGAACAATTTTCTGGCTTTAAGCGATTGCTTTCTAAAAACAATATATAATTAGTTTCGTGTTAGAAAATCAATAAGGAGATTCAGAATAATGAAAGCAAAAATTGCAATGTTTCTGGTGTTGATGGCTTTTTGCATGGTTTTGACTCTCGGTAAGCCTAGTCAGCAATCAGAAGAAGAGATAGAACGAGAAAGACAACAAAAATTCCAAGAGAGACAGCGGGAAGAGCAAGAAAGAGAGCAGACAAGAATACAGCGATGGCAAAAGAAACAACAACAAGAAGCGCAGAGAGAGCAAGAAAGACAACAGGAATTCCAAGAGAGACAGAGAGAAGAGCAAGAAAGAGAAGATGAGAGAATTCGGCAATGGGAGGAAGAACAAGATAAGGATCAATCTGATGGTTCTCGTAAGGGTGAGCCTGGACAACCTGGGGGAAAAGCTCATCGGCGTAAAGGTGGGGCAGGTGGATCAGGTGGGAAAGGAGGAAAAAGCAAGGGAAAACCGGTGACCTCAAAGCGTCGCACTCCAAGCCATTATGCCGCATCTGGCGGTGGATCTGGTGGTGGACAAGGAGGAAGAGGTGGTGCTGGTGGGAAGGGAGGTAAAGGTGGATCCGGTGGATCGGATGATAGTATTGCCGCATTAGGAGGCGCAGGTGGGAGCGGAGGCGCTGGAGGCGCATCAGGTGGAAGTACAACAAAGCGTGGTGAGCCAGGGAAGCCAGGACAACCGGGAGGTAAACCACATGGGAGCAAAGGCGGGTTAGGTGGATCTGGCGGAGCTAGAGGAAAATGAGGAGGTACGTATTGAGACACATTTATTATGACTCCTCTCATAGTAAACCTCTTCAAAGACAGTGTCGCTGCTTAACAAAGTTAGCAAAGGAGTTAGAATACTCGTTACTATGTTTTACTTTATGAAGTTTAATTAATAGTACAAGAATGTAAAGGATAACCAACAAGCTTAATATGAGTAGTTTTTCAGCTTAATTAGCGAAAAACTCCAAGTTGAAGTTAATATTATACTTTGTGTGAATTGATCACTGATATAGATCCTGCTACACAATGCTTTTGTTCTTAGCTGCTTCAATCTATCACTCATGCCTTATTGAAGAAATCAATTTATCTATGCATTGAGATTGTTGCATCCAGAGAAGTAGGATAACTTTTTGTTTCTTCTTTAGGCAAGTTATCGTCGATTTCGTGAAAGTTACATCAATCATGCACTGAATATTATCAATATTATACTTGCTAGTGGCTCGAACAGATTTAATTGAGAAAACGAAAGGCACCTCTCTGATTCGTTGAGAATTGAATTTTTAAATGCAATTTTTATCACGAAACTAAAATAATTGTATCCTTAACCTTTGATTTTGAATAAATCTGTCACAGCTATCTGACAAGGTAGCTATGACCTGGGAAAATTATCGACGAATGGAACCAATGCAAAAACATACAGGATGTACTGACTAGCCACTCAATTTCACAACAAATGTGTTTTTTTAATTAATTTTATGAGATCTTCTATTGCGAAAGAATTACTCATCTGACTATAGCTTTTATCTCAGTTGTTGAAATCATTGATTAACAGCCTATGTAGACCAAGTCGAGCTCTATCGCTCAGATATATAACTGGTTTGCAGAAAGGACACATCTATCTCCTCGATTTTTAAATTTTTTAGATTCTATTTTAATGCTGAATTAGATAAGTGTAAGGATATGAATTTCTAGAATTTTCGTTTTGTTTCTCCTCTACTGTGGAGCGGGAAACAGTTTGGATGAAATAAAAATTATATCTGTTAGCTGGATTTATATGCTCGAATTATTCGGATTTGTTTTTGTCTTTCCTAAAGTTCCAAGTGCTTCAATGAATTCAATATGGACCAATGCTAAACTAAGTAGATTCAGTTTAAAGTTGCAAAGAAACTCCTTGAAGATTACATAAATAGAACAAAATTTAGAATTTAACTGTATTTAGTATACTGTAAAACAATTTCAATTGATCCAAAACGGCAATATTAATGTTTTATTTTCGAATTTACTGGAAATGGTGAACTCAAGCAATTTCGCTGGATATATATCTTTTGGGTTTATCCAAACCAAGAAAGAGAAGAAAAACCTTTAGCTCAACAATATGGGGCTGCTTATCATAAGCTACCTTTAGTTTGTCCTTTGGAAAAGTTTTACATGGTTTTAATGAAATTGGAAACCTCTGTCGAGCCGGAGGGATTCCTGAGCTGAACAGACAGTCAAATAGACAGCATGGAATATCAACTAGCTTGGTTACTGTATGGTTGAAATTTCTTCATTTTAATCTCATTATGCCCAAACGATCAGTTCTCAAGTAAATTGGAGCTATTCTTTGTATGTTTTAAGAATCTCAGAATATTTTCAGTAGAATGGATGCTGTATTGATTTCGATTTAAGGGTTAATGGGTACTGAAAACACACTATTCTAGAAACTATAGCGACTCTATATAAACGCTTGTTCTCAACAAAATAATTAGTATTTTTTTTGAATTAAGCAAAGAAATTCGAAATTCAGAGGAATGAAGGCAAAAATTGCACTATTGGTGTTATTACTGGCAATATGTCTGGCTTCGACGTGGGCTCAGTTTACTTTTGCAAAAAGAGGTCAAAATCCATTTGAAAAAGAAGAAGAATCGTCTATGAAAAAAAGAGAAACAAAGGGCGACAAAGACAAAGATAAAGAGACCGAGAAAGGAGGAGTTGTAATCGCAGATGAAGAAGAGCAGCAAAAGGAAGAGAAAGAAGATAAGAGAGAACGTGCTATAGAAAAGAGAAGGAGACGAAAACAGAGATTTGAAGATGACGACGACGATGATGATGAAGAGAGAGGTTTTGATGGATACGGAGGGCGAAAAGGTTTCCGTGGATATGGAGGCCCAGGTGGATACGGCAGATATGGAGGATCAGGTGGATATGGAGGGCCAGGTGGATACGGCGGATATGAAGGACCGAGTGGATATGGCGGCGGGTATGGAGGACCAGGTATGTATGGTCCACCAGCTAGATACGGTGGGCGAGGAGGATATGGCGGGTATGGAGGACCAGCTGGATACGAAGGTCCTGGAGATTATGATGGACAAGGTGACTATGATGATTATGAGGGATATGGAATGCTCGGTAGAAGGAGAGGAGGCCGCAGCAAGTCGAGCAAAAAGCACAAGAAAGACAGGAAGAAAGCAAAGAAGAGCAGCAGCAAATCGGACAGTGACAAATCAGAAGAAAAAGGAGGAGTTTCCTTAGAATAACAATCTCATAAGTGCTGGGTTTAATCCAACTCTTCCTTAAAAACAGCTATATTCTTATTTATTGAAGTAGTCTGGGTGCTCATGATTAATATATGATTTATGATTTAGTTTGAATTTAATGAAATCGATTTAGTTATACAACGATCTGCATGTTTTTCATTAGTATTACCAGCAAAAAATTTCAAGCTCACACTCAAATTCTTGCTTTTATAAAGTTGATTGGTAGAGAGTTTGCTACTCAATTCAGTCGCACCTAACAATTGCAATCGATCCTCCGATGAATTATCCTTGATATCGGATCCAAAATCAGTAAATTACGAGGGAGGTATCTGTTCCTATTCCTGTGATCCATTATCTCCGAACAGCTTGATACTTTTTTTTCTTTCTTTCTCAGTTGCCATTAACTGAAGTAATTCAAACAATGCCAATTTACGGCATTATTCATCTCAAGGCAAATTGAAATACATTACAGGATTATGGAAGCTGCATTTCGGATTCTGGAAAGCAGTCTCATTTGATCGAAAACGACAAATTTATTTTTATGTTTTAATTTGCTACTGATCTTGGTTCCGCTTCCATTCTATTTAGAATATTCTCTTTTGACCTTGCTTGTGTCGTTGACGAGGAGAAAGTGCGCAGCAAGAAAAGAATCAACTATATCTTCTGAGCTAATTCCTGCATTTCGCCTGAACATATCAGTTTTCTTCATTTTTTGGTATTTTTAAAGATATAAGATGCAAATAAAATGGATTTTACTGAGCCGAACAATTTGAGAATTGTCTGTCAGTAGATAAGCAGCAAGGGCAATGGTAGTCAGTTGCTGTCTCAATGGAGATACTGAATGAAAGAAAAATGCCTGGTTTTATTGTGTTCTATTGGTCAGCTATCAGACAAATACTACCGCTTGCTTGGTTCTTCAAGTATGAGCTTACATTCAGTAAAATCGAGCCTTAATTTATTCTATTTTGAAGATACAGGTGTACTGAGGGCAGTTTGTTCGAGGACTGGTTCGCGTTCTATAAAGAAGAATTTTTTAAGAAGATAGTGTTAGATCTTTTTGAATTCAGCAAGGAAATTCAGAAAAATGAAAGCAAAATTTGCGATATTTACTTTATTGGTGGCGGTTTGCCTGGTTTCAACGCTGGCCCAGTATACTTTTACGATGAGATCCTATGATCCAACTGGAGATGTAGAAGAACGGGACCTACCAAGGCAATGGGAAGATTCAGAAAGAGAACGAGAGGCAATAGACCGAAAGGAAGAAGAATTAGATAGAGAGCGAAATGCAATAGAAAGAGAACGAGAAGAGGAAGCGAGACAATGGGAAGAGCAAGCAAGAGAACGAGAAGAACAAGCGAGACAGAGAGCAGAACAAGAAAGAGAGCGAGATGAACAACAAAGGAAACGAGAACAACGATATGACGGTAAAAGTGGCAGGGGCAGCAGGGGCAGCAGAGGTGGTAGAGGAGGAAAGGGAGGAAGGGGTGGAAGAGGCGGAAGCGGCGGAAGCGGAGGAGGACAAGGCGGAGCTGGTGGTGCAGGAGGTGCCGGAGGACAGGCTTATGGACCAGGAGGAATTGCTGGTGCCGGTGGTGCAGGAGGAGCCGGCGGGAAAGGAGGAGAGGCTACTGGACCAGGTGGAATTGGTGGTGCTGGAGGAAAGGCAGGTGCCGGTGGGAAAGGAGGAGAGGCTTTTGGACCAGGAGGAATAGGTGGTGCTGGTGGTAGAGGCGGTCTAGGTGGAGAAGGCGGCAGTGGAGGTCCTGATGGTATTGGAGGTTTAGGTGGTGCTGGTGGTTTAGGAGGTGCTGGTGGAGGTGGAGATGGACAAGCAGGAGAGCCTGGAGAATCGGGGCAAGCTGGAGGCAAGCCACGTGGACGTGCAGGTGGTGCAGGTGGACGAGGCGGATTAGGTGGAAGAGGAGGAGGAACTTATTAATGGTTATAAACCTCATATTAAGAGAATTAAGAGGCGCTTGGTGCATGTTTAAAGTGTTATTTGTTTAAATTTAATAGGAGCATATGTAGACAGGGATTAATAAGTTGATCATTTCATTATTTTTATTACTCGGAATTTCCCATCATTCTTCGCAGTCTAATTAATACGAGCTGATTTCGAGGAATCACCTTCCAAAAGATTTCTTTAATATTGAAGTGGCTCTTCCGAAAAGTACGCGCTTGACTTGAAATAAATCCATGATAAATTGCCACACATAGAAACATCAAAATATGAGATCTTTTCGCTCTGGGAGAGCAAATTTAGCTTGGTAGTAGCCGCTTTGATTCTGTAAGTGTAAAAATTCCAATTATGAATACAATCAACTCCAAAAATGCGCTTAAAATGATCGAGTTTGGACCTTAATAATTGGTTATTTATTAACTTACTTCAACTGAAAATTTGCTGCATATCCTGGATTAGTATAATCTGACAACGAACTCCACAGAATAATCAGAAGACCCACTACCACATATACTCAGCTAGTGAGACAACTTTGATCATTGCCGTGATTTATCCTGATATTTAAAATTAAAATGAAAGGCTTTTAAATAGCGAATGGTGTTCTGTTTGAATTGTTAGGAGGTTTCACTACTTATTTTCACATACTTCAATTGATTTTTCAAATAATGCTCAGCTTAGTTGAGATGAAGTATTGTAGACATAATTATATTTATGTTTGCTGGTGAAACCACAATCTACAGTACAAAAAAAACTTTCCAAGCTAGCCACGTCTCGAAATATTCTGGGCAGTCAAATTCGATCTAAAACGGCGATTTTATCTTTTATTAATTAATTTTACTGCGTGTTCTTATCTCCATATCAGGCAAGTGAAGAGGCGAAATTATTTATGATGGAATGCTATATGCAACCTGTGAACAGCTTTCTTTTTCACAGGGGCAAGACCTCCATGTCTTTTTTAGGATATTTGAACCTGTAAGCTCTAAGGAAATGTGAACCAGGCAGGGATGGACTTTTTTCAACTCAATGAAAGCAGATTTCATTTTGAAATAGAATATTTTGGAAGCAGTCTGTTGCATTCTATAAATCAGTTATCAAAGACACGACAGATATAATTTTAACTCAATTTCAGAGAACATCCAGTAAATCGATTCTTCGGTGACATTGAATTTGAAGGCAATTAGCGGAAAGTACTGACATCTTTGGCATTCTCGAAACAACTTCTGCTCTATAAGAACATATTTTCTCAAAAATAATATATTGATAATATGATTTTGAATTGAGCAAAGAAATTCATAATATATGAAAGGAAAAGTTGCGTTATTAACTATATTAGTTGCTGCGTGCTTGTTTACGGCATTGGCTAAATCGTTTGTGTTCACTCCAGATGGGAGAATAAAATATGTAAATAGAGCATACGGAGCACATGGAGCACATGGAGCACATGGAGCACATGGAGCACATGGAGCACATGGAGCACATGGAGCTCACGGAGCTGATGGTGCTGATGGGGCTGATGGAGCTGATGGAGCGGATGCATATGGTGGTTATGATGATTATGATAGATCTCAGGAATATGCGAACAAAATGAGAGCTTGGGCAGACCGGAAGAGAGCATGGGCAGATCGAAAGAGAGCATGGGCAGAAGGAAAGAGACGATGGTATGAAGAAAGAGCAAGACGAGAGAGAGAATGGTGGGAGGAAAAAGCAAGAAGGGAGAGAGACTGGTATGCTCGGCAGAGAGAATGGTATGAAGAAAAAGCCCGAAGAGAGCGACAGCAAGCACCATATGATCTAGACTATGGATATGGTGGATATGGAGGACGAGGAGGAGCTGGAGGAAGAGGTGGAAGAGGCGGAACTGGAGGTGCTGGTGGTGCAGGTGGTGCAGGCGGAGCCGGAGGATATGCTTATGGACCAGGAGGAATTGCTGGTGCCGGTGGTGCAGGAGGAGCCGGCGGGAAAGGAGGAGAGGCTACTGGACCAGGTGGAATTGGTGGTGCTGGAGGAAAGGCAGGTGCCGGTGGGAAAGGAGGAGAGGCTTTTGGACCAGGAGGAATAGGTGGTGCTGGTGGTAGAGGCGGTCTAGGTGGAGAAGGCGGCAGTGGAGGTCCTGATGGTATTGGAGGTTTAGGTGGTGCTGGTGGTTTAGGAGGTGCTGGTGGAGGTGGAGATGGACAAGCAGGAGAGCCTGGAGAATCGGGGCAAGCTGGAGGCAAGCCACGTGGACGTGCAGGTGGTGCAGGCGGACGAGGCGGATTCGGTGGAAGAGGAGGAGGAACTTATTAATGGAACTCTTATAACCTCTCCTCTTACATGTATAAATGAGGGAGTTACAACACTCATCGAGGAAAAGATTATGATTTTAGATTGAATTTAATGAAAGCACTAAATTAATTAACTTATTAATCCCTGATAATTAGTCAATATTTCTGATATAGCCTTCATATTATTGATACATATGAATTGTTGATTTCTTCAGTCTGTCGCACAATTCCTCGACATTGGCTGTTCAATTACTTAGAGGTTTAATGAATTCAGAAATTGCTGACTATAAAATGTTTTTACTTGTTCTTCGGAGTGCGGGGTTCTACAACAATAGGATGATTATTATTATCCTCATTGAAAATTTCATGCTAAGAGTAAGTCAGACGACTCAAACTACTAAAGGGATTATTTTGTGTTAACAAAAATATATGAAAATAATGAATTCCTTTTTTTATTTTGTTTTTATTATTTAAAAAGCGAGCTTGCAGCGACACTGCGCCATTCGTTCAGGCTTAAACATAAAGCTATGTTGTTTTCCTTTCGGAACGCACTGCTCTATGCAAGAGTCCTTTATTCGATTGATGAATTTACTACTCCTTGTTAAATAAAGATAGCTCAGCGACTCAGAGTTTCTTAAATTATTCGAAAATTTAATCTTGATTTTAGAAGAAGAAGAAAAAAATGATGAATAAATCATATCAAAGCCGAACTTCTTTGGATCTTAGGATGTCCGGTCATATTTCCTTTTCTTCGTTCTAAATACCTAAATTAGTCGGGGAAGACTAATATCAGCATTTCAATCATTCAAAAGATCACAAAAACAAAAATTTTTTTGAAAAAAACCGAGCTAACTCTCCTTTAGACAGCTCATTTTATATGAGCAATTTTACTGAACTTGCAAGACCCGACTCTAATTTATTTTAAACGTTCTCTTTAGGCTTACGAGACTATTAGAGCAGAGAAATCAGAAATACTAATCGAGGAAATTCTAAGCTCCCGATCAATAATTTTATTGGATCCCTCTTAATAATTCCCTTCATTTCTCAACAATTCATTTTCAACAAGAGTAAGACTATTAGAAACTACAAGAGGTGATTAAATAAGGATGATAAAAAAGTCTATTCTGTGAGTAAGTGCATACAAGATTTTTACATCATTCAATTGCACTGTGTAAGAGGTTTGAGATCCAACTTGTCGTATTTAATACAGCCATCGTCAAAGAGGCAATAGTTGAGTATTTTAGAAGCATGAAAGCATATTCAGTAAATTAGATTCTTCATAAATTTAGATTTCGATTCGAAAGAAAATAGTGATGGATACTGACAGCAATCTTATTCTCGAAACAAAATCTGACTTATAAACAAAAGTTTTCTTCGATGTAGACAGTATTATTTTAAATTGAGCAAAGACATTCAGAAGTGATGAAAGCAAAGGTTGCTTTATTGGCGATATTATTGGCTGGATGCATGCTTTCAGTGCTGGCTCAAACATTCGTGTTTACTCCAAATGGAAAAGTAGTAAATTATTTCCGCCATGACGACGATGACAAATATGACGACGACTATGGATATGATGATGATAGATATGATGACGATGATAAATATGAAGACGACGACGATAAAGATGATGACAATGATGATAAAGATGATGACGATGATGATAAATATGACGACGATGATGGATACGATGACTATGACGGATATGATGGATATTGGGGAGCTGGAGGACGTGGAGGTGACGGTGGTGCAGGCGGAGCCGGTGGCGACGCTGGGTACGGTGGTTCTGGTGGCGCCGGCGGCGCTGGAGGTGCAGGTGGAGCAGGAAGTGAGCCAGGACAGCCTGGTGAACCTGGTGAATTGCCCTTCGGACCCCATGGCGGATCAGGTGGAGCAGGCGGGGCAGGAGGAGACGCCTATTAACGGTATTTTCACAAAGCTATTCCTTTCCTATTGACCTACTGAAGAAGTGCCTTCTACTTAATATTGAAGAAGTCGAGTTGTCCATCGCTTTATTAGGTTATCATTTAAGTTTAATTTAATAGTCTATCATTGACGAGCACTTTCATTTTATTATTCGCGAGAATTTCCTCTGTAGTTTTCTTGTTATGATTCGTGTGATCTATTGATTTTTAGAACTTTAATTGGGCTATCCTTAGCACTAACACGACAATAACTTCTTTGATATAGTCTCAAAATTGAAATTATTGTAAACACATTACAAGCCAATTGTCGTAGAAAACTAATGATCACATCAATTTCGAGTTTAAGACACTCAAGAATTAATGTGAGTGCTTCTAAAAGAGCTCTTGCTTTTCAGTATCTAGTCGACTCGAATCTCAAATAGGGATTAAATGAGAGGGGATATGAGAAAAAGATTGTAAGGGGATGACTTATTGTTAGCACAGAGTCATGACCGAAATTATTTTAAGAAAACTTCAAAACTTTAGTTTGATTAAATGCCTCAGCAAACGAGCCAATTTTATTTTCTGTGTTATTGTTATGTAGAATTAGAGTCTGCTTTCTTATGTTAGAGAAACAATTACTTTTCCTTAAGAAAAGCCACTGACACCAAGAATTTTCAATGAATCTCTCCGATTTCTCCTTTATTTGAAGTGGCAACTGAATACATTTCTAATTTTCTTATGAA
>ENA-UOTZ01000326-UOTZ01000326.1-compost-metagenome-genome-assembly--contig:-NODE-326-length-40852-cov-7.999362_pt1 | contig 40852 bp, 26 predicted proteins | sample MGYA00238144_ERZ746983 | MGnify/ENA primary metagenome ERZ746983 (study PRJEB28759, sample SAMN06268863) | compost metagenome | isolation source: single cell | place: USA: California, Emeryville, Joint...
TAACCACCCTAAGATCCTTGACGACATTAAAACGTAAGCTATATTTCTATAAATAACAGTCAATTGACTCTTATCATACTTAGTACTGGAGAACTCAGCAAGGCCAACGATGCTGAATTGAAGAATATCATTGAAGCCTGGCTCCCAGAATCTGGCCTCCAAATGAAGAACTAAGCAAATGATAGATAAATTTTTTCTTTGTTAGAGCCAGGAGATTTTCGGTTCAAATTTCACGAAAATCTTTAAATTTTCTAACAATTACATCAAATTGCGCGTTTGAGCATTAAAACTTTCAAGTTTGGAACTTGATCCCCTTCTTAGTCACAACAACAAGAATCTCTTTCAGATAAGATCCATTTATTAAGCAATAATTTTGATAAAACTGCTAAGCATTAATTTCTCCATAGAGACGTTTTAGATTTGAACTGTCGATTTGGAATTTGAATAAAAAGAAGAAGATAGCTTTATTTTTTCTCGCACTTTCTTGGAAATTTTGTATCTTTCAGAATTCGGTAAAGAATGCTGGAAAAAAATTAAAAAATAAAATGAGAGATATGCAGGTTCGCTCTCTTAACAATATCCAAGTAGAGCATTCTAAAATTAGAGGACGGACAAACTCCAAAGATTGTCGTTCTAATTCTATCCAAAACAAAAAAAAGGCTTTTGAAAGTTTAATTGAAAACTTAGAAAAGTTCAATATACATGAGCAAATGCATTGAGAAGCTCAGACGACCGAAAATTCATGGAGAAACTTACTCTCTTTCTCTTGTGGACTTGATTGATCGTATCTAGGTGTTAATTCATTGGTATTTCCATTTCTGCCCGTTAGTGCCACTTTAGGATTCTTTCTCTGCTTGGCAGAAGCTCTGAGTGCTGGCTTTGGAAAAAGTATTGACTTTTGATCTGGATCTCTAACTTTGATTCAACGCATTAATAGCTGTTTCGTTACAGTTGATTAAAACGCAGAGATTCGCAGAAGAATAATGAGTTCCAACAATTAAAAATAAAACTCATTTAATTCTCTAAGAACAGAAAAGAACTGCAAGCAACAACAGTATGGGAGGCGCCAACTCTAAGAAGAAATCTGCTCGTACGACAGGAACTAAAGGCGAATCAAAGATATCCACGCTGCTAGAGCCATATATTAAGCAAGGAGAATCCCTTACTGCTCTCAATTTAGACAACAAGCAGATCGGTGCAGAGGGAGCGCGCGCACTCAGCGAGAACACCACATGGACGAACCTTACCACACTCAATTTATGTCGTAATTCTCTCGATGCAGAGGGAGCAAAAGTAATCTGTAAGAATACCACCTGGGCTAACCTTACCACTCTTGACTTCTCATTCAACGGGATCGGTGCAATAGGAGTAACTGCAATTAGCGACAGCACCTGGGCCAACCTTACCACCCTCAATTTATCAAAGACCGAGATGGGTGACGAGGGAGCAATTGCACTCAGCAAGAACAGCACCTGGACCAAGCTTACCACTCTTGATTTATCAAACAACTCTATTGGTGCAGAGGGAGTACGTGCACTCAGCAAAAGCACCACATGGACCAACCTTACCACTCTTGATTTATCACGAAATGAGATCAATTCAGAGGGAGTATGTGCACTCAGCGAGAACACCACTTGGAAGAACCTTACCACTCTCGATTTATCATGGAACCCGATCCGTGCAGAGGGTGCCAGCGCACTGGGTAAGAACACTACCTGGACAAACCTTACGAAACTCGTGCTATCGAACATCTATATTAGCGCAGAGGGAGTACGCGCGCTTTGTGAGAACACCACTTGGACCAACCTGACCACCCTCAATTTATCATTCAACGAGATCGATAACGAGGGAGCAAGTGGAATCAGCAAGAACACTTCCTGGGTGAAACTTACCACTCTTAACTTAACATCCAACCACATCGGGTCAGAAGGAGCTACCGCAATCAGTAAGAACACCGCCTGGGCTAACCTGACCACTCTCGTTTTATCACAGAACAAGATCGAAGACGAGGGTGCAGTTGCACTCAGCACGAACACTACTTGGACGAGCCTTAAGACCATTAATTTATCAGGCAATTCTCTCAGTGAAAAGGGAAAAAGCGCGGTATCCTCAAAATGGCCTCAAGCCTCTCTATGATAAGAATTCGAATAACATTATATTTCATATTTCTCAATCAATTCGGAATTTTAGATAAAGTAAATCACTGCATATCTAGTAATTCAGAGTTGATATATGAAAGTTGATAAGAAACCATTATTTCAGAAACCCTATTAGATTCTAAAGTGAGAAGCATGAGAGAGTGATGCTTGAATTTTTAAGATCCAGAATACTGAATACTGAATATTCAGCTTTATTCTGAAAAGTCCTAAAAAAAAATGATTTGGAATTCGAGCTGTGCAAAATTAAAGAATAATCAATCAATTTCTTAATCAATGAAAATCATAATGGATTCAGACATAATCACTCAAGGTGACATAAAGTAAGACCGATTTATTTCTCCTTTGATGACACCTTCTGAATATTAGCTATGAAGAGATACGCCAGCATCAAAAACATATTATTTTACTTCACATCATTATGCTTCTGATCTTCCCACTGTCTGCTTATTGCACAATGATGGGTAAAATAATGTTACAATTCTCATGGGACTAAACTGTAATATAAAGACTATTCGGTGAAATGGGGTGTTACAATGGAGTCTCACAAGATTCTATATGCTTTAGCCGCGTCCGTGCTTGCTGTATTCATGACAGGCCTGCATTATGTCTCTGAAAAGGACATGATTAAGAAAGAGCAATTCTTCGGGTATCAATTTTGAATGATTGTAGAGTCTTACTATGAGTGCTTATTGGAAGGTTAGCAATTTGATATATAATTACTTTACTTAATACTAACACTTGTACAATTCGCACGGGATTTAGAATATTGAGAGAATAGTTTGTCTGTGAAAATAAAAGAATGGAGCTAATGTATAGAAGGGTTTTGAGTTTAAGCCTGCAGCTTTATAAGAATTTCGATATTGTTAGGAGAAGATCCTGATTAACTCAACTTTTCCTGTCTTCTTAGTTCAGAGTCATGATCTGTCTATTCTCTGTGCAAGTTAATGGTGGATTTTTTTGTGCTGCATTTCTCTAAAACGTTCAGTGAGTGCAAAGTTTTAGTTGATTCTTTGCAATTTGAAAGAGTGCGTTATTTGTCATACTTATTTAGAGACCCACTAAAGTTAATTTGAAAATATGAGAGATGTTATCTACCAATACAAAAGAAGGAGCTAGCAGGCAAATGTTTATTACAGAAATTCTTGGACATCTGATTCAAAGGTCCAAATAAAGTCATCAAGTATACAATTTTACCTTGAATTACCCTCTAACCAAGAGCTTTCAATAAATTACGCTTTACTTTTAGTTCTTACAAGGAGCAACGAATTACCTGCACTTTCATTTTGATTTTGAAAAGAGAAATTACTCTAATAATTATTTTATGGATCGCCTATACAAGCAGTTGATTTGATTTTTCAACAAAAAACATTATTAATTTTTTGGAATACAAATTATTAATTCTATTAAATACTCAATCAAAGAACAATATAGGTGTGAATCTAGTCAAACCAACTATATTAGAACATTTCAGAGAGACTCCAATATAGTTTCCTAAGAGAATAAGAGAATAGGAACCCAATTACTATTCGACTCCTATTCATCAATTGCTTAATAGAACAGTCTACTAATTGTTTCGTCATTGAAGTATTGGCTGAAAGTAATCTACCAAGGCAGGAGCTGCCTCACTACCTCTGTTCTAGTTCTTTTGTTTCGAGGTCAGTGATTGCGTGTTCCTTTTTATCCTCATAACAAAAATTTAGTTTTTTTTTGGGAAATATTTTGTGATCCCACGATTGTTAGAATGTCATCCAGTTTCTTCTCAGTAAATCCGCCCAAGAAATGATTAGAAGATTTCTTTATAGTACTAACATAAGTATTTCTCGAAACATATCAGGATAAGCATAATAATGAAGCTCAATTTATTAATCTGTTTATAACTGCGCACTCTATTCAGTGGCAAATCCCATTCAAATTTCATTCTTCCGAAAATTTTCGGCACCTTTCATTCACTAGAGCAGTTCTATCACGATATAAGTCTCGGTCTTTAAATGCATATATCATCTTAGAATTTACTGCCTTTTTGCACTAGTATTCTGGAAACCAAACCTTAAAGTTAATTTTAGAATCCACGCTCTCCGTTACTTTTTATTCAAGTACTTCTCAATTTCAAGGTGCTCAAACCTGTATTTCGACACAAAATCTGACCAAAATTGAGCATCTATTAGAATCAATTCTATTATATATACTAATCTCCTTTTATAAAAGATTGTCTTCGAAAAATATAATATCATTAATTTCCAAAGCAATTTACCGAAGACACCATAAATGCGATCACCTAATCGCAGACAAGACAACTTTTCCCATCACAAACAGTCAAAGTATTTCAGGTACAGTCGCAAGTTCTCAGGACGCTCATCCACTGTTCAAAATAAAGACACAATGTAAGAAAATACAGGGACCAGCCTTCAGAAGAACGGCATCATCGCTACGGACGTGATGAGCGGGACTTCCATCAGAGAAGAGATGCCAGCCAGCACCACTCCAACCAGAAATACCATAACAATCATTCAAGAATGCAATATTCTCACAGTCAAGACCAAAATACTCATGGTGGCGAGTCTCATCAACATCATCACCATCAAAATCAAGATAACCAACACAAACAAAGACATTCAAAACAAAATTACCACCATAATCGAGCTAAGCGAATAGCTCGAAAAAGGAATGGTGCTGTGGAGCCTCTTTCTCAAAATACGAAGATGTCGATGCTCAAGGAGAAAATAAACTTATCTAGTTCAAAAGCACAGGAAATTCGAGAGACCAAACCTCAAGATAACCATAAAGCAGGTAGGACAAATTGATTAGCAAGCGGAAGAGTCAATTATATTCATTCATTATCAGCTGCCCGGAAACTCGATGTTACTTCAGCACCAAACACTATTATAAGGGAACTGAATAATTATCTCGCAAACGGCGAGAACGAATCTGAGTTTTTAACCAGTCACGAAACCACGTTAAAAGTCTTAGATCACACCTCAAAATCTGAGTCTCAGCTTTCCCCTCCTTCTCATCATTCGATCACGAAACAAAAAGATGAGAAAATCGAGACGATCGAAACCCAGCCTGAGGAGAAATCACCTCAGATGGATAAATCCCATGGTGCGAACCAAGATTTTGAAGAGAAAAAGGAGGCGGTTAACGATTCACAGAAATCGCATGGAAAACTGTTCAAAGAAGACGAAGCTCACTTGACCATTCCTCCTCTGGACCCTGAAGCCCTTGCTCTTGTGCAGAAGCATGATGAAATCTGCTTAATTAAGGGAAAACTCATGGAAATAGAGGAGGAACAGCATCACAACGAAGCAGAATCAACATCTACGTACTCCCCATCATCATTGGGATCAAAATCGCCGTCGTTGGATAGACTGGAAAATGATAAAGGTAAGAAAATTATAACAAATTTATAATAAGGGAGCCCAGAAGCCAAAAGAGTGAAACTGGACTCGGAACGATATACTCTAGTAAAGCAACCTCTCCAGGTGGACATCAGCAAGACTAATGAGATCCAACCAAAGCAAGACTATCAAGAAGGAAAAGTCACACCGGAGGCACTTAAAAAAGCTGTAATTCAATCTTTGGTTTTCTCGATTTTAACTCCCAGACAGTATGAAGAACTACAATTGGTTCTAACAAAGATAGAAGAAAGTATGCCAAAGGGAACTGCTCAGGCAATCGACAGCACACAAACTATTATGAACGTAAACTAGACTGATCTTTCAATGGATTTCTGATGAATAATTAGACCGTTCAGAGAAGCAGCGCTTCGCGATTGCAGGCACTTATCGATTTCTTTGGAAAATACGATAATCTGTAAACGAAGCCCAAGTCGCTTAGCCTATTAAGCTTTTGTTTGTGTTATACTTTTCCATTTGTGTTTGTATCAATAAATAAATTCGCTTTGCACCTAAGATATGTATATTTCAATAAAATCGAATTAATTTATTAGCTATTGCGTTTATGAATATGAAATTCAATTTTTTTCTAATATTTCGCCATTTGACAAGTGAAAAAATATCTTCCAGATTTACTGATCTTGGTCAGATCCGCGGTTTATTGTCTCAAGCTGTTTATTGATTCAAGAATTTTTCTCTCATGCAACATCGTAGGGAAATTCCCATAAGTACATTCAGTAAAAACGTGTACACAAATCAACGAAAAGATGCTAAATCGAAATTTACAATAAATTCAATATGAGCTAATAAATAAGAATACTAACATGCAGCTCGTAATCTAAGATGAGGAAATATCAGTATTAGTCAGTTACAGGGCGTGAGATAAGTTTGAATTTCCTTTCAGATCCAAGAATTGTCTTTTGCAAAATCTAAAGGTATTAAGGACTCTAAATAAGAAAAAGTGATGCTTACCCGAAAGTTTTGCATGCGTTCATATTGATTCTCAAAGTATTCAGCAGGAGGTATCTTCCTCTATAATAATAAATTTTAAATTATAACCACACCGGGCATGAGGATAGTATTTACCTTATTGATCCTTATAATAATATCGCTCTGGTCAAAGCTGTCAGTTATCATCTTCAAAGTATTCGGTAGCATCTATAGAAACATCCAAATCATCCTACAATCACCAAGCAAAGAGCTTACCTTGTAGTCAATCTTGGAGCTCTGAATGACCTTCTGGTCACCAGCGTGTTTCTGAACTCTCTCCACGTTTCTTTTCAAGAACACCTTCGAGAGACCCAATTTGGGGTTGCTTTCAACCGTGAGCGATTTTGTGAATTCCTATTTATCAAGATATGATTAGAAATGACATTATGATAGGTGTTTTTACCTCGAGATATTCAGAAGCTGCCTCTAGTCCATCTTCATTCCAGTCTCTGTACGGAACCTCATAGTAGTTCACATTCAGCATATAGCTGTCTCTATCCAGCATAAACCGGAAGAACCTTGTGTTTTGTATCTGATTGAGGTTTTGTCTAATTAATTAATGAAAGCATAAGCAATCTTCTCACGAAAGGAACCGTATCTTACCTTGCGAGGTTGTTAAGCTTTGAGAGATACAGCTCTTCCTGCCAAACTTTCGATTCTATTTCCATATTTTTGCTCCCTTGGTTGTCATTTTTCTTTCCAATCGACTGAGTGTATAAGCCCATACACTTATTTGACATATCGTCATTCGCCATATTTTGCAAAGCTTTTATTGTCTAACAAATTGCAATTTAACCTCCAATGCGAAGAAAAGAAATCAATTACTGAATTTAGGATCTTTTCGATAAAGAACATGAGATAAGCGTCCTTTCCAAACAAGCTTCTAACGAAATCTTCGTATTTCGTATTATCAATGTTCGCGCGGATCAAATGCACCAACACCCATTTGTAAGCTTGGTACCTTTCATTTGAGAGTTTGGCTTTTTCCTGTGAAATAAAATTTATTTATTATCACCTCAATAGTAACATACCTCTTCAGTGAATTTTTCCGTCTTGGAATTCACTTCGAACGTATGAGCTATCTCATAAGCTTTCAAGAACCGCTCATAGAGAGTGAAAAAGAAACGGCAGACGAATAGGAAGTTCTGTGTTCCATAGAAAACCCTGGAATTTTTTGTTTTTTTGGGCAGAAAGCCGAGATCATTTTCCGATTCGAGGAACTCCATTTCCTTTGCTTCCTCTCTCTCGGTGACTGAATCAATGCTCTAGATGGTGAGGCTAAGTTATATCTCAGACTACACAGAAATTTTACGATTGAATCTGAGTGTGAGCTGTTGGGAGACTCGCTTCCTTTATTTCCCTTTGGGCTAGTGGTTTTCTTGCCTTCATCTTTTATTCCGCTAGCATTATTTTTTGTATCCTCCTGCTCAGGCTCCTTGTTCAGTTCTTCCAACATACTGATCGTCTCAGAAAGAGTGGCTTGGGTCGATTCTTAACATTAGGAAATGAATATTATCAAGAGGAATTCCTTTAAATGATAATATACCTTCATTTAATGATTCCCTCTCTTGAGGACGGAAGAAAGTAAAGGCTTTTTCATATATCGTGGTCTCTATGCGAGAGGTGAAAGCGCGTAGTTTCTCCTCAGGAATCTCCGTATTGTTATACGCAGCCGGCTTCCAAGAGCTCTCAAAGTTGAGAATCTCAACGATGAAACTCTTGAAAATTCTTTTGATCTTCTCCTTCTCGTTGTTGTTTGCGTGGAAGTTCAAAATCGCAACCCAAAGGATTTGAGTGATATCCGTGCGAATAACGTGATCTTTCATCAGCATACGATAGACTGGGAAATATTTTTGAAGCGAAACTTGTTTCGCACTATTAAATCGTATAAACGACCACTTCAAAGAAGAGCTTTATCATACCAAGCCGCCTCGAATTCAGGAAGTTCGAGAGTCGGTCGATTGCAACCATCATCTTCAATACCCTCAAAGGAGTTGAGAACTTGCCAGTATTTGATAACCTAATCAAGGATAAGACATTCAAGATAGTATATGCACTTACTGGCTCAGGAGACGATTTCTGGAGGCTCTGGATTCGTTGCAAAGCATCTTGTAAGAAATCTAGAACGAGCAGTCAGTATTGTTGCTTTTGAAAAGAATTTACTCTTGTGATTGGTGAACTTCTTTTCAAATTGTTTGTAGTAGAATGAGCGATGATCGAGCGATCGATGGAAGTTCTTTTGCTGCCCTTCTCTCCAAATTTTATTTTCGCAAGTCTCCTTAGCCTCTCTCAAATCGATAAGCTTCGCTTTGAGTCTCTCGAGGACGATTTTTCCGTTCCCCTTTGGATTGTTTCGAAGCAATTCGATTAACTCGTTATTGTGCGCATACATTTTTTGAAGGATCTGATGTGGATAGATAGATAAATAAATAATCAAGTACGTAACAAAAACAAAATCACCTTGAGTTGAATGACTCGGTCTATCAAATGGCGAGCTCGTTCGTCAGACATTCCAGGGCTAAGAATCTCGTTCATCCAGGCGATAGCTTTGGTGTAGAGTCGAATGACATGGTCATATTCGTATCTGTCATCTTCGCACTTTTTTAGGTAAATTCCGTGTCAGTAAATTTTTTCGAATAAGATATATTTTACCTTGAAAAGCGCTTCCTCATACTGATTTTTTCTCATAAGATTGAACGAATAATCCTCACTACCATGAGGAATACTCAGGTATCCTTTGGTAGTTTCCTGGTTAGCAATCTCTTCCCTATGTTTTACTGACTTGTTCAGTGGATAGTACTCATCCAGTTTGGTGTAGCTTCCGACTCTCTCATTTTCTATTACCGTTGTTACCTCCCAAAAAAATGATTAAGTAATAATTACTTGAAAAATTATTTTCCATTGAAGGCTTGAACATCGTTGTTTTTCTTCTGGCTGACTCACGTGAATTAATAATGTCCTGGAACAACCCAAAGTAATTGTCATCGGGAAACAAATCTTGCGTCAGAACAAAGAGCTCGTGGGCAGAAATGATCACTTCCACATACAACGCAATGCATTTCACAAACTCTTCGTACATTTCCTCAGACAATATCGACTTCATTACCTGGAAGAGCAAAAGCTCGCTTTTCGCTGCTGTTGGCAACGAGACTATACTCGTCATTCCTCCAACGTACTTGACTGCAGGAGGCGCAGCCTCCTGCTCGTTCGGCCTCTTCTGCGCGACTCCTCTGCTGGTGTCTCTCTCCCGAACGACTCTAGTTCCTGCAAAATTTCGTTCGTATCGATTGTAGCCTGTGGCACCTAGCTGCGAACGCTGTTCTCGGATCTCCTGCTGCTCCACGTGGGCTTCCTGCTCTTTAGGCTCGCCCATTTTGATATGTTGCTTGATGATGTCTCTCAATTCAGGTTCGTCCTTAAGAATGGCATCAAGTTTGGTATAAGTCTCCTCGTAGTTAGTAATTCGCTGTTCTTTATGTTCCTTCAATATATTGATGAAGTTTTGTAAGTCTGCTGGGCGGTTGCGTAGCTTGTCAAAGGAGGAAGTGATTGCTTCTTGCATCTTTAGATTTGGGTCTTCGATGGGGACTTTGAAATCCTCTGGAACTAGTCGATTGAGGTTCTCAATCAACTCTGGGTAATCTTTCAGCATGTCCACAAGCTTAAGCTGGAACTCGAGGACTTTGAGGTTCCCTTGACGATACTTCAGGACCAGATTCACGAAGCTACGGTGCTTGTGAGGGTCATCTTCAAAGCATTTGAAGATTTGTTTGATAAACTTCTCACAATCTCGTTGCAATTTCATTTGCTGGGGTCCTCTCATGGTGGATGAGATGTGATTGGGTGTTTGACAGTAGTTGTTGTTATTTTGCAGATTTAATTTGGGATTATTGCCTGTCTGCGAATTAGAAGATTTCAAAAGTTCGGAGGTGCATTATCGATTAGTTTTTTAATCTACCGCCAGTGAAAAGTAAAGGATCACTCCTCAAAGCCTAATGGGCCATAGAAAAATAATTTGAAGCAATTGGTGAAGATTTGGCCCTTGAAAACGGTACAATTCTGAGGAAACTAAAGGAAAACAGCCTTTTCCCAGTACGCGTTGTCCGAACTAGACCGTAAATGAAAAAGCTCAGATTTACAGTATCTGGACTATTGGCTGACAGAAGAGCAGATAAATAATCATGGATGTCTGTCCTCGAGTCAATGCGATTCCTTTATAGCCCTTATTTATCTGGTATTACCATCAACTGCTGACAATATCGATGTTTTTAATGGAATTTTCAGAAATCGGGCTATTGAAGCCAGATGTAGCATCAAGGTTAGTGTTCAAGAATAGTGGAACATTTAGCGACGCCTGCCTATCAAATTTTGGCTCAAACGAAGGTCATTTCTAAGTTCTTAATATTTGACTACTGTGTCTCCTTAAATTTTTCAGCAATATTAGTAAAGGCCATCAATTCAATCCAGAATCCGTATGTTAAGCATAAATATTGATATACGAGTATGACGAATCAAAATTACTTCACTCGCCGAATTGACATTAGTAGATTCAAACTGGAATTCTCATAAAAGAGTTCTTAATATAGCTCAATTTATTTCTTAGGCTTTCCAGACTTTGAAGTTGTGGTGCTTGTTACCGTTGACGTTGGCGCTGTAATTTTCTTCCCTTTTTTCGTGCCTTTTTTGTCGTCATCATTTCCACCCAGCTCAGCGGCCATCTGAGCTCCATTTCCTGAAGGATTCGGTTTTTCGTCCTTGATAGGTCCGTCATCATTCGAATAATCCGAATCTTGATCACTAAATATCAAAAAGTCATCAGATTAGATCATCATAGTAGATATCATTACTCTTGATTCGCAGGAAGCTTGTCGTTATCTTTCTTATCAGCGTTGGCCGCTTTATTAATATTCTGCTCGATTTCTTCCATGACTAGTCGGACCTTCAATTGCTCGGGATCAGTGAGGTCAAGGACCGCTTGACAGAAACCGACTGCCATCTCGTTGAACATTTCTGGAGTAAAATGGAAATACTCGTATTTTCCGAAATCAGCGCCACAGAAAGAAAGTTCTAGAGTGTAGCAATACACTAGAGAGAGCTCTCGCCATACATTTACCTATCAAGTGAAGAATGAAGCCAAAATAAGAGAAAATTGCTACTCTTGCAGTTGATTCTCTGTCCCTCTGGACCGCGAAGTTACAGTCTTTGAAAGAGAAGACATCGCAATTATTACGGAAGAGCAGAGGGAATATTTGCTCTCTTTTCTTGTTATCTTTACCGCTGCAACCGTCTATTTATTTCCGAACTTTGAGTTACCATTGACAGACCAATAACTTACATAAGAAGATGTTTTTCTTTCTACTGTGACCATGAATATCTAAGTAGAGAAGGACTTCTCTTTCTTCTCGGGCTTTCTTTATCATCTGTGAGAAACTATTGTTAGCAAGCTGCGAGATCCTGTGCTATATATACGATTTTTGTATTGAAGATTTCTGGGTGAAGTTTCTTAGACGGGTCGGTCCACTGTCTATTGAGATCGCAGCCTGATAAGTTACATCTACGAGGAATGGTTATTCATATTGATAATTGGGAGGTATTACCTGTAATTTCCATTGATAACACCATCAGCATTCAGCATCGGTACGATCTAGGTCCCGAATAATAGATTAGAAATGCCGTTTTATTGGGATAAAAGACCTTAAACACGAAATTATCTCTCAGCTGTTTTGCTTGTATTGAAGACCCGGTCAGGAATTCGATGATCCCTTCCATCACAAAGCTTGAGTTAGACTCACCGGGATGCACTCTGGAAGTTATCACGATATGTTTCTTGTCTTTCCCAACTTCGGATTCATTAGAAAAATTCGTAATCGTTAACAAATCGCAGCTATTCCATGTTGTATAAAACTTGCATTGCTAGCACTTAAATTACTTATTTCCAGCGATAGTTTGACAGAGAGGCTTCCTTCTAATCTTTGTTTTCCTGTCAGGGTCTTCCTCGAGATTTGTAAGATAACGGCAAAGATCCGTATATGTGTAAGGATAGCAATGGGCGAAGTAAACTGTGTCATAGTCATCTATATTAGCCATGAAGGTCAGCAAACGTGTCATCGAGATATGTACATTTGAATTTAATTGTAAAAGTGAGAGTGTAGTAATAGCCTGCGTTTTTTCTCTTCATATAGTTCTGATAGTAGCAGATCTCATAACCATCACGGTGCCAACCGATTTCTATTGTATAATGAGTCAACAGCGCGCGGGTTTTAGCCATTTACTTTTATTTTTCGCCTGGCAGTTGGAATAGACTAATGGCTTCATGCCCCCATTGTAAAGACTGTCAGGTTTCATCATATTAATAATATTGAAGCGATATTCCTTTGATCAGACACATATGAGACCCACATATCAACCATTGTTCAAATACCTTATCTTTTCTTGTGTTAGCGACGGAGAAATAGTACCATTGAGTATGGCCTCTGGTGAAATAATCTGGTTTCAAGATGAGATTATACTCGTTGTCATAGCTGATTGTTAACAAGGATTAATAAACCCTCAAGTCTGTTAGAAGAGGAAAAAATACATTTGTATCGCTCGGCGAAGGTTTCCGCTCTCAAATCTCGACTCAAACACTAGAGTGGTATCATCCTTCGATGATGGTATATAGAACGGCAAGACGTCGATATCATAGTCCTTTGGGTTCAGCGACTGGAAAGCGAGTTAGTCAAATCCCATTGCAAGAGCTTTTAGACTCACCTTAGTGTAAAACGAAGGATCCACGCAATCATAAACGACTCGGTTCATTAAGGTCTCATGGAAACATAATTTCTCAGCCTCTCGTTTTAAACATTCCTCCAGCATGTATTGCTCTGGTGCGTACACTGGCTCGAAAGGTTCTGTTTCTCGAATGAACTCGGGATTACAAGGCAGCAAAGTAAAATCTGTTCCTCTACAAGCGGGTAAGTCTATGACATGGGTCGAAATGTGTACGTTTTAGGCAACTGATCAGTTGCTTCTGATCTGCGGTATATAGTTTTGTCTATTCCATAGAAACTGCTAGGGTCTTCAGTGCTCGACTGATTTCTGAGCGCTTTTTCTAGTCGGTTGCATTCGTAAAGAGTCGTTAGTGAGGAATTTACTGCTGTCTGGTTCAGAGTTTGAGAGTTCTCCGTTCCTTATATGATTTGAAGTGCCAGGCTTCTTTTCATTAGTATCATCTGAAGTAATAGGGAATAATATGAGTGATTGGGAGTGGATGGATTGAGTACCGTCATATATGTCGTCTCCGTGAGGTTTTTCGTTCATTCCGAGGTTGTCAGCACCGTCGTTGATTGAATTCATTTGGCCCTTTTTGAAAAGAGGTTTTAAATTTCGAATTTATTTTTTTGAATAAGCATGAAAAATGAACATTTCATGGAAAAAGTCATGATATAAAAAAACATATTAGAGTTTCGATTCTGTGAATAAACATCGCTAAAGTCAACCAACGAACCATTTTGATGTCTTAGACGATTTAAAACCATGGAAAAAACTTAAAATCAGGTAAAAATTAAAGATAATTTAAGGGACTATCTCGAGAATAAATAGGACATAACAAATAGAGCCCTGATATGCTTGGATGAAAATTCAATGATGTGAGTTATGAGGGAATGGCATTCGAACCCATGAACCCATTTAATTAAAAAGTTAGCCAGTGCATCTCTCAACCTTTCAGTATTATTCGGACTAGCGATTAATTTGCATTAATTTAGGTTAATTTACCTCAAAAATTGTCAGACTAGCCACCTTAATGATCCCACACTAAAGCATGAAGAAGTTTGATTATTTATCGAGGAATGCCTCTCAGTCGATTCGCCAAACGATTTTTCGAGGGCGAAAGCAAATATTCCATGAATGCCGATTTACATTTTCTTGTGCTGTGACTATCAATAATGGGAGAATATCTTTCAAACTTCCAAATTAAAATAAAACACTATCACTCAGAAATAATCAGAAATCTTCTGGAAAAGTCCACACCTTCGTAGTCTCTTGACCACGAATAGCTATATGATCCGATAATACCATAATTCGGCAGCTTTCTTCCAACGTGACCGCCTTTTACTGCATTGTGATACAGGAATAAATTCGCTTCTCCTTCAAAGATGAAAACTCATCCACATGAAGCCTGAGCGACTTTACATGACAATTAAATTATTTATTTCTAATTAGCCTTCAATTCATAAATTACAAAATGGGGAACTTCTGCCCTTGCATCGGCCACTCTGAGCACAGCGACAATCTCCAAGATGCAGAATACAAAGACCTCAACAAACCCCTCATTTCCAAGTCAGGCTCTCACGAGAAAGTCGGGCCGAACAGTTTCAAAATCCTCAAAGTAAACCAAAAACGACTTCAAGATCTCTTTACCTTAATTCACAGCTGCTGGGCGAAGGATCCTTCGGAAAAGTGTTTCTCGTCAGCAAGATTGATAACAGTAAATCACATAATCTCCCTCAATTGACACCCCGATCCAGATAAGTTGTACGCAATGAAAGTCCTTAACAAGAAAAATGCCACGAAGAAAAAGCAAAAACTGCACAACCAACAGGAACGAGAAATTTTAGCATCAATGGAGTGTCCGTTTATTGTGACATTGCATTACGCTTTTCAGACAGTCGATAAGCTCTATATGGTCATGGACTTTATGCAAGGAGGTATTAAACATCAACTGCTTTCTCAAGCTAAATGCGGAGTAGGTGAGCTATTCGTCCATTTAAGGATAGCTGGTAGATTCTCGGAGCAAAGAGTGGTGTTTTATGCAGCAGAACTGCTATTAGCACTTGAATATCTTCATGATAAAGGCATTTTATACAGGTAAAGAGGATCTTATCCTTTGGCAAATGGATATATCTTATTTCGCAGAGACCTAAAACCGGAAAATATTTTGCTGGATCAGGATGGACATATCAGATTGACGGACTTTGGACTCTCTAAGCTAGGAATCGACGGTATTTGTTCATTTTTATAAAAATTGTGGCCTAAGCGCTCTTGTTTTTTCTCTCAGAGGATGAGAAAACCAAAACGATATGTGGAACAGCTGAGTATCTCGCTCCAGAGACGCTGCTGCAAAACGGATACGGCAAACCCGCGGATTTCTGGAGCTATGGTGTTCTTATATACGAGATGTTATCAGGGGCAGTTCCATTCTATGGTCCAAGGAATGAAATGTTCAGAAAAATCGCTTATGTAATCTCCTTTCAAATGGCCAGCAAAATGACAAGTTTTCAAATTTTTAAGGAATCATGTGAACTAAAACAATATTTTTCATGGGAGGCGTCCTCACTACTTCATGGCTTGCTTCATAAAAACGTAAAAGCCGAATATATATATACATCTGCTTTAATATAACATCATATATCTTCTCATAGCCTGACCTAAGATTGAATACAGCCGCCAAAATAAAAGCCCATGAATTTTTCAAAGGAATCGACTGGGATATGATTAAAAGAAGAGAAATAAAGCCTCCTTTCAAGCCAGTCTTAAAGGGCGATAATGACCTTCGTTTTTTCGACAAAGTACTTATTTCTTCCACCATACAATGCCCTCAACATTGCTACCTTAGACTTTCACCGAGAAAATAATTAAAGAATCTCCTCCGCCAATGGAAACGCAAGAGCAAATCCTGCTAGGTGATTCTTACTCTGGATTTACATATCAACGATCGTGAGCAGACTTTCCTTTCGTAGTTTCTAATGCTTTCTTCTAGGCTTGCGAGTCCCAAATTTAAATTCTCTCCCAAAGAAACCGAATTCCAATATGAAATCGTTGAAGTGAACAACGAGTTCGATGCTAGCTTTCCGAAAAAAGCGATTCTTCGTCAACTTTCAAATTCTAGCGATGAAACAGAACCCGTCTCTACCGCGCAGATAACCGAAGAATGCATTTAGATTCATTAATTGTAATCGTTCTAGGCATTCTACAAATTTTTGGAGTTTTTGTTTTCCGGGTGGTCTAAACGGTGATTAAGTATCTTTAGTTTTTCCTTTCAAATGGATCTCTAGCATAAAATTGTTATTTGAGATGTGAGAAAAATCCAAATAAGGTTCTTTTAACTAATTTGGCGTCCAAATCAAGCACAGATTTTTTTAAATATTTTGCTGTCTCGGCCAGCAGAATATATTAAATGAATTATTTTTGACCCCCCACCTCGAACAATGATCAAACCAATCGACTATTTGGATCTCCTTTCCTGCTTGCTTAGCAAGCCAGAAAACATCGGGAAAGACCACCTGGCTGCTGCCAGCTACAGAGAATTGCGCAATTTCGTGCTTTTGATCGATCCGTCGGCGATTAAGACGCTCTATCCAAATTCTTTCTATGACTTGAAGTTCTTCTTGAAAAAATACAGGAACTCGCTCTCGTCGCTCGAGAAAATCGCCTTTGAAAAACACGAAAATCCCATCTCTTCGCCCTGTGGGAATCTCCCGGTGAGAAACATCCAAGAAATCTCAGTAAACATATCCGAGGTCAACACCAAGCAGCTCAACGAGGTTCTAAACACGGTCCGTAAGGCAACCCAGCTCAAATCGCTCAAACTCCAATGGAAATTCTTCCAAGGGATCTTCAATTTTGTAAGTCCAGGGATGATATTGCGCAAAATGGGGAAATATCTGCGGCATTTGGAGAACCTGGAGATCGAGTGGCTGGACTTCTTGAACGAACATGAGGACAAGATGCTTCAAATCGGCGATTTGTTCACGATTCCAGGCATTCAACACATAAAAACGTTCAAATGCAGCTCTCTGTATGTTGATGAGAAACAGCTGATGAAACTTGTGAGTTACAAACGCGCTCCTGTTTTTTCATTTCAAGCTGAGACACTCGATCTGTCCTTTTCGGCATGCGAGTTGAGTCGGACAATCCGTATCGATTTTCCTCTATTTCCGAAGGTGAAGAGCCTCAAGCTTGACCTCAGCGATGTACAAAATCCGACTAAATTGTTTAAAAGTCTGTTTTTCATGAGCAAGCCTCTGCGGCTTGAATATTTATATCTAATCGACAGCGAATCCGCGGATATCGACCTAAAATACGTCTTTGATATGCTCGATCCTAACACTCTCCTCGAGTTTCAATTCAAATCGTCCAACATTCGGTACGATGAGTCGCTCTTCGTGCAGATGTACCCAGATCTGCCCCTCAGATTTCCAAATTTAAAGGAAATTTGTTTCAATGGCGTCAGTTTCTTCTATCTCCTCTTTCAAAAGTCTGGAATCCCATTAAACATCAATGGACCACGCAGTTTTGAAGCGCGTATCAAAACCTCAAAAATGAAGGAAGATACCAGCACTCCGCCTATCCGATACCTGTATATGAAAAATTTGGAGGCGCAAACTGGCCTCCCTGTAAATATCCCCACAGACGAGCTTGAAAGTCTCTCGGTATCTAAAATCAAGCTCTCACAAATCGATTTAAAACAGTTTTTCGCCGGACCTAAGCGAGCATTAAACATCACAAGACTTGAGATTAAAAAAACACTGCTTGATAACGCAGCATTGAAGGTAATCGTTTCGTCAGAGTTGATGAATCAGATCACTGTGCTCAAATTGGAGAGCCTGTCACTCCCGCGGGATTATATCCAGGTGTTCAAGCGCTACGAGCATCATTTCAAGAATTTGCAGGAGTTATCATTAAGGGAAAATCGAATTAATGGGCAAGACTTCAGACTGCTGTTTTCGATAGAAATGCCAGCGCTTCGGATCGCGAACCTCATTGATACTGAGGATAAGCCACCGAAGCATTTCCTTGAGTATTTGAAAGAGAGCAATGGGATGAGAGGGCTTGAGGAGCTTTTTATTTCGATTGATTTGAAAATGGATACGTTTACTCTGGACCAATTACGGGCGCTTTCGTACTTGCAGAACCTGAAAAATATTTACATTACGAACAGATACTACGAGATAACGCGGGAGATGATGAAGCATAAGAAGTTGCGAAAAGTTTCTGCAAGCAATTTCGCTTCGGGGTATCGTTATGAGGAACTAATAACGACCCTACAGGAGTCACTAGATTCGTTTGTAACAGATGAGTTCCTTTTTTAAAATAAGAGACTAATAAACCAATGGAAAAATACAAAAGGAAAATACGTGGAATATTTTATTTTTGTACTTAATTGTTGAGAGAGAGAAATCCTTTCACAATCTTATTGTCATTTATTTAGCTGAGAATATGAGTCTACAACCCCTACGATGACTTAGCCGTGTCACTAAGGCTTATGTGTTAAGTTAGATCCTGCTTAGATATGGAGAAAAGAAGGCGAAAGAGAGTGTTATTTTACTATTAATTGTCAGAACTTAGGAAGGAGTAATGAGAAATCGTGTTTATATGCTGATTGATTTAAATTACTTGTCTGACCATATTCGCTTTGTTTTTTCTTTTCTATTGGTATTTGCTATTCAAGAGTTCCGAATGTCTCATGTAAGTAGCGAAATAAACTCAAAATTTCAAAAGAGGTGAGAAAGATGAGATTTGATATACCTGGGAGAAGCACCCTCGAAGAAACCTCTAACTCCGTTTAGCACAACGTAGAATGAAGACTAAATGCTATTATTGGTTTATAAATGATTCGATCAATGAATTGGACACAGATAGGATAGCAAGAACACTAATAGCACTCTGGGGCTCTGGATAAAGGTTAAAATAGGTAATAAATTGCTAATCTGCTGAAACGAGACTTCATAAGAATATAAAAATCTGAGAGCTGCCTTGATATAAGATTAGGAAAAAAGAAAAGACCGAAATCTACCTTATTATAATCAAAATATATGAAATTCTTCGCGCTTATTCGCAAAATAAGAAGAAAAAGGCCTAACAGCTGTACTGGAAAGTCGATAAGGCATTGGTATTGCACGTTATCTCTAATTCTCTCCTGATTCTAATTTTTTTTTTCGAGTTGGGAAAACTTCCTTTCTATCATGACAGGATCCCTCAGCAACTTTGAAAACGATTAACTAAAGGCTCTGCCATCACTGATCGCTACGAGAAAAAAGTCATGGTTCTCCATGAAAAATAATCGAACGTGTTCATAAATCAAATTTCTCTATAGAACAATTTAAAATATAGCTGATCATTTGAACAGTCACTAAGTTTCAATCTTCATGGTATTAGCTCTCAAACGTACCGAGATAGACGTGACAGATCTCAATGATCACATACATCATATTACATTGCCTGATAGCATTTTCCGCTCAGAGAACTATAACGCCATACAAAAACCTGAACTGGCCATTATATTTGCAAATCTCTCTTTTTTTTTTTAAATATCTTAGAAGCTATGACTGGCTCAACGTTAGATTATACCGGAAACCTCCACACCGACCATTTCACCAATAGATTCAGTGATTCGCTTTTTAAAAAATTTCCGTTTTCCAATTAAGCGGCTCACTCCTGAGGCCTGAGGTACTTTCAAACTATAAAATTTATGCTTACTTAATAATTTAATATTCGTTTACAAAGAACAAACAAAACTTCTGAATGGTATTTGAGTGGGTTCCTATCTTCCACGGGAAGTATTTCACCTACCAAGACTACATTGGCATTCTTGCTGCATCTGTTTTGACTATTATCGGTCTTGTCTTCTATTTGATTGCCAAATTACTTCCTTTCTTTGAAAAGCTAAAGAGTCGCCTCAAAAGCTCAACGCGTAAAAAGCGCAAATTGGATTCTCCGTTAGAATATACCGACGTCGAACTAGTCGGCACAGAAACTAAGAATAAAACATTGGAAACAACCGAAACAGATGATGAGGACATCGTCGAAGATACTGATGAGAAAAGCACATGTCTGTCAACTGCAGCCAACATTCTGTCTTGGATCTCCGCAACCTTTTTCTCCACGGCTCCGATTGCCATCATGGCTTTTGACATGATTAGCGCGCCTTGGTCAGTGATTCTGTCAGCCTTAATCCTGCTTAACGAATATAGAAACCACCTTTATCGCCAATACCCTTCGGCTGCAAAGCCCACGAATTCACGGTTCGAAAGGCTTTTCAGAGTGTTTAGAATAGCTGCGCAAAACTCCACGGCAGCTATGCAGCTTGTTTTGGTGTTAATCGCGCTATTTTCCTTCGGAGGCACGATATTGTTCCAAAACACCTGCGTCGTAGTATACAACAACGAAAATCACGGTTTTGTCTTCGATGGCGACCTCGTATCTTGGAGCAGCAAGCTTACAAGACACTTTACGCTTGATACCCAATGCCGACCGGGTCCACCTTGCCATTTGTTCGCCACGCTTCCTGAGGACGCTTCAACTGCGGTCATCATCAATGTTCACACTCATGTGGATGTAACAAACATCACTCTCTACTATGAAGAGGTCGATGATCTCGCGCTGTTGCAAGGTAAGCTCGGCAAAAATTCGGTTCAGCCTCAGAGCTTCTTGATCAATAAGATCGAAGCTAAAGGTCAACGAGTCTGCCATCACGGTTTGATCGAGAATTTGAACCCTAATACGACCTACTACATCCAAGTCTATTACGATGGGCAGATTCAGGCTGCTCATAGTTATCGCACTCTCCCTGATAAAGATCATAAGGCGCCTATGACGATAATCCAAGGAGGAGATGCCGGCGAGAACAAGATCTCCCGACAAATCATGACGCAGATCAGTTATACCAACCCTGATGTGGTTCTCATTGGCGGTGATCTTGCCTATGACAACAATATTAGGCATTGTTACTACGCTTGGGATGGCTTCCTTACCATGTTCGATGACCTTAATAAGAAGGTCGGAAGACTCGTCCCTCTCATCATGGGAGTTGGCAATCACGACGCCGGTCTGGATCCAAACTCTCAAAGACAAATTACTATCGATGAAGGAGGGCCATGGCTCTTCGCTTGGATGGCTCAAAGCACCAAACGCGACCCAACGAATCCTAGCAAGAGAATTATCCCAGAGATTAACGACAGGAAATCTTACGACTACCATCTCATTGGCAAAATCCTCTTCTTGAATCTAGACAGCGCTTATCTCTCGCCTTTCTACGGTTCACAGCTTGATTTCATCAAATCAATTTCATATAAGCACCCTGAGTACCTAAAAATGGCCCAGTATCACAATCCAATCTACTCCTCATGCGGTACTCCAGTCATTGAAGCGGAGCAGTATTGGGTACCTGAATTTGATAATTTCCGCTTCCTTGCGGCATTCGAGAACCATGTCCATGTCTTTAAAAGGACGTTCCCGCTCACCGGCCGAAAGTACAACCCGAAAGGAACCGTTTACCTAGGGGACGGAAACTGGGGTGCAAATTCACAAAAATGCACAGAGAATAATTCAACAGGCATTTTGGCGGTTTTCAACAATCATGAGAATTATTTCTGGAAGGTGATCGTGGATGAGAACGAGGTCACATACACCGCGATCACGAAGACAGGAGCGATCCTTGATCAAGGATACTCCCAAAAAATTGCTGATTATCAACTGGTGCCTGTTAATTAGTTCAGAGTAAAATGTTTTTAACTCTGTAATCGCAAAGTGATTGATTATACATATATATAGAAAAGAAATACGTTGAGATTAGAAAAATATTCCAAAGTCAGTAAATTGTGATAGCAACCATTATTTAAGTAGTGATCGACTTTGTTAATATGATTAAATGGATCTAATCGGAAACCTCATGAAAGCAAAGATGTCATGATCAGATTAGAAATCTGTTAAAGAATAGGTGGAATGACATTAATTCCAATGAAAAGATGTTTAATAGGTTTAGACAGGAAGGCTTTTCGGTGTCAGTAGTGATAAGCGCATCATGAGAGGCAATATTTTTCAAATTAGTTTTTGAATTCAAAAAAATTAATCGTTTGTGTTGTGGATAGCTGCAGTGCTATCCGTTATTGAACAAAAACACTGATAAAAACAATCACAAAACAACTATAATATTTCAAATTTCAAAAAGACCTCACTTACCCGCTCATGCAAACTACCATTATTCCTGAAAGTATCATCCTGTCTTCAGCCTTAGATATGAAAACTCAGCAGTCGCACTTTGCAATGATGCAAAAACTACAAGAATATCTCAAATATTTTCTGCTAGCAACAGTTATAGAGCCGCAACCAATCGAATTTTCTGGGAATATACTTGCTTGTGAACTGGAAAAATCCCTCTTAAGCAAATCTGTGGATGCAAACGGTCAAACAATTTTCAAGAAAGATCACACCCAATTGAATCTCATTAACAAAAACTCCAATATTACGAACACTCCTATTATCTCGAGAAACAAGGAGTTAAAAAGCAAAAAGCTCTTCCGGTTGATGATAAATAAAAAGATTGAAGTCAAACAAAATAAAAATGAAGAGGAGGTGCATAGAGTTCCTCTCATTCAGAAAAATAAGAAAAAGTAATGAAAAATATTTAATTGCATCGGACTAAATGAAATTTAGAATTATGGTGTGTGGACACTCGTCAAGGGATCATTATGCGAAAGGACTTTGCAGCAGTTGTTACATGAAAGAGGGTCGAATGAAAAAACCTTGGAACTGCCCACATGATAAGCTTTTTGCATTGGGACTCTGTAAGAGTTGTTATCTTACAAAGTACAATATGGTAATTACTTGTCCCCTTGGCGATAGTATTTATTTATTGATTGGAAATATAGAAAAAGAAAGGCTGTGAGATCTTTTCCGACGAAAATAAAGAGAATTTACCATATGCTAATCAGGAATCCAAAAAAGGAATATGTGCACTGAATTGCGTTTCAGATCTCTCAAATAAAATGGAAATCGAATCCAAAAAAATTGAATCAACAAATTCTTTTGATTTACAAACCACAAAAATGGAGCTTGCTAGAGGTGAAGGGAATTTGTAAAGATAATTTACTTGAGGTTGTGTGAGTAAGAAAATGTGAAATTTTTTTGTCAGACTTGATTTGGTGTTGTATAAAAAGATTTGGATTCACTTTTATGAAATTATATATTAAAGTAACATATCAAATTCAAAACAATTTTTTTGCTATATAAATCTCTCTCTCTCCCTCAATCAGTTAGAGGTTCCATTTAGTGCTTCTTCTTTCGAAATTTACATTTAGAGAGATTCATCCTAATCTGTTTCTCTTTTACTTTCAATAGATTACGATTTCTCCAAAGTATTAATGATAGTCGTAGAAGATTGATGATAAAATTCTGTAGGTATGAGGAATTAGAAGAAATCAATTCAAATGATTCGGGATAAAAATTTCCTGAAGAATTCCAGCCATTCTTGCGCCTCTCTATTCTATAATCTCCCAAAGGGAGTCAACACGCCAGGGTAATTTCCACTTCAAACTCATGCGATTCAAATCTATAATATATAAATATCATTTACACATCCTAGGTTCAATCAAGTCGAAATCTTTAGACTTTTCGTCTAGAGTGTTTCATGAGCCCAAACATAGAGAGATGCGACCAGCACATGAGAAACTCCTTGAATTTGTTACAATAGAAAGCCTACCTCCTCGCTTTCTCCAATATCCAGCATTCCACCCATCTTATCATATTTCACGTCTCAATCAGTGATTCATTAATTTTTCCTAAATCTAATAAACACGCTGTTAGTATCCAATTTTAACATAACATTCATAAATTTTAAAGATCAGGCATGGTATCCACCGAATCTGCAATCAAAACGGAAGAAATCGCCTATGGCGAGGACAAGAAACTCAAAGGTGTTTTTGCTTATGATTCAAGCAAGAAAGAGAAATTGCCAGGTGTCTTGATCGTCCATGATGGTTTTGGCCCAGGAGAAAGATTTCACAAAAGAGCAATTCAACTAGCTGAAATGGGCTACGTGGGATTCGCCATCGATATGTATGGAGATGGACCAAAAGCAAGTTGCCACATAAACTTGAAAGATGTTCAAGCGGTTATTGAGGACCAATTCAAGAATTTCGATAAGACTCTAGCTCGCTTCCAGTTGGCTTACGATCTTCTCAAAAACCATGAAAAATGTGATGGTAGGATTGCTGCCATGGGATATTGCTATGGCGGAGCCATTGTTCTGAATGCCGCAAGAGCCGGATTAGATTTGAAAGGAGTAGCTAGTTTCCATGGAAGTTTGGAGCCTTTGACGACATCAGAGAAAGGAAAATTCACAGGAAAAGCTCTTGTATGCAATGGCGAGATAGACCCTGCTGTAAAGCCTGAGGTAATTGAGGCCTTTAAGAAAGAGTTTACTGATCTTGGAATTGACTACAAATTTGTGAACTATCCTGGGGCTAAGCATGGATTCGCTCTCCCAGAGGCCACTCAAAGAGGAATTGATCTGGGCTTGACGGCTATGCTTGAGTATAATGAAAAGGCCGATAAGGATTCATGGGCTGACTTTGATGAGCTCTTGAAAACTATTTTCGCGAAATAAGAAGCCGAGTTTGACTTATACTCAAATATAAAGGTTCTACATTTGATCTATAAGCGTCTATCATATTTCAAAGAGGAATAGCTTAGCTCGTAGGATTGATACCCCTAATGAAAACTTAGATATAGAGGAAAAAACACCCAAAATTAGAAGAAATTTATCCGATGACTTTCTATCTGTTCAAGTTCTCATTGTATCGGAAACAAGGAAATGCTCATGAAGATTCTCAGCTGCTATGGCAAGTAATAGTTATTTCATAAAAGAAAACTCACCACCTAACAGACTCCGATAGAAAAAAATTTTTTTTTTCCTTTTGCGAGACCTAAGTTAATTAATTGCTGGTTTAATACACATTAGAATCTATATCGAATAAATTAGAAAAATCAAGCAAGTTTTTCCAGCCATGGTATCCACCGAATCCACAATCAAAACCGAAGAAATCGCCTACGGTGAAGGCTCAACACTCAAAGGCTTTTTAGCCTATGATTCAAGCAAGAAAGAGAAATTACCAGGCATCCTTATCGTCCATGATGCCTTCGGCAACGGAGAATACACCAAAAGGAGAGCTATCCAACTCGCCGAAATGGGCTACATCGGATTTGCTCTCGATATGTTCGGAGGGGGCAAAGTCCACTGCACTTTGACAGACGCTCGTGCGACCATTGAAGAGCAGTTCAAGAATATCGACAAAACGCTGGCTCTTTTCCAGTCAGCTTACGATACTCTCAAAAGCCATGAAAAGGTCGATGGAGAGAGGATTGCTGCCGTCGGATACTGCTATGGTGGAACAATTGTTCTGAATGCAGCCAGATCTGGAATGGATTTGAAAGGAGTAGCATGTTTCCATGGACGCATGAATGCGTTGGTGAAAACTGAGAAAGGGAAATACAAAGGAAAAGCCCTCGTTTGCAATGGTGAGATAGACCCATCGATAACGCCTGAGGACATTGAAGCCTTTAAGAAAGAATTCGATGAGCTTGGAATTGAGTACAAATTCGTTAATTATCCTGGCGCCAAGCATGGTTTCACAGTGCCTGAAGCCACTCAAAGAGGTATTGATTTTAAAATGACGGCTCTGCTCGAGTATAATGAGAAAGCCGATAAGGAGTCATGGGCTGAACTCGATGAGTTTTTGAAAAACATTTTTGCTAAGTAATGAGCTGGTTTCGTGATATTTCTAGGTTAGAAGGGTTCAATATTCGTGATGCATACATTCATAATGATCCGTGTCATAAAAAGATTGAAAATTTAGTGCTCAGGTTAGTAATTTGTTAGAAACTCTGAATCGAATTATCAAAATGAATGTATTTATGTCGCTGAATGATGAAAACACTCGCCAACCTCCTCGAGTGTGATGGAGTTGGATTCTAATTAAACTTAGATTTTTTCGTTTTTCATCAAATGTGACTATGAAGATGACATTATTAAAAGCATTAATCCAAGGTAAGTAGTATTAATAACTGCATTTAAAGGTTTTAGCCTTGATTTCAACTCCTGGTTATCCCTATAACCCGCTGTAATCAATACATAGTTGTAAAAAAGGACAAACCTTCTATTATCAGTTTATCTAATCTATCGGATGGGGTCTAACTTCAAGTTCAGCAGTTTCTAACTAAGCAATGTGCAATTTTCAGTTCATTAACCTTTTGGATCGAAAATATCACTATTAGATAAGTGCCGGTCTCATCATATAACTCAAAAAATTGAATATGCAAGTCAGCGATTTTTGAATGTGATTAAATCAGAATTGATTTTTAGGATCAGACAAATCTCTAATTAAAATAAATGAATAAACGTTAAATGCCTTTCAGATATATACTCAACATCATGTAGAAGACACAAAGGGGCTTGTTTGATAGCCTCCATGCTATTACATCAGAGAAGATTTAGTTGAAGCCCCTTTTGATTCATCAGTAAAAACGATCAAATGATTAATCATTTCTCTAATTTATTCCACTGCATTAATCAGATTCAAGGGAGAGACCGAAGGTCCAATTAAAACTCTAAAAGAAATCGAAAAGAATGGGCTATTTTGAGATTCTCAATATATTAGGCTTCCTATTCTCCTTCTACAGTCTAATAAGAGATATTTTAGGTTAGACCTGTTGTATTTCCTCTATTCTCATACAAAATTAACAGCAATGTAGAAATCTCTAAAAACATTGAAAAGCATCATTTACTTGAATGCAGAGCATCTTATGTAACTAAAATGAGGACAAGTCACGAAGGCCGACAGAATTAGCAACAAAATTTCAAGATAGTCAAGGATTCTGAGTCTCAATAGAGGAATATTTACCATTTAGTTATTTGCCAGCGAATATGACTGGAAAAAATACATAAATCTTTCCATCAACAGTCCTGCTGTAGAAACGAAGATGTTTCTCAAAGATTGAGTGAAATTTGTTGGTTTCTTGAAAGAATAATTCAGAGTTCAATGAAATAGCAAACCCAAACTCAGCAACTCGCTCGGAAATTCTCAATACTGCTTTTGAAGTTCAGAGGTTGGTCATAGACCATCATCTCATTGATTTCCTTGAGTTTCCTGCTATAAAAGTAATTAATTCCAGAAATTTCCATCATTTTCGGAAATATCGATATTCATTGTACTCTTTCTCCACGAAATTTATCCATTCCATTGCATTATCATCACTATACAGTTTCCCTTGCTTCATTACAAAATTTTATAGGAATAAAAGATATAGTTCGAATGATTCGTGAATAAGCTGGAAAATTTTAGTAACAAAGCATCTGAATGAGTTAGGTCCTTTATAATGAAGTGAAAAGGCAATCTTGCATTAGTTTACGGTAAGATTTAACAAGAAGCAGCTAACTACTTGATTCTAAAATAGAATCTTTATCGATTTTAAATGATAATTGCCTTCAAATGCGTGCGCGAATCGCAATATTATTTTATAAAAATTTTTCTGCAATTTAGTTTGCAACTTAACAGCGAGGCCAAGTACACAGCGGAAGTCTGGTTACTGGGTAATTAGGTAGGTAAAAGCCTTCGCTACGAGCCGAAGGCAGCTTCTCTTATGAAAAAGAGTCCCTTTTTACAGCAGAAGGAATCAACTCTCCGCGTTTAGTCGGAATGAGATACTGCTGTATCAAGTTTCTTTTTGTTATCTCTCTCATGGAAATTGAACCTACGCGTGCCCTAGACCGCGAATAAATCTGAATTTGCATCAGATCAGAATAAAAAATTCGAAGTCACCGTATGCATCTCATATCAAGATGAGCTGCATGGACTTCTTTCTTCAACTTGCTAGAGTTGGAGAACCTTGAATAGTACATAAACGATATTCATTTTTTGAATTTTTGGTCATCCTCTGTTGGACAAAGCAAGCAATTGCTGATTTATCTCTGATATTTTATGTTTTTAAAGTCGAATCGCGTCCCGCGAAAGTTATGAGCTCTTTTTTGTCCGATAAAAACCAAAAAAATCTAAATTTGAAAAAAATGACCGTTAATACATTCTACATAAAATTTAATTGATGTTGGAATCCTGAGTCTCCATTGGAAAAACTGCCAAAGACCACAATCTCAGGGTCTCGATCTATCCACAGCATGTGGACTAGTCGCTTGAGGAATGTGCTGACCAATCCTCGAGGATGGGGGCCTCCAAGAATGAATTCTCGAAATTTATCAGGGAATATATCATTTATCCTCAAAGAAATCCCTCTCAGGAGCTCCTACCTTGATATCTTATCAACTAGCAGCTCTTGAAGGGCTGTGCTCCTTAGGAGGAGCATTTTCGGAGTGATCTATGATCAAATACGAAATCATATTTTGAAAAAAGAGCAAAATACAGTCGTTTTCCTCCCAATTTCTCTTGGAGCACTCAATGCGCTATTCATTAGGACTTTTTGAAGCGAATTTTAATTAGATGATTGAATCAATGTTGCCGCCATCCATTCTCCTCGAATAAAATCGTTTAGCGAGAAAAATTCGCACTTTCGAGCTTAGAAGCCTAGAGTGGGAGGATTTCTGGTATATTTCTAAACCAATACAGAGGAAATAATTCCTTAGAGGAGACAACTCTCATTATAAAATTGGGGGGTTAATTCAAAATATTAGAGGCGGAAACAAAAGTGGTAATATCAAAATTGATTTTTGGTATTAGAATTTATAACTCTGCGCGAAAGAAATACCGGGAATTTAGAAATGAACGATAATTTCCGCGAACTTAAACAGGAGTTCTCAGAAATTTTTCATCAAGGTGGATTGGATTCGATGACTCGTGCCAGTGCCGTTGGCCTAGTCGACTTTAAAAGCAACATCCAAAACTTCAAAAGCCATCCACCAGCATACAATCAATCTCTCACCAAAATCGACGGCGCTTTTCTGAAACAACCAATCAAAGTAGAATACCAAGACAAATGCAACGATGAGGATGGCGGCCACGAATCCGAAATCCACGTTGCGTGCACTTCATTGATGAATGATGTCAACTTCCTTCGAGCAATCGAGACCAACCAGAGCAACACCGCCTTTCCCAACTACAGTCGCCAGCCCTCCATCAAGGATGAATCAGAATTTTTTGATCAATGCATCGAATACGATCGATTACGCGGATTCGATGATTTTCAAAGCGTCGGATTGCACAGTCCGAACCCCTTCTACGAGGATCGTTTCTTCTTCGATGAATACAACGATAGTAGTCTCGGCCAGATGTGGGGCGTCAAGGTTGAAGAGTCTCGTCACAGCTTTGGATTTGAAAAATCAAAGGTTAAAGTCGAGGAAGAAAGCATGTCTGAGAGATTCTCTAAACCCACAAAAACTAACTTTAAGAATATCAATCGTATAAATAACATGCTTGGAAGCCCAGAGGTCGAGCCTGAGCTGCGAGATTTCGATGCAATGCCCATTGCATCTCCCATGAAAACAATCCGCGAGCCAAAAGGCGGGTTTTCTCAAGAGACCAACGCCGGAGAAGACTCAGAGCAAGAAGAACGGACGATCAAACGAGAGTTTAGCGAGAAGAAAAAGTTACTAATTAAAAAAGAAGCAATGGAAGTTGAAAGTGATGGATGGGATCTAGATGGAGAGCAGTCAAGCAAGAGAGGGTCTAACGGACTGAGGGTGATCAGTAGAAGAGTGCTCGAAATTTTAAGTGAGAAGCAGGAGACCACGTTTATTGAAGTCGCTGAGATTCTTGCCCAAGACATGAAGAGCAGAGCGCGGTTTATTAAAAAAGAGTCGTTAGCAAAAGAGGAAAAAAATCTCAAAAGACGCGTGTATGACGCGTTAAACGTCCTTATCGCATCGAATGTGATTGAAAAGAGAAAGAAGTGCGTGCTGCTGAAAGAAAAGCAGAACGGAATTACGAATCTCACTCGCTGCCATGAGAAAACTTCTCAATTGAAAGAGCAAATTAAACAAGCGAAGGAGAAAAAGAAAGCCAAGATAGAGTATCTCCAAGAGCTGATTACCAAGAACTTGGCCGTAAGAAGTCTTACAGAAAGGAATAAACGAAGAGAAGCGCGGGCCAGCCAGTCTTCTTCTCAGAAAGAGGCTCAGACCGGAAATTCAAACAAAAAAGCAACTTCTTCGTCAAAGGAAGGAAGAGGATTAGAAGGGAATATCATAGTGAAAGCTGAGTCTGAAGCAAAGATATTAAACTACACAAAGAAGCATTATTTCCCATTTTTGGTGCTTTCTGTCGCTTCGGATTCCGATGCCAACACCAATACCTCGATAAAAGAATCAGATGTCCAGCTGTCGTCCTCGGATGGCGGCCGTGAGCTGTTGATCACCTCGGAAAGGTGTTTCCAAATTCTTGGAGACATTGATATTCTCTTGAAGATGAACTTACAAAAGGTCAACAGAGACAGTTTTGTCAAGTATCTGAGCAAAGAATTACTTAAATACGCACCGAAGAACTATTTCAAGTAATGGAGGGCCGGTGTTTTTTATTTTGAGAGTTAAGATATGAGGTGCTTTATGTTGCTTTTATTTATTAAGCGCGTAAAAAGTTTGATATTTTTGTTTTCTGTGAACTGGTGGATGTATGATTTGCCTCCATGTTCGAAAGAGAGGAATTATCCTAAGGTATGGTTGAAGCCAGTTTTTATACTCGCATTAAGAACTAAATAAATATTCACTTACTTGCCTCCAGTTTCATTAGATTTAGGTGAGGAGCTATTAAGAATTGATGATGCAGAACCTTTAACTAGGAGTAGAATGCCTGCTTTTTGGAGAAATAGCACATCTTTCGGCCTCGAAGCGCTGTGCCTTAGTGTTATTGGGGACTGAACTCGATTTAACTAAAGGCATTCGCGCAAAGAATAAGCAAAATGATGAATCCAAACGGTAGAAAAACTTTTAAAATTAGGAACTTGAGATAAAACTTGCGTTAGCAATGAAATCGAAAGCCTTTCTGGTCAAGCTTGGCGGTAAGATCAAGAAAATGTAAAGCTTTGACCCAAACGCTTCTGCGAAATGTATTAGAGCTCGAGAGTTGATAATGGAGAGAAATTAACGAGCTATATCTAAATGCATTGAAACTTTTTTTGAGAGCTGCTCTTTTCCCACTGGAAGAAGCATGGCAAAGAGAACATTGCCTTTGCTGATGGCTGAAAGTGTAGGTTAGCTACCTTGAAAGGAAAAATAAAGGAAGTAAATCCACTGTAGGTTTGAACGTGAAGAAAATACAAAAGAACAGATGATGAAGAATTCAACGACTTGCTGAAGTGAATTAGCGACGAAAATCAAAAGAGATGACTTTCTTTTTTTCCTTATCTGTTTAATCATTTGAGTATATTTGATAAGAACCGAAATGTCATTGCGAATAATTAACCTAATAAGTTCCCATCGGTTTTAGAGATAGAAAGCGAAGCAGCGTATTCGATTAGCATTTAAAATTGAACTTTGTTTGATGTATAAATCTTTATTCGAGAATTAAATTGAGATACTAATATATGAAGTTTTAAGCACTGCAGGTTGACAAAAACCCGCTTTTCAGTAATTGTTAGTCGAATTACTTTAGCAGACGACCGAAATTTCAAATCAGAAGCAGCTGGATGCTTTTTAAGAGTTTGTTAATGATAAATAATGAAGAGATGAGGGAAAAATGCTATAAGTGTTCTCATTATACCATCAGGATTGTGACCATTAATTTGCAGAAGGGGTACTTTGGTATCCAAAGTGCTTTATCACGGTGCTTTTAAATGCCTCAAATGAGAGCTATTCAAAATTATCAAAGTCCGAACTGATTGAATTGATACCTGATCTTGAAATTCTCTGCTCATGTCATTGATCAACTGGATATGCTCGCTAGTGCCCTGAAACTTTTGATTTGGAGTCAAAAACTCCTTGAATTCTTCGATTGTAATGATATTATCTTCATCCTATTAATCATCATTAGTCTTGGTAGAAACAAATAAACTCATACTTTATCGAATATCTTGAACATTTGCTGGATTCTGTCGTCATTTAAGAAAGAGCTCTTATCAAAAGCAGCATTCAAAAACCCTAATAAAATCGTATTAATTAGCTTAAATAATGAAGCATATCACCTGTAAATTCAATCCTACCGCAGTTATTAATGTCAAGGTTGCTGAATACGGAGTCGATATTAACTGTCTTTTGGTTTTTAAAAGCAACCTCAAAGCCTAGTTAATTATCATTAATTCAATTAGATGAGAGGGAATGATCAAGCAGTTTACCTTTATTAAGTTCATCTTTCGATAAAACACCGCGCCCTTTTCTATCCAGAGCATTCCATGTGTTGATGATTTTTACTTTATCCTCCAACGGAGAGAAATACGCAATGAAGAACGCCCAGAAAGCGTTCTTAAGCTTAGACATCCCTGTGAATGCAGCTACGTTTGCCATCACCTCGTGGTCAATACTTTTCTCTATTTCTTCTTCTGGTAGCATCTTCTGGAACCAAGGATGGTCTAAACACTGCTGGGCGGAATATCTTTTGGTGATATCAGCTTGAAACATGTTGCGGAGAAGGTCTTTCGCTTCTTCAGAGACCTTATCGAATCCTTTGCGTGAGGTCGAAACTTCTGCCCTCAGGATATTTTTTGTTACACCCTCTTCGTTAGAAGCATCGAAAGGCTGTTGGCCTGAGAGGAGCATATAAAAGACAACGGCGCAAGACCATATATCGCATTTTTCGTTATATATATCTCCTTTCAGGACCTCAGGAGCCATATATTGAAGCTATTTTTTAGAAAAAAAGTAAGAGAAAAGTTTGCCGAGATCACTATACCGTGCCTTTCTTTTCAGTTAATTTTTTCGAAGGATTAAGCTTTACAGCGGTTCCAAAGTCAGCAAGCTTAACTGTTGACTTGCTGTCGTCAGTCACTAAGAGAATATTATCCATTTTTATGTCTCTACAGTGTAAACAAAAGCTCTTGAGGAGTTATTCAAACGTTTTACCTGTGAACGATCCCTTTTCGGTGGATAAAGCTCACAGCACTCAGCACTTGTCTCATAATTTCTGCGATTCTCGCCTCAGAGAATTTCGTTCCCTTGAGCCATTTATCGTATAGGTTTCCACCCTTCATTAGCTCATACACGATATAAAAATTGCTATCGTCTTCATAATATTCAACGGCTCGAAGAGCATGTGGGTGATCCTAAAAAATTAAATATTTTCTCTTGAGAAAAGTCGTTACTATTTCTCTTAGGAAGTCCACTTCCCTCATCAGTGCGTTATCTTTCTTATTGAAGGAGACACCTTTGTTCATTATCTTGAGAGCTCTAGGAATGTTAGTGATCTTGTGTATAGCTCTCTTGACCTCGCCGTATCCACCTAATTTCTTGAGTTGGAGAAAAAAAAAATTCAATAGTTACCTTCACCGAGTGCGGCTAGTATATTGTAATCGTGTTTCACAACATGAGCCTCGACCGCTCGAACCATGTCGCTTTGATGTATCGTAAAGCCCTTGGTTTGGATTGGATCTATAGAGTTTAGTCAAACTTTAAGAAAGCAATAGCAAATTCTCACGAGTGATCGGGGGATTTCCTGTTCTGCAAGCACTTCCCATAAGTTTGTAAAACGCAAAGATTAATTATCTATAAAATTTTTCAGATGTGGAAATCGGAACATTAATAATAAGTCTTAAATGAAACAGCTCGAAAATCTGTATCTAAAATTAGCTCCATTCAATTAGTTTTTTTCTATTGGTAAGATAGTGTCATCAGAGCAGCCGGGAGAGCCTGGCGGATCTCTAAGACTTGCAGAAAAGTTTGAAGTAGATTGTGGTTGGAAGTGGCCATGATGGATTTTATTAAATTTGGTCAAATTTTGTAGAAAATGAAACCGTGAGCTGCAAAATAATTATATCAATTGATGAGTCTAACATTCCTTTCAAAACTTCATGAAAATCTGTTGAAAAAGTTTCAGATTCTGGTGTTTTCCATGCAAAGGGTTATCTATAAGGCGAGAGAATCAGTGCGAATTGAATGAACACAATTGTTTAGAATAACTTAAATCATTGCAAATCACAGGCATAAGAACAACCTGTCCTCTTTTGGTTTTGATTCGTTACTAAAGAGATCCCCTTATATGAAAAAGCAGTGCCATTTACAGCACGAAGGATTAATCTATAGCTAACGCTCTAAAACTAACACGCTTATATTCGATTTTCCCACACTCTATGTGCCTTTCTAGATTCAAAGTTAGTAATCCTACAGATAATTAAGCAAGGACTTGCTTGCTCAAGATCATTTTTTTCAAGAACTCACCGATTTTTTAGAAAAGAGCACAGAGAACGCCTTTTGAGAAATAGAAGTGAAATATGATAGTTCTCGCTTACAGTTGCTGCTTGGTTGCTCTTATAACGCGATTAGACTATCCTGGATCATGTACACTTCTCTTAGTCTCATGTTTTTTCAGAGGTGTAAATGAGAATTCTCTTTATCAGAACTCTTTAAAATGTAAATATAAATTGGAATCATCTGACCGTGTTATTAAGGGTGTTTGTCTTTAATAGTCTGATTTAATTCATGAATAACTAATACCACCAAAATGAATTCGTCAATGCAACCTTGCTTCCTTTAAAATGTTGAATAGTCATCGACTTTTCAAAATGAGACAACATGTTCCTGTTACTGTTGCTTCCACAACTACTAAAATCTCCTACAGCGAAATTTTGGAAGAGGATCTAAACTAATGGACTGGAACGTATTTCGATATCAGCTAGAATCTCGTTTTTTTTTGGCAATACGTTCTTTTTAAACCAATAAAACGGATTTGATGAGCACTAATCAAGCCGCGATCTATGACACCAATGCAAAAAAATTTGCGGCTCGGAAAAGAGTTCCGAAGGAAAAAAATTTCTGATGGCATAGATAAGGTTCAAGTTTTTCTAAGTTGATGAGCATAAATACAGCTAATCGTCAAGGTTTATTAGTTGAGGAATAATAACTTTGAGTGTACATTTGAGTAATTTGTTGACGAAACCAAGCATTGCCAAGCTGCTATATACCTTTGAGAGTTAGCTGCCACCCAAAAAGTAAGTCCGTGTGAATTTTTTGTAGTGTAACTCTTCTTCAAGGAGTTATCCGGTATTCAAAATGCTTTAAGACAGTGCTTCTGAACGCCTCATATGTGACCTATCCACCTTGATCAGCCTTTTTCATTCAAACAAAATTTAATACCGTATCTTTAAATTCAAGTCCCACATCCCGAATCAGCTCGCCATGCTCAACATAATCTTTAAACCCTTTGTTGGGTGTCAAAAATTCCTTAAATTCTTCAACGGATATTAACTCATCTTCATTCTATCAATTATGTCAAAACTTGCTGAAACCATTGTCACATACTTTATCAAAAAGCCTGAACATTTGATGGATTTTAGTGTCATTTAAGAACGAGCTCTTATCGAAAGCAGCAATCAAGAAACCTATCAAGTTCAGTCACATCAACTGAAATTCCGAACCCAGTCACCAGTGAATTCCACAGAACCGCATTTATTAATATCAAGAGAGTTAAATATTGAATCAATAGTGACCTTTCTTTCCTTTTTAAAGGCGATCTCAAAACCTTATTATTTGTCAATTATTTCGATTAAAAGGGGCATAATAAAGCAGATAGTTTTTACCTTTGTTAAGCTCTTCCTTTGATAGGACACCACGCCCTCTTCTATCGAGAGCGTTCCACGTGTCGATGATTTTTATAATGTCTTCATGAGGTGAAAAGTACGTGATAAGGAAGGTCCAAAAAGCAGTCCTCAGCTTCGACATACTCGTGAACGTAGCCACATTTTCCATGACACCAGGGTCAATATCTTTTGCGATTTCTTCTTCTGTGAACATTTTCTGGAACCAAGGGTGGTCCAAGCACTGCTGAGCGGAATACCTTTTTGTGGTATCCGCTTGAAGCATGTTTTGAATCAGGTCTTTCACTTCTTCAGAAACTTTCTCAAATCCCTTGCCCTTCATGGAATACTCGACTCGTTCTATATGCTTTTTGAGCTGCTCCCTGTCGAAGCCGTCGAAAGGCGGACGTCCTGCAATCAGCATAAATAGAATAACAGCGCAAGACCATATATCGCATTTCTCATTATATTCTCCTTTCAAGACCTCGGGAGCCGTGTACAGGAGCTTTTGTAATTAAAAAAAGCGAATTATGAGAAGATCAGGGAAAATCAACTTACCTTTCCTTTGTTTTCAGTCAATTTTTTCGAAGGATCAAATTTTATGGCAGCTCCGAAATCGCAAAGTTTAATAATCGACTTGCTGTCCTCAGTAACAAAGAGAATGTTTTCCATCTTGATATCCCTAGCATAATATAATGATAAAAGCTTTGTCTCGTGTATTCCAATCCACGCTACTACCTGTGAACGATCCCTTTATTATGCATATAGTTCACTGTGCTGAGCAGTTCTTTCATGATTTCTGCGACTCTTAGTTCGCTATATTTAGCGCCTCTACTCCATTTATCGTGTAGATTTCCGCCTTTCAGCAACTCAAACACGATATGCAAGCCATAAGGGTCATCGTAATATTCGATCACTCCAACAGCGTTTGGGTGATCCTATTTTTTTTTTGTGTTAAAACCCCCAAGAAGTAAAATTATTACTATTTCTCTCAGAAATTCCACTTCTTTCATCATGAGCGCGTTTTCTTTTTTGGTGGACGTGGTGTTTTTCCGGATGACCTTGATGGCTCTAGGGATGCTTGTGATGTTGTGTATCGCTCTCCTGACCTCGCCGTATCTCCCTAATTAAAATATTAACTACTTCCAAGCCATTAGTTCCTACCTTCACCCAATGTCGTGAGGAAATTGTAGTCGTATTTAACATCGTTGGCGACAACAGTGCGGACCATGTCGCTTTTATGTATAACTAAAGACTTTATTGAGATCGGCTCTAAGTTTAAGTTTAGGGTGTTAACTCTTGAAAAAATAGGAAATTAACCGCAAGTAGCCGTCCCTCTTCCGCAAGCAGATCCCATAGATCGTAAGAAGTAGTTACGATGAATTAATGATTTTAATTCTGCTAAATTAAGCGATTAATTCATTAATTCATGAATGGAAGATTAATTAACTCATGTGAAGTTTATTCTAAAGTCCTATTATTATTGCTAGCGACTGCTCAATAGATTAATGAATAGAAAGCTTACTTCATGAGCAAGCTAAAAAGGGAAGGAGATTCAGCTTCTCACTAGTCGATTAAATACTGGTGATCAGCAATGCCATATGATATCTGTTAAAAAAAAACGCTTTTGGATGGTTTTAATAGATTTTCGGAGTAAATTTTCGAGTAGGAGGCGAATTTAGGGCTGTGCACTCCTAAAATTGACTTTGAAGATCGTATTTTCTGAATTCTTGGTTTATTAAACTTCTAATTCAAGAAGTTTCAAGCGTGCCTCTGAAAAGATATTATCAGCTTAAGAAGAGTTTTATGGGAACCAAGTATCTTGAAATGAGTTACTTTATACCACACTCATTAGTGAAGAAGAATAATAAGCATCATCTTTCTCTAGAAGCCACGATATATACAACCGAACAAAACCAGTTAGAGGTTTGTGAAGAGAATTTCTTTGCCCATGAAGTCAGATAGGGATAGAATGGCAACAAAAATATGAACCACATTGAATCAAACAACATAAATCCATTGATATTAGAATTTTCATGGACTTCTATTGAAGTACCGTGTGCTTAAGAAAACTACGCGCGTTATTGCGAAAATTAACAAAAGTTAAACCAATTTATCAGTTAAAATGTACCACGGACAAAATTTCAGAGAAGCAAAACCCGTATGGAACAGAAACAAATATAACGCTGAGTTCAAACAAATGCCAGTCAGAGCGAACTCGACAGCTGCATTGCAATTCGCTTCAGATTCTCATAGAACAATGGATATCAATCATATGCCAAAGCATTCAATGGATTCACAGCCTTCGCAGCTGAACAAGCTGCTGAGCTCGCCAAATAGCCCGCAAGCACAAAAAACCTATCGCGAGGTTCCTTCAACAAAGAATCCGTCAACAGCCGCGTCTTCTTTTAGAAGATCCTCGCTGCAATACCAAGAAAACAATCCTTCAGAGCAGCTATACTCTCCAAGGCAGAATATGCCCATAAGCGCGAGATCCTCAGGTTTCAAAATACAACCACCAGCAGAAAATCCATACTCATATCGAATTCCTAAGGAAGAAGAAGAATCATTGCGGAAGAAAATCCAATTACTCGAACAAGAGCTAGATGCTCAAAGGAAAATCAACACAGAATTATCCGAGGAATTTGAAAAGTTCAAAGAGCGTTGCATGACTCACGTTTCTGGTCTTTCTAGCAATAATGACATGCTTATCAAACTAAACACTTCAATTGAAAATCTAATCAGCGCTGTCACAGGGCTCTCACAGGACTTGACCCAGCTGGCCAGCCTCAATGCAAAGGACTCACGAGCACTTTCATTAGTTAATGATCTTGAGGACTGTGCGAAAAAATTAGGGACTTTGAAAAATATTGAGCTAAAAGAAAAGAATCATGTTATGGGGATAACTCTCAAAGAAATAGCGATTGAGGTGGCGGATTTTCAAGCGCAGTTGAAACTCGCAATACCAGCGATTAGAGAAGAATTGAAACCAAGGTATGGAGACCACAATCGCTTTGGGTTGAAGGAAAAGAAAGGGTTAGTCGAGTGTATGGAAAAACTTCTGCCAAAAACGCTGCAACTGACCGAAAAAGTTGAAAAAATCGAAAATTTACTGAAGAAAAGAGAGTTTAGCCCTCATGCTCGACAAGGAGAAAGGGAAGGTCAGCCTCCGAAAAGCGCTCGGACATTACAGAGCGAATTCCCAGCGACTGACCGAGATGAGGCAATAGCTGAGTGGAAAGCACTGGCTGAGAGCCTTCAAAAACAAAACTTTGATCTGAGGATGAGACTAGAACAAGCAAATGCAGACACCAAGTATACTACTACTCAGACCGATCGCGGGCAATTTTCATTCCATTCTGTGCGCTTATTTCAGAAGGCGAGTGACTATTTGAAGGAAAGTGAAGCTGTTCATCAGCAAGTACTTGACGGGGTAGTATCTCTCGCCAATCAGATTGTTAGAAACACGAAGACGCTCAAATCAGACAGTATTTATGAAATCCCTCAAAAGTTTCATCAGTTCTGCTTGAATCTATTCTCAGATATCGAGAATCTCGTTAGGACAGTGCAATCGGGGTACCAAGAGGATTCGAACCTAAAAAGTGAATTAAAAGAGGTGATATTCCAAAAGATTTTTTATTCAGGGGAGTCTCAGATCAACACAGAGCAATCATCTCACCTTCAGACAGAAAAAACAAAAGCATCGTCAATTGTTCATGAGTTTCACTCGAGAAAACCCAGTTTTTTAATCCAACAAGAAAAAGTTTCAATTGACTCGAAAAATGGGTCTGGGACGATGAGTAGACTCAATAGTCTAGCAAATACTCCCAGTAGGAAGCTAGAATCTGAAGGCGGATTCGAGATTTCGAGTCGTCGGGCATCGCCTATTTACATGGAGACAAATAGCCCACAAAACACGAGTCCAGGGCAGGAGCGAGAGAGTCAACTGGAGATTAAACCTCGCTTAAAAAGTAAATGTCAATGATTATTTTGTGACTAACGAAATATTTTGTGATAGTTATATTTCCTCCTTCAATTACCGAGGAAAGGCGCCACAATTCTGAAGAGATACTAAATTCAATACGGAGAGTCAACGAGCTAATTGCATCGAACAGAGAGTCCGACGCTGCGGGTCAAAGGCAACTGGGGCAATCTAGCGGGAAAAACGCTAGAAGTAACGACTTTCATTCCAGGAGCAATTCACAAAAAATCGATCAATTTAGCAGTCCAAGACAACAAGACAATCAAACAATGCAACGTTTTTCTAATCACTCGTTGTGTGGGACTTGTGTAAAACGGTTGGACAAAGATACGTTTTAACAAAAAATCCAAGCTTTGATTTTATATTCTAAAGTTTTAATTCATAAATGCCTTAGAAACACTCACTATGTGCTGCTTCTAATGTAACCCTGTAAATTAAATTCTGAATACTCAACTCCTTATGAGACCTGTTTTTCCTATGTTTTTCATTCCAACACACATACTTCATTAACAAACGGAGTTCAGGACTCTCATATTTTTTTGTGAATTGACAAGACTCACTATAGTTTTAGATTTTCATATGCGTCTTTTAAAATGTCATAATATTATGCTTCCATCCACAGACAACAATACAATACGAATGGTTTGAAAGGATATATCGATTTGCAGATCTAAAGCACAAAATCACTGGCCACGCACAAATAATATTGCCTCAAAATGCATTCAAAACGAATGTAAAAGCGCCTACATGTCTAACTTGCCTATTTCTAAAAGTGTAGTGTCAAACGGTATCGTAAACGTGAGGAGCCCTCCAATAAGCGAGGCGACACCAAAGGCAATATAAGGAGTCAAATAGTGGATTTTCCCAAGCAAGGAGCACACTGTCGGCATAATAATTCCACCAAACCTTCC
>ENA-UOTZ01000329-UOTZ01000329.1-compost-metagenome-genome-assembly--contig:-NODE-329-length-40704-cov-10.593103_pt1 | contig 40704 bp, 10 predicted proteins | sample MGYA00238144_ERZ746983 | MGnify/ENA primary metagenome ERZ746983 (study PRJEB28759, sample SAMN06268863) | compost metagenome | isolation source: single cell | place: USA: California, Emeryville, Joint...
ATCCAATCAGAATGTGTTTCTTCGAATCGATGAATAGATGTCTTGCCCTCAATACTCCATATTCCAATTGTCTTGTCATTAGATCCGGAAATGATATACTTGTTGTCACTTGTCACTGCCACTGATGTTATCCCTCCAGAATGTGCTTCTTGGAATCGATGAATAGGTTTCTTGTCTTCAATACTCCATATTCCAATTGTCTTGTCATTAGATCCGGAGATGATATACTTGTTGTCACTTGTCACTGCCACTGATGTTATACAATCAGAATGTGCTGCTTCAAATCGATGAATAAGTGTCTTGTCTTCAATACTCCATATCCCAATTGTTTCGTCATATGATCCGGAAATGATATACTTGTTGTCACTTGTCACTGCCACTGATGTTATCCAAGCATTGTGGACATGTGTTCCGAGATAATCGTGGCTCATTTTAAAAAGACTTTTGGCTTCTTTTTGCCTCTCCTGAAAAGTTTGATCTTTGGCTTCTTTTTGCCTCTCCCGAAAAGTTTGATTTTTCATTTCTTAATTTCTTTCAATTTGTACTTGGATTATAAAACTTTCGCTTGCCTTCCTTATATATTGAAGACTTTTTTTATAATAGAATTATCAGCAGAGATTATAGTTTGGAAAGGTCGGGTATTTTATTCAAATCCTAAGGACTCCATTAATTTCAACTGCTTCTTATCAGAAAAGTGAATAAATTGGGCTGGAAAACTGAATACGCCTGATCGCGTTAAGGTCCTTCGTCCTACTTCATCAGCCCAAAATTGAATCGAGCACTTACCTTCGTTAAATAATTAAGGTATTTAACAAAAACAAATGGCTGTAATTAGATGAATTTTTTTCTTAATCAATATTGATTTGCAGTTTTGCAATTCGATTCAATCGCTCGATTAATTGATTATCTAATCGAACTCTGAGAAATAAGCTTTTAATTGTTTTATTTCCTTCTACGCTTTTCAATTGTTTTTAAAATAATTCTCCTTAATCAAGCAGAAATAATTCTATTTAGAATATGATGCTGTCAGAAAATCGAGCTCTGAACCTTACTTTTGGGAACTGAGGAGACCATGATGTGGTAACACTCACAGTGAAGTAAATAAGAAGGTTGTCATTAAGTACATCTACAGTTTTGAAGTTGCTACTTTATGTAGAAAAATTTAAAAAACAGCCCATTTTAATTAAATTCGAGGCAGTTAATGCCTGCTAAATGATTCAGAGCTTCAAAACGAGACGAAAATTAATCGTTTATCTCTTGATTTCAGCTCTATCCTCAGCTTTGAGTGCTTAAGCAGGTATCAGGCTCTTTTTATCCTGACTGGATTAAGAAAAGATCTAAATTTGGTAAAAAGAGTGTTTTCTGACTGTTAGATCCACTTGATCAATTAATTCGGTTAACTGGTTTTATTTCATTCAGGATCTAGTGCATTCTGGCTAATAAATTTAATTAACGTATTATAGGTTGATCGAAGGATTTATTTAACTCTGGCAAGAAATTCTAATGAACTCATCTGATCTCATCATTTTCTAAAAAGACATAAAGTTGAAGAAAACGACGCCAATTATCGCCTCGGAGCGACGGTTCGCTCCTCATTCGCTTCTGCCAGTTAAAAAAGTTAAAAAATCAAGTCAAATCGTTAATATTTGAAAGGAGGAGAATTAATTAAATATTGATTCTTCGAAGTGGCAAGTCTATTTTGAGATTGTATGAATTAACGGGTTTGCCAATTAAAATGCTCTGCTTCAAGGTAGTATTTTAATGGTTGCGCAGCCTATGATCTCACAAAGACTTCCCTTTTCAGAGGATTTGAGCTTTCACTATGATTTGTCGCATTAAAATGAGCAAGTCTGGGGATCCGTGGAAGAAGAAAGGGACGAACATCACAAACAACAAGCCAATATAGCTTGTATTGCGACAAAAATTCAAATTTCATGAACGAACATGCGTTCACATAGCAAAAAAAAAAAAGAGTTCTACATTTGGAAACTTAGTGTCTCTTAGCTTACTTTGCTTAAGTTTAATATCTTATAACCAGATTCCAAAAGGGTAATCTCTCTATTTTAACTAATATGCTCGTCTATTTATTGCTAGTTGCAAAAGAAAGGTGCATTAACTATCTGCACAGCACTTTGGCTTATTTAAATTTTTTTTGTTTTGGCTAATCTAGCCTGCATTATACCAAGAAATCTGTATGACCACGATATTCATTTATTTTTCTCTCTCTCTTCATATTAAGTGCTAGTTGACACCTTTTTGAAGGTGGTTCTGTCTGCTGACTTTAATTTTCAGTTTTGTTAATTTATTTAATTATAATCTTTTTATCTTTCTGAGATATCAAATTCTGAACTGATTCCTATTTTGGAAAGTTTTCGATTGGAAAGAGCATTTTAATTGAACTCGAAGCTCGAGAAAGCAAGGATTTCCAGGCATCGACACCCAGAGAGGAACCAACGAGAGAGATAGAAAGAAAAAACCGCACAATTTTTGTTTTATCATGATGCGCCTTAGAAAGAGAAAGATTAGCACGAGAAGTACTATCGTTAATTCGAATCTTAGCGTTTCAAGGGAAAAATTGATGATTGGAGATCAATTAAGGTTTTGAGCTCTCGGTCTCAATCCCAATGCCTCTTTCCAAGCGATACTTAGCCGACAAAGAAAAGTTGGGATAATAACGTTACATCCATTTTTCAAAGTAGCTTTCTCCGAATCAAGGAGATTTGTTCGCTAACATCTAAGACCTCCTCAGATGTACCTCATTTTAGCGAATAATGAATGTCTTTAAGAGCAGCTTATAGGTAGGAAAGATATGTAGACACATTCTTAACCCCTCACAACGAGGCTATTGGAGAGAGAGAGAATAAAAAATTAAATTAAAAGTTGAATTGACCATTTTTGGTTCTAAATGATATGAATTCATAGTTTTCTTCTTTGCCATTCGATCTTTTCTTTCTTTGTAGTCTTCGAGGCCCTCTTGGATGTCATACAGAATTATATCGCTGGAAATTTAGTGGTTGTAGTCATTTTTTTATTCTTCTTCCGAAAATCTATATCTTAAATATGAGCAATATGATTTGTCTGTTCCGAAAAATGCTTTCCAATGAGTACGTTTGCATGAAGGGTGGCTTGAAACTCGCTCTAGTCCTTTTGTAAGCTTTTTTGGGCGATCGATATAATTCTCTCATGACCTTTTTGAAAATGCTAAAAAAGCATTCAAATGCGTCTTTCTGAGTCATTTTCAATCCTCACTTCCCTTCTGATTTTCTCATTATGAGAGCTATTGGGAATAAATTTTTCTTTTGCATGCGTTTTGCTTTTTTTATAACATTCTGATAGCTCGAGAGCGATTAGCGTTTACATTTTTTGGGTTTGAACTTGCTGATCCTGATCTCGGTTTTTCAGTCCTGGCAGAAAGTGTACCTTGGCAAACATCAATGCCCCTTCTTTCATTATCGAGATTGGACAAAAATTCCTGGAATGCAATTTTATTTGAAAATTTTTTGGAGATTGCTGAGACCACTGAGCCGCAATTTGAAAATTGTGAACATTATGGAGCTTTTCTGGATGGAAAAATTGTTATTCTGGAACAAGAATTCTCTTTTTCATTCGTTTTCTACATTTTCGAGAGATTCTCACTCCATTAAAAAATTTCCGAGCATCAAATAAAACCTTCACAAAATGAAAGATAGCGTTCTCATATTTCTGAAAATGTGATCCCCTTTCGAGAAAGCTTTTTTTCGAAACATTTCTTGGAAGACTTTAGACATTCTCAACCTTCAGAAAAGTTTTTTTCGAAATCATTTTTTCTGAAGGTGTACTTTGACAAAGCATACTGCTGCGGCAGAAAATTCACAGCATGTGATGGCAGGTGGAAGTTGAGCAGAATTTTGAATTTTTAAATCTATCATTGAGCATTAGAGAGAATAAATTCGGCAATTTTCTTCTTTGAAGAACAAACTGAGGATATAATGGCCCAGAGAGAATTCCACCAGCATTTCCGGAAGTTCGTCTCTGATGTCAGGATATCTTGCCCTATGTTTGGCATTTTGGTGAATGGATCTCTGCGCAATCTTCTCAAATTTTCCCTTGTTTTTGCAAAATTGTAGACTTATTCTCCCCAAAAGCCAGAATCGAGCCGCTACCCACCTTCCAGAGGCCCTTGAGAGAAGGCAGAGTGAGCCACTAGGAGCGAAAAAGGAAAAACTCGTTGTTTTATTGCAGAAATCTCCTCCATAAATCGATATTTGACAGGAAATCTACTCTCTGAGTTCAATTTGGCATCCATTTTTCATGTAATGAATCCAATAATTTATCTTATCAGAGAAAAGCAATGCTCGTCTTTGTTCTTCAAGAGCATACAATCGAAGCGAGCCAAGAATACGCCTTTCGTGACCTTTCTGCTTGCGAGTGCTTTTACACAATATTTAGCTCATCATCATCACGATTTAGATCGGAAACGGGATCTAACTGACAAGGCATAATCCAGAAAAAATGATTTCAATTTAGAGCAGAATCCATTCATGAGATGATTGCATCTCTAAATGAAAGAAATTCTGAGAAACTCCACTTTTCTCAGTGAGATAAGCTCAAGCCTGTAAGAATAATTATTCGAAGCAATTTTCTTTGGACTAATTCATTATACTCTACATATATAGCTTTGATAATTGCAACTTACTCCATAATACTAAACTACAGTTATTATCTATAAGTCATGAACTCTGTCTCATTTGTCTTCTCTGCAGCGTCTGCTCTATTTCCTCTCCTCTTTTGAGCTCATGGTCCCTCAGAGAAAGCATACCGAGGAAGCCGGTGCTTAATAATGAAGGAAAATAAGTCGATCGAAAAATTTACAAATTTTCTTCTGTCTGTTGTGGTGTCAGTGAAAAAATTTTGTCAGATTTGGAGTCAAAGACTTTTACATTAGTGTCCCAGTAGGCAGTAGCAACCCTCTCTTTTATAGGACTCCATCTAACACAGTAGATCATACCTAATCAGCAAAACAAAGATCGGTCTAATTCAAGAATATAATTCAAAGCATCGACGAATATTCTAATGAAAATTTGTTAATCGTGCCTTCAAAATTAGGAGACAAGCTCCCAAACCATGAATTTAGTTTGTTTTAGTCTGCTTTTGATAATTTGCTCATTAAAAAATATATCTGTTGAAATTCGCAAGTCAAATATCTCATAATAAATCGCAAATGCTACTACAAGATTTTTCAAATATAAAATTAATTCTTCAAATCTCTGAAGCGGCTACATCCAAACGAATAAAGAATTTTCTTTTAGTTTTCTTGCTCTGGTTTCGGGATCCATTCTGAATCGTCAAGGTTACGCTTCATTTTAGGAGAAATCTGAACAAGATAACATCATCATTATAAGAAACATACCCTTTTCTTTGCTTTTCGTTCTTGAGGGTGCCTCATTATTCCGGTTAACCTCTTCAACTCACCATCATCTTCTTTCAGACACCGATTGAGGGGGTTCTCGGCGAGAGTAGAGTGCTAAAGTTAAAATTGTTCTTTGAAAGCCTGTTTACTGGATCTTGAGTGTGATTTTTTTTTCGAATATGCCTTTTGGTGTAGGAGATTATCAGCGATGAGTATAAGCTGATTTGTTTTACTAAGGTTAGTCGGATGAAAAGTATTATAGACTCCCATTATTTATTTTTCAAATGATCAAGCCTGAGTCCTACTTTCTTAAATTTTTTTTCTCCCTAATTTTTCATCATCATAATATGTTTTATTGTTAAGAGACTTCTTCATATTGATGAGAAGAGAGTCGATTTCAAGCTGCAATTTGCTCGATTGAGAAAGTCTATTCATTTTGGAATGATTACAGTTCGCTTTGAAATAAATGATTTTATTTCTCTTATTGTTCAAATCGTGTTTATTAGAATTGAATCAGAAAATTGATTTTCAGTTTTTTTTCCTATGGACAAATGAATACGTCTGTTTAGCTTGATTGTGAAGCCAAGCTAATCGCATGCTGTTGCAATCTCGCTTGGTATTTCACTTTCCTCTTAAATTAGATCTTTTTTTCTTCATGATGCTTCCTAGGATTTTTAATAGTTATAGAGTCGATAATTATCAGCTAGACAGTGGAAGCGAGCCCATTTTGAAAATTGCTAATCCCTTTGCTCTGAAAAGAAAAAATTAAATTGAGATTCAAAAAAAAAAATCACTTATTGAAAAATGAGAACTCACTAAAAGCGCTTTTTTTCAAATCTTTCAAGTGTTGGATGATGTTTTTTTTTTCAAAAAGCAGCATTGGTTGCAGTGCCTCATGCCTTTTCTTGCCTCTACCTTAATCGAAATAATGGGTAATGGGCCCAGCCCTTCCAAAGCCTCTTCTGTCCGTCGCAACTTACGTTTGTGGCAGAGTCTCTCTCTCTTGGACATGCTGCTCGTTTGAACTTAACAGACGGCGATGATGTTGAATATAAAAATAACATTTTTCTTTGCATTTTACTTTTGGCTCATGTTGAGAGGTTTATTAGGCCTCTCTTATAATTAAATCTGTTTAGATAAATTCCTTACATGAGGAAAACTGCCCTCTCTTGTTTGTTCCTTCTCGCGTTAGTCTCTCTGGCTCACGCCTCAAACTTTGAGGATATTGAGGACATCAGAGAAATCCTCGCGCCTCATTTAAACCCTGAGTTGATGCTCTTGAAATACAACATCACCGAAGATGAATTCTTCGCTGTGTTGGACCACGCCGAAAACATGCTCTACCAAGAGCCAACGGCTAACCCAGGCCTCGTTTGCGGAACTTGCCTTTCTGCATTCAAGTACTTGCTCTCGTTCAAGAGCGAGATTCTTCTCCAACTCATCCAATACGCGGCATTCCAATACTGCACCTATACAAAGATGCAAACCGAAGTTATTTGCAAGGCAGCCGCTGATAGCTTTATGCCAATAATCATTCCTTCCCTGGCAAAGCACTATCTCGGCCCAACCAGAGTCTGTCCCACCATCTTATTGTGTTCTGACTACTACAAAGAACTCAATCTCGATGAAGATATTGCCACGATTCTAAAAGACAAGCCAGTAAAGGCCGATCCGACTCCTACAGGCCGCAAGACAGTTAAAATGCTACATATCAGCGACATGCACATTGATTTCGAGTATGTCCCTGGAACAGAAGCAAACTGCGGTGATTTTCAATGCTGCGAGGCAGTCCATGGTCCAGCAAAGACTCCTGAGAGCGCTGCGGGTGAATGGGGCGCGCAAACATGCGATCTACCACCAGCGACTGCGATTCAAGCTCTGCGCTTCATCGAGGAGAAGATCAAGCCTGACTTTGCTGTTTGGACCGGCGATAACTCTGACCACGCGATCTGGAGACATACAAGAGAAATAAACACGAATGCGACTCTCTGGATAGGTGAGCAGATGAAAGCAATCTTCAACTCGACGGTGAAGGTGTTCCCTATCGACGGTAACCATGAATGCTATCCTATCTACAATTTCGATCACTTTACCGATCGTGAGAATTCAGTCAAAACCGCCTTTAGTGAAGCTTGGCAAGGGTGGATCGGAGCCAAAGCAGCGAGCGATGTTAAAAAGCAGCTGTTCTACAGCTCGTTTTATGAGCCATTAAACTTGAAAATCATTGCTTTGGAGACAAACGCTTGTGATGACGGAAACTACTTTTTGCTTGAAAATCCAACTGATGCGGGAGGCATGCTCGCTTGGCTGAGACAAGAGCTTCTCGATGCTGAATCGAAGGGACAATCCGCTTACATAATCGGTCATATCCCAGCTGATAATTGCATGGATCAATGGGCAAGAAGATACGAAGCAATTGTTGACAGATTCAACTACACTATCAGAGGGCAGTTCTTCGGACACTCACATAACGATTTCTTCCGCATGTTCTACACTCAGGACAGGACTACTCCAGTTGGTGTCCAGTTCATCGCAGGAAGCTTGACGACTTTGGGCAAGCAGAACCCTTCTTTCAGAGTTTTCGAGATTGACGTTGATACCGCGATCCCAATAAGATATCACCAGTACACATTGAATCTCACGAAGTATAACAAGATGGGTAAGGTTGATAAAATCGAATGGGATGAGACCTATGAGGTGCTTTCTGAGTACAATCTCACGGATATCTCGCCAGCGTCGATGCATATTCTGAGAAACAGGATCAAGGATGAGCCAAAGACAACAGGAGCGAAGGTCATTCACCACTACCACACCAATGATCGTGCTAGTGGCAACGCGACCAGTTACTATTGCACAAGCTTGGCGATTCATACCGACCAAAGCGCCTGCCAAAATGGCAAGAGCGTGAAAGAACAAGCTGCGAGCTTCCTTGAAAAGCTGTCTGGGCCTTGGATCGAGAGGATTGGTAACCAAACCTTGGTGACCATGTGAGATAATTATAGAAATAAGGCATCAGAGAAATGATTATCGTATTCAAAATAATTGAAATAGTCTGAAAGTTAATTGATATAATTTCATCCAACCCTTACATAGAAACAAATAATAACCCATTTAAGCCAGTTAATTCTCTATAACTTTGGAGAAAATCAGATAGTTGTTGGTTTAGACCCGCTATTGGTACTAGGACCCTTTGAGAGTTGAGATTTCAATAACAGTAGCATTCTCAGTAATAAAAAGCATCCACTCTCGTATACAAGGCAATAACAAAAAATATAATATAAAACGCGAATAACTCAGTAGTGTAACCGCAGTACCTCAATGAAAACCAGCTAGTTTGGATATGAAAACAAACACACACCAAAAAAAAAAAAGAATCTATAAATTTAAATTGTATCCTTTGATCATCCTCTCAATTTGGCTTTGAAAAGCCGCCTTCAGTGCTCGATGGTCATTTTTTGATTTCATAGTAAACGAATTATTTAAGTTGATACACCCAATTTTCGGACTCTCTTGTGTCATAAAAAAATGCTTGAGTTGGACGCTCAAATTTTCTCCATGCTCGTGGCTGGCTCTTTTCGAAGCATTTTCTTCACTCGCAGGATAGGTAAAAGCTCGATTAAAGCTTCTATGACGATTATTCGGTGAATTTGACATGAATGTGTTTCTTTTCAGCTCAGGAACTCCATTCACTCTCTTCGGAATTGGATGATATTTTCTTGTTCTCATCTCCTCAGCTAAATTGCTCATAATCCTCGCTCTCAGCTTATCGATCGCTGGTTTCGCGCCTGCTTCCTCAGGCTTGGTGGCGGATATGATCCTGATAACCCCAGTATCTTTTTCAGGAGTCTGATGCCTTTTTTCCATTGTTCTTAGTGGAGAAGGGACAGGATGGGATGGATTGGATGGTGTACGAGCTCTTCTTGAATGGATTTTGGTCATTTTCGGGGCCTCTAAGCCATAAAATTCATTAAACTGCATATTTTTCGTCTGAACTATCGGTCTATAAATCTGGTTTGGAGGAATAAATGACTTGATCCCTATCGCATGTGGTTGCTCAGGCTTTGGCCTCTGGACAGTTTGAATGTGTGTGGCGTGATAAGGCCTTTCCTCAGGAAAAGTGTGATTTCTTGGACTGAAAATTTTATCAATGAGATCGTCAGGCTCGGTTCTGCTCTGTTCAGTCAAACTTAGTTCTTTGAGATCGTCGAGAGCTTTTTGTTCTGATAATCCATGGAACTGCCATTCTTGAATGGTCGAATCAGCGCTTTTGTCCAAGTCATTCTGGTTATGCTTACGAATTCGATATCTGCGTCGAGAGTTGGGGGTTCTGGTTGGTCGAGTAAGCTTAAGTACATTATCATCGTTGGAGGTTGTTGAATCTATGGACGCATGAATGGAAGTATTCACTTGTAAGTTGACTGAGTGAGTAAGAAGGTCCATGTTTGGAGATGTTTAGAGTAATTAAACTAAATTTTGATAATTAAATTAGGAGATATATATGTATTTTGTTCATTGTACTTTTTACATTCATAATTTTTTTTTCAACAAGTTCATTAATAATTCAGACCTGTCATTGAGAAGAAAAAACGAGGTTTTTGCTAAATTTCAATTCTCCTTCATCATTACTCTCAGGACTCATCCTTCGAATGTATCCTTTCGCAAAGCAAAGTTCCTCGAATGTATTAAATCGATAATTCGTTATCACAGTATTCCTCTGAATCACAAAGAAAGGCTTAATTAATAAAATATTATCTCTCCTGATGTCTCTTAACTCCATCATCTCTGAAAAAGAGGCTGATAACTCCCTCGATCTCCATATCGTAACCAACACCCACTGCACACCCTTAACATTCCGACTAGGACGTCAATCAAGCATTGCTCGTCGAAGCGTTAAAAAAAGAGAAAAAGGAGTTAGATGACCTAACTGTATAGTGTTTTACCTTCATTCCTTTGTATTCACACATATCTCCTTGTTTCTAGAGGATCTACGAGGCAGTCTGCGGCTTGAAATTCTTCAAAAACCTTTTCGCTGACGCTGATACGAATCAAAAGTCGGAAGTTTTACTCAAACTCTGCGCTAATATCAAATACGAGTTCATTGGCGTGGGAAAGTTCGTCTTCCGCCAAGATGATCCATCAAACGACAAGTTCTATGTAATTCTCTCTGGAGAAGTCGGTATTCTCACAAATGCTAACTACTCCGACGTGTACGCCCGCGATCGAGAGGTTTACGAGAAAACCACGAGGCTGACTCAGGGCAAACTACCTTCGCAATTAAGTCTGGGCAGCATTAATAGTCTCACACAGCTCGATACGACTCCAAAGAATGATCTTGAGGATATTGTCGATGACTATAAGACTCAATATAATATAAGAAACACGTTTAAAAACACACTTATCATGAATAAGGACACTAAAGGGACTAGTCTCCTTACTTTGGGCAAGTCTACAAGACTCTTGACGAACTCGGCAAAAGGGTTGATAAAGGATAAGCTAAAAACCATGCAAATTAAATCGAAAAAATCGTTAAATGAGCTCAAAGAGGAAGACGATGACGAGGATGTAGTCGCTGACGAGGGAGAAGGAAAAGAAAGAGATCCTAATGATTTGGCTGAGTTTAAGTTCTTTGCTGGGAGGTTCGGGCATCTAGTGAGGATATTAGGAAAAGGAGCTGAGTTTGGAGATGCTGGTATGATTAACCTATCGTGATTCAGTTTATTTATGAATTTTTTACTCTCAAGCTTTAAAGTCACCGGGAAAGAAACGCTCGGCATCGATTCTGTGCAAGACAGACTGCGAGTTTTTAGTAATTAACGCTCAGACGTATAACGATTTCATCAAGAAAAAAAGCGAATTGAAATCCGAGTTTCTGATGAAGAGTTTCTCGTTCCTCTCTTCAGTTTCATCGTCGCAGATTAAAAATAAGATAACCTATGCTTTTTTCGTAAGATTTGCGTTAGACGGTACTTTGCTAATGGAAATATTATTTGTAGGGCGAAGGTTTCTCTGAGGGACAGGTACTGATGGAAGAAGGTGTTATACTCAAGCGTCCAAAGCTCTATTTAATAGAGTATGGCGAATGCAAATTGCAAAGAAAACATGTGATTTCAGTCAAAAACCCTTTTCATTCAGATGATATTCTGAAAGAGGAGGTTCATTGGCTAACGATTTACACAGTGGGGCCTGGCGCGTTGCTTGGCGAGGAGATCCTTGAGCAGAAAAGACATCAAGAGTGCTATCATTACCGTGTTACGGTTTGCATTTCTTTCTTATCATGCAAGAGTTAATCGGTTCGGTTAGGTCACTTCAAGTCGATTGTCGGTCCTTTCAATCTACAAAAGCACGTTTACGAAAATCCACACTGAGCTCGAAGACCAAACGAGAATTTATTATGAAATAAAGAGGAAGCAGCGAGAGGAAATTTATGCTCAAATGGTGGCGGAACTTGAATCCAAACGCAAAAATCTTCATAAAGAAGAACAATTTCTCGGGAAGCATGCCAGCATGGCTCGTATAATTAATAAGTCTACAATTAATACCTTCAACCAAAGGGTTATGCGAGAGGCTAAAAGCCTACTCAAAGAGAATTCTAAAATCTATCAAACATTAAGCTCTCCGACCAATAAATCGGATTACTCTTTACTTCCTGTCAGTGCTAGCCATACAACTAGACCTGAAACGGCTCGAGTAGGTGCTAAATCACCTCTTTTTCGGTCTTTTAGGAACGAAGCCACAACTTCTTCGAATATTTTGACTGACAATCAGCAATTTCAAGAGCCAGTTGCGGTAAAAAGTGAGCAATTGTCTGTTCTACCATTGAATTCCGTTCCAGTCATGGCGGCTAAAGCCTTCAAGTCGCCGAAAAGCGAACTTCAAGGAGAAGTCAGGAGCTTTGCTCTTGGCATCGATACGACCCCTTCTGCAGAATCAATGAATTTCAGGATCACAAAAAATAAATCTCTGTTTTTCGCTAGTAAAAGCCCTCAATCCAGGACTCAAACCACTCATGATGACCACGAATCTCCAGCAAACCAGAAAAGTAACTGCAAAGATGAACTCATGATAATTACTCAACAAGAAAAACATTCACACGAGAGATGTCACGTGAAAAAATTTGCTCGAAAATCAATAGACAAGCGACAGCGAATAAGAGTCGAAGGGGAGCCCGAAGACACTTTCGAGAGTCTACGTGACAGTAAACAAGATGTATGTCACATGGACTTTCTTGCTCACGCGCCGCTTGAAATGCTCGACCAGAACCAAGTCGAGAACTTCAAATTTGTGTTTTCTGAAGATAAGGAAAGCCGCGTGAGGCAAATAAACAAGCAAAGGCATCTGAGGAAAGGCGTATTTGGCGAAGTCAGTAAATTAAACTACCTCCAGCATGAGCATAAGCTAGGAAACTCATTGAAATCTCGATTAAGTCGAGTGAAAACCCTCGTAGTTGGAAGCGATGAAAAAATCGCTCATAATATTACCTACACAACCCCAGCGTCAATTCCTTTTACAGAACGGCCAAACACGAGTCTCCATTCTAACTTTTACCTTTCTCCCAGACGATTTGCTAACAGTCCGATGTCTCGGCCGATAACTTCTGTTGGCCCCATCAGCGAGCATAAGAAAAAACATGGAAAACTTAGTTTCAATTTTGCAGAGTTTTCTCGAGAAGCTGAGATTAGCTCGCGAGGCGGAGCAGGAAACACATTGGTAGGAGACGATATTTTACAGTTGCAGGAGAGTAATAATAGAGAGAGCTGCCTTGAGTTAGGTGATGACCCATTTAGTTCTCCCGTGCCAGTTACTCGCGAAAGTGGTCGAGATAAACTAGCGAAGGAGTTGAAAACAAAGAATCCGATGTATCAGAATCTCATTTTGAAAAATATGGTGCAGAAGAAATTAAATCACAAGAGGCTGAGCTCTCAGTTGTCGAAACGATCAGTCGGGAAGAGCGATAAAATGCATGAAACGACATTGAGTTTAAACAGTTTTCGGATTCCTTTAGATTTCAAGACTACACAATCTTCATTCAAAGATATTTGATTTGAATATTATAAATGAATAGCAAATTATTTGTTCCAACTTTTTCTTTTATAATCTGAGAAATTTATTGAATTCTTTTCACGATTGCTACAAAATTGCAGTATGAAGAGATATCAACAGCTCGGCAGTGCTGATTCATCTATCAATTGAATAAATTCAAATTTTCATACTTCCTAAAATAAGAATGATATAGAAAAGAAAGCAAAAATATGGGAAAGAGTGTGATAGGGAATCAAGTTTTTAAATTCGATATCTACCTCTAATATAGGACCTTGTCTTCGAATGAAATGCCATTTCGTGAAGAAAAAGGCTCAGACAAACACCCTCCAGTCTAAAGACATTTGGTTTAATACAGTTAACTGATTCACGAGCTGAGAGTTCGAAAACTCTGAACTTTCAATTTAACACCGTGTTTTCAACAAAACAGATTCCCTCAAAAATAAAAATGAAATTTATACATAACGAAAAAGCAAATATCAAGTAGAAACTCACTCTGACCTCTAATTTATATAGAATCATCCTCGTCTTTCGCATCAGGGTCATGAATCCCATGCTGCCTGAATACTTTTCTTATCTCTTGCAAATCACCCACATTAGTCTCGATCTGCTCCTCCAAGTTCCTTATATACACCTTCAGTCTGTCCATCGCGTCCTCTTTTACCTTGCTCTCTAACGGTTGTTTTATTTTCTGCTGCGCGATCTGAACTCTCTTATTCAGCACCGAATAAAACTTCATCAATCTCATTATCCCAATCCTGAAATAACTCCAATAGACCTCTCGGACCTGGTACTCCTTGATCCTGTGCTTCGGGTCCAAATTATGGTAATAATTCGGGGTCAGACTGTTTTCTTCCTCTCCTAAATGAATCGATGCGATCTCCTTGGCTTTCCTTCTGATTTTCTTCCTCGTTTCGTACTCAATCATAATATCTCTTGAACATAAGGTGCTCCATACCCGAATATCCTTTATACTGTTCGCTTGTGCGAGGTTCTCTCTGAACTGATCCATGACTCTATTAGGATTTGCGATTTCGCTGATTTCATCGGTGATTTCTATGGTAGCATGGACGTTGGCTTTGCGTCGACGACAGAGGAGACTGAAAGTGATCTTGAAGAACTCGGAGAGCGAGATTTTCTCTCTTTCGATTTTGCTGGCTTCTTTCTTAGTGCGGATATACGAGTCATAAACGATACCGATGAAGAGGTTGACGAGAATAAGCTTCCCGACGATGGCGACTGGGTAGAAGGAAAATATCGTTACGAAGAGGTCTTTGAAGCTTCTGATACGAGCAATATCGAAGTTACTGATTCCTGTGGTCGAATCGAGGAGTTGGCGAAAGCCGGTGAAGACGCTAGAGAAGTCTTTGTCGTACGTTCCGAGAGTGAGCATTTGAATGTATGCGAAACCGGTGAAAATGAATGTTAGGATACCGACCATGTAAAGGGTGTCTTTGAACGATTTTTTCAGTGTGCCAGTAATGATGTAGAAATTCGTGCTGTAAGAATAATGATACACAAGATTCACGCTGATAATGACCAGTGTCAAAGAATCTGTCAATCGCAACCACCAACTCAAACGATCTGAAGCCTGAAGCTCATCAACTAGCACGTTAGTTTGATACGGGAACGTATGTGTGCCTTGCATGCTATGAATGATCTCATCAAATTTTTTCTGCAACGAGACCTGCGTCGCAAGCACCGCAGCGATCAGCACAAAATCTATTAACAAGAAAATCCCAAAAATAATCTTCGTGTATTCCCCAGTGAAAATGAACCCCAACCGTCTTATAATCTCAGGCTTTTTCTCCGAGCGCCTCCTCTTAAGAATCGGAGGGAAATGATCGATATAAATCTCATACCAATGCTGATACATCTCATTTTTGCGTTTCAACGTCATTATGATTCTACCTGAGTAGATAATAGTCGCAATAGACACGAAAATCTCCAATATATAGATGATTACCTCATCAGCCGGAGGACGACCGACGGTTGTTGGTGTATGTATCGCAACTATATTGATTTCGTTGTGTACATTGCCTGCAGAGTCCACAGTGAGCGCGAGCTGTAAATAGACCGGTAAAGATTTCTGCACGTGGTATAACGCGAGCTCGAACTGAATTGAATTGATTGAGGCATCGATGATGCCGTCATTGATTAGCGTTGTAATATTCAAAGGGTAGGTCAAGAGGTCAAACACGAAGAAGTACCCAGGTTTTTCAGTATTGTAGCTATAGGATGCGGTGGATTCAACTCCGATGATATCGTTGGTGTACTCGTTTGGATGTGCCGAGCCAGAGTTCCATAGGAACTCGGTCGGCAAAGAGATATTAGACAAAAGCGCTAAATCGTGGTCTCTTTGAGCAATAAGCGGGTTTTTGCGTCTGACAGTGATTGCTACCTCTTGGTTAACGACATAGAATAATTCGTTTAAGAAGAACCCCTTGACGTCAACCCAAGCGCCTTCTTCATCTAATACTGATTTATCTTGGTCTGTAATCAAATAGGAATATGTGGTATTAATCCAAGTTTTCAGCTGATTGAGAGTATCTAAATAATCAAGATTACGCGCCGTCTGCTCCGGATTGTTCTTATCGACTCCGACCTCATTAATCAGAGTCACTATTCCGCTCCTAATGGCAGAAGCCTCAGAAACGTTGTGTCTTTGAATTGAAATCACCGTAACGATGACGAGGGTGCCGATTATCCCAATCGTCGTCCAAAATACCTGAACGAACTGCTTGTTGGTCTTCTTCAGGAATTTTTCTCGCAGAATATCATTCGAAAACGCTTGAATTTTATTTTGGCTCTGGCTCATCGTTTCTTCTATGGACGCATTCACGTTAAATTTGTCATCAGTCATTGATTCTCTAGAAAACTCGTATCTAAATGCCTCTTCCTGAACCAGTTTTTTCTCATATTCCTTCCTTTTGAACATTTTCAGGTACAGCATATAGATTTTATCGTGAATGAACCGTCTTATCCGGCTGGCGATATGGATTACCCTTTTAGATTTCTGAATTTTCTTTTGAATTTTTTCTTGAACCTGTCTCTGATGGCTGAACTTGTGAAATTCAGCGACGACATATATCAGAAACATCTTTATCATGATAAATACAATGATGAAACTAAACACGACGAAATACACGAGCGTGAAGCTGTAACTCACGTTTCGCATATTATCCAACTGCTGGTAGTTCTGCAGGATATTTTGGACGGTGTAGAAGAGACTCTTCTCAAAGGAAGAGAACGCGTTTAGGGTTGACCCATAGAAGTAGAAGGTGACGAGTGAGAAGGCGATGAGGATTGTAAACAGCAGGATTATGAAAGGAATCATTCGCACGACGATGCTGACGACCAAGCCGACGATTTGTTTCACGGAATCAAACATGCTGGTTATGTATTTCAGGTTTTTAAGGAGGATAATGAACCCGCAAATCGCACAGCAACGGTAGTACAAATCAAAGGTGTCCATGAGCCCCGATAGAATTTGGTTCAATGCATGGAAGTTTTGAAGGTCAGTTTCTGACTGGATGTTATATTGCCCTGGCTCGATCGATAGTTGGCTTAGCTGACTCTTGAGCGTCTTTTTCCGGACGACTTGGCACCATTGGATGATACAGATAAGGACTAAGATCATGTTTGCAACGTCCAGAAAACTCCAAAGGTTCTGTATATGATTAAGGAGTCCATTGATAATGCCTTTAATATTCGATGCGCCTTTTTGAAGTGCCTGGTCTGCTAACGAGATCGTTAGATTTCTGCCGATCCCGCTGTCTCTTCTACCATATTTGGGGCCTCTGGAACCCTCCTGAGCCTTTGGCTTGGCGAGTTGGATCTTGAGTCGCTCGTTACGGATTGAATTTATCACTTTTAAGACTTCGATGACGGTGTAATAGACTGTCATCAACACGAGGACTATCTCAAAAAAGCTGCGCGCTACTGCAGTTGAGGTCGAATAAATAGCAACGGGAAAGCATCTTGTTTCCACATACGGCTCGATATAGCCCGTGGGACTGAACTCAGCGGTTATTCTGACATAACACGCTTTATCAAAGGAACTGGAATAGAAACCGGCATCTAACACAATGGATTTCGTAAATTTATCTATATACCCTTTGCTCAGATATTCTATATACGCGTCTGTGCCCTGTGTATAGTTGGTCCCATAGAGCGGCACGTCAAAGTACAGCGAGAACCCTCCATCTTCCTCGGAGTAAGTAAACGCATCGTTCGTTCCGTACGTTTCTGTGGATTCTTTCTCACTAGGGTCTCTTTTATGCGCCAAAATGGGGTTGATACTATCGGCTTTAGCCACACGCTTTTGTACCATTCTCCACGAAGTGAAGGGCTTCAAAAACTGGAAGCCATCTTCCACGTATTGCCCATCTACGATGATCGAGTCTCCTGAAGAATAGTACCGCGAGTCAAACAACGGATAGATAAAATCGATGAAATCAGCAGAGTTGGTTATCTCGTCTAAAATGCCATAGCCGGAGTATAGCTGGTGGTACTGGTTGCCGATCCGAACTTTGTTTATTATAATTTTCGCAACCGCTTCATAAACAATCTCGCCCTCTCCGATTTGAAGCTGATTGGTGACTACCACCATAAAAAGGACGGTGTAGACGAAGAAAAGAAAGATGTCTCGCTTTGATATCTTCTCTATTTTGGTTATCGCTGCCGCGGTGCTTTCAGTGCCTAAATTTTTGCGAATATTTTCTTTCTTTTGGATCGATTTTGTAAATATTGTTTGCCGGATTTTGGTGCCCCTGGTATGAACAGGGTTGCTGCTAGGCTCGCGTGACAATGTAAGTGACATCTCTCGTGGTCTGAGATCAGAATATTTAATATATTTTTAGAGAAGCCAATTAAACGGGTTATCCAATACCAACTGAACAGGCCTTTAAAAATTCTGTTTCATATTATTTAAGTAAATTCGTGTACATTCATCTAAATACAATTTTATAAAAGCCTTTAGAGAAGGAATCAACCTCCTATTTAATTATCTTAACCGTTTTTATTGAGCCCAAAGTGAAACCCGACGCCTGAAATAATCAGCCTCGCTTTTCTATGGACGTTCAATGGAAGCTGTGAAATATGATCAAATTCTACAGCGCGTATCTCCATTAAATAGGCGTTCTCAAATATTCGGCTAAGAGTTCTTTAGTTTGCAGGCTAGAGTACATAACAGCTTACAAAAGCAATGGAAAATGTGTGGAGTGGTCGAAGGGCTCTCTCTTCATTTTGGAAGATGGGGTGTTGTTGGGTGTATGAAAAATTGTTTGCATTATCTAACGTAACTTTAATCTGATCTCGATAAATTCTTTGAAATATCAAATTACGAGCGTCTCTGAAAGTAAATCACTTGAGCATGATAGGGCTTAAAATACAAGATTCGGCTTCTCATACAGTCCATTACACTTTCCAAATCACGCCTCTTTGTTCGTGCAACCCAGCGTTCGACGTAACTCGCGTTGATAAAAGGTTCACGAGAGAAGAATTTTATCAATTTTATGGCAGACTCAAAGACTCGATCAGTCGCGAGAGACAAGTCAATTGGTTTTGTATTGCCTTTGCGATCTTCTGGCTGATACTCTTGATGTTCTTGGAAATCGGCTTTAATTTTCACGTTGGACTGTTTCTTGGGCTCTTGGCAATTGAGATCATACCGTTGTTTGTTAGCATTGTGATGGATCAGTTCGCGCATCTCAAGATGGTAGAGTTTCTGAATGTCGAAAATCATACGTTCTGGAACATCAGAGCGGTGCATTGGGAATTGACGCGCAAATACAAATCATTTTACTACCTTACATGTCATATTTTCATACGCAAAGGAGACAAGTATCTCCTCCATCAGCAAGTTTGATAGGCTGCACCCTATTTTTGTATTTTAATTATTCAGTGTAGATATATATACATATAGATAGTTTTCTTCTATGATTTCCTCACTCTGATAAATTTTGACTAACCAAAGACAATCGCATCATATAGCCTAAATGAACTAACTCACTTGTTGATTTTGTAATAACGACTAGAGAGGATACATTCCACTTAAGAATCGCAAGATGGAAGGCCCCGGCACTCTGCAATTAAACGCTTAGTTGAACAACGGAACTCGCCAAAAAAGTATCGATATTGGGTTGACAACTTTATGTTTTAGAGAATTATTGTATTAAGTAATCATTGAGAATTTTTCTTATTTCTTAGGCGTTTACGCTGTGAAGGATGTTGAACGATGAAATTTCTATATAGATCATTTCATTAATGAATAAATTTTCTTTCTAATTCTTTTAGATATGTATTCCTCTCTTCGCAGCTTATCCTTTTAATAAGTCTATATTTTAGGTTAGTTCGTTATGGCTTTAATCATCTTCATCCCAGATATCGTATGCTCTTCCATCAGTATCAATGGCTTGGCAGTTCTTAATAGCATATCTCAGCTTGTCTCTCAATATCTCGTAGGCGGTGTACTTAGGAAGCTCGATTTGGAAGAAGCAAGTGTGAGCCACTGGAAGCATGATGTCAGGGTCAACTGAGCCTTTTCTTAACCTTTATTTCAAGCAAATTAGCCAAAATCATGACTGAGGAATTTTTACATTTCAACTGTATGTTTCATTGGGAAGTCTTTGGATGTGAGAGGCAGTCTGGATCTACCCCAAACGAAACGCAGATACATGCTTCTTTCTTCAGGAGTAAACTCGGTAAGCGCTCTCCAGAAGAATTCGATGACTGGGTCGCTCTCTGAGACACCCTATATTGAAAAATTAGTTTAATAAAAGGCCATTTTGCACTGCAGTTCTTACTCTGTAAACGGTGTTTTCTTTGAGGAGGTCGATATCGAGGATCGGTTTACCGCAGACAATCGTTTCTAATTCTCTCCAGGTCAAGAGGTTGAGGACACCTTCAGGGACGATAAGGCAGAGACCTTTGCGGATAGCCTCGGCTTGCTTCTTGAATTCGTTCAATCTAGTTTTCTCGACTAATTCAGCCCATTCCACTCTCGCATCGAAACTAATAAAAAAAAGCAATTAAGATGGTTTCTCCTAAAGAATATCGCTTACGTGACAATCTTGCTGCGTCCGCCAGGGATGAGCTCGACTTCCGAACCGTCACTCAAGGTAGTGACGAACTTCTCTTGGATAATTTCGCTGAAGCTGTTCTCATCGACGCCTTTCTTATGAATGTTGATAATATCATCAAGGCACTGAATGAGGTATCTATCGATGTTTTCAAGATCCTTTCTGTTGACAGGCACATCGACAAGTTGCTTCCAGACCATGGATGGCAGATCCAGATTCAAGAAGTTTCTGGTACGGATACTGCAGCCCATGATAACACCCAAGAACTCATACATCTGCAAGTGGATCAAGCTATTTGCGCTTGGGTTAAGCACCCATTTCTCTCTGAATTGACCGCTATCGTTCTTTTGGTTAGGACTTGGGATCAACAGCGGAAGGGCTCCAGACTGAAGCTCAGTACAGAGCTGAGAGACAGCCTCTCTGTATGGACCACCAGCGTCGATGGAGGCTTCTCCAACGAATTGCACGGTGAAAGGATTCTGGTCCTTAGGAATCTTGAAGAAGGAGTACCCGGCACTCTTGAAATGCTGGTAGATTTGACCAAAGACAGTGAATTCACCAGTATGATCAGGTTTACCCTTGGAGATGAACTTGCTGGCTTTCATTCTGTTTACTCTAATCTTAGGATTTGAAGAACCTTTAGCATCCTTCGCAAGCAAGCCCTCGAAGAGTTGGCTCTTGACGTCCCAGAAGATGTACACCGATGCCTGAGCATAGATGTTTCTGAATCTAGTTGTGTCTTTCTTCGCTGAGAAATCGATGTAAGGAAGCAGAGTTTTGAATTTGTTATTGAAGTTCTTGAGGATCTGGAATCGTTTCTTGAGGAACTCATTGCTGCATTTCTCAATGGCATTGCGCAAGCTGACTTCATCCTTCGGGAAGGGAGTGGTCTCTGGGATATCCCAGACGGTTTTGCTCATCTTCTGTGCCATAGTGTTGAGCAGATCAACCAACTGCTCATCGACTTCGGGCTTAAGGTCTTTCATATCGCTATAGAACGCGTCGAAGCTCTCTTTGTACTTGTTGATCATGTATTCATGGCCTTTCTCATTGTATTTTGGCGTGATCTTCATCTGGTAGCCGTATGTCTCGCTCAGCGCAGAGAAGAGGGTTCTTGGGAAGATTGGAAGGGTTTTGTCTTTCTTCAGCGGACGAGTAATTCTGTAATACAGTGTCGGAGAGACCTGTCCTTCAGGGATTTTGAACGCGGCGCTCTGGCTGAGGAATCTGAAAGGCTCGCCTTCAGCGGCGTGGAGGTTGACGTAGCAAACGCCTTTGATTGGTTCTCCAGTAAGAGCGCAGGTGACTCCGAAGTCTAGTTTATCAGAAGGCTCAACTTTTTCGAGGTACTCGTCTATTGGAGCAGGCAATGTTGGCCAGTTGATCTTCTCAAGCGAGCCGAGGGCTTCTCGAGAGTACAACAGCAGGTCTGGTATCTTGAATCGGTGGTCAGGAGACTCAGCAGCCGTTGCACTATAGACTTTATTGCCGTTTAAGATATCGACGTAAATGCCTCCTTTAATCGGCATCTCGCCAGTCAAACTGCATTTCAGCTTATGGGTGTCTCTGGCGAGAGGAATGATCATCGGGTCCGTGATAGCGATTACATGGTTGGCTCCTCCGAACACTTTGCCGACGGACTTGTCCTCGAATGATTCAACCAGGACAGGAAGGAACAGTCTATCCTCTGGATTTTTATTCTTAGGGTTGAGACCAGTCAAATAGAGCCTGTTCTGGGTCTCGCCCTTGGCTCTCGCGACGATAGCGGTCCAATTGTAGCCAGTTGTTGCAGAAATGACCTTCATATCGGCGAAGTACTCCATCAGTTTAGGAGTGTATTGGTTCTCTTTGTCTCCGTGACCAAGTTGGCCTTGGTCTCCGCAACCCCATGAGTAAATTCTTCCAGAATGAGAAATCGCGATAGCGTGCTTCTTTTTGGCGTGGATATGCTGAATTGGGACGTCTTCAAGGGCTGTGATTGGAGCGAAAGACGCCTGGACCGTTCCGCTAGTTTTGCCGAGTCCAAGCTTTCCTCCAGCTCTCTCTCCGCAGCTCCATACGTTATTTCTGCCTCCTTTTTCTCTGGCGATGACCAGCGAGAAGCTCCAACCAGCAGCGACTTTAATCGTCGTTTTCTTCTGAAGAGAGTTGACGAGTTTCAAAACTTGCTGGTTGGCGACCTTATTGCCGGAATCGTCAACAATACCCAGTTGTCCTTGGTCGTTCATACCGCAGGCGTAGGCGTTACCGTCTGAAGTACAGAGTATTGTGTGGTTGTACCCGCAAGCGAGACTGTTGACTTGCTTGGTGCCACTGAGCTGAATCAACTGAGGATACGAGGTACCTGCATTGTAATTAAGACCGAGTCTGCCGTCATTATTGCTTCCAACACCATAGATTTCGTTCTTGGTAGTTACAAAGACAGAGAAGTTGGAACCGCATGAGTACATTCTAACTGGGTCTTTCGTGGCGACCTTTGTGATATTCTTTCCGCCTGCAGGAAGCCCTGTTTGGAAGCCAGTACCTGAGGCCCAAATTTCTCCCACCGAGTTAAACATCCAGGTATGTTGCTCTCCTCCATCAGCACTAACTATAGGATACGTGGTGAAATCTTCGAGAGTGACTGGTCCTTTTTGTGTGGGATCGCTATGGAATTGGTTCGATTCGTTGGCTCCAAAGGCGATAATGTCTGAACCTTTGCATGGGAAATGCACGTAGAATGAGCCAGAGGCGTAGGTTCTTGTCTTATTGGCGAAGTTGCCAGAGACCTTTTCGCTGAGGACGACACCTTCAGGATCGGTGGAGATAACCATCGCGTCACTTGGGTCAAGTTGGCAGTCTTCAGAGAATTTAATGTCGCATTCGTAGGCGTATGGCATAACGACCTTATATGTGTGGGTGTTCTTGTAATAGAAGTGGTCGCCGTCAATGACTTTCTGCTCGTTCTTAATGAGATCGCTTGAAAGCTGCAGCCAAGTGCTCGCCAAAAGGCTTCTGTTTTCTTGGTAGTTTTGCATCATCTCGACGATGTCGGTGAGGTTTTCGATTTGCTTGAATTTAATTGCGTCAGCAGTCTGAAGCTCTTCGGCCTTTCGTTTAAGTTTCTCGTCGATAGATCTCTGTAACCTGTTCAAGTTCACGAGAATTTCAGAGACAATCTGAGTTCTTCGGGACATGGCGTCGTTCTTCTCTTTCGCCTGGAGCTGCTCGAAGAATTCGTGCAATAGCTTGACGTTAGGGTGGTCTAATAACTTGCTCTCTTTCAACTCACTCACGTCGAGAAGATCGGTCTTTGTGGTGAATTTATCAATCATGTTAAGCGCGAAGATCAACACTCCCCACAGAAGCGAACGGTTGTTGCGGATTGAAGGGATAATACCCAGCAGCAAGTACAAGAAATCGATTCTGTAGATCTTTCTGCTGATCGTTTCAGAAGAAGACTGCAAGAGCACTTGCGCCATCCAGAGAGAGTAATCAAGCGACGAGGTGTCGATCTCAGTCTCATTAGCAATGCTCCCAGAATAGAACTTTTGTTCAATTTTCACCTTGTTACTCTTAGGTTGCCTAGCCGCTTTCTTCTTTGCCTTCTTGCTCAGAGAAGCAGACGGCTCTTCCTTCTTGTCTTTGACCACAGTAGCTTTATCAAGCTTAATACCATAAGTGTTCTCGATCTCAACGACTGGTTTCAGGACAACCTGATCGAAGAAAGTGTTCACGAAGGAGGAATCCCCGCTCGAGCTTTCTTTCATAAGGAATTTATGGATAATCTTCTCGATTTTGTTGATGAGCGTGTTGTTGCAGAAGTTCGTGCTTGAGAACATAGCTTCCACGGTAGTGAGCTTCAGGAAGCGGAGGAACTTCGGGAAGAGGGCTGGGTCAGTGATAAAGGTGACTTTGGAGTCTTCAGACCAGTTTTCGAGGAGATTTACAATGATTCTACGAGCGTAGAGGATGCTGAGGTTATGAGTGAGGCGTTTGAAGAGGACGAGGCGTCCGATCTTGTTCATTCCCTCGAAATCGATGAGGTCATCGTAGAGTTTGTTCTTCTCATCAGCGATGTTTTGCAGCTCTCGCTCGCCTTTGCATCTGAAGCAAGGGTTCGCGTCCTCTTTCTCGACATCGAGCTCGATTTGTATCTCGCCGATGTCTTCTTCCTCAGATTCATCAATCCAATCTTCGGTTAGTTTTCCTGGCTCGCCCTTAGACTCTTCAATCGGTTCCTTCTTCATAGTAATCTCGCCTTCTGCAGGTTTCTTGTCCTTTTGGTCCTCAAGTCCTTTACCGATTTTAATATCTTGGTCCTTTTTGTCTCCCTTGCTGTCTTTGCCATCTCCAATAACCTTTTCAGGTTCTTTGTTAGCTTGGTTACCACCGCTTGTGAATTCTGCGGCTTTTGCCATCTTCATTTTAAATTCGAGTTCCTTTGCAAGTGCAGCGTCTTCGGCCTCTTTATCGAGTTTCTTCTTGCCATCCTCAGGCTTCTTGTCACCGCCTTTGGTCTCTTCTTCGATGACTTTACCGTCTTTCACTTCCTCAGCGCCGCCTCCGATTTTCATCACAGGAGCGTCTTTGTCATCGCCCTTTTGCTTACCCTTTGAGAGTTGGATTTCTTGACCCTCAGGCTTTTTGTCCTGTTGTTGCTGTTGCTGTTGCTGCTGAGGTTCATTTTTCTTCTCTTCCTCAGTCTGGCCTTCAGCGCCGGCATTTCCTTTGTTCGCTTCTTTGAGTTTCGCATCTTCGCGAGCTTTTTGTGCCTGCTTGCGAGCAGCAGCTTTCTCGGCGTCTTTCTTTGCTTTCTCTAATTCAGCCGCCAATTTGGCTTCCGCTGCGAGATTATCCTCGATGATTTTGGAGATGTCAGCGACCAATTGATCCATTGGAGCCTTCGGGTTATCGCGGAGGTAGTTCTCGCAGATGTCCTTAGGGAAACCGAAGCTAAGGATTTCCTTCAACGTGTCGCTTTCTTCGAACACGTCTTTGTGGTCCAAGGACTTCTGGCTCTCGTACTCAGTCAGGATCTGCTCATAGGCTCTATCATTCAGCGAGATCAAGCAATTTGGCAGCTTCACTGATGCTGGGCTGATTTTCTCGTCCTCTTCTTGTACCATCATCATTTCCTCACCGGCTTGTTTTGATTCTTCCTCTCCTTCCTTCTTCTTTTCCTTCTTAGCGAAGAGCTTGTCATAGTACTCAGCGAATTTCACCATGTCATAGTTAGAAGTAATCACTATCTTAGCAGACAGGATGATATCTGGGTACTTCTCGCTGTTGATGTCTTCGACGTTGAGGATGACGGCTTTGTTCTTCAAGTACTCTTTGAGATCTGTGCGAGCAGCGAGCTCTTTTGCGTTGCTAACGACAATGGCCTCATAGTGCTTATTGTTGATCTTGTCCATATTGAACCCGCTTTGGACGGTGTATCTAATGCATTTGAGGTCCTTACCCAATAGAACCTCGACTTCGTTGTTCTTTATCGCAATGGACATCAATGGAAGCTCATCCATCGAAGCAGCCGATTCGCAGCATTTTTCGAGCAAGCGATAGAGACGCTCTTCGCTGATTTCGAGGTTAGTGAGTTCTTTGGAGACGACAGCGGTGTTTGCGAGCTCCAAGATCTTATCAACGAGTTTCATGTGGTTACTGGTCATCAAGAAGCAGTTTTCAGGCGATTTCATGAAGCTGTTCAAAGATTTCAAGGCGAGAGCCTGAGTATACAAATCTTTGGTTTTTCTCTTCGATTCTGAGCCCAAAGCCCACTCGAAGATCGGAAGGACTGTTCCAAGGTTCTTGCTAAGCTCATATGAGTCATGCATGAAAGGAACTCCATCGACAGCTGTGCAATTCGAGCGATTGACGCTGTTGAGTTCGATGGTAGTGAAGTTAAGCGTCTCTTTGTTAATAGAAGAATCGATCAAGCACACTGGGTTATTACCCTCATGGGCACTGCCGATCGCGTTCTTAATCCTGTATTTAGCCTTCTCTTCAGGTTTCATTTGATCACGTTTCGCCTTTTCCTCCGCAGACATCTTCTCCTTGTAGTCATAAGTGAAACCAAGGATCGTCGCGCTTTCTCTGCTGTCCTCCCAGCCTGATTTGAGCAAAATATTGTCATCAAGAAGCTCGTAGTTGTTCATTGCGTTGATGGTGATTCTTCCTCCGAAACGAAGCCCGTGGAATTCGCCTCCCAGGATAGCTAGTGCGGTTTGCTTGGTGACATCATCGCTTCCTGAAAGGGAATTATTGATCCAGCGGGACACATACTTGACCCAATGTGGATGGTGAAGAAGCGTGCGAATCAAATCCACAATTTCTGAAGACACAGCATAGATGCCGACGTTTTCGGTGCCTTCCTTGAACGCTTTCTGTCTTGTATTCAAGATAATGCTCAAGAAATGATTCACCACTCTTGATTCTCCCTCTTCGCCCTCGACGACAGTTGTCTGAGGCTTTCCAAGCAGTTTGTTGAGTTCATTTCCAGAATCAATGAACAATTCAGGTGGCAATGTCTCGAAGAGAGTGCTTAAAATCTTCAATAGGAGAATCTGATGGTTTGGTGGAGCGTGCTTAAGCAACGAGAACAGAACCGCGATGTATTTCGGGTTACCCACTACCATTGAGACACTATCATTGCCCATAGCGACGCATTTGTAGACTAACGCGAGCACTCTATACAAGAAATCTGGGTTGTAAAGTCTATTAGCCATTTCTTTGATAGTTCTTTCTTCATTTCTCAAAAGCTCAGCGGCAAGCTGTCTCTTGCGCTGCTTCTTTAACTGCTCTGCAGAGAGCTCTTGGGCTTCGCCTTCTTTCTTCTCTTGCTTGGATTCTTCCTGTTTCTCTGCGGTTTTTGCCTCTTCTTTCAACTCTTCAACAAAAGTTCCGTCTTCATCATCAGAAGTAGGCTCAGCTTTCTTCTCGGTTTTCGTGGTTGGTGCCTCTGCGGCTTTCAATTCCTCCTCATCAAATAAGAGGACGTCTTGATCCTCGTCCTCAGGTTTTTGAGGAGCTGCTGTACCTGCTGTACCTGCTGTACCTGCTGTAGTGGTTGTGGTTGCTGGCTTTTTCTTTTTCTCTTCATCGAGCTCTTTCTTTTTCAGGTATCTAAGGTAAATCTTCCAGTTGACACCAGGGTTCTCTCGGTAGTCCTTATCAGCGTTTTCTAGTTCACTGAACATGACGGAAAAGGCTTGTCTGATCAAGATTTCGACAGAGTACTCATCGATTGAAGAGACGTGTCTTTCAAGAGATGGGAGCTTATCTTTCTTAGATGGGGCTTGAGAAGACTCGTGTCTTGTCCAGTTGAGTTTTCCGACGCACAAGATAACGATTGTTTCAAACAATTTGAGCAGTTTCTTGACCAAATCAGCGTCAACTTTACCCATTCGCGCGGCTTGGAGGCTTCTACCCCAAGCTGATCGAAGCAAGGCCTGGCTTTCGTGTCCTCTGAGGATATTGAAGATGTCGATCTCAGCAAGGAACACGTGATCGTCGCCGTGGTATTTCCACTTTAGCGCCTCAAGCATGCACTTAATTTCATCCGGGTGAGAAGACTTCGCCATGGATTTGACAATGACAATGATCAAGTTCTTGAAGGCTGTGTTGACAGTCGACTCGAGGTAGTGACCACAACCCTGGAGGTTGTCTGTGAAGTGGTAGAGTCTGTTCTCGGTGCCTCGAAGTGAGCTGCAGAGCCAGCCGATAGCGTCTTCTCTGTACACAGAGCTTTGTACTCCCTGGAGAATTGAAGTAAGCGCGTTAAGACCAATAGTTCTGCAGATAGCTCTGAGATAAGCGCTTTCGACTTGCTTACGGAGCCTTCTGATGGACACAGCTGACTGGAGGCAGAGCAAGACGGAGGTAGTGAGGGTTTGCTGGATTTCTTGGGTCTCATCTTCGAGGGATTTGAACACTTGCTTGGCTTGTCTGACAGATTTCCATTGCTGGAGTCTTCGTTTCCATTCCTCTTCCTTGTTAACTTCCTCGTCTCTCTTGCTTGTTGATCTGAACAGCAGCTGCTTTTCCTTCTTTTCAGTTTTGTCTTGTTGCCAATGCTGTGATGGGATCAATTGGCAGAGGAACTGAGCTTTCTTCACGATTTGGTCAATCATTCTGTTGATGATTTCATCGGTGTCACGGACTTGCATTGGCCCTTGGCTAATTGGCTCTTCTGGCTCTTTAACGTCCTCTTCGACCATCTTAACCTCCTCCTTCTGTTCCTCGACAGCAGGCTCGTCTTTGCCTTTGCCTTGGAGCTTCAGCTTTCTCTTTACGATTTTCTTTGAGGGTTGTGCTTCGACTTTCTCAGTTTCTGGTTTCGTGGATTTTTTGCTGGCTAATTGCTGCTGTTTACGTCTGTCTTCCAAGTCATCGATGTCCTTTCTCTTTTCAACGAGCCATGGGCGCATTCTGCTTGCAGCGCCCCATTTCTTGATCAGATTCTTAAGGTTAGGAGACAGCTTTCCTTTGCCATCGTCTACTTCTACTTCAAGCATTGCCTCTTGGAGGTCATGAATCAAACCAGCGTGCTTGATGGCAACTGCGTAGGCCGCTCTAACGACTCGAGAGCCGTTGTCACCACCGAGATTCGCCCATAGAGCTTCCTTTGCGAAGTTCTTCTGAATGAAATCAAGAGTCTTATCCATCTGAGGGTCAAGGCCTGGAGTGATAATGCTGTTCAAGAACTCCTCTTCATTCTTCTCCTCAAGCGTCATTTCACCAGACAAATACTCAGATAAGTGTCCAGCCTGGAAATCGTTAATGATGTCACCGAGTTGACTCCAGACGCCCTCTTTTCCTCCGCTGAAGTAGCATTTTTCCATACCACCAGAGAAAAGCTTCGAGTTCAACAGCGCATTGTATCGCTGCTCTTCGTCCGCAAGCATCGCTTGTTGAAGTGCAGAACCATTGATCAATTGCCCAGCGCACTTGCTCGCTAGCCAAGTCACCGAACGGTGAAGTCCAGCGACCCAGTCGCTCTCGACTTGTTGGTCGCTAAGAACAGCAGTGACTGTGAATCGGTAACCCCATTGCGCGTTTCTGCAACTGTCCTTGTGGAAGTTGTACCAGAAGTTGTCTCCTTTCACAATGATATCAGTGAGGACGAAGGTGCTGTTTTCACCGTTCTTGCACATAGCCTCAGTGATTTTCTGAGTCTGCTTCTCGTCTTTCCAGAATTGCAAGTAGTCGCAGTTCTGCTTCAAGTCGCTTCGAGGATCAACGCTAATTCTGAGCTCTTGAGCGCCTGGAATAACGATTTGCTCTTTCTTTTTCGCGTTGACTTGTGGAGGGTGCTCTGACTCGAAAACTAATGTTTTCTCGAGGATTGTGCTGACGAGTTTGTCTTGTTGTCCTTTATCTAATTGCTTGCGAGTGTCGTATAAGTGGTTGAATGAGACCAAGAGAGCAGACATATGCTTCAAAGTTCTAGCTGCGACCATGAAATTGGAAGAGAGCATGGACAGCACAGTGACTTGTATATTAAGCGCTTGTGAGAACAAGGCTTTCACGGTGAATTGCTCTATAACAGCGCTCCAGAACTCAGAGTACGATCTCAGAATCAACTCTTCCTTTGAAGCTCTCTGCTCTACCTTCTTTGGTTTGCGTGGTCCTTTCTTTGCTTTCTCAGCAGCCGCTCTAGCTTCTTCTTCTTGTTTGAATTGAATTTCCAAGGCCTCGTGATGGTCGCGGATCATCGGAGCGATTCTAAGCAAAGTAGCTTGAATTTCTAAATTAATCAAGACAGCGTTCTTGCTCAATGTCTCGGTGATAAAAGCAACGAGTTCTTGGACAGGGCCGGATTCGATGGCTTTCTCTTGGATCTTTTCTCCGAGCTGGTAGAGAGCTTCGTTCTGGAAATTCAGCAAAAAGGTCATTGAGACGGTAATTAGCTCATCGGGCTGGAATGGCTCGATTTTGGAGAAGTCGTTGATATCTTTGATATACGAGATGAATTTCTGGACCTCCAGACCTACGACGCTGCTCACAATATGCTGTAAGTCTTCTGTGACTTGGGAGCTATCAGCAGACTTGATCGCTTCGGTTACGAGTCGGGAAATGTTGTCCTTTTTGCCAAGCCACGAAAGTATCGCAGTGGCGATATCACGATTAAGAGTAGACTTAAGATCGTCGAGGCAGCCTCTCAAGACGGAGAGCATCTTGCTGATGTTGGGGTAGATAATCGAAAGGGTATGCTTCAGGATTTCGAGGGCTTCCTGATAGATAGCGAGTCGAAGTTCCTCGTATTCCCTTGTGGCACGTGGCTTCATTCCCAGGATTTTCCAGACTAATTTTTCGAGTTTTTCAGGGAAGTCTGAGCTGATGATCTTAGCTCCGAGCTTCTTCAAGTGGTCGCTGAAGTTCCCGAGAGCAGCGAGGTTGTATTTGAGAATTCTAAGCGTGCAGAGGAATGAGCATTGGTCAGCGTGCTCTTCATCCGTTGGGTACTCCTCGCTCTTTGAGGCGAAGAAACTGGGGCTGTATGTATCAACGAATTCCTCGAGGTATTTGAAGGTCTTATCGATGAGATGGATACAGTAAGGCTTTCTAATGTTTCCGACGAGATCCGTTGACTCAGAGAAATCGAGACTGGCGTATCTCTCAGAAAGTCTGGCGATATTTGCGAGGATAAATAGTTGAGATGAATTGTTTTGGAGATCAGAAGTTAGCTTCTCGCCAGCGCCAACAGCGTCCGATTGCTGCTTTTCAGTTGAGATTTGAAGTCCGAGGGACATCAACAGCTGGAGTTCCTCCTTGTTGTGTTCGTGTTGTTCTCTTTTAAGGTTGATCTCGTTCAAATTTGTCTGAAGTCCTGAGATATCTTCCTCGACCATTTCAATAATTTTCGAATTTTCATAAGGTCGGAACAGATCGCTTTCTTCAGGGTAGGTGAAACCCTCAGGGATACTAGCGTTCTTCAAGCACGAGATCGTATCGAAGGTTTTTTTGTTATCGTTGACGCTCCAGACTTTGTTGTTGTAGATATCGTAGCAAATCGTTGAGAAGTGGTTTGCAACGGCGTTGTTATTTGCCTTAATGAATTTTCCATCTTCAAGGCTGAAATATTTATATTTCTTCTCATTAGGGACCTCATCACAGCCCTGAGGCATTCCGATAACCAACTGCGAGCCGTTTGTCGTGAAACTACACATGTCAAGCGCCTTGATAGAGATCGGTGCGACTGCAGTTTTTTGATCAGGAGCCTTTGGCATCCATAGTTCAACGCTTCTCACGTGGTCAAAATCAAGCAGAGGGTCATAGATGTCCACTCCGTATCTCGCTACCTTCTGCTGCTCTTGAGTCTCACCTTCATCTTCATCGTCTGAGTCAGCGCCGCCGGCTCTTCCAGCTCTGGTATCGACAGCCCATTGAGAAATAATGTAGACGAATCGTCCTTCTGTGAACATAGGAGATCTTTGGGCAGGTCGCATGAGTCTGATATCTCTCTTAGTTTGTGCTGTCGTCTTTGGCTGGACTGTCTTTGTTGGAGATTTAGCATCCTCCTTTGTATTCGCGCTCTTTGCGGATGGCTTCTGGTTTCCAGTGGCAGTGCTCTCTTGTTTCTGCCCATTGAGTTTACTCTCTGCATCAGCGGAATGAACTGGGAACTCGATCTCAGGGTTGGTCATTTCAGCGAAAAGACTGTTCGGAGCGAAGGTATCGAAGTGGATTGGCTTGCCGGTCTCCTCAAGAGTCTCAGGGTCTAACTCGATGATCGGAGCTGGTGCAATTTTCGCGGATCTGTAGTATAATTTGCCTAAAACGTAGGCGATTGAGCCTCTTTCTTTGAGTCTGTAATCTCTCTTCTGCTTGTAAATTTTGCCAAACATAGTGAACCCGTAGCCTGTACCGATCTTCAAAAGACCTTCGACCTCGCTGTGGATGTACAAGAATTTCCCATCGGTTGTAATACTGACGTTAGGGCTTTTCTCCGACGTAGGAGCGTCGGGCTTCACATTCGATTGGAAGTAGATTTTCGTGAAACTGTGAACTCGATTCTCGAAATCGATGCTCGCTTTAGGGTTCTCGAGCTTCAGAAGCTTCAATTCATGTGAAAGGTCGACATCAAGCTTCAATCTTTGAAGTAAAGACACAACGGAAAGTAAGTTAGGCAGTGAGCCTCGGAGAAGGCCAAGGGAGAAAAGGACTTTAAGCGCCTTGCATTTGCTTGGAAGGCTGGTTTTTTCCGAAAGGATAACCTCTTCGAGGTAGTCAGATACGTTGTGTAGACTGCGATCAAGTACAACGTCGATTTGTTTGTTACCCCAAAGACTCAATGGCTTGACTTCCGCAAAGAGATCGATCAAGAAATCAAGCGTCTCATCCTTCAGTTTCGAGTTATGTTCGGAAGCCTCCTTCAAGAGCGAGATGATGAGATGGACTCCGGATCTGATACCGACCTCTGCGGCCTTTGGAAGGTCAAACTTGGCCGACTGTTTCAGAATATTAACGATATTCTGGTCCTTCTTCTTGCTTTTCTGGAGCATGCTGAAAATTTGTGTGATAAGAAGAAATTTTTCGTTCTGACGGTCTCTAAATTGCGTGACTGCTGCAGGAGAGTAGGAGGTTTGGACCTCATCGAAGAATGATGGATTGAGTAAGTCAGGAGAGACGGATTTAGGAAGCATGCCGACCAATAGCTTCTCCTTGTTCTCTTGATTATTGATGTTTTCGAGTACTTGATCGAGATTCGCGGTGACTTGCACGTTGCTCCAATCAAACATTTGATTGTAATCTTTTGCTTTTTCAGGTGCGAGGTTAACCCAGCGATCGTGAAGGTACTGAGCATGATTTAGTAGCTCAGGACTACTGAAATGTTGTAAATAGCCAGTTGGATCGTCCTTGGTGCTAAGGAAATCTTTGATGACTGCGTTTCCCATTTTACCAAATGGATCTTATCTTCGGTAAATCAAAATTATTATAAGTTGATGCACCGATGCTATATCCGCTTTTATAAATAAACTGAATCAACTAATTTTGCTTCTGATGAAGATTTCAATTAGCTCAGAAATTCACATTTTTAATAAAAAACACTGCATTTATGAACAATTAACAGAGAAGGGAGTAGGTAGCTTCGAAACTCAGCGTTCTAGATGCGATTAGTTTTACATAAGATGTGCTTTGTAAGGAGTCATTGCATTTTTGAAATTGATATTTGAAGAGCGGTCCTACAGATTAAGAAGTCGCAGCAATCTCTTGTGTTAACTTTATTTCGCTGACGATCAAATTTCTGAGATTATGGCCTCATATATGATCGGTTATTACGGAGGATTTCCTGATCTTATCAGCCATCATCAGATAATAGCTAGCAATGAATTTTTGAAAGGGGTTCTGAAATCTCTCGAATTGGTCTCAATGTGAAGGGTTCAATAAATAGGGTAGTTAAAGTTGAATATTCAGTCTCATATTCCAATAGATAATCAGCTCAAGATCTTTGGACCGTCTCATAATAAAATTTCTGATAGATAATATCGAACAGAAAGATTCCAACGAAATGAGCAAATCAAATTTAGTTGAGATATTCAGTTTCGTAGTTAGAGTTTCGAGACATTTAGGATGTCTTTGGGCTTGCTAGCTGAATTCTTGAAAAGAATTCCCAGATGAAATTGAGATACGACTCTGAGGAGGAGGAAGAAGTAATTAGTTTCAAGGTAGGGAAGCCTGAAGCAAAAAGTTTATTAGTGAGGCGGAGCTCTCAAATTATAACATTTTCGTTCTTTTTGAGCAGAAAAGTATCGAGTCGCACGTCATTGAGGAAAAAACGAACGTTTCTTTTTCGTAACAACAAAACAAACAGGTTTTACGCTTCTTATTTCAGTTTGAAACTCACGGACCGACACGCTAGCAGTATCTCGTCGTGACTCGGGCTATTCTCTTTGAATAGTGAAGTAGTCATCTAAGGATTTTACGAAAAACCTGAAAAAGGCATTGTAAGATTTAATCATCAAAAATAAACGTTCACTTTTTGGATATTCTGCTTGTAAAATTAAATCAACTCGGAACTTGACTTCCCAATATAGAAAAAAGATGCCTAGCTTTCGATGCTATTCAGAGTTAACTATCAAGAAATGAAAATCACAATTGCGCTATTCAACCCTCTTCTTCGATGACAACAAAGATTTCCACGCAGAGGAGCTTAAGCAAATATACAATGCCGTCTGAGTTTCTACAATGTATTGAAGAAATATTCCATAAAACTGACACCTGTCCAAAATCTATGATTATCAGTTGCCCTCAACTTTATTTCACATAAGGAGCAATTCGCTTTAGCAGTGAAAAAAGAAAAATATACGCTATCTCAACAAACCAAAAAAAAGAGCAAAATATCAAAACTATATTTATTTTTCATGACTAATTAAAGTTTAGATATCGGCAAACCAATCTAATTCATATTTTCAAACCCTTTATTCGCACATTCTAAGAAATCTTCAATTATTTTGATAGCTTTCATTTCATCATGATCCATGATATTATGCGGACCATCGTAATAGAAGCTCATCCTTACAGGTTTTTTCGTATTTAGTTTTCCTTGTAAAGAAACTGGGCCCAAACTCTCTTTGGTCCTCAACGCCAAACCTAACTCATGGTATTCTCCAGGCTCCATAAGCATCTGATCGATCATCTCCGCAGGAACAAAAACGCTTTTATCCGACTGAACAGCGAACATCGGATACCTCATTCGTCTCAGCTGTAGTGTGATATCCTCTATACTCTCAAGCCCTTTTAATAAAAACTGCCTTCCTGGTATCGTTATCTTATTCAAGGCCATCTTCCTCTGTAGCTTTGAAGCATCAAGCGATTTCCCACTGCAAAGCACTGAGTAATAATCAAAAGGGAGCTTGCTTCCTTCGCGAGGTATTTCCAAAAACACCTCTGTCATCCTTTCAAATGCCTCTTTCCCAGATGCAGATAAGTAGGTAAATCCATTAAACATAAGCAAGCCTTTAACACTCTGGATACTGCTCTCAGAGGTCCCAAGCAAATTCGCTAAGATATTTGCTCCGTAGCCAAAACCGATGAAGAACAAGTCTTCTTTCATGAAATTTATCGCTTTCTGCTCTTCGAGGTAGTTGAGAAGTGTGTCAACAACAGAGGACATCTCCGAGCTGCGGTAAAGGTCTTGCTCGTTGTACTTGGTGTAGTCCTGACCAGGGATGTTGAATAGCACGATCTTCATATCGACTTTATCAAGAAGGAAGTGGTTATAGAGTTCGATGTATTCAATAAAGCTGTCAAACACGTCATGGAGGATGATTAGCGTCTTAGGCCTCGGAGGGTTTAGCAAGTCCTGCTTTTGAGGATCGCGTTCTAATGACTTTAGGACAAGATAAGGCACTCCTACCTCGTAATCATAAATAAAGAACTTGATTTCGGTTTCATTGGAGCATTTCGGCATCGGTAGTTTCGCTGTTTCACAATAACTATCCAGCGGAATGGCGAATAGATCTGTAGGAAACTTATCCATTGTAAGCGGCTTGCTAGGCGTCGTTATCCGGTGAGACGGCAGGACGCGAAGATGCATGAATTTTCTGAATTTGTGGTAGGTAGACACGATCTTCGTGTTGATTAATACCGCTTTTTGGATCTTGTTCACTTGAGAGAAAGTGTCAAACGATTTTTGTCTGTGATCTATCTTATGCTTTCTCTCTCTTGGTTTGATCTGTTCAATGTTTTGACGGGCTTCTTGGTTCGTTGGCGTAGAGGGTTTGGTGCTAGGGACAACACTCGACCTCGCACCCTTTCCAAAACTTTCATGTATTTTTGATTCTTCTGGCGTGCGAACGAGGACCTCAGGGGTCTCTCTCAGGCTTTGCATAGAGCCAGCTGCTGATGGAGAACGAGCCGATTTAAATTGGTTTGCACCCGCTGTATTGAACATCGAAAACAGGTTTGTTCGTCTCAGCGTAGTAGAGGATTGGGGTTCTCTGGACTTTTCAGGCTCTATGAGCTGCAGCGGTTCTGGGTTTTCGTTTTTTGTGTATACCATCAGTCCTAATGACATCCTGCTTCCATGAGAAATCTGTGAAGCTCTGCTTTTCAGCTCTGAGATATTTCCTCTTCCTATGGGCTTATCAAACCCAAAGCTCTTGCTTTCAGATGCCTTACTGCTCATGGCTTTATTCGCAAACGAGCGTTTCTTGGCAGCTCCCTCCAATTTTGCAATTCCAGAATGGATGTTATAGTCCAGCACAGAAAATATTTTCTCGAGGTTCAGGCTTGCGATCGACGAGGCTCGTTTTGAGCTCCTTTCCTTGCTTATTTTCTGCATGTGAGTCTCCTGATTGGGTTTATTCGGCTTAGTGTCTGAGACTTGAGGGAATTGGAAGGCCTTGATAACCTTGCTGTGTCTTGCCGAAGGCGCCTGGAAATCGCGTGAGCACGTCACAGGTTTTGGTATGCTCCCCGCACTCATTTTCCTGTGGAATTTCTTGTATTCCTCGAAGGACTCCTTCCTCTCTTTGAAATATTTGCTCATGATGCTATAGATCGTGAAGCACGTCTTGCAGACACCAAGGTTGCGATAGAGATTATCAAGATTCGAAAACTCCTTTTTACTGTTATCAAACTTCTTTTTGATGGTTTTGTTAATCGCAGCCTCGAGTTCCTCAGGTTCAATGCGCTCGAGGTTCTGCACCGACAGCGGATAAATCAAATTTTTAAGGAGCAGTTTCGCTGTTTGGGAAGTATACTCGCGACATTTTATTTTCAGAATCCTTGGGATCTGATAGGGAATGTGAATGAAATCCTCAAGCGGTTCTTTCTTGACGATGGTTATCTTTGTTTTCATCTTCTCAGGTATCTCATAAAGAGCTTTATCAACGCTTGCAAGGTAGAAATCACAGAAGTCGCCCTCGCACATCGGAATAATCATTTTCGAGAAAAGATGCGTTGACATTGGTCGTTTTCGTATAGCGGTGACAGCTTCTTGGCCTTCTTCCACATTAAGCACGTTTGGATCGTTGTAGTTGAAATTGTGCCGTTTAGGATCATGCACGAAATCTAGTTGGTACCGCTTTAGCGTTTCAAGGTCGATTTTCCCTTCATTAGCCTTGATATTGAGCGATAGTCTGTTTATCTCATACCCAGAGTTCTCGAGCAAATCGAACAGGAGCTCCTCGCATCCGATGAAAACGACTTGCTGACGAGTGTTCTCCAGGTACTTCAAGATCACTTTTCTCACGCGGATTTTATAGCTTCGCTCGATATACTGGATCAGCTCCTTACTCAGCGCTTCTAGTTTTTGGTTTATCGCAGCATCTACACTCTTATAATACCGCCGTGGTGTGAGCTTGTTAATGTTCCCTCTGCTTAACTCGTTCTCCAGCCTATACGCCGGGTATTGCTCAGCGCCAAACAGCTTCTCCAATATCGGGTTGCCTGGATCGCTGGAGAGATCCTCCAAGTGCTGGTTAAACACAAAATCAATATGTTTTCGCTCAAAAGTTGGATAACCGGGGCTTTTTTCCACTCTAGCCCATCTATCGGCGTTTGAAAGCGGTTGTTTGAGGCCAGTTTGCTCAGCAATGAAGAAAGTCTTTTTGAAAAACGAGAACGAGGGCAAGGTAGCACCCGTATCATTGCGGTAGTAGCAGTAATAAGTGTCTCGTGAGTAATCTGATTTATTCGATACATCCAATATCTCTTGAACCATATAGATTTGCGTGGGACGGTCTTCGAAAAGCCTTAATACCTCAATGCCACTTGCTAGAAACTTTTCTCCATCAGTGCATCTGACAAAATTTGTAACATTATGCGCAGCTTCTTCGTATCTGATTCGTTCGATTATCTGAATCGCGAAGGAGCATGCTTCGACCTCTTTTTTGAGCGGAGAAAACCTCCTAAAGATTTCGAGAGCGTTGAGGGATTTCGGTTTGCGCATAAGGATTGTCCTAGAGGGATCTTTATTTGAATTGAAAAGCCAATATTTCGGTGCTCCGTTAGAAATGATGATGGTTTCAGGGATCAGGACGGAGCATTTATGGTCTTTGCTGGCGAATAGGTCGAAAAAGCGGAGGGTTGAGGTGAGCCTCAAATAATTCTTATCCTTTTTATCGGTAAATAGGTCTTTGATGCCGGTGATATTCTCCATTAATTTCCTTACCGTTGTATATTTTGGAATGTAGCTCGAGATATTATTATTTAAAAAAGCGAAATATATTTACGAATAGCGTGTTGTTGTGTCATAATATGTAAAGTTAATGAAAAATACGCAGAGTGTAAGTGGAAAAAAATCCAGCTTCAAATGCAGATTATATTAGTAGCTCTCTGATCGTTTAAAAAGAAAAAATTCCTGTTGATAGAGAGATGTAACATCGAATTTATCTTGGGATTTGCAGATAGAAAGGGGCTTGGTATTTTGATATTTTAGAAAAAAAATTGAGAGATGAACGCTCTGAAACTGGAAGTGATAGTGGTAGGAAAAAAGTTGCTCGTGGAAAGTAATATTCATCGGGGGTGTTGAATTAGCTGGTTTGAAGGAAAATTCATTCTCTTTTACTTGAATCTTGCGAGGGATATCTTGTAGACTTTAGGTTCAGGAGATTTGACTCGGGTCTCTGGGATTTGCTTGGGAATTGGTTTGGTTTGAGGTCTTGCTTTTGGGGCTCTGATTGAGATTGTAGCTGTGATTTGTCTGACGTTTCGCGTCAGAGTGTCAGGAATATTTTCATTTGCTATCCTTCTGACTTTGGTGTTTGCTGGAAGCTCAGTTTTCTGACGTGACGAAGCCTGGATTTATATAAAGTTATTCGTTACACACATCTATCTGGGAATAGTACTATTGGTGAGAGGGAGCCCGCATGAAGAGAGCTCAGACGATTAGAATCGGACTCGATCGTTGTCTTTTTCAGGCAGCTGGAAAAATAATCATTGTTAGGTTCTGCCCTCGTTCTCCGCTTTGTTCGGAAATTGGTTTGAGATTTTTCATAAAGGCGATCAGCTTGGAGTCCAACGAGATGGTTGATCCGGTCTACCTATATGTTACGATCGTCAAAATTCAAAGTTTCTCAATCTGTTACTTGAGAAAGCATATTCCCACGTTCTGTCTGAACTTCACTCAAAATACCTTTTGAGGTGTTGAGCTTGTCTTGCAGAGAGTCAATTCTCTGAGCTAAATTAAACATCTTTTCGCTTACTATTTGCTCGATTATCAAAAAATATTTTCACTTTGTTAAATACTTTGACACCGACGAGAGGTAGATAATTCTTGATCGGATTTGTCAATTGAATTTTCTCGGGCTGTCATCGAACCTGGCGTGCTTGAGTAAAATAACACCGAAAAATTATTCATGGGACTATGAATCGAGGTGTTATGGTGGGAAGCGTTGGTTTTCAAATAGTTTATGTGTTCCAATTGCGTGATAAATGATTTTTGAGGAATCGGACTATTGAGTGACTCGGTCCGTAAGAGAGTGGTTGCGCTTTGAACCTCTTGCAAATTCAAAGCGGCTGATTTGTGAGGATCAGCAAATAATTTTTCATCGAAACTGTAGTTTGGAAGTCTAGGCCTTCTTCCACAGAAAAACTCTTTCATGCTCTCTTGCTGAAACCCGATCTTCTTTGCGCTTGCAATTGGAACCTTAATATTATCAAACATTTTTTATGTCCTTATATTTTTTAATTTAATTCTAACAGTCACACTATTTCTAATTGTTGTGGGAGATTAGTGCAGTTTTGATTCTCGATTACTGTTTGTTGAAAATTTTATTGCTAATCGCCGAAGTTACGAGATGTCTGAGAAAGTTATCAGGCTGCCTTCAAAGACAAATTCTGCCTTAAAAGGTGAGGTCTCTGTCTTAATCAGTTTCATTGAAAATGAGCGGCTTCGGGTTGATATCTCAGTGTATGTCTGCCTAATACAATTAAGTTATCTTTTTTTTATTTTCCTGTTAAGTTTGCTTGTGATGAGAATAAGGACCCCATCAGACAGCGGTTATTTACCTGACTCATTACTGTGATCTAGATGGAAGTATATTCAGTTTGGATAGTGTGTTTTATGTCTTTTATTTTCCATTGAAAATATGATGATTAAATTACTGAATTCGAAAAATTCCTCAATTTCCTCACAAACTTCTATCAGAGCGGCAAGGCCTACATTTATTCTAGGTTCTCTTTCCTCAATACAGATTCGAAATTCAGACACTTTCGCAGGAGAGTGTTTCATCAATATATTCATTCATTTTCATTGGGGTTTCATTTAAA
>ENA-UOTZ01000330-UOTZ01000330.1-compost-metagenome-genome-assembly--contig:-NODE-330-length-40668-cov-14.453943_pt1 | contig 40668 bp, 31 predicted proteins | sample MGYA00238144_ERZ746983 | MGnify/ENA primary metagenome ERZ746983 (study PRJEB28759, sample SAMN06268863) | compost metagenome | isolation source: single cell | place: USA: California, Emeryville, Joint...
ATTCTCGTGAGTGGGTTTATTCGACCATTTGAATCAAAAGTGGATGGTGGATTATTCCTTTTGAACGAGATTGCCAAATTCATCATGGGAATCTTGGCTCTCGTGCTCGGTATTATCGGCGATCCAGTGGATAATATCGGGGTCGGTATGATCGTGATCGTGGTGGCAGCTGTTGCAATTAATGGATTAGTTGTAGTTGCGCTGCTGTTGTATTCGCTTTATGAACTTTACAAAAAATACGCAAACAAAAAGAAAATAAAAAAGAGATTAAATTCAAAAGTGCTGAGTCTCCAGAAACTGGGTAGCGCGAACAGCACCAACTTGAACGTCAACGTGAATGATGAAGCCACCCCGATTCCGAATCTTAATGACAGTAATAATAAGATCCAATTAGGGTCGATAATTATCAAAGACGCAGAAAAAGCTATGAAATCTAATATTTCATTCCAAAAAGATGAAGAACTTGCATCAAGAAGCTCGCAACAACTGCAACTTGGCGAGAGACCCCTTCCTTCCCGACAACTCGTGGTCTCTCCAAAAAATCAACCCCAAAAAACCTTGCAAGATCCAAAGAGAACTAGCATAGTACATAACAATTATATCGAGGAAACCTCATTTGAAACGGACGAGAGCCCTAGTTTTCAAATCAAATTCCAACCAAAAAGGCGGCAGCCTCATTCTCCTTGATAGTGTAGGAGGTTCTATTCATTAATGCATTCGAACCTGCTCCCATACCAGATTGGCTAAGTCTTGCATTGAAAGCTGAAGAAATTTTGTTTATATGCCTTTTTATATGATTCATGTTCTACATCACCTTCAAATTTTGAATTGCATCTCCATTATTGATGCAATGTTTCTGATTTATACATCTAATTAATCTCGTTTAATTCCAATCAACAAGAAGTCATTTGGCTGGTGAAATAATCCAAATAAGGGTAAGAGGTATATCAGATGTAGCTTAATACAGCATGTCGTATCGTGAAGAGGAAAATTTTATTTGAGATTCAATTTCTATGATGAATAATATGCAAAGTTTTAATCAAATCCGAAATAAAAATACATCAAGTTAATTTGTTGATTTGCTTCTACCTCCTGTCTTAATGAATTGATCTCAGATTTTGATTGCATGGTAGAGCAACGAGAACCAGAAGGTTTATAAAAAGTTGACATCAATGATGAAGAAAAAAAAAAAATGGATCATTGTTGAAACTATCACCAAAAAAATATATCTTCTAACATCCCAGCAAATTTCTTAAGGCAACCTCTAAGTCAGCACTATGATCTTCAGAGGCCAAAACGATGTCTTTCGAAGCAGTTTCCATAATTTCCTTTAACTTTCGTTGATGATGGAAGCACATTTTTCTCTCATAAAAGCCCCAGCCCCTGCTGAATTTATAATATCCTTTACCTCTATTTCCTATCATCATTATTCTACTCTTTTTCGTGGGGTTGACAACATAACCAGAAGCTCTGTTAACGTCTACTTGATGCGGATTATTCCACTTGAACCAGTTGGAGAACCAAACCGTGTCCTTTCGATGGTATATTTCCCGCCGACGGTGATACAGCTGTAGCACGTCGAACATTTCTCTTCCTCCAAATTCGCCTTCTATCCACTCTTCTGAGGCCATCTTCGCTTCCTCTTCTTCTTTTCGCCTTCTTTCGATCTTTGCTTTCTGTTTTCGGGAGCAAAGCTCGGATCCCTCTGGATTGTACCCAAGATCCTCCACTCTCCCTTCTTCTGCTTTTTTAAAGGCTAATTCAGCCAAAAGGTCTTCTGAATTTTGATAATATCCTCCTGCTTCAGGGACTAGTGAGTGATGTTGAAGGATCTCGACCAAAGGCCGGTGGTATTTGGGGTGAAAAACGTCTCTGTATTTCTTTCTTTTGTTTCTTTTCTCATAAAAGTCAGAAAAGATGCATGCACCTTTGCATGTGAAACATGTTAATTTCGCAGTAGCCCATTTACTACGGAACAGTTCGTGGTTAAGGCCTGTCTTGACGGAGCTTCCTTTGAAGTGATACTTGGGTCTCTTTGACAACTTGCGGCTATCCTTCGTAATCTCCCAATCCATCAGGCCACGTTTGTAACAATCAATTAATCTGTAATTAATTTTAATCAGGTCATTTTATACTCAGTTGATTGGTGCGCTATCTCAATTTTCTGATGTTTAAGGTGTCAATCAGAAATCACATATAAAAATCCATAAGCAAAGGACGCCTTCACGCAGGAATTCTAGGGAATCAGTCTACATGAGAAGCCTTGAACAACAGTTGAAACATCAGAAAAGCGATTGAAACTTAATTGGAACCAATTCTCATCAATTTCATCGATTGACCATATCTGGTGCCGGCTCAAATTTGCGAGGTAAGAAAAGAGATTCGAGTTTCATATATTGAGAAAGTATCAAAGGTTATTATTACCTCTTTGTTATCAACATCACTTTTTAAGGAAAAAAAAATTATGTTTATTATGAATATGTTAAGTTGGCTTTCCTAACCTGAGATCAAAAAATGTTCCTTAACAGTTTGAATAAGTAACGGCTTTAAAAAAAGGCAGTTATTCAATCCTCGAAAGGTAATAAACTCAAAAAATATTGCATTGCTTAGTTCCACAGAGTTCCCATTCTCTTTCTTTTTCCCCTTCTCTTCTTTTGAACACAAAATTATCGCTCTCGCTGATATCATAGTTTTTCAATATTTTAAGATCAGCTTCTTGAACATTATACACAGTTTTTGGTGCGCTATCACCAAGCGACTCACCTCTTCGATGATACGCCTTTTTCCGGTCCTGTATTCTGGTGAGCTCTTTTTTAAGCAGCATCTTCTTCCTTTTTTCTGCTGATTTTTCCTCAGCTGCAGTTGAAACCTCTGTTGGGAGATTATTTTTTGAACTCTCCGTTGGAAGAGTATTCTTCGAACCTTCCGTTGGAAGAGTGTGCTTCGAACCCTCCGTTGGAAGAGTATGCTTCGAGCTCTCCGTCTGAAGGGTGTTTTTCGTAGTCACAGCCGTTGAAGTAACTTGCTCATACTCCTTTGTTTCAGCATTCACGGAAATACTTGCCCTTTTAAACCTGCTAAAGCTCGATGTATTGGGCTCGTTCTGATTCTTAAGAAGCGGAGAAAAGCTTCCTGACTGCCCTTTTATTTGGACTCTCTTCGGAGTTCCTACAGACATACCGCGAGGTCGAAGGGCCGGCGATTGCAGCTCGAATGAAGTAGTTGTGGTAGATCTCTCCCTACTCAGTTCTCTAGGCTCTGGGTTTGGGTTTGGGTTTTTATCTCTTTGGTCGATAACTTTTTTCAGGAAAGACTCTATAATGAAGTAGCTGTTCATAATGTCCACCTTCCTTTTCGTATGCTTATTATACAAGCGGTCATATGCCTCATCACCAGCATCATTACCAGTGTCATTACTCTCTGCTACTTCAGCTAAGAGCTTCGCTCTAATGGAAGAAGTCCTGACTATATTCAGATGATCGTCAGGTCTCTGTGAAATCATCGACATATCCAATCGAACTACTCCTCCAGGCTTTCGGCGGTCAAGGCTACTGTTTCGCTTCTCGATCTTGCTAACATCTATCTGCGAAAATATCGAAGGTCTATTGATTGAATTGCTGTTTTGCGGTGTGGTCTCGGGGAGTTCGTAACAGCTCGAACTTCGCTTTCTCCGAAGTGAAGGCTCAACGAGAACGTCCAAATCAGTGTGAGAATGAATAGCTTCATCGATGATCTTATCAGCTGCGTTTTCCGATTTTTCTTGCTTAATGGAAATCGAAGTTGTGTCTGCTTTACTCTGAATGCGGTTGATGGCTGGGGATACGTCCTCATTGTCACCTACTTTGTTTAAGATGTCTAGGGTCTGACTTGACAGGATAACACTCATCCTTCCTTTTACACTCTTTCGAAGCGTAGGGGATTTGTTTTCATTTGGTGTTTTTTCTAAAGGTGACTGGCTTCTTCTATGATTCAGCGTCATCTCCTGTGAGCTATTTTGCTCGGTATCATGTTTGCTATCTTCAGACATCCCAAAATTCGAACGGGACGGTTTTATTCGAGTTTCACCCTGTCTTTGGTAGTTCTTATGTGCCAGCTTGGGGCTCGTATCTGGTTTTACCGACTTATGCACTTTCTCAATAAATTCCATGAGTTTATTTCTTGCGATATCAATGATGATGTCATATATTGACTCAGTCAGCGAGTCGGCCACGTTAGTATAGATTCCTTGTTTGAAACGCATGCAAAAAAGTTCATACATCTTCTCGATGGATTGATCGCTGATATGCGGAATTAAATTCCTACAAAACTTGCTTAGAGTGGACGTAACGAACTCCTTCGCTTCTTTACTATCAACGTCCGTGATATCATAGCCCGCAGGCGACTTTTGCATAAATTTCTTGAACTTTCTTTCAATTGTTTGCTTGTCAAAGCTGTGCTGATTATACGCTGCAGCCCAAACTGTGTACTCTTCAAGGACTTTAAGTTTAGGTATCTTTTGCGTTGTTTCCTTGAGAATCAAGTACAGCGAACAGTGCAGGCATATCCTATACGCGATCCACCTAAGCAGCTTATAGGTCAGAGGGATTTCTTTCACTTCAGCTTGGAACGCTTCACGAATTTGGCACTTCTGCTGGATTTCTTTCAGCAGAAGCCGAAGTTGCTCCTGTCCAAAGGTGTCTGAGTAATTATTTCTAAACAAAATCAACGCTTTCTCTAACAGCGAAAACGAAACAAGCGTCGGCGTTTCCTCTCCGTTATAAACGCATCCAAGATGCTCTAATTTGTCAAGGAAAGAGACACTTTGAGAGTCAATGCGTTTTCTGTGGCTGTCCAGGCCGCAGATCGTTTCCATATTGTTCGCTCTTAACTCCACCCTTTGCTTGAGAAACTCAGCGAAATATGAAAACAATATCGGGAAAAATTTCAGATAATGTATATAGCGTCTAGTTCCTATTGAGTTTTCCTTTGTATCGCTTATCGCAAGCACAGTGAACATGCCTTTCTTCAGGAAAGGCTCTAGTTGGTAATCTGAAGAAGGGTTGACCAGCGCAAGCTTATTATATATCTTGAAATCTTCTGGACTGTAGATTTCGAATGACCTACGGACTTTCACCTTGCCCATATTGTCCGGAAGACAAAGGAAATCCAGCATAGCATCAAATTCTTTTTCTTCGATCATCATTGAGCTGTCTTGATCGAAATGCTTGCAATAAGCCTGATAAATGGAGTAAAGTTCTCCCAAAGTGAGGTTTAGAAGATGATAAGTAAAAGAGAAGTCGATGTTCGCTAGCGAAGGCTGGGCTGAGGTGGTTTCTTGCTTTTTGAAGAGGCTTGCAAATGAGTGTGTAGACTTTAAGGGAATCTTTTTTGTCTTTTTGGATCTGTCGAGTTCTTCATAGGCAACTAGCAATTTGAGGATTGTATCGTAAGTTTGTTTGGGGTTTTCTCCAGAGTTTCTCAGGGTAGATGACTTTCCAAAGAATCGCTTTGATATGCTTTTCTTGAATGAGCTTTCTTCTATAGGGGAGTCCATTCCAGTCAGCCAGTTTATTTTAATTAATTCTAATGATGAATATTGCTTCGGGAAAAAAAAAGTTTGGTTGATAAAAGACAGTTCCAAATTTTTGCATGTAATGCAATCACGTTTCTGATTAGATGATAATATATAAAGCTTAATCAACTATAGATACCGCTGAAGATGGAAAATCTCAACTGTCTGGCTATTCTGAGTAAATAATTACTCATCGTCAGATCTCTTCGGAGTAGATAATTGGGTTGTTGTCTGGTGAAATAATTCTATTTAGGTGAACATATACATCAACACGGCTATTTTGGCTATTTTTTAAGGAGCAGTCAATTTCGTCTAATCTATCAAGCTATTGAACTCAAATAGTGATATAAGGTGCATGGTACTGAAAAGCAACTCAGCAAGTTGTAAATTCGAAGGAGTGCCAATATACGTTGAGTAAAGATGTGATTTTAGCAAGAGAAAGTAGTAATAGTTCTGTTTCATAAAATTGAGTTTGATAAAATATTCGACTCGAGATTAATAATGAAACGACGATTAGATGCTGCTATGTTAAAATAATAATATGAAGATTCAGTTTCCGTGGATCTGGAACTATCTTGAAAGTAATAGTAGGTTTCTAAACATTTCTTACTGTTGATGATGAATGATTGATTTTACTGATGCAGGTTAGATACCACAGGCAAATGATATCTGATAGGAAAATTACATTGGTGCAGCGACCGTTGATGTATGGAATTGAGCTTGGATGAATCTCAGCAGGCCGTAGGGCAGTCTACTTTCTGAAATCCAATAACTAGTGCCACGTTAAGTCGTACTATTTCAATCGAGAGAATATTTAACAAAGTTACTTCAATGGTATCAAGAAACAGCATACAATATGCAATAGAATACTATCAGCGATTCCTTCGATCTAGAAGACCTACATGAATATTAATATTCTTTGAAACAGAAAGTCAAGCTCTATTCACATTTGTCGTGCATAAGCATAATATACAATAAAATATTGCTAATAGGTATTAAAATTCAATAAAACCTCAATGTATAGAATTATTTTAATATTCGAACACCTGCAGTTTTTACATTATTTTTTTGTGAGCTCAGATGAGCACACAGGCTGGGCATGATTGAGTTTCATGATGAATTTCCCCATCCTTTCTAGCAATTCGTTTTTGTATTTTCCGATGTGTGGCGATGTCTTTCCCAAGCTTATCCTTCATTTCAAGAAGCGCCTCTCGTTTCTGCCTCCTTTCAGCAAGGTCTGGGGAAATTTCAGGCTCCAACTTCTCATTGAAACCTAATAACACACGATTCAGTCATGAGCAGATGAAAAATCTAATACTTATCCGTTTTGACACACAAATATTTTCTTCAAACCGCTCCTCGACTGATCCTATGGTTTTTTTATTACTATCCTCAAAATGATCTTCAAATCGCTCTTCATAACGAGGATTAGTAGTTCCGGATACTACTCCGCCCGACTCTTTGGTTCTCTCACCATCAGCATGCTCTACATTTCTCGATTTACACATAGATTGAAGCGGCGTTTGAAGTTTTGCTGAGCTTTGTAACATGGAAGGAGGCAGTTCCGCTCTGAGGCATTGGTCTCCTAGGCTTGATTCTGGTGCGGCCGAGTCGGAGATACTTGATTCAAATTTGATAAACTCCAGATTATGAGCCACAGTCCCATTTCTTTGCGACTCGTGCAGTGACTCTGGATGAACTTGATCAGTGATCCTAGAGAAAACTTAGTTTTTGCTGAGTGATGAGAGTTGCTACTGTTTTTCATTCAGTAAGAGACCGATGGGCTCTGCTGTTACGTTACAGAATGATTGAGTTTGCTTTTTAACATGTTTCCCTTCTTTTTCTGCAATCGACAGCTTTTTCTACAAATGAAGGTTAACTCACTCAGCTTTCTCATCGAACCTACCTTTTTGATAAACTGAGAAAGTTTTTTCGAATCCAGCAACAGCTTGATTTTGGCTTCATAATGCTCTTTTACATCAGAAACCTTTTGACGGAGTGACTCATTCTCATCCTCTAACTGCCTATCGTATATTAAGTTTCAATAAGTTAAGCTCAATTACTTTATTCTAGTGAGCAGCTCCAAAGCGTCTTTCTCAAGGTCATTATTCAACTCTTTATAGCCTTGTAGCTGATCAAAGGTATTGTAAATTCGACATTAAGGAGTTAGTAATTACTTTATCCTGCAAAGATTTAATCAGTCCATTATTCAAACGTGACGCTTCAACGAGCTGTTGGTTCTGCTCGACGAGCGAGCCTCTTATCTGTGTTATCTGCTGCAGCTCTTCCTGTAACTCGACCTTTTCTTGAACAAGCTCCGTTGCTCTGGTTTCATGATGCGCTACTTTTTCTTCTAAATCCTTTGTTTTTGTGCTTTGAAAGAATAAAATTAGCTCAAAATCGCGCGATTATCTGCTATACGTAAGGATTTGAATTTCGTTATGACATAACTGAAGCTCAGTCTCGAGCTGCTTAATTTGCGCAGTGTTTATATCATTCAACGAGGTCATCGTTCTCAATCGATCGTCGACTTCAGAATTGATAAGATCTTCGAAATTCTTGGGGCTAAAGTAGTCCAGCTCATGAGATTCTCTCATGCTCTCGACTTCAGGATCTTCTTCCTCTCGTATCACCACTGCGAAAGCATTTTTTAGCGAAATTGAATAGAACTAGCGTTACTTGCAGAGAGAGATTTTTCGTGTTCGGCTTTTTCTTTTCGGTACAAATCAAGCTCGCTCTCTAGCTCAAAAATTATATGCTTTGTTTGCTGAAACTTCCTTTCGTAGGCCTCCTGTGCCTTTTCTAGTTCTCCTGTGACTCGGCTGTGGATGGTGTGCTCAATGTGGCCTTTCAGAGCCTATGAGGAGTTTTTCAATTTGGATTGTCGATAGAAAAGTGTACCTCTAAATTTGCGATTGCGTCAGTTAGTGACCTTTGGGAAGGGTCAAGGGATAAAGTATCAATGACCTGCTGAAGCTGCTCTTGGAGATTTGTCATTCTCAAGGAAAACGTCTGAGATTACTGAATTTGAATCAGCTGAGATATAAGAAACATAGCATTAGTTCTAGAATATCACTCAGCAGAATATTTATACGTTAATTAGTACGAAATGCGTAAGCTCGAATAATCATCGATAGTAAAAATTATTCTTTCTCTTATATGTTAAGTGCTCAATTGTTTTAGAACGTGTGTTGTGGTTCCATGGTTGTCCGAGAGTGGTAAAGATATTTTGTAGAGAGAGAGACAGACAGACTTCATTGATGGATTTCCTAACAAATGAGAGTTTTAGATAGAACCTCAGAGGAATTCTGATTCAGTGAGAGGCAAAAGGTTTTCAATATAGGCAGCTAGAAGTTAATTGAAATTGAATGTGCTTGTCCTTAAATAATTTGCATTATTCATCTTTTGGCAGTAATTTGAGACTCGAGTAGCAAAGGAATACTTTCAAACAAAGATGCTTCAATGAATCTACTTACCTACTTTTGAAGTTTTCACAGAATTATGAAAATTTTTTGAATGACATGATGATGCAACAAATCTGATGTGCGTTGTTTTGCTCACTTATGTGATTAAAAAACATTTGCGGTTTGCGCAATAAACTTAAGAAGAGTGGGTGGAATAATACAATGCCCCCATTTTGGTTAGGTTGTGATCATCAAGCCAAATTATTGGACAATAACGGTTGTCCGAATCTTTCTAATTAATGAATATAGAATACTCGAAATTAGAAATTCAATTCAGTAAGTGAATTAACTCTCACATCGAACTTGATCATTCTTGAGTTTAAAACTCTTTTCAACTAATCAATGCTAATACGTCAAATCGATAATTGCCCAAATTGAACCAGCACCGATTAAATCCAGAACATCCTTCGGATATTAATTCCACACTTCATCACGGTATCAACACCTACTATCATATCGTGGTTAAGGCTTTCTAGCGTGATTCAAGAAGCTTTCTTTTTTGATCTGAGGCCTTAGTAAGTACATAGTAGAGACAACAGCTCATTATAGTTTCTATGCTCGCTTATTACCAGGTATCTCAGGCCATCGCAGCCAGTCACCCTTAATTTATCTGCTTTTCTTATCGAAAAATTCTAATTTTTTTTCCCCTTTTTTTTTTTGCATCCCACTTCCCTCTCAGCGATTGAGGCTTCAACAGCCTAGATCCTAGTCATCGATCCTCAAACTCACTAAGTTTCAATGCATCTAATCAATCCTCACAACATCCATATTTCATTACAAAATCAGAAAATTCTGTTAATTGTTACTGGCCCTGAATTTAATGGACGCGGTTAGGCAAGACTCGAAATGTATTCAGCTCCTAAGATAAATCAAGGAGGTCTTCATGAATGGCGAATCTCCTCTGAATTGCCTTAAAAATATACTGAGGACTTATTAAATTCAAGATTAAAATGATCGCATTGACGAGCGAAACCAGAGACACCGAAGCCGCGAAGAGCGAAGGTGATATATTTCTCCCGAAATCTCTCTGGGTACCTGATTCAAAAGCCAAATCTTGTTTCAACTGCAATGTCACCTTTCTTCCGCCCTTCAAACGACGTCATCATTGCCGAATGTGTGGCAATGTCTTTTGCAATAAGTAATTCTACCCTCACCCTCATAACCAATGCCTAATTGTCTTCTAATCAGATGCGCTGACAACTACCTCACGCCTCCAAAATTTATCTATGAGAAAGAAAAAGCGATTCGAGTGTGTGACCATTGCTTCAAGCTCAGTCAAAATATGATTAAGAAATTGAACCACGGAGACATCCTGTTGAACTTCCCAAGAGGCTATGGCAGAGGGAAGTTCAAGAATACCCTTCCTTCGTTTAGTCTCGTGAGCGTGGATACCACTCTTTTCAGTCTCAATGTGAATTTGTCATTCCAACTCAACAACATCATCGACCGTGTGACAGATCATATATTTAAATCTGTTGGAGTGTCGTCGAACTGGAACGACCTCTTAAAAGATTTTATTGTACGAGCATTGGATGAGGTCCAACCTGATACCATCAGCGAGAACGACTCGATGCAGTTAATCGACTATATCAAGATCAAAAAGATCCCCTTTGCTGATACTTCTGAGACGGCGTACGTTCAAGGGCTATTAATCCGCAAAAACATCTCCTATAAAAAAATGGCCACGGAAATCCCCAATCCGCGGATAATGATGATCGCTTCGTCGCTAGATCCTGATGAAAGTGATGGTATCACCAACTTAGAGCATGTGATTGAGAACGAGAAAGCTAAAGTCACGTCTATAATTAAAAATCTGGTGAAGTTCCGTCCAAATGTAATTTTTGTGGAAAAGACCGTGAATTGGAGAATCCAGGAGCTTCTGCGAAAGAACGAGATCACTGTGATATTCAAGTTGAAGCCGAATCAGTTCAAGCGAATTGCCAGAGCAACTAATTGCAAAGTGATTACGAACCCGAAACACCTGGATGAAAGCGAAAGTGCGAAACTAGTGGGTCAATGTGCGTATTTCCAAGTGAAAAGTCTGGAAAATCAAATGGAATTAGAAAAAGCGAAATCAGATGAACTCTCAACGAAAAGCTTGCATTTTGACCCAACGCTCATGAAGCTGGATGGTTGTAACCCAGCCAAAGGCGTGACGATAGCTATCAGCGGACCAAACTACTCAGAGCTTAAATTGGTAAAGGAAGGCTTGAGGGAGATCTTCTTAAAAACGAGAAATTTTGTCTTGGAGAAAGAAGTCATCCTTCAAGAAATTTACCTCTACTTCCGCAAGGACGAGATCAAGCAGGCTTTGCTGGCGATTGAAAAAGCGAGGAAAATGAATGAAGATAGCCCTGAAGAGACATTGCTTGAAGACGAGAGGAATTTTCAAGAGATCATCTCTCAAGATTATAAAGAAGTTTTCAATTTTACACAAATCGCCTCGAAACAAGCGCAAATCGCCTTTCAAAACCTCCATTTGTTGAACTATCGGACTGTTACTAGTGCCGGCTATTTTATTAATTTCCTGACCGACGACCGAGAGCTGCTCAAAGCGATTAATCAAGACAGTCTCAGCTTTACTAAAGTAAACTACGTCATTATGAATTTCGAAGATCATCCTGATCTCGATGACTTATCGAAACCTGAGACCGAGCAAATAGAGAGGAATCTAGCAGCGAACAGATACAAGAAAGTGGACCATCTTACTCAAATCTGCTCCGTGCCGAAGTATAAAACGAACACATGCTACACGAAGAGTGATATTAGCTTGGGAGACTATATAAAACGAAGAGCCGAGATGCTCTACACAAGATGCGAGTTGTGCAACCGCCCGCGCTATTATCACACGGCGGTGGTTTATAAAGACAATTGCTATATCAAAATCGCGACTCAAGTCACCGGGCCGGCCAAAGACGCGATTATGCTTGAGTTCCGACGGCAAAATAATATGAGACGAAAAGAAACTTCTAACGCCAGGAGTAGCGTGAGGTACAGCATGAGCTCGAATTATCAAGAGAACCTTTCTGAAAGATCCCGAAACAACTCTTCTGCGAATCTCCTCCTCGAAGAGGAGGAAGAAAAATCGGGGAACATATTCACTCGGTATTTGAGGACGTTTTCGAATTTTATTGGAGGCGGAGAGTCAAAAAGGAAGAGCTCGATGGTTATTAAACTTCCGAAGGGGTTCGAAGGCGAGAACTCCGATTCGAGTCCACCTCCACAACAAAAAGTGGGTTCTCCACTCAATAATTCGCCTGTTTATCATCATCATCCGCTTCTCGACAAGGAACTAAAGATCAACACATACTTAGAATGTAACAGATGCAAGAGGAAAGTTACCGATGAGTTCGAGCTGAGTAAAGTGTACCTCGAGTACTCGTTGACTCGGTTCCTGGAGCAGTTCATCAGAAATCACCATAAATACAAAAACGGATTAGCTCAAGCAAATTCGATGGATGATTTAACGCCACAAAGAAGCGAAACGATTACTAACCTCGACCAAGCGGATTCTCCGGTTCAGAAGCTGCTTGTGATCAAGCCTGGCAGCTGCTGCATGACCTCAACGAAATCGAGAGTCTTCCGCTACAATGAAGTTCTGATTAAGTTCACTTCTGGGCAGAGTCAAGTGTATAAAGTGATTGAATATAGAAACACAGACGCTATTACGAAGGAGATTTTGAGAGTCGAGTATGATAAATTGCTGAAAGCGAAGGCCAATTACTGCAGCACACTATTAAAGTCATATCTGAATTTCGTTTTGGAGAAACTGAAGAAACTTATCGAAGAACTAATCGAAAACACGCAAATTCATATCACATATGATGAGATTGACCTTGTGAAGGATATTTTCAATAAAAACAACCCTTTGTCATTAGAGCCAATTAATATAGTACTGAAAGACACCGCAACGATAAACGGAATGCTGCTCGGGATGAGAAACAGAATCGACGCCAGCTTCGCTGCAGAATTCGAGAGTTACTTGGAGATTGAAAAACTAAGAAGGTCGTTTTTCCTTCAAATTTATGAGATTTGCGAGGAGTTTTACAAAATACGGGAAGAGGTGCTCGAACAAGAGAAGAAGAGCGGGGATGATTTCCAGAGAAGGAACACCCTATCTCGCGCTCCTAGTAAGAGGAAAGATGAAAAGAATGAGCGACCTCGATCTGAAACAGTAGCGGAGGGATTACAGCAGATTCTGAATACTTCTAATGGAAAAATCAACTTTGAAAGCGTTCCAGCCTTAGAATTGAACCATTTGACGAACAGCAATGTAGGTTTCTCAAAACTTGATTCACCGGACTCTGTAGCCGACGATAACAAATCCATTTCGGAGAAAACTGTACAGAGCGATGCGACAGCTGTCTTGTCTTTAGATGGGAAGTCAAAAGCAACCTCAAGTGATGCCAATTCTGTTATCCAGAGTCCAGGTGTATTGATCCCTTCCAAAAACCCACAGCAGATTCCTAAAATAATTATCACTGAGGAAGAGAAAAAGGAAGGAGCTGAGCAACAGCCAGAGAAAGAAGAGTTAGAGTTCGATAAAGTAAGTTTATTATCTGCTGCTGACATGAACACGAGCTCTGTCAAAAAATCGAATTACACCAAAAGATCTCGTGACGTCGAAGACGACAAAGAACGTGACTTTATCGACGCTTTGTCGTTGGGATTGATTCCAGCGGAGCCGGACACGGAAGATATCCCCGCGAAGAAACATGTGAGCCCTCCTTATTATGAATATTTGTTTTATTTCTTATATCCTATAGCTTTATATCCCTGTGAGCGAACAAGATCCTCTCTCTGCGATCGCCTACGCACTAAATAGCAACACCTATTTCAAGGAAGTATGCAGCGGTAATAACTATATTTTTCAAAGACTTGTCTAATTACCTGTTTCACAAAGTCTTCACTGCTTTTGAAAAGAATATGGCGGAACCCAAAGCATCAGACTACATCTCTCTCGTTAAAGAAAAGATGCTTTCCGGTGAAGATAAGCCGTTGACGATCAAAACGAAAACAGAGGACATTTTGTTCAAAGGCTTCAATGGAATCATCTCTGACTTAATGACTCTCACATCTAATAATGCCCCGCAAAAGCTGTTAACGAGAGACATTTTAAACACTTTAACTGGGTTTATGGACATTGGAAGCAGCCGCGTCTACACACCCTACGTCGAGAGGATCTCTTATCCAGAATTTAAGATTTCTATTTACTACCCGCTTCAGTTCCAAGCTCTCCGGGCTCTTGAAGGGATAAACCACAACGACTTTATCTATTCTATCGGCTGCAGTAGCACTTGGGCTGACAATAGTGGAGGCAAAACCCGAGCTTCTTTCGTGAAATCATACGACAATCTCTACGTCTTTAAGACCCTCAAGAAGTTTGAATTTAACATGCTGGTCGAGATCTGCGACCAATATTTCAACTACATGTGGAAATGTGCTCAATCGAATCAAGAAACCCCAACCAGGCTCGCCAAGATTATCGGAATGTATGAGGTCACTTCTAAAGCAGGAGGCGTTAAATATTATATTGCCATGCAAAACGTCTTCTTTGGAATCAAACCAACGAGGATCTACGACTTGAAAGGCTCGGACTTTAATAGATACATTCCTAATCCAAAACCCGGACAGGTCCTTTTGGATACGAACTTTAAGTTGGACCAGAACGGCGAGCCTATCGGCATCGAGGAGAAAAAATTGAAGGAGATTTTACAGGGATTGAGAAACGATGCTCAGTTTTTGTCGAACATGGCTCGAGTTGATTATTCGCTGTTGTTGGCCTTGGACGATGAGAAAATGGTTTGCAAGGTTGGAATTATTGACTATCTGAGAGAATATACGCTGGATAAGCAGATCGAGCATATAGGAAAAGTCGTGATGAATAGAACCACCCCGACTATTGTGAAGCCTGTGGATTATAGCAGGAGGTTCCTTGAAACGATGGAGAGATATTTTATGATGGTGACTTTTGAAGAAACTGCATCGGATACGTTCGAGGAGGAAAAAGAGCAGGAGATCAAACAAATCCGCTTAGATGTCAACAGAGATGAGCAGTAGAGTCCTGGAAATGAGGGTGGAAAAGAGAATAAGATAAATTGATTTTTAAAGATAGAAATAAACAGATATACATTGAATGATAAAGCACAAACCATTGGATTTTGTTTATTACTTTCTCAGAGCTTCGCTGCTTTTCTATTCGAGCGTAATTTTTATATTGTCTCAACGGCTAGCAGATTTCGCCAGGAAGCTCAATAAAGCTATGTATATTATTGAATTGATATGAGACTCTTCAGAAGAAATGAGTTCTTATTTAAGTAAGAATATCACAACGAAATTGTTACATTATAATGAGAATAAACTTAACAGCAAGAGTATTGAACAGGCAGGGATAATGTTAAAATATAATGCAGACTTGTCTTCTAAAAGGAGTTAGAATCGAGAAGGCATAGCAGACAGTCTAGGTTTCTTTAACGAGAGAGATATGTTTGGGATCAGGTTTGACGTTATTTTTCGCTTGGTTCAGTGTTTTGGCTTTCGGCATTGTCCATTCTTCTTCTGATGCTGATGAACCATCATTTTCTTGCCTTTTTTCTAATGGAGTTAAGGGTATCATTATCATTTATATTATTACTTACTTTTGGTTGTCATATATTGAGTGATAGTTTTTTCTCTCGCGCTTTTTTCATGCGGACACTGAGTTCCAGCGTTCTTGTAGCTAAAGACAGACAGCTTTCTCAGTTTATGTTTTGACTCATGAGCATGCTCGCAGTTTCCTTTAGCCAAGTCGTCTGGTCCTTTTTGCACGCCCTCTTGACTCTTTGAAATCTCCGTGTTTTCTTTACTATCATGGGTTGACCTAGACCCTTTTTTCGATTCTTTTGCCTTGGCTTGAGGATCTGACACTTTGACCTTGAAAGGTTGTCTAAAATTTATTGTTTGCGTAATTTTCTCTTTTGTTGGAGCGACTTTAATGCTTTCAAAGTCCTCTCTTCCAAGGCCTTGGTTTATCCCACCTTTGGCTTCCTCTTCACATCTGCAGATCTTATCAAGTTCGTTAAGCTTGGTGGTCATATCGCGAAGTCCGATATCATAACCTAAATTCCTGTACGAGCTTTCTTGTTGCGTCCTCAAGCCTTTCAACTTCGACGGAGCTTCGTTCTTTTGCCTCAGGAGCGCGCCACAGTTGGTACAAGTCGTCTGAGAGGGTTGCTCATGATCACCCTCGTCATAAAACCTTTTGTCCGACATAAAATAGTCTGTCAGCAGGTTTTGGTCAGATGGCAGGCGATAAACCATCCCGTTCCCTCCTTTTAGAATGACTTCCCAGTCTTTCGGCTGACCAAGTGGTTGCCTCTTTTCTGGAAGCTTTGCCGCTGTACTCCAATCAGGGAACCCTTCATGGTAGTTATTCCCCTCGAACTCATGGTGGTCTTCAGAGGGACTCACTTCATGAGACAGCTCGTCATCTCCGTCTTTACTATCACTGTTTTGGATCCTTAGGTTCTTTCTTATTAATTTTTCTTCTGAGAGTTGCGCTGCGACGCTTGGGCTACTGATAGTGTTGAGATAGGAATCGTTCGGAACAGATTGCACGCTTGGTTCGGGAGCGATCTCGTTGGAAGGAGAGTTATGGTCTTCGATCTTCTTCACCTTTTTCGATGGGATGCTTCTATGATGCGATAAATAAATTAGTGTGTTGTCAGAGAGGGATTTCAGTTACTGCAGTATCCAATCGACTTTGCTGTTCTCACAGCTATGTCTTGTATTCGGCGACAGAATTCTCCGGAAATCCTTGTCTTCAGGTTCTTCATCCATTTCCCTCTTTACTATTATCGGCTTTTGTGAAGGTCTGCCGCGCTTCCGCTTTATTGTAACTTTTGATCGAATAGAAAAAGACTCCTTTTGTAAAACTCTGCCTCGCTCTGGCAGATCGTCTTCTGGTTCCTTCCTCATAGGTTCTTCAATATCCACATGAACCGTCTCGCCATCTTTGAGTAGCTGCGAAATTTTCTATTTAACAGTGCGATTATTGTTTGATTAGTGTTTGTCCAGAAGTGGAAAACTACCCAAGAGGAATGACATAAAAATCCATTGAGCCTCACACTATGTATCTTTATCGGACAGCCGGACTCATATTTCTTATCTTCAATCTCTCGAGAAGCTCGCTTTCGTTCATTTTCTTTAGAATATATAGTATAGTATTGATGCGCGATTATATTCTTCAAGTCATCTGAGCAAGTTATTTTCAAAGTTTTCCTTAGTAAAGTTTACTTATTGTATCTTCTCCTTTGCATCCTACAACAAATTTGTGATTTGGATCATCAGTGGTGACGAATAATCGTAAATATTCGGGCTCTTGGAGAGGTTTGGAGAGATTAGCGTTATCTATGGAAATAATGTGAATGATAATCTAGAATTTGGAAATTGGACCTGCTTTGTTACTTTGAGAATCTGAATCCATGGGAAGTTTTCAAATATTTAATAGGAAAACTATTTGAATTCATATTTAACAATCACTTACCCGCCCCCTAATCTAAGGAATAAGTTTTATAAGATTCATGAATATAGCCTGCAAAATTAATTAGGTTTCCTCTGGGCCCGAAGAATATGAAGCTTGTGATTGTCTTGACCTTCGAAAGTATTCCAGCATAGAAAAATGACACTGAGCAGCAAAGGTTCATTTTTTGAGCGGGATCTTCGAATTTAAAATATGGCATTTGAGTACAAAGAGAAATTATATTTGAATTTTCCGAATTTTTCCAAGACAAGCATTGCAAACGATTGGCTTATCCGGCTAAAACGCAATTATTTACTCAATCAGGCCGGGAAAGCGTTGCTTCTATGATGGAAAAATTGTTGATTATTTTAGATAAATTGTACCGAGGATAACAGACCACTTTGATCTTCGATGTTTCTTGAACTTGAAACTGCTTAGAGGTTTTGGCTAAACTTATGAAGAAGATCTTAAATTTTCTCCAAATTTTCAACTTTTTTGTTAAGGATTAGGTTTGTCAATTGGATCAAATGATGTCGCAAGAAGAACATTTATAGAGCAACTCTTTTGAAGAGATCCTTGGACCGTTGTCATGATCACCCTGTTAATCACATTTCTTCAAACAGAACGAAATATATGTCCTGTTGATTAATAATAAGGTAAGTTATTCAGTCAAGGAAAGCCTTTTCCAGTCCCTACGAGGTGTAACTTATGACTTAAAAATCAGGGACTAACCTTCTCATATACAAAATTGACATTACACATCATATGCGTACTAAAGTTCATTTATGCTGATAATTTTATACTTTAAAGGCCGAATTCCTCGGTCCCTGCTTAGTGGTCCAATTTGCGGAACAAATACTCAAACAACATTACATGTGAGATAATATCTGAACTTATTCATACAACTGATTTTCCTCTCATAACCGTTTATTGTCTCGTAGCTTGACCATAATATGTCCATTGCAATCTAAATAGATATACAGAACCGAAAAACTCTCAGATTTTGCCACAAGAAATTTCAAATTTGGAAGAAAACCACAAATGCAATAACCCTCAGCATCTGTTTCGATGAAAATCGCCTCAACAGCTCACTTCTAACTGGGTAAGAACAACTGTCTATTGAATATTTGAAAGAACCTTCTCATCCTCAACATTACATTGCAATTTCTATTTCCTCACAGAATATTTTAATACGTGTACTTTAGAAAAATATCTTTCATAGAATCAATTATTGCACATAAAACTATGAACATGAAGATCCTTACTCTCTCATTGCTCGTCTTAATGAGCTTCACGGCCATTCTCGTAACCAAATTAAAGCTTCCAACTTCCTAACATCATCTCCAAAAGGCCAGTGAGCGTGGTACCCAGAAGGCTGCTGAACTCAGAAACCAGATGCTCTCTTCCAAGGACGGAATCATCATGCTCGACGCCAAAGCTTATCAGTAAACCAGCCACTTACTATTTCTCCTTAGCCACTCCATAGAGAATACGTCCTCACTGAGCCGAGACCTTACGACCTTGTTGTATTTTTCACAGCATATAGTTGCAAATTCTGCGAGTAATCTGATCGATTACCTTTCTTTTTCTTATATGTTATCAACAGAGAAGTTTACGAGTCATATAAGGAAGCAGCTAATGCTTATGTCGAATCAAAGGCGATCTATCCTTCCAAAGAAGGTGATAATATCAAAAGATCAGTCTTCTTTGCTGTTCTCTACTACTCCGAGGACACTCGACCCATCTTCATGAAAGTATCTTTCTCCAGTCCCTCAGATAGCTCAATGTTACGCTGGAATTAGACTAAAATTGAGAGAGTGCCAGATATTTTCGTCACTCATCCTAAATACGCTCGTCTTTCAACCGAAGGCCACAAGTAATTGCATTCGTGAGTTTTCTCGCCTCACACGACTTGCTTTTAGGGAAGAATACATTAAGAAGTACCTTCTTGATGCTAGTCGATCCTCTGTCCACGTCGGCACTCAGAAAGTCCTGGAGTACGTGAATGAGAGAGTTGGTCGCAAGGTGACTAATGTTCAGGTGGAACTCGATCGTCTAAATCATTTTTTTTCTGTAGGTTGAAAATAAGGAGTCCGTTCTAAAGCTTTTCTACGTCCTTCTGATCCTCGGTATCCCCTTCGCCGCGTTAATCCGCATCTACATCAAATTCAGAAAATTCATGAACAATCCTATCTTCTGGCTCTTCGGCTCATACGTAAACTAATTTGAGCGATGAACATGACATAACAATCCTTTCTCAACAGCTCGTCTACTTCGTTTGCATGTCAGGTCTCGTTTTCTGCATTATTCATGGAACTCCGTTCTCTGGAACAAATAACAACGGCGAACTGCAATGGTGGGCATCAGGCGTAATAAAAGATAATTCTCGCTAAAATATTCATGATATCAAATTTCATTAGTCGAGAAACCAATACGGCTTGGAAGGTTGGATCATGTCTGGAGCGAGTAACATCTTTCTCTCAAAACAATACTGAGACTAACCTAACTAATTAGTTTCACTCACTGGTATTATGCTCATGGTAGTGCAACACGTCTATTTGATCTCAAGTGAAAGCAGGTAAGCAGCGTTATCTGATGCTTTGTTTGATTGTTTGTTGATATAGATCTCAAAGAATCATCACTTTCCTCATAAATCTCATGCTCGTTTGGTTCGGCATGTTTTTCGTTGAAGATATCTTCACAAAGAAAGGAGGCTGGACTCAAAACAACTTCTACCCTCCTGCTCACTACATCAAGGGAGGTTTGATGAGAGATCAAGGAAACACCATCTAATAAACCTATCCTGAGATATATTTCATGCTTAGATTCCATATTGTCGTCCGTCAAACTCTGATTGCCCTTAATTGTTAGAAATACAAACAGTCATCCATACAAGCGACGCAATAAAAAAATCGCATAGGATAAAGTAATCTTAGCTCCTTGAAGAGTTTTACAGTCGAAGAAGAGTTTTAAGAGTAGTGTTTTGTGATTTGGCCTAGCCTGTTTGTCTAAACGCAATTTGCAAGAAGAAAACGAATCATCCGATGTCTTAGGTCAAGGTTAGTATGAACTTTGGATTCATAATATTTTTATATCTCTTTTCATCCCATAAAGAGTTAATCACTATAATGATAATTAATGACTCAGAAATTGGGTTATACACGGATATAGAGGTTTTTCACTATTAGGAAGTTAGATACTGGTAAATTTCAAGCTTCAACGAACAGTTTCCAACTCTATGAGTTTTATGAAAATACTTCATGACTAACAATCTCTTTATTCTCATTTAATTCTTCGTTGTCATAATCAGTTTTGCTTTCATTCTTATCGCCGTCATCCTCTTCATGAACATCAACTTCCTCAGGATTGAAAATTCTCGATCCTATTCTCTTTATAACCGTGAGTCCTGGACCCTCCTCAGCTTCCTCTGAATTAAATTAGCATATATATAAGTCTCATTCAACGAAATAATCAATGTTTTACCCATAACATGAGATTTGTCCCTGAATGATCTTTCTTTTCGCAATTCCGTGTCACCAAGCTCAGCCGAAACATCTTTCTTATCTTGGATGACGTTCCTGATCGCGGATCTAATCCCTTCGATTCGAAGCTGGAATTCCTCCTTCAAATCCTCTCGCAAATCAACCAACACTTGGTTTTTGAAATATTGGTTGAATTTGATTGTCTTCTTCTTAAGCTTTCTGAAAAACTCCTTCTTCACTCCGGTCTCGATCGCCTAGTAAGTTACATCGTTTTACTTCACTTCGCAAAAGATGAAATCTATTTACGTCGATATGAGAGGTGAGTCCTTCTCTTAGAACTTTTGTCCCTTTCTGAAGCTCATAGAATTTTCCATTCCACCTCGTTACTACTTCCTCCTCATCTTGAGTATCATCGGAATGGCTCAGGTACCATGCCCTGAATAAGTACCCTCGGGTTTCTCGTGACGCGGCGGCAGCCTTTTTCTCACATCTTCTCTTGCAGCAAAATATCTTAATTAACGCTCTTTTAATATGCATAGCTTCGATGACCATCGCCAATTTCTCTTGGCTATCGGAAACGTTTGTCTTTTCGAGAGAACTCACGAGGGTGTCTCCCAGGACAGCAACAAGCAACTGCTGCAGGATGACTGACAGAATGAACGTGCTGATAATAAAATGAACGTTTTGAACAATGCCATATCCTTCGATATCGTAAACTCCATAATTTGACACATACACCCTCAAAAACTGTAACCAGAAGTCCTGAGGAGCATAGACATTGAAAATCAGCACCCAGCATATCATTAACACTGCGCTAAAATACACAAAGCCCAATGTGTCTCGGCATGTAGATATGACTACTCTGACCGTTGTACCTGTGGTCGTAGTCCGAAATTAGTTAGTGTAAAGAGATGAGAAAAAATCATTTACGGGTTTCGAAAACGACACGGAGATAGGCTAGCCCTTTGAAATAGGTTAAAAGCAAGGCGAAGGCAACGAGTCCTTTCAAAGCGTCCAAGTGTTCGTCATTATTTTTTGACATCATTAAAAAGATGAAGAAGAGAGTTATGCGCGTGATGTCTGTATAATTCCACATCTCAGAGAAATATAGACCTGGCGCGGAAATTGCCTCAATCGCTTCGTAGGCGAAGATGATCACGTTATAGACGAAAAGGACGATCTCGACTCCTCTGTTTCCGAACCAATTCACCACATAGACGGAAAATAATGCAACAAAGATGTAGTAAATAATCGAAACCAGCCATAGGAAGGTTCGGCATTGCACCCAATAGTATTCCAGTATTGATTGCACCACTCTCATTTTGTGGATGTATTCATTCTTGCATTTATAAAGGGAGAGAATCAGGTCGTAGCTTTCTTGAGAACTGAAATCGTAATTGATCTCCAAGCGTAGAGCGAGGAGACTAATAGGCTTGTCTCCACGGCTCATAAGCAGATCTCTCCTTGATCTGTCAAACACTCGCGATTGGAAGATTTGAAAGTCCTGTTTTCCGCCTTTCAGATGAGCAAATCTAAGATTTGATGATATTAGTGTTAATGCTGAGAGGGGTAATTACCTTGGCAAGGGTGATTCAGCGTAGGTCTGAGGAGTATCAGAAGCAAATTTGAGAAAGTTTTGAAGGAAGAAGCTATTGGTGTTTATCAACGGGACCAGTATGTTGGAGAGACACTTGAAAGTCTCATCGGAAATTTCGTTGAAAAGTTTTGGTGCTTTCTTGAGGAAGTAATCAATAAGCATCAACTCGTTGCTTTTGACAAGGAAATGGAGAGGAGTTAAATCATCAAATCCTTGAACGAAAGGAATCCGAAGCTTGAAGCAAGCTTTTAGCAAATTTAGCGTTGGCTTGTCCAAGCAGCACAAGTGAAGCATGTTATATCCCTGTGGGTAGACCACGATAGAAGCGCATTCTTTAAGCAAAGCGACTCTTCGGTTATCGTGCCGTGACTCCAGGAATTTCGAGAGTTTTCCGTAGCAAAAGATCGAGAGGCTCATCTTAGATCCTAGCTCTATAAAATAAGTCGTTAAGAATTTTTTCATAAACTAGTTTTACCCACGACTGAGAGCGTTCCTGGATCGTTGAAATAGAAGTTGTGAATCTTCATTGAGCAGTCTTCAGAAACTGAAAGAAACCTTCTTGAGGTAGGCGAAAAGACAAGCCCTGTTATCCCATCTGCATGGTTTGTCCAGGAACAGGTTAGGAATAAAAAAACAAATGGTTGCTGTTACCCTGGTGAGCTTTATGAATTCTGTGTATTCTTTCTTTCCTTAGCACATCATAAATGTTAATTGCGTTATCTCCGGCTCCTGACAGGAGAAACCTATCGTCGGTAGTAAATACCACTGTCATTACAACGCCTAAGGGAAAAATAGTTCAAGCAAACTCCTTTCCAAGCTAAAAAGCTACCTTTGTGAGCGTTTTCAAAGTGATGGATCTTCTCGAGGCACTCAGTGTCGAATAAAGAAACTGATTTATCAGACGAGCCTGATGCAATCAGCTTTTGGTTGTTAGAGATCGCGACAGAGTGGATGTAATCTAATTTGATTATTTAGGCCTATCACTTCGCGTTCATAGTGGAGTTTACGTCTATGGGCATCAGTAAACGTGTAATATGGTTTAAACGTCGGCAAATCGTGAATTCGAATCGATTTGTCAGAGGAACCCGTGATAATCCATTGTCCGTCATTTGATAAAACCATCGAATTTATTGAATCTTTCGAATAGAAGAGTGAGTTTGGAGTTATAGTCAGTCACTTTCAATACGTGTATGAACATCCTTGAAGGTGTGTACAAGCTTTCGAGAGAAGAAGTCAAATACGCGGATTGAGCAGTCTGCCGAGCACGAGATTATAAATCTCGAATCAGGGGTTATGCAAAGCGACAGAATCTGATCTGAGGGAAAAGAGTTAACCTCTGGTCTCAATAAGAGATGTATAGTACCGTCGTGTGCATTCTCAATTGTATGCAAATGCTGAAATCCCTCAAAACGAAAGATTTTGATGGATTTATCGTTAGATCCCGAGATAATATACTTTTTATCTGGAGAAAATATCACCGAATTAACAGCACCTACAAGAAAAAAACGTAAAAAATTATGGAGCGTTTAATCGATGCCTTTACTAGAATGAGCGGTATTAATAATCTGGATCTTTTCTAATGTTGTCAGATCATATATCGCGACGGTTCTATCACTGCTCGCAGTTGCCGCATACCTGCCGCAACGTGAAACATCAACTGAATTTATGGTGGCTATCAAGAAAACAATGCGTTATTATTGCAAATGAGAATGTCTGAATTACCTTGGTGAGCGTTGGGAAAAGCATGGAAAAAGCTTGGCTTTCCTACGCTGAATTTTTTCACTGAAGCATCACTCGAGCCCGTCACTATGAACCTCCCGTCAATAGAAACTTCAATACAGCTCGCCGGTTCTAAATCACGTTATATTGAGATATAGGGTTGCTCGTAGAAGCTACCTGGATGAACGTTCTCCCACCCCATGATAAACATCTTCGATTCAATATTAAAGACCTTCATATTCTTGTCATCTGAAATAGTCACAACGAACTCTCCAGTCGATGATAACGCAAATGAGGAAATAGGTGCTGAATAAAAAATGCTATGAGTTGCTTGAAATTATCAGTGTTTTACAATTATGCGCATTTTCAAAAGCGTGCACCAATTCTTTTTTCTCAAAATCAACTACTTTGAGTGAATGATCGTCAGCGGCAGTGATGATATATTTCCCATCAGGAGTACAATCCATCTTTCGAATCCTTTCTGCTCATTACATTAGTTTCAGAAGACACCAGGCTTGCCTCATTTTACCGTCATGGAGATCGAAGAGCACAGTCACAACCCTTTTCTTTTCAATATCGAGCACTTTTATCAGTTTGTCCTCAGATGCCGTGATCAGATATTTTCCTTTCGGGTGGAAACAAACGTCTATCACCCTTTCTATATTCAGCAGTGAAGAGAAAAGTTTCAAATGAGTTCCCGCCCTTGAGTGGGATATATTTGTGCTTACTTTTATGAAGATTTTCAAAATGCGCAATCTCTTTCTGGTCGTTCAAGTTAAAAAGTTTCACGCTATAATCATCTGACGCAGAAGCGAAGTAATTTCCTTTAGGCGAAACCGCGATAGCGTTTATATTATCTGTATCGATAGAAAAGACTTAGGCGTCTTGTGCAATCCAAAAAATTCAACCTTCATGGACGTTCGTCAAAGCCGCCACTCGCGATCTGCTTTCAATGTCAAAGATGTGTATCGATAAGTCTTTTGAGCATGAAATTATCCATTTGTTATTGAAACAAAAGCGGATTTGGTTAATAATGTCTATTGGTCAATCAGATATGGCAATTGAGATATGAATGTGATTAGAAAAATAAGCACTCACCACTGTGAGCTGAGAAAAATGTTTGGTAAGGTGCCTGAGCGGAGATATCATAAATTTTGATGGACCGGTCCTTTGAAGCAGACGCAATGAAGCGCAGATCTTTGGAAATTGCTACGGATGTTACGGAAGCTGATACGTTTGATATATTATTAAATCAGCCATGAAAAGGTTGTTTATGTGCTTACCATTGTGATGATAGATTGTGTGAGTGAAGATGTTTAGCTCAGCCTTCAGCAAGTTTGAATTTTCCATCTCTTAACTAATTAAATTATATTGCTGAACTAAGGTAGAAATGCTCAGCAAGCAATCTGATAAAAGATTATGTTGTCACAAGCGGTCCAGGTGATAAATTTTTGAAAATATATACTATTTCTAGGCTCTCAATGCATATCAAAAAGTTCATCGATTTTTTTCCGCTTCAAAACGATTGCTTCTCAACCATAAAAAGATGGTCGGTAAAATCGCCTGGTCAGATATTTCGATCATTTACAATTGGATTCTAATAATTCATTGCTCGGACATGGATAGAAATCATAATCAAAGGACTCGCGTCCTCATAAGCCTTCAGAGAACGTATTATCCACTCAGTTTATTCTCGTATCTGTACATTTACCAGGTTTTTCCAATTATTCTTTTATCCAAAATTGGATGATATAACTATCTTTTTTTACAATTAAAGAACCATGAAGTCGAAAATTGTGAATTTATTTGAAATATGCTTCTGAAGATGTTTCACGCTCATCATTCTTTTTCGAATTCTGGGAGAAATATATCTATAGGTTTTTGTGATCTTAGTACAACTAGCTGATAAAATGTTTATTCTTCAAAGTGGAGAAGAATCTTTTTTTCTTCGAATTCAACAGTAATATTTCTTTCAGAAAACAAGAGTCTTTTATGAGGGAGTTAGTAAGGTTTAATTCTGATTCGAAATCAATTCAAAAGTCTTCAAAATTTATGAACTCATTATGGCTTAACGAACCGACATTTGTCCGTCCCAACAGAAGAAGATAAGCATAGATTGCATTTGCTACCCAACTATTTTGTTCGCTCTGAGAGCTTTCGTGTCTTACTAAACGAAGAAATAACGCTTAGAAGAATTCCAATTTTTGCCTTTTATGATTCATCCTCTTGCTGAATTCTGAAAAAAGGGCATTTGTCATAATACCTTTTTCTGCGGATGTATCACAAGCTTGATCCGATAATTTACGGAATATTCCTTGAATTTGCTATGTCTCGAGGTGGAATAACATTGGGTATGTTTCAATTTCTTACTTACTTGTTTATTCAATATTATATTCGGAATGAAAAATCAGGTTGTCCAACACCAGTACATGCATCAAGGGCAGGTACATGAGTACACTACGAAGAAATTGTTGTGTAGCTGAGAGATTTCCGATAAAAATTGACAAATCACCCCAATAAATAGACCAAAATCCGATCGCACCTGGCGATTTAACCCATAATCGGTCGGGAAAACACTAATGCGCTTCTAAATATCTGTCTTCAAATGTTTTTTTGAAAGCTTAGATGCTCATTTTTATGTGAACGGAAATCTTGAAATTTAATAGTAAAATGAGGTGTAGTCACATCTGTGAGTACACTTGTTAATGCTAATTTCTCTTTTACTGTCTATTAACCACTCAATTGACCCTATTGAAAGATTTAAATGAATTGAGATTTTTGGGTTGTTGTTCAACTATATAATTTTTCTTCTTCTTCACTGAACTGGGATATTCTGATTCGAGATATAGACTTTCACAAGCAATACACCAGCTTACAGATAATTCAAGCATTTATTATGTACCTCCCACGAATAATTCAAGAAAGTTATTCTATTTGACAAGTTATTTCAGTGTGAGTTACTTTTTTCCTCATTCTTATTTGTATAGACTTAGAATAAGAGGAGGGTGCTATGATGGTTAAAACGAAGCCAAGAACTGAAGAGAGGTATGAACTTCCAAGGAGGAGACCAACCTGAACATTGGTGAACTTCGTGTCAGCATCATTTTTGTCCCAAAGAAGAGTGTAAAGACCTCCAGCAGGAACCTGATAAAAGCTGAATGAAGAATTAGTGTCGATAGTAAGGAATTGAGTTTTATTCTTGAACGGGGTCAGGGTCTCGAGGTTCCAGATTTCGTAGTTGTAGGATTGCGATAACTCCAGAAATTCTTGGAATACTATAGCGAGGTGCGGTCCGTAAGGGAAGGTGTACTGGAGGAAGGTCGTATTTGACTGATACTGAGCAAATTGAGCAAGGCTAGTAGTGTTTGTTCTGACATAGTAGGTAACGGTTCCAGCAGAGTTATTGGTGTATGAGCAGAGTTCACCATACAATTTCTTGTCGGTGGCATAGCCTGAGCATTCGTAAGACATGTTATAGGCATCCACATTCGTTGTGGTGAAGGTTCCCTTATTAACATCAATAAGAGCTTCCTTGAGGATATCGTCTTCAATCCATGAAGCAAGGAGTTGATTGATGCCCAGAGATTCACTCCAAACAATGGACAAAGATTCAACCTTACTGAATGCGGTGGAGAAGGTAAATTCCTGACCAAGAGTAGAAGAACCAACTTGGAAGCTGGTCACATTAATCTTTTGGTCAGAGGCCCTGTAGAAGAGATAAACAGCATTTCCAATAAAGGCGCCCCCGCATTTCTGCAGAGTGAAACGTTGATCGTTATTAGAGGTGAGCTGGAGACTTGGTAGAGCAGCTCCGCCAGTTAGAGGGACTTGGTAGGCTCTCAGTTGAGGGATACCTGTATCGTTATTATCATTTATGGCGATAGCGTAGTTATTGAGGAAGAGGACATCAGGAGGAGCGGTGAATTGAGTAGTGAAATTGTCTCCAGAAGAACCGAAGGCAATAACAACGAAAGAACTTCGCATCTAGAGATGATCGCTTTTATTTTGTTAATTGTTTATAACTCTAAGCATTATCCACGTTTTAAACTCGAAAAATGTTTGAAAAAGCACTCTTTATCAAAAAATAAATTTAGCCCTATTATAACGGCGAAAGCGTCTCTGAATGAAATTTCCAACTGAAGATAGATCAGATCAGTGGATTTCTTCTATATACCTACTCGAGTAATATGTACTCACTGAGTCTAATCGATCTTCCTAATTGACCAATTTCGTCTCTCTAACTCTTTCAAATAGGGAATTGAGTAGAATTTGTAGTTTGTCGTTGGAAGTAGTTAATTTCTGGAAGGCATAGGTTCAGAAATTCAAGAACAAGTTGAATATTATGGATCTATGACTGACTTTTTTGTGCCAAAATACATATATAAACAGTCTCAACATATCATGCGTTAGAATTGGCTCAGACTATAGTCGCACCTCTAGAATTTAAAACCTCAGTAATCGTGCTCATTTGATCAAACTGAGTCACTCTCATCATCAACATCATCGAAGAGGGCCAAGAACTTGTGCAAGGTATTGTGTTTTCTCTCGATCTCGAAACGTAGAATAGGATTTCAGAAAATGTTTTCAAGGAATTGTAAAGCAGTATTCATCTTGATACACCTGACATTTGGGATTTTTTTGCATCGCTGATGGAAACTAATTTACTCATCTCAATGAAATGCGATTCTTCTCGCGAGAATACCGGGGAGGAATTTGCTTTAAGCTAGTTTGTCCGGCAATCCGAAAAAACATTAATGAAAGAGGAACTTGTATACAAAGTAATAGGAAGATGAAAAAATAGACTCCTTTGATCGCGAAATTCAGACGAAGTTCATCAGAATTTGAGGTGCAAGCTGCTACTGAAAATATAGTCAAGGATGGTAATTTCTGTCCCAGAATTTCGATCATTTCTGAGTTGGTGTGCAGCTACCGGAATTACCTGTATGATAGATTTGACTTTGAATATTCCTCATGAATGGCAGGTATAATCTCACAAGGTACTTCAAGTAATAACGTTGAAATATGATTAACACTTCTAAAACACAATGGTGCAATTTGAACTCTTCTGATTTTGACCTACTTAATGACAGTATATTTATTCTGATATAAATAGGATTTTTGATAGTACTATTAATGCTACCACAGTGAAATTAACGATAGCCTGAAGAAGTATCTGATTTTTTTAGAATAACAATGGATACGAATGTAAAGAGTGTGGCTATGTCATTGCCTTGATTAGATAATCCGAAGCCTTGGACAACAAAGAATCTGTGTGAAGTTCAAGATTTTGAATCAAAGGATACTAATTCTTCGGCTTATGAAATAATACTTGGACCCGAGTTAACGTGATTACAGTGAATATCAAGATTCAAAGTAACGCTCCTCGGATTCCAGAGAAATTCGAATAGGTTACCCATTGCTCCGTAATTCACAATGCAACAAACCGAAAATTTTATCAAAAACGACTCATTCTTTTTGAAGGATGTCTCTATCTCATCATTCTTTTCAAATTGTTAGAGATAACATACATTTCATTTGTGTTGTAAGGAAAGCCAGCTAAATTGTCTCTTCATTGAGACCTAAAAAAGAAGATTCTTTTGTAGTGAAAAAAACTTCTTGAGTTTACAGTAAGAGTCTTTGATAAGTAGTTTATTTAAAGGCTTAATCCAGACTCAGAATTACTTGGGAGCTTTCAAAATTTATGAACGCATAATAGCTGACACAGGGCGAAGTTGCTCTTCCTATCAAATAGTGATAAATATTAAAGTTTTCAACTTTTTTTGAAAAGTGTGTCAGCTATTGCCTTGGCTCTCGGCGCATTCTTTTGATATTAAAATTGAAAAAGAATAAGAGATACGCGCTATCTTTCGCGTTATCTTTGATTTGCTCTCATAATAACAAAATGTTGTAGTAGCTTCTCCAAGAACGAAGAATGAGGCATAGGAAGATGGTGGTTGCCAAGTGAGTCAAAATTATCACTCCCAATTTGGAAATTCGGTTTGTTATACGGTTCTAACTTGACGCAAACGCATTTTATTTGAATAAAAACTCAGAATAATTTATTGAGTTCTCAGAATCCTCACTTTGGAAATAAACCAGACGAAAAATGCAATAAAAAATTTAAAGTTCTCGAATACAGTTTGGACACAAATCCACTTAAGAGACAAAGAGGATTAGATAGACAGATGAGTGCTAGCAATTGGGCTCTGGAATAACCGCGAATTTAGAGCATTTCCAATGCGTGTATTTACAATTTAATTTCTACATCTTCAGATTACTGAAAAATTTATACGAGGTTTTTGGTACAAATTATAGAAGAATAAAATTTTTATGCAACGCGCGATTTCAACTCACAACCGTCTACTTGAAAAATTTAATCGCTCCTGAAGAGATTATAGTTAATTGAAGAAAATAAATTTGAGAAAAATCTCATCGGATTATGAACGCGAGCCAAAGGTTACCTGACAAAAGAATGATTCCTGCAAAATCCCTGTTGTTGATGTGTTTTTTTATTTTGCATACAGCTGGTTATCTGCTGCTCAGCTTCTACCCGATAGAGTTATATTTGTTGATTGCTCCAAGCACCATAGTGATGATCTTCTTGTGTATGATTGAGAAATCCTGTCCAATCTTGAAGGATTTAGCAATGAATCTCATCTGTGGACTATGGGGACCGCTCTGCTTGGCACTTATTCCTGAATTCTCTTCAATTGGTTATTCTACGCACTTCATCGGATTCATTTTTATATTTTTTGTGGAATCCAGTCAATACTCAGTGTACTTCCTCCTTGGAAGTAATTTTCTCGGCTGGAGTGTTTGCTTTTACTATTACATGCCAGCTTTGGTAACTGGAGCTCAAATGCCCCCACAAATTCAGTTCTTCTTTGGAAGTTATCATAGTCTGGTGCAACTATTAGCAGGCATCACCACGAGTTGTGCAGCGATGGCGGTTTTGGACAAGGAGAAAAGGAGATTAGCTCGACTTCAAGACCAATACAAAAGTAATCTCCTACAATTGAATGAAGATCTCAAGAAGTCAAATGCCACTCTCGAACAAACCAATAAAACTCTCCAAGAAACATTAGCCGAAAAAGAAAGCTTCATCCTTAGATTCTCTCATGAAATCAGAAATCCCTTAAACAGTCTGCTCGGAAACGTCGAACTTTGTCATGAGTCATCAATGCTTTGTCAAGAAGACCGAAAGATGCTCCAAGATGCAAAGATCAGTGGAGAAATACTTCTTCAGTTGCTCAATAACATCTTGGATAGTGCCAAGATTTCTACAAAGAGGTTAGAAATTAATATCCAGTTGTACGATATCAGAGAGTTTTGCGAGAATCTCTGGATAACTTGCTCAGATATCATTGGCAAAGCAAAGTTGTTTGGGTCTTTGGCAATCAATTTCAACGTTCCAAGACAAGTTGAATTTGATGAACTCAGAATGAGACAAATTGTGATGAACTTGCTTACAAATGCAACCAAATTTACACAACATGGGTTCATTAGCACCTTCATAGATTTCGTCGATACGGATGGAGCTACTACACCAGATATCCAAGATATGAAGCCAAGGTATTTTGGAACATCTCTTCAAGGATCAGACAAAATACTCCTGACAAGCAGTGCTGATGATTTCTCTTTCCAAGAATTCCCTTCTCACAAGCATGATATTCTCACCCTCAACACTAAGAAATTTCGACAGCAAGCATGCTTGATGCTAGAAGAGGAACAAAATATTCATTTCAAGGTTGAGTCGTACGAAACGCGTCCGCTGAAGGTTTGTGGAAGGAACTCGACGGGTTCCTTCATCAGTAGCCCTCTCTTACCAAATTATAAAAAAAATACTGGTAGTGAAGAGAATATTTCGCATACTGTCGAGAGGGAAGGTTATTTGAGAATTGAGATTGTCGACTCAGGGTGTGGGATCAAAGAAGAAGATCTGAAAAACGTTTTCAATAATTTAGAGAAAAACAAGGCGGCAGTTGCAGCACCGACTGATCGTCAGATTGGAGCAGGACTTGGATTATGGATCACAAAAGAGCTGGTAGAACTAATGGGTGGAAAAATAGAAATTTACTCGAAGTCTAATGTCGGAACTTGCGTAGTTATAATGATCAAGTCAAGATCTGAGAAGAACTCTCCGAGGCAAGATGAAAGCAGGAGTTTAGCGAAGTTTGAGGATAAGACCAAACTTTCACATGAAAAAAGAGTGCTGATTGTGGAAGATATCGTTTATAATCAAGAAGTGAATCGGAAATTAATACAGAAATGTGGAATAAATCACATTTCAATCGCCAACAATGGGCTCGAGGCACTGGAGCTCTTCCAATCAAAAGGAGATAATTACTTCGATGCTATACTCACTGACCTTGATATGCCAATCATGGATGGCAAAACTTCCATAAAGCTGATCCGAGAGCACGAAAGAAAGCTCAATTGGAAACCAGTGAAGATTATAATATTGACTGGCTACTCAGAAGCTATAACTCGACAAGAAATGCTGAATCCGAATGGGTCATACCGAGCTAACGCTTTTCTATCGAAACCGAGTACATTCGAATCAATAATGAAAGCATTAAATATTCCTTAAATGCTTAACACTTGCTAATTCGTTAGTTTTAATGCTCATTCAAATGTTCTTCAAAATTAATGATTTCTGTATTTCTATAATTCCTGTTTTGTCCAAAATTCATTGTAAATTCATCATCTCTCGTTTATTCAGAATCAAATATGCAAATTTGTAACATCAGCTCTAAAATAAAATTAAGATCCTGAACAAATAATTCTTTATACTTTTATTCCCAAATTTACAAATTTATCATGGTCGAGAATCAGAATTTACTTTGGCTCAAGTCCATTCCTGCACGCAGTCTCATCCTGGCGATTCTACTGATACCTCACACAATCTGCTTTCTCTTCTTCGATTTTTTCCCAACGAAATTGTACATTTTAGTTGCTCCTTTCATGGTTGCAATGATTTTCTTGTATTCCGTCGAGAAATCCCATCCGATCTTGATGAAGATGGGGTCAAATATTATCTATGGCATGTGGGGTCCACTAGTCGTGCGCATCGTCCCTGATTTTGCTCTGCTTGGCTATGCTTCCCACTATATTGCATTAATGATGATGGTGGTTTTCGAATCCAAACAATATTCTCTATACATCCTCCTCATATGTAACCTGCTAGGCTGGAGTGTTTCTTTTTTCACTTATGTTCCTCCGTTGGTTGCGGGAACACCAATACCAGAACAGCTTTGGTTCTTTTTTGGAACTTATACTAATCTAGGGCTCTTCATCTTCTGTCTCTTCGCCACTTATCTGGCAATTACTATTTTGGACCAGGAGAGAAGAAATTTGTCCCTTCTCCGCGATAAATACAAGAAGGAACTCATTACATTAAATGAAGACCTCAAAAAATCAAACATCACTCTCGAACAAACCAACAAAACTCTCCAGGAAACTTTAGCCGAAAAAGAAAGCTTTATCCTTAGATTCTCTCATGAAATCAGAAATCCCTTAAACAGTCTGCTCGGAAACGTCGAACTTTGTCATGAGTCATCAATGCTTTGTCAAGAAGACCGAAAGATGCTCCAAGATGCAAAGATCAGTGGAGAAATACTTCTCCAATTGCTCAATAACATCTTGGATAGTGCCAAGATTTCTACCAAGCGATTGGAAATTAATATTCAGTTGAACAATATTAGAGAGTTCTGCGAGAATCTCTGGGTAATGTACTCTGATATGCTCAAGAAAGCCAAGCTTTTCGGCACTTTGGCTGTAAATTTCAATGTGCCAAAACTACTTGAGTTCGATGAACTCAGAATAAAGCAAATTATGATGAACTTGTTTACAAACGCAATCAAATTCACACGAAAAGGCTTTATTCATATCTACATGGATTTTGTAGAAGCCACTTCAGCTTCAAAGCCAATGCCATCTGATATGAAACCGAGATATTATGGAGTTGTATCTCACGAATCTGAGCGAGTTCTGAGTACAAATGGCGCTGATGATATATCTTTGCAAGAAGATCCCTTGCATAGACATGAGGTCTTAACACTCAATAAAACAGCTTTTCGATACCACAAGGAGGGTGTAATCAAAGAAGAGGAGCAACAGAAGATCCATCTCAAGGTCGAATCTCATATGACACGTCCGTGCAAACCTCGAGGCCAAACCTTTTCGAATTCTACCATTAGTCGGTCATCCGTAATGAACAACAGAGGCCGTATCCGTTCGAATAACCCGACGGAGTTTGCTGCGAGGGAAGGATTTTTACGAATCGAGATTGTTGACTCAGGCTGCGGTATTAGCGAAGAAGGACTCAAAAATGCGTTTAAAAGATGTGATAGCTGTAGATTGGCGGGGTTAGACCGTCAGATAGGTACAGGACTTGGATTATGGATTACGAAGGAGCTTACAGAGCTCACGGGTGGCAAATAGAGATTCACTCGAAGCTAAATGTTGGCACTTCCTTAACTGTTTTGATCAAAACTAAATCAGGGACAACAAACTCCCCAACGATCAAAGTGGAGCGTCAAATAAGTTCATCACATGAAAAAGAGTGCTGATTGGCGAGGATATAGCCTATAATCAAGAGGTAAACCGCAAGTTGATACAAAAATGCGGGATTAATCAGATTTCGATTGCCAACAATGGTTTTGAGGCGCTTGAACCCTATCGCTCTTAAGGAGAGAATTACTTTGATGTTATCCTCACTGACCTTGATATGCCAATTATGGATGGAAAGACTTCTACGAAGCTCATACGAGAGCACGAGAGAAAATATGGATGGGAGCATGTTAAGATTATAGTTCAAAATCTGTAAACCAATATTTGCACATTCTTTTCACATCGAGCTAATAATTGAACACACAGAGAAACACAAATCGTTCGTTTTATCTTTCAGAAAGCTTCATTTATCATAAAAAATTAGCATCGCAAAAGTGATGAAATAATGCTAAAAAATAACTGCAATTTTTTTATTTGCTACGCTTCATCAGTGCTCCATGTCAAGGATAAGCAATAAATAACTCCATAATAGTGCAATAAATCGAGTCGCCATAAATTCATATTATTGCTAATGTATAGCCTTGGATAAATATCAAGATAGGTAAAAGGTCCTACACCCTTTCAGTAAACATCCTGAATCATTCACATTTTCATTTCAATTGTAACTCATCCGTTTGATATACCGACGACTTGGGTCGATGTGCCGATAGCACAAGCAAGTTTCTTTTTGATATTCAGTATAACTATCCACAATGATCTGCTTGACTAAGCATGGATTCCTATGTATCCTCCGCCCTCTGAAAAATATAGCAAATTTAGCCTTGAAGCCAAACCATCGAGTTTTTTATCCTTTGACACTTTTAATATACTCAGTGTTAGATTCATACCGTGATTAATTCTCACTCAAGACTAAGTTTTAATCTAATAATTAGATATCTCCTGCTTATTCACATTTATCCTTAATTAGATTCGCAGTTAACTTTTCCAAATGGTATCCATTCCTTCCCACTCACATCACTGAATTTCTCATAGTCTTTTCTTGGTATCGGAGGAACTCCAATCGTTGAAATCAAGATCGACGGTGTTGATAAGAGAAAGCACATTCCAGTCAAAGACAAAGACGGTCAAAGTGTCAAGCTTCCTTTGTACACGGTAATTCGGTTGTCTACGCGCCAAAACGCTCAATTCACTTTTCAAATCAGGGAGATGATGACATCAGCGGAACCGTTGAGCTTCACATGGGCAAATTAAAGAAGTTTGAGCATCAAGGAATCAAAGTCGAGCTCATTGGACATATTGGTGAGCTTTTTACCTCATTCTCGTCCATAACTGGTTTTATCTCATCCTCATGAAGAATGCTTGACTGATCCTAAGCTTTCAAGTGATTTTATGTCAATGGGAAGAGAGCTTGAGCCAATCGGCGTCTTGCAAGAAGATAAAAGCTACAAGTTCACTTTCAGCAAATTCGAGAAATCATACGAGAACTACAGCGGCAGTGGTATCAGACTCAGGTAACTGCCATAAGCGGTTTTCGCTCATGGGATTTGAAATCAGATATTTCGTCCGAGTCACCATCCAGAGACAATACGTCCCAAAGATCACTAAAGAAGTTGATATTGCAGTTTGTCAACCAATCACCGATATGGAACCAACTGGCCCACTTAAACTCGAAGTAATTAAGCCACCTATGGCTAAATGTTAATGAAATATCTATCAAGGTCGGCATTGAAGAATGTCTTCACATTGAGTTCGAGTACAATAAAAGCAAATACCACCTTAAAGACGTCGTTATCGGAAAAGTGTATTTCTTGCTCATCAGAATCAAAATTAAATATATGGAACTTGCAATCGTTAAGAAAGAAACTATTGGATCAGGTAACCTAAAAACTCCTAACAGAAAGAAATAATTATTTCTTCTCAAGGCACGGCCGCTCAGACTGAAAGCGAAACCATCGGAAAATACGAATTGATGGACGGATGCCCAACTAAAGGTATATATTTCTTATATTTGGGATCTCCTGACTCATTGTTAACAATTAATAAAAGGCGAAGTTATTCCAATCAGACTGTACCTTGGCGCTTACAATTTGACTCCAACAATGACAAATATCAACAACAAGTTCTCCGTTAAATACTACTTGAGTTTGGTGCTTGTTGACGAAGAAGATCGCAGATATTTCAAACAACAAGAAGTCCAAATGTGGAGAAAAGCTAAATAAATGATAACAGAGCAAAGAGCTTTGTGATTGATTTTTCTAAGGTTTTGAGATGAGCAATTGACCTTAGGAGAGAGTTATAAATAAAGAAATGAAATTTAATATTCGTAATACATCAAATATCTCTAAAGTTTTTACGAGCTGAAAACATGACAAGAATGATCCCTCTCTTTAATTGTTCCCTATTTAATGACTTTAGCAAGTGAGGTGTTATGATCTATTATCCAAGATTCTAGTATTATTCGTGATGTGAGTACAAAATTAGTCATCCTTATTAAAAACAGATAGTTCAGAACTTAATAGAACTGTCAACTTAACTCGCAAGAAAATGTATATTTTGAAGCAACAATAATTAAAAAAAACAACGAGATTCTATTCTATTACACAATTGATTTTGGTCGATTTGTTTGTGCGCTTTGTTATGACTTATCGAAACATGTTTATCAATTTATTTCCATTGATTGTGTTCGTAGTTGCGATAATTATCTCTCGATCTATCAGATTAGAAGAAAATATAATTAGCTCTTTCCGGATTGAGGTTATATTACTGTAAGCTTTGGCAATGTATCGAATGGCTGCGATTTCGCCGTAAGTTATCCCTCCGATGAAAAATAACACGATAGCTGATTTCCTTCCCATATTCATTGCGTAATTTCCTGCCTGCTCATCATATATCGTTGGACCTTCAAGTACTTCCAAAGCTAGAAAATTTTTCGAAAGAATTCATGGTAAAATGGTTTGAAATTAGTAATTTACCGTCTTTTATAGAATTCCACCCACCTTTTTGGAAAAGCTTCTCCACAAGTCTTACTCTAGCAATTTGATTTACAAAGAGAAAGGCATTACTATAGTTACAGTATTGGACAATAGCCATCGTACGTGTACGCTGCGTCATTCGGCGGATTTAATGAGACTTCGACATTTATCATTTTCAGTTGCTAAAAGGCAGATTCGTTATTATTTCGTCTGCATCGCCTGGTTTTACCTTATTTATAGTGTTCCAATTGTTCACAGTGTTCCAAGTTGCTTTGCCACTGTCTCTCTTGAGAAGCCCAATCCGTTCGAGGTTACTCAGAAGCAGAATGTGATCAAAACCATAAACATGAAGGATATCTTTCTTTATTGAATCGAGTATAGTGGGCTTGAGCCCGTTTTCAATCTGCGACTGAAGACAAAGAATCCTCATAATATTTTCAAATTTCGCCTGCTTTGCGATCATCATCTCGATGTAATCGAGAGTTTCGTGACTTTTTACGTTATCTAATATCCCTAATTATGTATGCATTATCGATTTGTTGAGTAATTTAAAGAGACTCACCTTGCTCGACTTTCATACTGAAGAAATGTGCCGGCGTTGACATCATATCCGATAAGCTGTAAGTAATCGCTCTATCTAATTTGGATCTGAGAATGAAATCGCCTGTAGATGAAATTACGATCTGTGACTAAAGGAGACTCTCTTTGCATTTCTTTGATCAATTCAAGCGTGTTTTTGGTGCTGGCCATATCTTTTTCCTGACGATTAACTTGCTAATGAGAGGAAGGTTATATATAAACAATCAATTAAATATTGGATATGAACTTACCGCTCTCATTTCTTGGATCACATTCCACCGTTTTTCAAGATGATCCGCCACTGCAACATAGTGGAGGTCTTTAAGATCTGCATACACAAAGTCTCGATCAAGAAGCCTGGTCGTTTTTTTGACTTCATGTTCTTTTACTTCATCTGGCTGAAGAATCTTAGCATCCAATGTAATCATGTCTTTTCACAGACTAATTAGAATCCAAACAAGTGAATAATCAGCGATTACTATTTCTAATCCCAAAAGTTTCATCAATAAACCCAGCATATGTAAATTGCGTCATCATCGGAGTCACGAAATCGACATTACGATCAAATAACACTAAGCACCCAATTGCCCCTTCTTTTTCAAGCATTTGCTCCTCTTGTTTAGATTTACCCTCTCCTTCCAGGTTATTCAATATGTCCAATGTACTCTTAGTATTTATTATTTTGGTGTGCAGCATCGAAAAGCTCAGAAATTACCTTTGCTGCAGGCCCTTTACCGATAATATGAGGGATATGACCATACATTAATTGCATTCTTTGGATCGCTTCAGCGACAGAGACCAGAGAAGATGTATCGGAATCGAGATAGAGCTCGCGAGGGACATTCTCGAGCTGCATACTAAGCAGATCGTTCTCCAGGGGCATGAGATCGAAATTGAAATTCATCAGAGTGACTTCCGCAAATACGCCCTCACGCTCCAGAGCTTCTTTGCATAAAAATGTTCTGCGCGGAGTGAAAATAAGAAAATATGTTTTTTCATCTTTATTCATTTTATTTGTCATGATGATCTTTGAGATCCTTTTCATCATGGAGACAGTCGGCGCAGTTAAGAAAATAACGTTTTTCTCATCACAACTGAATGTCTGAGCATATTTGATCAAATTGATATCATTTTTTTCAATAGAAGCTCATTACATCAGAGTTAGCTAGGTACAATTCGACTGCCAGAGAACGGATGTCCTCTTTTTTTGGAAAGAGATAACCAAAATTCAGTTCTAGGCTTGGATCGAGCAGCAATACTTTTTTTGATGGTATCTTTTAAAGAGGAATATGATAGAGGTGTATTTTGGGGAGATGCGCTTACGTTTTCAATAATTCCTTTGAATTTTTGAACGAGATACTCTTTGAAGACGGAAGTATCAATGAGAGGTAGAGAAGGATCTTTCGTAGATTTGTCGGATTCCATGATGATAGTAAATCCAGATTGGAAATAAATTTTAAGAAAATTATCAAAGTCGTTCGGATCCTTCTTATCTCTTCAATTTACACAGTGTGGTAATTAGCGGTATGCCGACCCTAAATGTGAGGAGTGAAGAGACCGAAGTTGAATATTTAAGCATCAGCAGATTAATGGCATTCTGTATTGGACAAGCTGTGAATTTGACTGTTTAAGTAACTACTCGTAGTTAAAATCAAGGTAATAAAGTTTGAAAGAAGGTTATGACCAAAGCTAGTTCAATAAAATTGTATGCAATGTCTCTCCGAAAGGACTGAAATATTACTACCTATTCATTAGATGAGAATGGAGACATTTGGAACTTTTCACATAAGGAAAATGATGTTCTTTTGTGTTTAAATCTTAGCGCTATCCCTTTTGAAGTATTGCTTTATTATATGTATGTTCCAAGGTCAAAGATGAATTGCTTGAAGTATTTTCTCACTTTTTTGTTTGTTAGAACTATTTAATCTCGGTATTCACAATATATGAGTTAGTCTTGTCAAATTAATCCAATAAACCTTCAAAAGAGTACAAATAGAACCCGAAAACCTACCCAAAATTTTAATAACTCCAATTGCAAGGTGCCGTTTGTGCCCTTGCTGCAAACGATAGAGTTACTTTTTCAGGTATTCTATCAGAATCATTCATGTGATAATTAAATATTTTTAAATCATGAATTCTGAAAACCAACTCGAAGAGCAGAAACCTCAGGTTCAAGCAAATGAAGAGGTACCAGAAGAAGCCAAACAGTCGATGACCTGTGGAATCTGTTATGACGATTCTAATCCAACACGATTGATCCATGAAGGCTGCTCAGCCAGCTTTTGTACTTCT
>ENA-UOTZ01000331-UOTZ01000331.1-compost-metagenome-genome-assembly--contig:-NODE-331-length-40655-cov-8.719700_pt1 | contig 40655 bp, 28 predicted proteins | sample MGYA00238144_ERZ746983 | MGnify/ENA primary metagenome ERZ746983 (study PRJEB28759, sample SAMN06268863) | compost metagenome | isolation source: single cell | place: USA: California, Emeryville, Joint...
CTGAAAAACAAAACATTTGGTTAAGGAAAACTAAACATTCACATAACAAGCAGACAATGATAGTTTCTTAAGTCTGAGGTTTGCTTTATCGCAAAATGCGAACCCAACTTTTCAATTATTAGTGAACACTTACTACATAAGAAACATTAATATATGTTTAATAATGATTCTTATTTAGAGATGATATGCGTTGACCTCCTGTTGAATTGGTCTGGTCTGGTCTGCTTCAGTAAAATGAACAAAATTCGATTGCATTAAAGTTTTTTTCACTGATTCCTCTTAGATTTGAATATCTTCTCGAATCAGTTTCATTTCCACGTCTCTCCACTCTTTTATTGGTTCCCCAATGTGAAAATTAAAAGTGCTCCAATTAGTTGTAATCATTTAAAGCGCTTATGAACTATTGCTACTTTGTATGCGGCGCTTCTTTTATCAATTCGAGGTTGGTTCTAAGATGAAGCAAATTCTCTATCAAGATTTGTTTAATTTCATGGTGTATTTTGTTATCGAAAAGTTACCACTCAAGACCATTATTAACGCATTTGATCCAGTGACTATTTTACGAAATTTAGAAGTCACTGATGACGAAATGTGTAATTTCGCATTTAAGTTTTTGAACTCTAGTCTCCATATTTCAAGGGCCACAATACATCTGATCAGATGTATTCTCATTGAGAAAAAAATGGTTTCTGAAATTAGTTGGAATTAATGCTCTGTTTCCAAAAGATTTGTTCAATTTCTAACATTTGTTATTTGAGTGAAAGTACCTGTAAAAGCTTTAAGTTTAATTACTTCCTAATATGAATATAGCAGACTAACATCTAAAGATGGTAAAGGGAATTTCCCTTTTGAAGAGGTGCAATTAGACTGCAACACATTCGTTTATCTTACTATCAAGCTGGCATACGAATTATGGGACTTAATCCTCCTCCTTCAAAGAACACCATCATAGTGGTGATCATTATCAGTTCCTTATCACCAAAGCTTCAATAGAAAACTGAAATTTTATCTCTTTGAAGGGATTATTGCATTTCTGCTGCTCAACAGAGCTGAGATTGTAATATATGCATTGCTTTTTCACTCAACAAGTATGCTTTCTGAGGTTTAGGAAGCCTCCCTTAGATTAGAGACTCTCAAACTCTCCTTTTAGGCTCAATCTGCCAATATAAATTTTCATTCGCAAATGGATCTTCAAATACCGGAGCTTGCTCACTCGATCAGATTCAAATACTAAATCAGAAATTAACAAAATAGTTGATCCAAATAAAATGATAACCGTGCATCTAAATAATTTCTCGAGAAAAGACTCCGTCCTCAACGCAGTCTATATTCCAGTAACCAATCTACTTTAGAGAACGATCGCCGTAACCTTAACATAGGATGAAGTTCTGGATCTTTCCGAAAAATTTAAAGATATAGTTCTTCCACAGCAAGCGTCAGAATTTTACACTCAAGCGACCAAAATGTTCGGGAAGACGCTTCTACAGAAAGAGATCGCATCTGAAACCTGCTTTAATTTCTCGGCTTTCACAATGAAGGACCCTCTCAAAATTAGCGAGAAGATATACAAATTTTTGATCCAGGAATATTCAAAGAGCGAAAAGCTTACCATTCCTGAAGATCTGGCTCGTCTACAAGACTGCGATGCAATCTGCGGAAAGTATGTGATGTTCTTGAACCAAATAAACGAAAATTCCTCACTAAATAAAAATTATGGGACCGTGCCTATCCTCCTCCCAAGCTTGGAGCTTCTGGAATCCACCCATTCATACTCAAATATCAGACTGCTCTTCAATAGCATAAATCGCATCTTCTATTCGCAGAAGGATTGCTCTCCGCTGCTGCGTCCATCCATGAATATGGTCCGTGAGTATATTCAGCCGATATTGCTATTTCTTTCAATAATTGGTCCAGAGCTTACAACTATCATCGAGCAAGCTAAATCTGCTGCTATCGAAAGAAAACTACTCCAAGACTACAGCAAAATTTCCGTGAATTTAAAGCATCTTGAGGAAGTCCTTTCCAAGAAACTACATTCGGCTTTGATTCAAAGCGTCTCAATCAGTTTAGAAAAGCCTGAGGTGATATCAACGCTGTTAAACGAGTCAAACAACACCTATCATAAGCTAGTGGAAACGATCCGTGAGGCGTCAGGAACTCAAGCAAGTGTTTACCAGACCATGGGCGAGATCTTGCTTCTCAAGATATTAAACGATTTGGCCAACCGCCAGAACGAAGAGGCCATCTTGAGCGTGCTTCTGGGAATTATCAGATTGTACCTCGTTGATGGAGAAAACGACTGGAAAGTGCCAAGCGCAGTTGAAAAATATTTCAAAGATACCGACTGGCAAGCAAAAGTCATTTTCTCTCTACTGGAAGAGCTACTTCAAATCAAGGAAGCCGATCCTTTTAACCTAATTGAAGACTGTGTCACCTTTCTTTGCAGCTATTGGCGTTCGGGTGAATGGAGTGATATAGCAGATCAAGGAAGAAATAAATTCTTAGAATACCTCTTATCTGAGACCAATTCCAAGCTTGTCAGCGTTTCTGATGCTCTGGTCAAGTTATGGGTGAAGAATGCTAAATACGATCTAACTAATCTCGAAAGTATTCTTGAAAGCGAACTCTTTCACCCACTTTCCACATTAGTTGTAAGAGACTGGATTGCTTTTCTGGAGAAACTTTACGTTTCTCTGCTACAGAAAGACTCCTATCCTAATGCTTTATTTCAAGAAGCAGATGCCCAGATTGTGGAATGGTTCTACTCTCTTTTACGAGGTCAAGATTTTCTGACAGTGCTGCTGCCAATTAGTCTCTTCCGAGGAATTCAACAAAGGCTATTGAAAATGATACACCCGTTGAGTCCTGCAGCTGCTTTATTCCAGCCACTAGAAATATTGAAAAAAATTAAAGAGTTTTGTGATTGGATAGATTCAGAAATATTCGAAAAACGAGACATAAATGCTATTGAAGAGTTGGTGCTCCTCAATTACCTTTATGTTTTATTTGATTTTCTGAAAGACCTCAAACTAGATTCCGATGGCAAAATAATGGATAGCTTTAAAAGATCCCCCGAACTGGCTCAATTCATGGATTACAAATGGCAATCTGAGAAAGGATCCTATTTTATTAAAAACGTTGTGTTTCGACTAACTTTTCAGCATTTTCGAGACTCTGTAAACGGTTCAATAGAAGTCAAGCAGCTGCCGGGTGAAAGTTTGTCCAGATATTTCAAAACATTGGATTCTCTGAACGTCCTCACTCTTCAAGATCTTTACTTCCTCTTTGAGTTAGCGACGCGGAGCTTCAGCTTCATGGTCGAATTAAAAAAATTTTCAGATTCGATAAAAAAATGGGTTATCAAATCTTGGACAACCGATAGCAATTGCTTTACAAATCAGCACCCCTCACTGCCTGCGGGTTATATCATGAAACAGTACTTAGATGAACTGAGATGGAATGAAACACACCCTGAGGCTCCAGAATATGCAAAAAATTTTGCAAGTATGCTCATCGAGACCTCGAATAGTATAGCTGAGTGGCTAAAAGCAACTATTGAAGAATATTATAACGCAATGGAAGATAAGGACCAATCAGAATATCATCTCAGGAAACTCGAAAATAAATTGTACCGTGTCTCTTATTTAGTGTCATATTGGCTAGAATCAAATCGAGCTCTCCAAAGATTGAAGAACCCTTATTCTGAGCTAGGACAAACAGAATTCCACTTACGAATTATAAATCCAATGCTTGAGAGCTTCTTGCTGGTTCCTAATCCACTGTGGGATAAAAAAACCTTTCCAAAATTTTTAAAAGAATACGACTCAATAGCTGAATTTGGAAAAGATATGACAATAACCATATCTAGAACCTTAATTATGCTGGGAAAAGTATTTGATCGGAATGCGGACGTCAAAAATCCGGACTATCCTCAAAAAATCGCAAGAATAGGACATCGAATCGTCAGCAGCGCAGATAACCCTAAAATAGCAATGGCACAGTTTGTTCTGTTGTTTCTTGATAATCTTAAACTAATCAAACAGAGCACCAAGCTTTGTCCTACTGCCTTCCAGAGCACAACTCAAACGGAAGATCTTTCCGATGACCTATCAGAAGCCCTTTGGAATATTTTACAGGTTTTGATAACAGCCACCGTTGCTGAAAGTCAAAGTAGCTCAAGCGGCATTGTCATTTCGGTTTATAAAAAATACGCGGATAACCAATGGCAAAGATTTCTGGAGAGAGTATCTGCAATTTGCACCGTAAATGACGCCAGTAGCCTTGAAAAGACAATAGTGAAGTTCACTCTAACTTGGACCAAAACATGCAAAGCAATGAAGATGCCTGAGGAAGTGAATGAATATTTGCTTCTTCTTATGTTCTATAGTGCCTTACTATCAAATAGAGCTGGAAATGTGGTCAATTCAGACTCACTTGAGCTTTGGCTGAAGGCTATCCCTGTGAAAGAAAGCTTTATCGCATTTGACTTTTTGCGAAAAATGATCCAGGTTTCGGACTCAGAGATTGCAGCTAGCTCTGGACAAGAATTAATCGCTTTTACTAAAACCCTCTTCGCATCATATACCCCTAATTTTATTGCGCGACTCGGCTCTGATATATTGCTTCAAACTTCTGAGATCGAGAAGGAGCTATGCTTGGTGATACAAGAATGGAGTGAAACTGCGAGAAAAAGAAACGCTGAAGAGTGGAGGAATAAATTGCTTGGAAATATTCTACAGTCTTGTCTTGTCAAGCTTGTTATCAAATATCATCAGACGATGTATAAAGTAAATGAATCCCTTGCAGAGTTGCTGCCTGTACTAAAGGGTCCAAAAGACTTGGATCAGAAATTTTCAGTTGAATTTCCGTTTAAGACAGATGCGGTGGCCAATTCACATTATAAGGCCACAAAATTCTTTCTTGAGGCTGTTGCTGCTGCCGGGTTTAGTTCATATTTGCAGAGTATTGGGAAGGTACAAAAGAATTGGCCCGTCACTGACCTCTTTGCTGACCTACTGACAGGAAGTAAGAAAAGATTTGTAGAGAGCGTAAAATCAATATTGAATGAGAAACCTGTTCAGTATTCACAGGAAATGGAGCAAGTTTTAATCTCGCTCATGAATGACTTTGAAACAATCTCCGTGGTTGCTGAGCATAAATACTTTGAATTTATCATTTTCCACCTCGCTCCGCAAGCAACCAAAGAATTTTCTGCACTCACTATGGAGGAAGTTGCAGATTTCCTCATTATTTCCACAAAATTAATGATAAACTCAGAGACTTCAGAGAATCGTGCGGTTCTTCGCAAGATCTTCCAAGTTATCTATCCAAAACTGATTCATTGTCTGCGTCAAGTGATAATATGCTATCACAATGACAGGACTGGTCTCATCGAAGGATCACAACAACTCCTGAAAACATTGGACGGTCAAATGGAAGAACTCATTCCTCTTACCTGTAGCCTTTTCTCAATAAAACCTGAATTATACCAAGAAATGGAGACAACCAATGCTTTTTATGAGCTAATAATTACATTTGCAGCTCAGACAGAAAGCACGAAGCTTCTATTTCAGACTGAAGTGATGAAATTTCTATTCGCGGCTGGATTTATTGGCCAAAATAAGTACATGTACGCTGCCATATTAATACTTCAGAACTCTTTTCCAGTCTCCCAATATATCGAAGCAGTTGTAAAGTTCAGTGTCTTTCACTCCGATGGCGGCCGAATTGAAAGCGACAAATCTTACAAATCTTTGGGAGCAAAACTTTTCCACACAATTCTGTCTAAAATCAATGGTTGTGATGATCTTAAATATTTGCATGAAAATTTGGTCAAATCCGGCAAGTTTATCCAATTTAAAGGAGAGACCAACTTACACACAGTACATACTCCACAGGAAACCGAGTTTTTCAATGTAATCATGGAGTTTTCAAGCCATCCCTCTGCTGTATACATTGATCATTTCATAAAAAGTATTGTTGCAGGGCTTACCGCGCTTGGTGTAGGAGACAGCACAAATTCCTCAGAAGGCTCACTACCAAATGACACAGAAAAGAAAGGTCTCTTTGCTCTAAGAGGAATCGCTAGACTTATCGTTGAGTATCCGTTCCTGGGCCCTTATCTCTTCTTTAAGGATATTTCATCCCTATTTGAAAAAAAAGACAATCCTGCCGTTACCATTGCCGGCAACTCGACAATAACAGAGATGATCAATACGAAAATCCTTGGCAAATTTAACAAGAAATCAGAAGTGCCATTTGGAGCCTACCTTATTGAAGTTCTGGTCGTAGCAGCTCACCCAGATGTTTATGAGTTCTTAGCTGTACTTTTGGCAGTGCCGGTACCTCTTCTGTTCAAAGACGAAAGTGAAGAAAAAGGTTATTTGAGTTTCAATACGTTCATCAGAAATTGTCTGGAGCAGCGGGTCCTGACAGGGTTAACTAAATCGAATACCGCCTTGCGCCTTTATAAGAAAATGCCAACTCAGTTCGCTGAGTGTATTGATATATCTCGAGAAATCTGTTTAGCGCACTTCTTCCCATTGATGATATGGACGGATACTTTTCCACTTGCTGAAAAATCAAGCCTAACCAAACAAATATGGGAGCAGCTGATCAAAGCAGAGTACAGTATTATGGGACTATCTTCTAAAGATATGGATTATTCACTAAATTGGTCGCGTGGGACTCTTGAAAATGCCATACTTCCTAGAGTGATATGTTCCGTACCAGCATGGTTGGGAGAATGGATAGTCATCTATGATCAAACATGGAAACAGTTTAAAGATGCTATTGCTGAAGGGGGAAAAATAGAAGCGTTGGAATTGAAGATAAATCTCGAGTATCGCTCATTAAGAGGCTCGCAAATAAAGTTCGCTGCTTCAAACTATCTGGTCTTCATGGATCTCCCCATAATTTATCAGAGTATCATGGAGTCCGCTCAATTTCCGTTGAAGCTTGACAACTTTTCTGTTAACGTCTACAATCAGTTCAATGAAAAGCTAAGTGATACTTGGGATAGAATCCCCATGAAGTTCAATACTGAGCAGGTCACTCAAATTTGGACCAGAATGAAGGCACTTAATAGCGAATGGCTTCGTCAAACAAGTTTTTCGAATCCTATTGACGAAGTTCTCTTAGACTACATAGGAGGCTGCGAGAAAAAGCCAAAGTCTTGCAAAGTAAACTGCTGTGATAAATTTATTTCTCAATTAATGTTTCTAGGCTCCCATTCTTGAAACGATCGTAGCTGGTCTATCTGTAGATAATAGCCTTATTCCAAGCAATTCCGAGGAAACAGCTGAGATGGATACAAACGAACCAACAATGAACACAGAAAGTGTTTCAAATGAAGAAAGAAAGACGATTAAGCTCAAAGAGGGAAAGGAAGAAAAGAGAGCAGAAGAGGATGAAGAAGACAAGAAAGTGGAGAAAGAGCAGGAAGAAGAAGAGAAAACGACCCTGAAAGAAAAAGAAGAAGAAAAAGTAGAAGGAATGGAAGAAATTGAAGGGAACTATGAGAAAGAGATATCAGAATTAGATAAACAAGCGTTAAGTGAGAAACTCCAGGAAGCGAAAAAAATCCTTAAGTTATTCCAAGAAAAAGAAGCGATGCTTAAATTTATTAGCAGCTCTAACCCAGATAGTCTCCTATTTGAGACAAAGAAGAGGGGAACAATCTCAAAGGCGACTTTGGCTTTCATTAGTAGCCTTCCTTTGGTATCTAAAATATTAGTCCTCGCTGTTGCAACTCCTGAGACCGTTTCAGAGCTTCCGAAGTCACTCAGAGATCTGGCTGGCAAAATCAGGTCAGCAGTTTGGAACCGAAAGAAAGATACGCATGATTCCGGAGGAGATAGCGAAGTTGAAGACTGTCATTCTGCTGTCTATGACGAAGTGTTTGAAGATACTTTTACTGATGTTTCTCCATCTAAAGTTCCTCCGTCTAAGAAAGAAAAGCAGAAAGGAAAAATTGAAGAAGAGGAGAAGTCAGTAAATGAGGGCAAAATAGAGTTAGTCCCTCATAAAGCATTGGAGTCTGGCTTGAGGCTCTCCGATAGTACTGTGCTTTTCATTTCGAAGAAAATTTTGACCGCTCACATGAAGTTCAAACACATTCGATGGCTTTCAGTGTGCTCATCAAACCTCTTGGCAATACTCGATACAGTCCTTGCTCTCGCAGAACTTCATTTAAAAGGTTCACCTGTCACTGGTGAACTCAACTTGAACACAAGCGAGAATGTATTTTCGTCTGAGGATGTGATTACTAAAGCATGCGGATTCCTCTATAAATGCATGAAACGTATCCCGAATGTGTCTCTCATCAAGAACAAATCGTTGATAAAAAATAGACTCCCAGAAGTCCGAGAAATCAAAAAAGCGATCTCGCAGGAAGATGAAGGAGATTTACTCTTCGATAGAGCCGCTGCTTTCGCTAATTTCCGATTCTGCGATCCGAACTCCTTTACATTCAGAGGTTTTCTGAATTTCTTTGCCCAAGCATTCGAAGAAAACCAGGAAAGACCTCAAATCCTTCCAACGTTTCTTCAAAAGAAGGAGTCTATCATGTCTCTCGTCAGGTTGGCCATAGATTATTCCGTTTTAAGCCAGAAAATAGTTTACGATTGGGTCATTGCTTCGATGAAATTTGAAGACTTTGCTGGCACATGCTTAGGTGAATTTAACTCAATGCTCAATAATCTCTTTAAGGAGCTGCAAAAAAAGTTCGAGAAAAATGTTACAGTGCTAAAATCTAAAACCACCACAAATCTCAAAGAGATATGTAGTCAATTGTTTGGAGCTGACCTTAAGCTTGTTGGATTCTATATGAACATCGTCGCACATGGCATCCTTGCGGTCAAAGAGCCATCAGAGAATCATATAAAGTTTGGTGAAGAGCTTATCCAAAACGATGCGATCACGGAGACTGTTCTGATTTTATACGAACTCCTTGATAAACTCGCAGATATAATGCCAGCACAAGAGTTCTCAAGACATTCTTTGGTGTTTTACCTTATCACTGTAATCAGCCATCATATCTACTTTTATCATGTGCAAAAAGAAAGAAAGACCCAAAAACCTCAAAGCATTACAGACTTGGACGCATTGGACTTCCCGGAAGCCCGTTTATCGCGATATATGTCGAAAGAGTTTGATTTAGGGAATCTAGATGTCACTCCAAAGCTGTCGAAGAGTTATTCAGAGATTAGACGAACCAAGCTCGATGGAATCAACATTGAACATATCTTTTCTCATTTGAGTTTCAAAGCGAAATCAGCTTTCCAGCATATAGCTCTTCTGCAGCATGAGTACATTCAAATAGAGAGGGTACTTCGAGAACTATCGAAGCAAAGACATTGGATCACTTCTTTCAAGAACAAATTCGACCACATGTGGTATGTTAGATACAGTTATAATGTTTTTTTCAATCAATTTTACTTTGTAGGGTGAATATCATTACACCTTCTGGCAAGGCTTATTCAGTTGACTTCCTGCCTGAAGATGATCGATGTAAAGAGATTGTTCTATTACTTGGATCTAACTTCTTTTCTAGACGTAAGAATCCGAAGAACTCATCTGATTGAAGACTCGTTAAAGAGCTTCCAGTTCGTTTCGGAATCCGATAAGAGAAAGACTATAAGCATTCACTATTCGGGTGAAGAAGGTTATGATGCTGGTAATTTTGAATTGTGAGACTCCAGCTTTACTATTTACAATAGGTGGTCTGAGAAGGTCATGGTTTACTGATCTTTTCAAAACTTTGACAGATCCAAATTTCGGGCTTTTCAGAGTGACAGCAAATAAAAGGAGCATTCAGCCAAGTCCTCTTTCTAGTATCGTTCCCAATCACCTCGAGTTCTTCGAATTTGTCGGACTTATGGTTGCGAAGGTAATGAAATGCGGAGGAACTCTCCCGTTGATGTATATATTTTTTGAAAAACTAGGTTATTCAGCAAAAGATTGCTATCGATGTGCATTTCCCAAAATCCTTCTACAAACATTTGATAGGTAAGTATATTATAGTAATCAATCATTGATATAGAGATTAGGAAAACATCTCTACCTTGATGACCTTGAAGACATAGATGAGCATCTCCACAAAAGTATGAAATGGATGTTGGAAAATAGCGTTGAAGGGCTCGGTCAAAATTTCACCTACGAGTTTGAGACACTTGAAGAACGAATAAGTCTTCCTTTAAAACCTAATGGAGAGAATATTGAAGTTACAGATGAAAATAAGCGAGAGTTTGTGAGGCTGCTGTGCCAAAAAAAGCTCACTGACGAAATCCGAGACCAAATAAAAGCTTTCAAGAGAGGGTTCCATATTTTGATCCCAGAGAAAGCTTTAGAATTGATGGCTCCAAGCGATTTGGAGTATATCGTGGCGGGAGAGCAAGTTTACGATTTAGTCGATTGGAAAGAGAATTTCAGATATGGAAACAAACTATCACCCACAGAGGATGTATCATTGTGGTTCTGGGAAATATTAGAGTCCTTCACTAATGAAGAGCTTAGCCAGTACCTTTATTTCGTTACAGGTAAGACTTCTTCCGGAAATAACCATATGAATAACTAACTACACGGCATTAATTATAGGAAGCTCTCGAGTACCTGCTGGAGGATTTAAAAGAGACCCACTTGAGCTAATGCTTGCTGATTCGTTAAAAAATACAGATTTGCCTATTGCGCATACTTGGTAAATTCTGACATAATATTTTGACAGCAGCTAATGGATGGAAAACTAGTTCGCATTGTTTGGAGATCCCTCGCTATCTTAATAAGGAAACCATGAGAGAGAAGATCGTAATGGCAATGTATGAAGGTACTGAAGGGTTCTATGTGTCCTAATTGAATCACTATTAAAAATACAATTCTTGAGTACATACACCATTCCCTTAAAAGACAGAGGGATTTTTAGTTTTATGAAGTGTAGAATTTCTTCACACCCAACATAAATCATGTTGGAAAGACTTATACAGAATTGGACCTATCGACTAAAAATTTAAATTCAATGTCTCTTAAACCATAATAATCCATCTTGATAATATAGTTGGTTAGCATTTTATTAGGCTGCTTAGTACCAAACCAGAAATAATTAGGAAAAAATAAGTTTATTTCTGCAAACATCAAGCATTGCGGTTCGCAATTACAAGAGACCATAATTTGCTTGATTTAGGGTTGTGACATGGTAACTAAGAGATTATCCAACAAAACAAAATGAATTTAGAAATTCCAAGCTAGTATTAAAGATCTCTTTGCTCCAAATTGTGCAGTATGTAATTTGAGGTGAAAAGTCAGCCTGTCCCTTCAATATTTTTGAGGGTTGTATCAAAGTATTTGTTGAAAAAAGAGAATAAATTCTATTCTCTCGAGAGCTTTTCAATATTTCGATAGATCTCTTATTTTGCCATTAATTAGCAAAGAATTTGGAAAATTAATATCCTCACACAATTTTTCAATCAGCTCTATCAAAAAAATAATGCTCGAAAGCGCCTCTCTCATAAGTGCTCTCCCCAATAAAATAAAACTTGTATACACAGATTTCAAGATTATCAATCAAGCAGCATTAATAACAGTTGTTGAAGCCAAACCTCACAACTCGCAATTAAAGCATACGATCAATATTCTCAATCTCACAAAAGGATTTCAGAACGAAACACCTAATTCGAAAGATTCGACGCTTTTCTGCAAAAAACTCCTTCAGCTTCAGCTAATTTATCCGAATTCTATCATGATAAATACTTTTCAGATTTGCCAGGCCGGAAAGCAGATTTCTTGTGCTACATTTCCGCATTACCCTTTGAGCCCACAGCTAAAGGAAAATGAAGGCGCTCGGTATTTTTTTAAGTGTTAAGAAGCTATGTTAAATTACTCAACAGGTCGATTTTGAGTCTCAATCACCAAGAAAAACTTACGAAAGACCAAAAAGAATCACTATTGTATTCTGGACCGAAAAGCGCCTTGCGGAACAAACGTAATTAATTTATATCCTCTGTAGCAGTCGATCCTTGCACTATCATCCATTTCTGATATATATTTTCCTCATTCCAATTAAGAATGAAAAATTTGCTAGCACCGACGACTTCGAGGCTGCTTGCCTGGTGCTCACAACAAAACAATCGGATTAAAATCATAAATCTGGATAAGAAGGAAGATTACGCTGTATTTGATGGTGTTCCATTAAAGAATAAAGATGGTAATTTCATTTTTATAAGTGAAAACGAAGAATTCACATTATATAGCGAGTTGGACGCATGTCAAAGAAATAGAGCATACAAAATTGCTTATCTCTCTCCATCACTCTCGATACGAATCTGCTAACATCGCCGTTTTTGATATTTCACACGAAGGATGTGCTAGCAAAATATACAATATGGACGAAATCCGTGGAGGTAACTTTATTGCTGCTGCTACTCTCTGATAAATCTATCAATTGCGACTTCAATAACGACTCTCTATTATAGCCACTGGGTATGGCGATGTCACCTTTAACCTAAGAAGGAACATCATGGGAGCAATGTCCCTTGGTGGAAAAATAGCTTACCATCTCGTCGATATCAAATATGACAGTCGGAAGAGTAATTCGAGTGTAGAACTGTTAAGAAAGTCGAGATGGCCTTCTCAGTATAATAACGATCAAGGTATATCAGAGTTGCTCTCTATTTGTTTCTTAAAAACAGGTTTTTGACAATATTAGATAATTTCATTAATGGCTTCGATTTCAATCCTGATGGAGAGTTGATGGCAGCAATAGATACCAAAGGAGCCTGCTTAGTATCAGATATTAGCACGAATCTCTCAAGATGTTATTTAAAATTGGGAAACGAAGATGGTAACTTTCAATTTGCTTTTATCAGAATTAAACTCAGCAGCTTTCTTTCGCTTTTATATACCAATAAATCCTTTATCGTGTATACTTAGATAAAGTTGGTTGCTGCATGTGGAGTACTTATGTTGGCGACCCAGCATTATATGTCAAGTATGACTGGAACCAGCTCAATATCCTTGATCCTAACAAGAAAACCCTCATTTTGAAGAATCCAATTCAGCTCGGAGAAGAGAGCTGTAATTATACCTACTTGATTTATATGAATGCTATAATTATATCTTTCTAATTCTTCGTAGACTCGGTAGTATACTGGATGGATGTTTGCCAAAAAGATGCCAACTTAATTGCACTTGGTGGAGATGACAAAGCCATCAGTATTTTTGATCGTCGTCAATCGAAAATTTGCAAAACTCTTGGCAAATTTCATTCAAGTAGGAAATTTCATTATTTTTACAATGAAAAAGAAAAAATTTTTTTTCAATGGTTCATTAGTTTTCAAATTTAGTATTTTTTCATAAATCACTATCATTCGAAATCATAATGATAGGAACTGTCACTTGTGTTCGGTGGAATTCAGGAGGAGATATGTTGGCAAGCTCGTCGATCGATCAGACGGTAAACGTAATTGACCTCAAAACTGAGAATTCCTTTTATACTGGAACAACTCCAGATGGAGGTAAATCCATTAACTCTTAGGTTTCAATCTTTTTCCTGATCAGAGGGCGCGTATTCGGTATGCTTCATCTAAACTAAAGTTTTTTGCAAGACACATCAGACAAAGAAATTCGAAGCCAAAATTAAATTTTACATATTGCGATTTTCTCAGCAAATTGCTAAATTCAGAAAAGAAAAAATATTTTATCGATATGTATTAGAGCATGAGAACAATTTCTAAATTGAAGTTGATGTGTTCATAATTTGTAATCTGTAATTTTTTCTCCATCCGCAATTAAGAGTAATATTTCTGTTAGAAGTTTGTATTGTTGGAACGATTAACATTTCATATTCGAGTTCGATTGGGATTTCTTCGATGGGTTCGCTAATATTCTGTTAAATAACAAAATCTTGTATCACCCATAAGAACTATTTTTGCCAATGGAACAAAGTTATTTGAAGCTCAAAGCTTAAGACACTATACAAATAATAGCTGATACAAAAAGAGGACAATAATTTGAAAATTCAATGCAATTTGATCGTATTGATTTCTCGTCTTGAATAGCAAGACCTCTATTGTATAAAGTCATTAACATTGCTAGCAAACAATGATTAATAGACTTCACTTATTAAACCATCAATCAGCATGTAAGGGCTCTCATTATTAGGGCTTTGAGAAATTATATCGACTCGTCAATGCATTTGTTGATAGAAGGAATCAATATCTTGAGTAAATAACGAAGGTGAAGTCATCGTTTTCAGAATATTTTGTTTCGATATTAGGAACAACAAATTCTTCGATTTATGTCCCTGTGATTGTAGCCTTGGGTGGCGCAGATTAAAAGCTCAAAATATTTGATATTCGTGCGCAGAAGATGGTTAAAGAGATAAATGATAATAGCACATCTTATGCCTTTACGAGTAAAATATATTATTTTTTAAAAATGAAGGTGCAAACATGCATGAATCTTATCAAAGAATAAATATCTGTTCGCTGGAGTCGGAATGGAGAACAGATTGTTATTTAAGAAAACAATGAAATTGGAAATATCTTTGATTTTAGAACTAAGAAACAGTTGTGTAGCTTTGGTTCCTTAATCGATGACAGTAATTTGTTAACATATCCATTTACTAAAATAATTTTCAAAGGAGTATACTTCTACAAAAGAATTCGGAGGTCTACGATGAAAGATATCCGTTTGATGCCTTAGTGTCTGAAAAATATCTCAAATGGAAATAAGAGATTTCTTTATCTCGCTATTAATTCGAAGGGAATTCGAAAATTCACCTGTTGCTTAATATTAGAAAAAATAATGTTCTAAGAAACAGTTTTCAGTTTTTCACAATCTCGCAATGCTCAGCTGAACTTTTTATTGTGGAAAAGAGACTTATGAGAGTATCTAGTTTCCTCTCAACCTATGGCTAGTCACCATCATCATCACATCCAAACTTATTCATCGGTCTTCTTGAATTCAAAACGAAGGTAGTCCTAAGAGCAAGAGCGAAATCTAATCGTTCTTTCGTTTTGGCGATGCACGAGTTATTCAAAGCTTTCAAGGCTGAATTATTGACTTTGTTAGCCTCTTTCCCTTAAATAGCTGAGAGTCTGCCCTTTTGGAAGGTAACTCCTTTCGTATTGTGCTAGTTGTATATCGAGTAACAAGTTCAGCCTTTCTTACTAACATTATTGATTTCGTTAAACATCCTTCTACCATGTAAATGGTGTGATTGAAACACAAAAAACCAATCAAATGAACTGCGTTTGCCATTCTTTTTGCCTTCCAATGTATTCCTAACATTCCCAGCACAACTGCGTGTTTAGTTCAGTAATATTTGAACAAGGAAGCGCACGTGTTCGCCGGACTGAAATTAAGTGAATAAAGCAAAGTTTTATCCTTGGAATTTCTGAAATTAAAAAAAAAAGCCACTGATAAACTTCAATTAACGGTAATATTACCAGCTTTCAGTATGACCTTTCATTTCTAACATCAAAAGGCCTGACGACACGCATACCCAAACTGAATTGCTAAAGGCAAGCATCTTCATATATCATTCTCTGCAGATCAAATAGCTGAAGGTCGCTATTCGGCTATTTATTTCGCTCAATGCTCAACCCCAAATTGGTTTCAGACGAATTCATTCACTCATTGCTTGCAAATTATAGAAGGTTGCTATGGCTTCTTATTCTCCTTAAAAAAATATCCTTATCTTTAAAATCCAGGCTAGATCGATTTTTGCCAGTCCCAGTGTAAAACGATCATTTGCTAAGATTCAACGGTAATCTATATTTTCAGATTGTGATTGAATTTTCCTCTAAAATCGTTAAAGTCAGTAATTTCCTAAGATTCGTTAATTAAGTACATTCAAGAAAAGACCGCAGCTATTTAATTTTCACAATTTATTTTCTCAATAACATTTTGAGACATCAACAAGTATCACTAAGAAGACCTATGAGAAGGGCCTCACTAACTTTAGCACTCGCCCTTTGCTTTTTCCTTCTGATAACCAGTACAGATGGACTCAGAAGGAAAAAAGTTGTAAGAGTATACAGATATGCCAATGGAACTGTCATTCCCCCTAGCGTAGTTGAACAACTCTTGAAAGACCCCAAAACAAATGTTGTAAAACTTTCACCAAATCAAACAAGAGAATCAAGCGACCCTCAACCGCAAAAAGCCTCACATCAGAATCTGACTGAAAAAGCCGCTCTGAATCGATGTCAGCAAATGGATTGTGCTTCGTCTCTACTTGAAGAAGCTATTCCTACGCTAACCCAGCAGGTGGTTCCGGCCGTAACCATACGCTCCGTTCCGACGACGAGCCAAGAAGACGTTGGAACGTCTACCTCTCTTCCAGAGCCAACTACCACTCCAACGAAGGTTACGCCAGATGACAACGCTGAGGAGGTAAATATGATAGTAAAGAATGACCTAAACGAGGTCAACCAAAACCAGGATCGTGGCGTTCAAACTGAAACGCATTCAAATATCGAGGTTCTAGTGCAATCAGATGTTCCTCAAGTCCAGCACAAAGAGATTCCACCGCAATCATATTCTTCTACAACAGGCAGCTCTGATGAGAAGACGATTGGAAACTCCGATGACAACGTGACTGAGCGTCCCACAAATGATGCAACCGAAAACGTCACGGAGATAATGAAAGAGGACTCACCTGACAACCTGCAAGAGGACTTATCTCACGGCGTCGAGGACAATGCTTCTCACAACATTCATGAGGAGGATCCCCATGCCGATATGAAAGAGGTTCCTTCTGACACCACATATGAGGATCCCGATGCCGATGAGACATATGACTCCTATTACAACACACATGAGGATCCTGATGCTGATGAGACATATGACTCCTATCACAACACACATGATGATCATGATGCCGATGAGACATATGACTCCTATCACAATACACATGATGATCATGATGCCGAGACAACCGAGAACCTCTCTGACGAATTGACAGACTCGCCTACCATTGATATAAAGAAAGACTCACCTGACAGCATGAAGGAGAATCCATCTAGCAACACCACCGAGAATTCCGCTGACAATACAATCAAGAACATAACTGGAGACAAAATAGTCGGATCTCCCTCTGCTAATACGCAAGAGGGCTCATCACATAACGTCCATGAGAATCCCTCTCACAATATAACTGGGAATGCCACTGGTGATGCAAAGAATAACTCCTCGGACAACTACTTAGAAAAACTACATCATCAGATGATGGAGGACTTGTACAACATGATGATGAAAAACACCTCAGACAGCCATGAGGATACTCCCTCTGAGGACGCGAAGAAGAAATCCTCAAGTCAAAAGAAAAAGAGGTCTTCTAAAAGCAGAAAGGAAGACGTGTATGGCACGATTGAGCATCCTGACATGGAAAACCCATATGCCCATATGGATCCCTATGGTAACATGAAGCAAAACCCTTACATGAATCCTTATGAGAATCCCTATGCCCACATGGACCCCTATGGAAATCCATACGGCAATATCATGATGGGAAATTCATCTAACAACACGAAGGAGAACCCATACGCCAATATGCAAGGCAACATGAAGGAGAATCCTTATGCCAACATGCCTCCCTATGCGAACCCATACGGTAACATGATGGGAAATCCACCTGGTGACACGAAGGAAAAAGGAACTGGCAATGCTAAGATGAATCCCTCCGCAAATCCTTATGGTAATCCTTATGCTCAAGGCATGGGAAATCCTTATGCCAACCCTTATGGAAACCCCTATGGAAACATGATGGGAAATCCACCTGGCGACATGAAGGAGAAACCTCCTGGTGACAAAATGGACAGCGCTCCTGGCGAAAAGAAGGAAAATCCTGCTGGCAGCAATGCAGGAAACCCATATGGAAACCCCTATGGCAACCCTTATGCCAATGGAATGGGAAATCCATATGGTCAAGGCATGGGCAATCCTTATGGTAACATGGAACCTCCTACTGGCAACCAAAAAGCAAAAGGATCTGACAAAATGAAGGCAAATCCATATGGAAATCCCTATGCTAACCCTTATGCAAATCCTTATGCCAACCCTTATGCCAATGGAATGGGAAATCCATATGCTCAAGGTATGGAAAATCCTTATGGTCACGGTATGGGTAATCCTTATGCTCAAGGCATGGGAAAACCCTCTAGAAACATGAAGGATAATGGTGCTGGTGCAGGTGCTGGCAGCATGCCGGAAGGCGGTTCTGCTGGTGCGAAGGAGAATCCCGCTGGCAATATGATGGGGAACCCATATGGAAACCCTTACGGCAACGGCATGGGTAATCCATATGCTCAAGGCATGGGTAATCCTTATGCTCAAGGCATGGGAAATCCATATGCTCAAGGCATGGGAAATCCATATGGCCAAGGCATGGGAAATCCTTATGGTCACGGCATGGGTAATCCATATGCTCAAGGTATGGGCAATCCTTACGGTAACGGCATGGGCAACCCATATGGTATGGGTGCCGCTGGCGGCAAAGCCTCCATGGGGATGGGATCATATTAGTCAAAATGCTTTAAATTGACTGCGACCTCTCCAACCAGACAGACTTTTCAAATGCTCTCCCTCACGTATCTCTGTAATTCAAAGGCTTCTATTCGCCTTCTAATATTATTTATTTACTATTATTTCAGTTGAGTGTATGTATGTATTTAAATCCCATTAAAGAGAGTATCTCGCGTCTTCGGTAATGTGCAAAGACTAATAATTAACGTTGTTGCGTATTTTATTGTCAGTCTAAACCACTCTATATGTGCTTTCGCTCCTTTATTACTAGCGAGTAATGCATGAAATCATTGTGTCATATATTCTGAAATAGAGCCTCTATTGCTGCAATGAGCTATATTTAGAAAACTAAATTAATATTTCATCTTTCAGCATCCATGATGTTCAACATTCCTTTTTCGAGTAATTATGAAAGGGTGAATGCAACCAATCTACCAATTTTAAACAACGAGAAGCTAAAAAATGCAGAATTATATATTTGTCTTTCTAAACAGACTTGCAATTATATTTCTCCAACAGATCTTGGCCACGATCGGATTCATTTGTAGCACTTGCCAACGTCTCGATAATTTCCTTTAGCAGTTTTTTCTCTCCTTTTGTTGTTTGTTTCACACACAGATTAAATCTGTTTGTTTGCGCAAGAGTCTCCAATAATTCAAGGCAGTAAGCGCTGTTATCCCTAGTTTTCATAAATATTTATATAATTCTCCTCTCATTATCTGAAAGCCTTACTTAATTCCAGAATCTTGAATCGATTTTGCTATATTTATCAGCAGTTCAGGGTTCAACTCAGCCTTTTGATACAGCTTTTTCAAGTGTTCAAGTGGGATTCTCTGAAGATAACAAGATTAATTAAGATTATCTAAAAGTCTTTTACCTTTAAGTAGAAGTAGAGCTTGCTAATCTCCTTCTTGAATGAGTTACAGTTCAACTCGAAGCTGCTTGACGTCTGAGGCAACTCGTCAGAGCTCATTAACTCACCTGATAAAACGTAATGTTGCAATTAGGATTCTAATCGGCTTTAGAGTTACTTGTCACACTAGAGACCACTTTATTAGTAATATTTTCAAGCTTTTCCTTAGAAATCGCTGCAGCTTTAGCTTTCGCTTCTTTTTCTTTCTCGGTCTCAGGTTGGGCGATCTTATTCGCTTCGAGATCCTTCAACTTCAACTTGAGTTGAATCATCGTTCGTTTCAAATCCGATAACTTTTCCTTGGTATCCTGATTGGTGTTATTAATCTTTATAACATCTTCGAGGTCCTTCGCCGCTAGTTCATAGATTTGATATTGCTTGCTGAGGACGTCTTCGGTATGCTCTTTATCCCCTGGAGCAATTCTCTGCGCTTCGGAAAGGTGACACAGAGCTCTTCTATAGAGACATTTTTCATGTTTCGGATCAACGACCAAGGCCTTATTGCAGTCGGCAAGTGAGTCGCTGATTTCTTTGAGATTGTAGCTCGTAAGCGCTCGATTTGAAAGCAATTGAACATAAAGAACGTTGTATTTCTCGAGGATAGGGAGGCCGCGTTCAATCTCCTTGAGAGATTTCTCAACTTTTTCAATGGTGCTTTGGAAAGCATCCTTTGCTTTTCTCAAATCGCCTGCCTTAAACAGCTGATTTGCAGCGTTTTTCTCCTTCTCAAGTTCCTCCAAGAGGTCTGCTTTTGCGCTGACGCTCTTTTTCATTTGGATCTCTTCTAACTCTTTCTTGTTCGCCATTGCTGGGTCCTCTTGGATTAATAATTTATCAACTCGATGAAGTCCTTCAGACGCCTGCTTGTTTCCAGGATTTAGATGCTTAACTTCAACGTAGTCATTTCGCGCAAGTCTAAGCTTGTCTAGTTTCTCATAGGCCAAACCTAACAGAAGAACACTGATTAATCTAAGTCAAAAAGGAGACAATTTACCTCTTCTAATAAGGGCTTTGATTTTAATCGTATCATCTATTCCTTTGATTTCCAGGCATTGGGTCGTGTATTTGATCACACTTTCTGGAATATCTTCTTGCATATAGCACAGCGCGATATTATTGAGGCAAGATGCCTTTTTCGCGTTGATTTCCTGGAGTTTGGCCGGGATTTTAAGGCTGTTTAGCAGATTGAGAGCCTTCTCGAGCGATTTCACTGCTTTGTTAAACATACCGTTCGAGATATCAGCCACTCCTTGGTCTTTATATGTATCATGCTCTTTCATGTACTCATTCCATCGCTTCTCTTCCTCTATAGATGAATGTGATGAGCACTCGAAAAAAACCTCAGGTGCTACCTTTGCTCAAAGTCCCCTCAGACTTTTTCTCAGTGGAATTAGTCTGTTCAAGTTTCGAGACTCCTTTCGACTTTTCCGTGGTAATTTCGGTTTCTTTAATTTCAGTCTTTCCTTTTTCCTCTTCCTCCTCTTCGTCATCTTCATCTTCTTCTTGGATGGCGATTCTTTTGAAGGTATTGCTTTGGGGAGCAGTGGTCGATTTCTTTTCAGTTGATTTAGTTCCACTGCTATTTTGTTTATTTAACTCTGTTCTCGCGTCCATGAGGTCCGCATTGACCTACCCAAATACATTTAGCTCTCTGTAACCTCTCTATTTTTACCTCTTGATTGTTTGGTTCGATTTCCAAAATTTTCTGGAAGTCTGTGATAGCATCCTCATATTCTTTCAATTCTAATTTCGCCTTTCCTCTTCTATGAAGAGCCTTAGTATATTTAGGGTCAATGTCTAAGGCCTTATTTGAGTCATTGAGAGCGGATTTCCAGTCTAAAACAGCAACATTTAGGTTACTTTTCCGACAATTGTTGTCTACCTTTCAGTTTAAGATACACAAGAGCTCGGTTCGAGTACGACGCTGCAACCTTGTCATTGAAACTAATACTTTTCGTGTAATATTGAAGAGCTTCCTTCCAATCCTAATGAATTTGGTTATTGGACCTCCATAGAAGGAAGTGCGGTTACCTTGCTTCTCACAGCCTCGTTACCTTTAGTTCTTTCTCTATCAGCCAGTATGTTCTTTTCATCTTGGGTTAAATGAGCATTGTCTTTGGCTGCTTCGTCGAAGATATTCTTTTCGATCTTCTTATTAGCTTCCATTCGCTTTGTGCTGGCTTCCCATTCTTCAAAAATTTCAAGTGCTTCTTTTTGGGCAGCCGGATCGACCTTCTGCGATTCCAGTTTTTTTCTTTTATCAAAAAAGCTCAGCGGTGGTTTTAATAATCAGAGGTACTTGAAGACAGGATCCGTCTCTACGAGCTTTTTCTTGATTGCGTCCATCAATTCTTGGAAATAGCCGCCTAGTTGAGAAGGGATTAGATAATAGATAATTCTATCGAATCACCATCTTGCTCAAGCAGAAACAGGGCTTTTTTCAACTGGGCGGGTTTGTTGCACTTTTGGACCCAATCCCAGTCGATTTTATCTAATGTGAGTTCTTCAGGCATTTCGAACATTTGAAACGGAAGATCGGATGCTTTTGAAAGTTTATTTCGGTGGAAAAATTTATTTGAGAATTCAAATATTTCTATTTTAGAAGCAGGCGCTGTTTGCATTAGGATTTTTTTTCCGATATAGAAATGAAACGCTTTTAATTGGTAGAAGTCGGCTAAAAATTTGCGAATTCTTTCTATAAAGGGGATAGAGTGCAACGCTTGTGATATGCAAAGGCTGGTGCAGTTTCAAAAAGAAAGTATCTCACATTTTCCCAGTAGTAAGTTCTACTGGATCAGCTTTTGGATTCCCGATGGAGACTAAAATACATCATGAATATATTTTTTTTCCTATTTATAGCTGTCTTCAATCGGAGGTTTTGGGTATGCTAGCATTTCTCATAATTTTACAGAGGATTATGCTTAAAGACTGATATGATAATCAGTGCAGACCGAGATAACCAGTAAATCCATAGCAACGTTACAATTTTTGCTCATTCACGTTCAATTAAAACATATTTGACGTATAAACATAGGAACTTCTTCAAAGAGTGTTAAAATACAAATTTGCTCTAGAATATATATTATCAATTTGAGAAGATGAGAAGATGAGAAGCTAGCTGAGAATCATTTCAAAGAATTGTTCTGTCAAGTTTTATCCTCAGAAATATTTACATGTATTTATTTAGTGCTTCTTATGAGCTGATTCAAGGCATTTCTTTGAGATGTCACATGATTACTTGAGGCTGTGTTTCTTCCGAGACCCTCAACAAGGTAGTTGCTTTACTTTCGTGCTCTCAAAGTGATTCTTAGCGTGAGAATTGCTTATTTCTCTCTTACACTTTAATGAGTTTTGCCATCGCAGAGTTTTCTAACCAATTTACTCTTATCATTTAAATTTATTCATCGAATGGAATAAGCAGGAAATAAATTAAGGTAACAAAAAAATGAAAGGAATATTTCACGGATAAACTTGTGAAATTGATTCCAAATATTGCTGTTAAACATTCACTAACAAAGATAAACTTTTTCAAAAAGATCAAAGATATCTTTCAATAATTTAACAAAAAAATAAAACAAAAAAATCAAATAGATCTTGTTATATATTGCTTAGAAGTCAAAAAAAAGAAACTGAGAGAAACATTACCAAAAAATTTGAGAAATGAAATATACTCTACACTTAGTTATAATTTTAGATTTCACCTGAGAAGGGCATCAGGCGAGAAGGATCTTGCGCACGAACCTCAGTCATCTCGAAGAAATTTGATATGTTAGATAAATTATTGAGATTAAAACCGCCGTCACCATCACCACCTATAGAGAAAGAGATGTCCTGAAACCTGGGGCTGAGGCTGGATGATCTTATATTCTCACTCTCGACTAGGATATTATCACCATTCAGAGACGATCTTGGACGAGCGTTGATCTGAAAAAGGGAAGGCCGTCTAATTACCCTACTAGGGCTGCCAATCCTTATGAATGGATTGGTAGGAAACTCCCAATCCCTTATTTCATTTTCTAGATTCCTTATTTCATGTCTTTGACCCATTATTTCAAGTACTCGATTCATTCTTTCATTTCCTCGATTCATTCTTTCATTTCCTCGATTCATCATTTCATTTCCTTGATCCATCTGGGGACAAGCACATGTTTTCCATTTTTTGCCACATAGAAAACAGAATTGATACTTGCATCTGCAAGTCATATGGTTGCATCCACCGTTTTTCTCAATCCAAAAGTTACAATTCATGCATTGTACGCTCCTCGCCTCTTTAAGAAACAATTTCACACCTTCATCGTTTTCCTTCGTGAACTGGTACTCCGCACAACTTAACCCAGGATGACAATCTCTACAGATTGAACATATCATTCGCTTGCATTCCGGGCACGCCTTCTCCCTTTCATCAGGGCTTTCAGTGAGTTTGAATATATGTTGGCAGTCTGGAGTTGAACAAAACATATATAACTCTGGATTCTTTATCGCCTTACTCACAAGCTGCTGTTTCGCATAAAACTCCATTTCGGAGAGGCTGAGCAGCTTAATGAACACGAGCCCTTTAATTACTTTTTTTGGTTTCTCCACTGGGTAATAAATTGGAAAAGAGCGGTCCCTTATCGCTTGCAGGATATGTGCCTTGAGACAAGCATTATGGATGCGTAATTTAATGCTTTCTATTTTCATGGAGGGCTGCGAGTTATCGAATTCTTCGAGGCAGATCAGGCATTCCTTTGAATACTCTTTTTTTTCGCCTTCCGGGGCACTGACACTAATTTCATTGAAGGTGGGATTTTTTTTAATTCGGAATTCTTTTGGTTTACGATATATCCCATTAGTCGGTGTTCCATGAGTCGGCTTTTTGTAATTCGGTGTCGGAAACCAGTAATCTGAATCATTTAATCGAGCTCTATCTGCTTTGCTCTCCTCAGAGATAATCGAATTGCGTGACAATAGAACCCTATCCACAGAGTTGAATTGTCTCTTATAAGTAGGTTGTTCTTTCTGGTCCATTTCTTGAGAGATATCTGACTTATCAAACATCAAGAGATTCCTGTATTGAGGTAGAGTAGTGTATTTTTTTGAAATTCTTATTCCTTCGGAGTTATTAGACCTCTGTTCATTGGGAGAGTTATCTTTCGGGCTTTTGTCAAGTAAATCAAGCAAGTTGACTCCAATTTTCTTATTTCGATGGAAATTTTGGATAATTTTCACCGGTGCTTTTTTTTGTGTCGCTAAGTTTTGGTGAGAATTGCTTGGGGTAAAAGAGCCAGTATTCGCTCGTGTAAAAGGAGCTGATTCAAGGCGGTAGCTATCGTTAGGGGAGCTTGTTTTCGCCTTGTATGGGAAGAAGTGGGGACTGTTGCAAGAGTCATCGAAAGTTAAGGGTGAGTTGTCTGAGAGATTTTTCTCATATTGGTGATGATAAGGAAATGGCATGTCTAACCTGATGACAGATGGTACGGTCAAATGATTGTCTTGCATTGTGTAGGATTTGATTTTTAAATTATTATTATGAGTATGATATTGTGAGATTTATCAGAAATAGTTTTAATGAATCCGGAGGCAGTTCAGGTTGCTTTCAAAACCAGTGAAATTCATATCGGCTCAGAATTAAATCAGCTAATCGGCAGAAATTTTGATCAAATTTGAATTCTACTACAACATATGGCGTTAAACCAAAATCAAACTATGTGTTAAGTCCGTTCCTAGCACAACTAGTTAGTTTGCATCTTGTCGAACGCTTTTTTTGATAATTATCTTTCTTTGATTGGTTCTGGCATCTAATATGATTTGAACAAAGTATTATACTCGCTATTGCTAAAGGATGCAGAAAAGCACAGAATCTACTAGAGGGAATCCAGAAGAAGGAGTTGCCTATTATTTTGCTTTTTCAAATAGTTTGAAGATGGTTCCTTTCCTTTTTCTGATCTCAAAATTCCAAAAAAGGTACTATTCCAGAGATTTTATAGATTTCTGATGTTATATTATAGCCTTTTTTTCAGTAAACTCAGAATCAAAAAAAAAAAAATCGAATTAGAAAATCTTTGCCATCCTTTTCCATCTAAAATTTTATTTGTGTTCGATCTATTCCGAAGCTTCTGCAAAATGATAATCTCGACTTTTACATAGATACTATAAAACGATTCGTATTTATTGGAACAGATTGATTCCTTTAATGGAAAGAACATGCGATTCTAAACTCTTATTCAATAGATCTTCGATATGATAGGAAATTAATCACTTGAGACAAGGAACTCTGCATTCAGTACTCTCAACTTCTCTCACTCTAGCTTAATTCTTCCCCGGGTTGAAAAACATAATTTGAATAGATTTATTGATTGATTGCAGAGCATGTTTTATGAATTTTGTTTGAAAGACTACTCGATATACAATCACAACTACACAATAAACTCCGTTTTTCTTTTGAAGAAGCCAGTCAAGATGTATATTTGGATAACTGCGATGAAAACCAACACAAATATCTTAAAGAAAGCGCACCATTTAATCTTTGTCTCGAGAGAACCAATAGCTAGCGCCATGAGATTAGAACCAGCATTTTGAATTAATTTTCAAAGGAAGAAACACAGAATTTCAAATAAATAAAAAAGCATTATTAATTACCTTCTCTATGCACTTCTTCTCTTGTGTGCTGATAGTGCTGATTTCTATAGATTTGCTCGAGAGACTTGTAGGCTTTTCGAACTTCTCCGCCTACTTGATCGATGTTTTCTAAAGTGAGTTAGTTAAGCATGCGAATTCGAGTACTAATTGCTACCAGTTGAAGCAACTTTCTTATCTGTCTTCTCGCCGACTGTTAAATCGAATGAAATGAACTTTTCATCGTTATCAAGCGCTTTCCAGCAGATTTTATAAGATCCTTCGGCTGTAGCAACGATATCGATGTTTCCTTCTCTTTCATCTTTGACCGATTTGATTTTTTCTTGCGATGGGGAGAAGATCTAACCACAATAAGGACAATAATAGCCTTGAATTTACTTCTAATTGCACTTGTGCCTCATTTGTTCCTGAAGATATGTAATTCACGTTTAATTTTTGGTTTTCGGAGAGTCTTTTGTAGATGCAAAGATCTTTTCGGCTGTCTAAGCGAACAAAAACGCTGAAACTGCCGATGAACAATGCGAAGAGAATAGTGGTAAGATATAGAGTCTTCATTTTGAGTGAGGACGCGTGACACGTAAATATTTATGATTAATCGAAACGAGGTGTTATTCGAAGTTGCGAATTAGAAAAATCGCCTCACAAAGATCCAAAACGGCAAAATGAAAATGGAAACAGTTTTTCCATTTGAAGATGATTGAAAATCATGTATCATATATAGGTTTTGTGTCTGTTTTGTCTGCCAATGAGATATTTTCAGCGATGTCGACGAAGAGAGAATTATGTGCTCATCGAGGCTTATTGGAGTGTTACATCATTTAGATTGATCTATAATGGAGAGAAATTCTTGGCCTCAGAGCAAAAGCCTATCAGTTTTTGGAATGGACTTTCTTCATTGAAGAACTTATCAACTTCATCGTTATATATCGATTATAAAAACAAAAAAATCCAAGAAGTTCAGGGAATGGGAAAAGTATGGAAAACCATATCTGAATGAATCTCTTTAGCAATAGGTGAGTCATTTAGAGATTTCTTAAAGTTACGATACTCTCACACAGAGTATAAGATCATATGATTAGATATAATGAGAAAAATCACTGAGAAAGGTGACTGAATCTCGAGATTTTAGATCTCCCTTTCGTTCAAATTGTAAAATTGAGAGCTTTTGAACTACACTACCTATATCTCAATGTGAATTCAAATAATAAAGCTGCTGAAACACAGTAGACACCAATCCACTTGAACTATAAAATTGAGCTGTAATCGTGTCACTATGGACGAACATTCCCATAGTTCATCGTCGGAATCTTTGAAAAAAGTTCTTCATCAAATTCATCTGATATTTTTCGCTCATTCTGCCCACCACCTTGATTCGCTGCACTCTCAGCCTGTTTATTTTTTATCATTAAAGCCCAGGGACTCTGCTGTTCTCTATCATCAGAGATTTTCCTTGGTCTCGGCCAGCTTCGCTCAGAATCACCTCCCATTCCTAATTTTGTACACATTAACCATTATTAATCACGTTTATTGTTTCATGTATACCCTCTGATCCAAGAGTATTCCTGTTTCCAGTCGCAAAATCTAACCCATTTTCATATCCTCCTCCCTCAAAGCCCGGAATTCCTTCATCATCTATCGCACAGTAAGACTACAATTGGTGTTAAGTCCTTGTTACTTGAAACGAATTTCAAACTTCTTATCAGTCCTTGAAATTCATTGGATCCAAAATTCATTACACCGGCCCTGAACGCCTCGAACCCACCTAAACTCCAAAAGATCAGCTCTCTTATTTTTGATGCACTCACCATCACGGTCTGTTGCTGTGTTTTGAGACAGCAATTCCTCTCGTGCCTTCTGCAGGTCAAGCCTTTACATTGATTTACAGAAAAGTGAATAATATCTATTTACCTCTCTTGATCAAGCGCTTTCTTTTCCTTTTCTGTTGCTTCCTTCAGCCCCTTGACATACTGAAGCTGCTCGAGGATAACGCTCTTCGCTTGCTTCACAGATATAAGATAAAGCTGATTCAGATATTCATTACTTCTGCCTCGGTGTAGAGACTCATTGTTTCTCTCCTTTCTTGTTTATAATGCTGCTCGAGTTCAAGTCTAGTTTGTCTTTCTTTCTCATACTCTTCTTTTAGTTTCTTAATCTGAGTTTCCATTCTCATAAAACGATCCTCGGAAAACTTCGCGTTATATTCCTTCAAATCTTTTATTTCTTCAAGAAGTTTCTCTTCTCTCTCATGTGTATTCTTTTTAATTATCTCCATTATCTTATGCATGTTAGATATCGTGGCTCCCAGCTCTTGCTTCTCTTTCAAGCCGACAATGAGCTGCTCCTTTAGAGAATTGCTAATCTAACTTTACGAAACTGAAGGGTTCGAATTGAAAGTTTACAGCTGTTGCTCTGCTTCCATGGACTTAAGAGTGTCAAAGAGCTCATTTCTCCACTTTTTTGTGCTTGGCATTTGATCTGTAAAAAACTCCGGATCTTGATTTTCATGTAATATAGTAGATTGGTCTCCTTTGGGGAAGCCTCCACGGACAACATTTGACTTTGTCTCTTCAATACTAGGAAATGACAATGGAGTTAGCTCTCCTTTGGTTCTTTGTTGAGAATATTACCCCTTGCTGAGGTTAGATTCAAATGTTCGGAATTGAAGAAAATTTAAGTCCCCTGCTTGAGAAAAGTTTTTAGACCCTTCTAAATTTTCCCAAGGATAGCTTGGCCCTTCATTCGAGTGGACCCTTTCGTTTCGGTGGTGCATTACATTGGATTCTTTGTTTGAAAAATGCTAAAATGAGTCAATTCTCGAGAAAATCAAAGAACCTTGTTTATTTTTGCCTTCAGGTTTTTTCCCAGTAAGATGCTGAGAATAGGTACTCTGAATGCTGTGCCATTGCTCAAACTCTTGAGAATTGGGGTCGATTTGGTATTGAGTTAACGCTGGAGGTTCATTTGGATCTTTTGGATGAGAGATATGAGGTTATTTCGATTGCTTTATTCGATTACCTGGCTTAATGTCGGTATTTGATTGAGCTTCTGATTTTATTTTTGAAAGAGAGGCTCCTTGACCAGGTTTTGAATCGTTTTGAGTCTATTCAGTACCACAAGATCATTCTAAGAGCAGAATGTCGTTCCTTACGTTTTTGCGGGTCCCGTCTGAGCCCTGTTTCATACGATGTGTAGCAAATGTGGCTAGATTCATTCGGCAGGTGCAACGTTAGTGGGTTTTATGAAATTGCGTGCTACTTAAATCGAGGTGTTTGTTAGCATAAAATTTAATCGAAGGACTTAAGAGTTACAGGGACGAACCTTCCAGAATTCTGCAGGTCCAAATCCAGTTCCAATATGCCTACAATATATTCATGTGTGAATTACCAATTTAAAGGCTATAGCATTTGTGGGGAAGCACAGGCTGCACTGATTTACTTTTTTCTGATGCCTTTTCTAGAACAGGCTCGTTGATAAATTAATTAGAGTTGAGTTATTATAGGTGTTATTATAAAAAGCTATGTAGTTTTTATGGGAATCTTGTACACATCTATTAAACTTCGTTCTGTGCAGCAATTACCACTCTTGCATATGCCATTCCAAGCTCTTCTTGGAGATTTCTATTACCTATGCTAGCGTAAGGAACTTTGATTTTTCCCGCTTCGCTACCTGTCGTTGGAGTTTTGCTATTGACTCATGAAACAATTACACCACCTCGAATCCTTAATAGAAAATGAAGTCTGATTTGTTTGATGAACTTTCAGGAGGGTTTCTCCAATATCAGGAAGACATATTCTAAGTACTGAGAGGGTCTATCTACATTTGATCTTTTAATATATTAAGAGAATTAGAAGAAAAAGGAGGAGAAAGACCGATGAAAGCCCAACCAAGAGATGATTTCCAAAAAGAGACCATTTTCTGAGTGAAAGAGGGCAAAATGGAGAATGAAAAAGCAATACTTAGTGACCATTCTTCATCATCGGTCATATTATTAATTCAGAGTGATATGTTGGACCCCCAAAAAAATGGAATGAGCTTCCTAAGGGGAATTAAACAAGTGAACCTGAGATATTATGGCAGATACACGAATGGTACAAATAATGGTGGAAGTGGTTTGGTCACGAAGGGAGAGTTCGTGACAATGCTATTTATCGAAAAAAGCAAATTTAACCTGGCTAGCAATAAACATCTCATTACTAAAGATCTTTAATAATTGCCATCCAAACTGCTACCAATTTAATTTGTATTAACAGACTCCTGCTGATCAAGCAATATTTAGACTTGGATATCTTTTTTTCTCTAATATCCGGGAAGCTAGACTGATTTCGAAATAGTTTACTAATTTTTTTAATTTTTCCATATTTCTTGGAACCACTATCCGTCCACCATATGGCCTACTAACTTCATTTCTTCCAACAAATTCGCTTTAGATTCGACCTATACGCATTGGTTCTTTTGATCTTTTTTTTTTCATGTAATACTCAGTAGCTGCTCGAAAATTAATTTTTTCCACCTCATTCCTTGTAGTTTCGTTTATTTAGCTGTTAAAAAAAGTAAAGGACAATGCTCCGCTGATATCACTTTTCATATTTCATTCTCAAGGCTTTATAATATCAATTTTACTTCTTTTGAAACTTGAATTTTTCTGAGAGAATTTCGAAACCGATTAATTTCCTCTTATAAATACCTTTTCGTTGAGTTTTTTTTTCTCCCTATCATTACTTCTAACAGTGATTTATATTAGCGCATCAAGCAAGTTACATAAACTGATGGTGATTCAGATTCTAAACTGAATTCAGTTTCGATCCCTTACAACATCCCAATATTAGAGGATTGTACCAAGAGATGATATATTTTAACTTTCTCTTTGAAATCGCAAAATATTCCCTTCAGAATAGCCACAAAGGTAGTTGAAATGACTCTTGCCAACTCTTACGTGCCTAAAGAAGTCTGGACTAGATCGAGAAGATAAGAAGTAAGGGGGCAGCTATAATGCTGTAACTGTCTTAAACTTAGATTAAATTCGATTTAACGAAATATAAGCTTCAAGTCGATAACTCTAACAAGCTGTTCTAAATCCCACAATACTTTCTGATTATCTTCTTTTTCATCTCGTCCCTCTCACGGATTTGATCTCTAATGCCTTTTCCATCCGTAGCGTTACTGAACTTGATATTCTCTTTTTGTCTCAAAATTTACAAATTTCATAGTATTGTTTTTAAATTCAAGACAATTTGTAAAACTTATGATATGTTCTATTATAATAACTTTGTGTTTTCTCGAAGAAACCGATCAGCTATATTTTCCATAACACCCCCCACAAATATCTTAGTCCTGTCCTCAATAAACATAGCAAAAAGACCTTGCTTTCATTTCGATTCCAAATATATTTTGCCATCAATTGGAGATCAAGGTGGCAGTTGTCTAAGGGAATATTGAAATAAGGTAAACTCATTAATATAGTTATGAAAAGATATTAGATTCATATCACTTAAGAGAAGATAGAGGCCATCTGCAAAAGAAACAATTTACTAACCCCTTATCTTAACTGTCCGGGTTTCCGATCTAACCTACTGTTGCTGAATTTCCTAGATCAGAGCTTGCTGGCCTGCCAGCTCTCAGTAAACGCCTTCTACTTTCTTCCTAGGCCAGGAGGGAAATTGCACTCCCTTTAAATTTAAGCGATAGTTCGAATTCAGTGTTCTACAAAACCTCATTTTCAGAATTTCCGGTTTACTACGAGTCTTTTCAGAAATCAACAATTTCGGTTAAAGAGATTCGATAACGTGCTTGGTTACTACTAGCATCACGGTTTCGACCTCTTGCGTCTGGAAAAGATACGAAAATGAATCTAATGTAAGATTCGAAAGCTTCCAATGATAATTACGCGACTTCTTTGGCTTCTATATTAAGGAAAGATTAAAGTTCGTTTTCAGGCAAGTATTTTCCTCTTATTCTTCTTGGCATTTGCGACAGTTTCTGGGAAAGTATTTGGAATTATCTTGATTATCTCGGCAATGTACCTGCCTCAGTTTTACGTTTCCTCTACGCTAGTTCTGTTATCAATTCATGTCACTGTCCCTATCCTAACCAAACGGCTTTGAGACCATTATAAATCTGTTAATCCTTCTAACAAACCAATTACATATATATTAAGATAATATACGAAGATAGTTTTTTTTTTTGCTAAACAGCTCTCTCTTGGGGGTGCTTTTGTGAAGGAATGCTTATAAGATACTACAAGCTAGCATTCCTTATTTTGTTCTATTGCTGCGCTAGCGTGGAACAGTTCTCAATAATGTTTTAACACCAATTCCCAATCTTTACTGGCAGATGACGCTAAGATCTCAGAACTGACGCGACTGACGCAGCAATCTCCAGGTGACGTCAAAATACCTTAATCGGATCAGATTTCATAAGATCTGATAGCGTGATCGATTATTTAATCCTCAAGAGCTCTTGAATTATAATCAAAATTAAAACAAGCATTTCTCAGAGAATTAACAAACTTCCAATTTCTCAAATATCCCAAAAATGTCAAGCATCTATTACCAAACCTCCGAAGAATCTTTCGACAACTTTTTCGAAAGCTCAACCAACGAAATCGAGAGCCTTTTCGACAACCTTCCTCTCGACGAGCAATCCACCAACTTGAACCTCAAGCTCGAAAACATCGAGAGTGAAACTCGTAGAAAACCAAAGGCTGCCAAGGGCAAGAAGTTCATTTGCTACTTGGAAACCTGCCGCAAGGAGTTCACCCAATTCTGCTCCCTGCAGAAACACGAAAGAATCCACCGTGGTGAGAAGCCTTTCGTTTGCGAGGTCTGCGGCCACGCCTTCACTCAGCTCTCTAACCTGAAACGCCACGAAAGACTCCACACCGGTGAGAAGCCATACAGTTGCGAGCACTGCTCCAAGGCGTTCTCTAACATCTCGAACTTGAAGCAGCACCTTCAAATCCACGACGACACCAAGAATAGATCCAAATACTCCTGCAAACTCTGCTCCAGATCTTACTACTACCAATCAAGCTTGAGAAAGCACATGAAAGAAGAACACAAGGGAAACCTTGACGCCGCCCTCTCAACCGAGGTCAGCGAGCCTGAATTCAACGAAAGTGTCGTCGATGACGAAATCTTCGCTGAGTCTCAGCTGAGAAAGATGGTGAAAATCGAGATCGGATCCGATGAGAAGAAGAGAACTCTTGAGATTGCTCTTCAAGTCAATGAGGAAGAAATGAACGAGTTGCCACAAAACTTCAGAGATATCCTCTCTAACTCCACTCTGATGAGAGAAATGCAACAAGCCGCGGTTGATTCCGCTGCTCAAGGAAGCAACCCTGTTGAGTCCTTTGAGAAAATCCGCCAAGGCCTCTCGTCTTTCTTCGACATGAACTTATTCTTCTCAAACGGCTCCGACGACATGTTTGCTGAGGAGAGCTTCTTCCCAGTGGAGAAGCAAGTAAGCAACACTCATTCCTCTTATGCTGATGCTAGTACACCTGAAAACTTCAGCTTTGAGGACCATTTCTTGAAAATTGAAAACGAGTGCTCAGGCCTCTGGGAGAAGAAGGAGTACTTTGAACAGATGTTCCCTGCTGACTCTCTCTTCAGAAACGAAGCTTTTTAAGATGAATTATAACGAAGTGAAGCTACCTATCGCCTTCCTGATTCTCTTCGACCAAAGGGAATGATGAGGGCGATTAAAAGACACAACTTGATTGCTTAATAATCCGGGAGTGATGGCCTACGACTAAACGTTTACAGGTATCTTTCCTTTTTGTTACTGATTCTTTCCGGGGTCGGTAAGGAGAAGGATTGATATTTATCGTGTTTAGGACGCCGGTTAACATCCCCATTAATTTCCTTTTTTAAGACCGTTTATGTTTAATTTCTCTTGAGTTAACTCCTTTTTTGTATCGTCTACTGTGTATCGTGTATACAAAAAATAAGTTAACTTGAAAGAACTTATAAATGCCAATTTCACTAATATTGAACAAAATAGATCGCTTGAAACCCTGCAAAATAGCTAGGCTCTCCTTGGTTTAGCGGGATGAAGTTGAAAAATACTACGTTATTCTGAAATTTTGCAAATGCAAAAATACACTTCGTCAAAAATCACAAAGGTAAAGCGAGGGAAAAAAAGAGTTGAAACCAAAACGGGATCTTTTCTTGAAATGTAATCAAGATACCAAACAACTGCGCAATCTAGATGCCTTCCAACGATTCATCAACAAATAGGTGGTAATTTTCACCAATGAATTTTGAAATTCGAAGTAGCGTGCTCTGAAGAGATTCAGGCTCTCTTGAACAGGCAGAAAAATCACACGCATATAAGCATTGACTTCAACAGTTATTTATCACTGCCACTATCCTGGCAGGCATTAAATCAACAAATTGCTATCATTCCGTAGGATCGAGAAGAGCCTTGCTAAATCCGCTATTCTTGCATGAATATTAGGCTCAATGAAGCGAATCATGATTCGAGCACGTATGAGAAAAGCTAGCGCAAATCTAAAAATAACAACTTTATCAAGCATTTTCGAGCTAATTATCTCTGCTAAAGATCCCAGGATGATGATGACTATCGTTGTTGGTGCCTTAGGGCAGAAAAGTCATGTTAGCCATTCCTAAGTCCAATTAGGCTCGCTGTTAGATCTTTAGAAGGAGCCAATTAAGAATTCCTATCGTTCTAAAATCGACTCATGTTAATCAGAATTCAATTAAATTGCTGCGGTAATCGATCGAAGCTCTCGAAATGAAATTCCTGCTCTTCATCCTCACCATCTTGGCCCTTTTCTCTCTGGGCAACGCTGCTGTAGCCTGCGACTCTCAATTCTACTGCGACGACGGCGCCACCTGCTGCAGCACTCCTTCCGGATGGGGCTGCTGCCGCTATTCATCCGCCGTATGCTGCGCTGGTGGAACCAGCTGCTGTCCTTCGGGCTCTCAATGCGTTGGATCTTCATGCGCCTCCAGCCTGGAGCTTTTCCTACCCAATTTCCTACCCTACAATCAACACATGCAGACACTGCTCCCAGCTAAAATTCAATCAAAAGCAAATTAATCTCCCATTACGTTTATTATCAGTGTTATTGCCTTCACATCAACTAACAAAGAAAAACTTGCTAATTGCTTACAAGCACTCTATATTTTTTCTAATTGCTTATTGATTTATTTCTTTGTTAGATTCTTAAATGTATGTTCGCTTAAACTTAAAAGTCTTTATCAAACCAAACACGAATGGAAACACATTCTTATTCTATTAGTATTTTTTTCTACTAAACCCTCAGACAACCACCGCATCCAGTGGTACACGGCATTCAATGCAGTATATATTGCTCACACTATTTGGAGTGTCGCAATAAGGGCAGTTAACAGTGCTACCTGAAGCTGGTCCATTCTCTATCGCTAGCATTTCGATTTTCCTGATATTAAAGCCGGCTCTTCTGCCTCCATTGTGGCCTGGCTCCTCGTCGGCTCGTCTGTTGTTCTCAGCTTTCTGAATATTATAATTCAGCTCGTATTCGCCCCATCCGATCTCAGGGAAAATTTTCACAATAGTTAGCACCGTAGCAGTCCCGTTAGGTTTTACGACGACCTGGAAAGTGGATGCAGGGAATCTGAAGTTAGGGAAGTCTTGACTCTTTCGGATCAGCGCGATGCTCACTAGATAGGAGTCAGCGGTGTTATTTATCGCGACAAATCTGCGGACAACTGGATTCAACTCATACACGAACTCTTTTTCGGCGTTCTCGAGGATTTCTTTCTTACCCTCTTCATTGATGACTTCTACTCCTTTTTGAACTGCTTCACAGATAAAGATAAGGACTCTGTTAGAAGAAATGAGATAATTACCATCGAGCCCTTCTTTGCCTTGTTCGCCGTTGATGATTTCTTCAGAGACTAGTACAAAAAACCGATTTTAGACTAAATCCTGAATTGAAAAGGTATTTACCTTCCAATTTATTCTCTTTGGGTTGATTGTCGCTTCCACTCTGCATAGGTCGAATGAAATGAGCCAAACCAGAGTCAGGTCTAACTTGATGCGTAGCAAGGTAATTTTCTCTAACAATCGACGGTGGGAAGGCAAGATTCGTCGTGCCTGTAGGTTTACTCTCCCTTATATACGCATAGACTTGGTTTTCTACAAGGGTGACACCTGGGTTCGTTTGCAAAAGCTGAATTTCCTGCAGTTTTTCTTCACTCTTTGTTTCTCCAATGACGAAGATAGGCAGAACTGATTTAAGCACAGGTGCTGCTTTTTCGTTATTCTGAGACACTCCATTTTCAATCACTTCCGACTTCTCGACGGCTTCAGCCTTTTTCCCTCCTCTGAATCCGGTTATGATTTCTTCGTTCTTTTGTATTTTCTTGTTGAGTTTTTCTTCAAATGCATTGAAAAACTTCAGCGTTTCATTGCCGGTCTCTTCCTTAGGGAATCCTCCTCCATAGTAATATTTCTTCGCATCTGCGATGTAACCCTCGAGGAAAGCTCTTATCCAGTCTGTGAATTTCGCATAATTGTAGCTCGGAGCTGGGAGACTGGCGACGTATTCGAAAACTGTAGGGTTCAGATCGCAGAGAAGAAGAAGTTGGCGCAAGCAGACAGCACACATGTTTTCGAGCCTTCTTCTATTTGTTAAGATGATATCAAGCACAGAATTGCAACCCTCGACGATCAACGTAGGACCATACACGTAAACGACCTCATCGATAGAGTTGTTGCCGAACATACCGAACGACACGCCTCCTTGTCTCGCAGGCTGAATCAGAGGTTGAGGATAGCCAATTATCCATTCAATTCGCTTGATTTGAAGATCATCTCTGATGTTAAGGAAGTAAGTCATCGCCTCGAGATAAGGTCGAGCTTCATCATAGCTAGCTTTGTTGAGCCCACGCAAAATCAAGGTAGCCATTTGGCTAGAGAACTGCTCATTTTCGAAGGAGAAATGCTCGATGAGCACGCCGAACGCCGTGTAGTCGTATTTTTCGCTCATTGTCTTCTCATAGAAATCGATGCACTCTAAGCATTTGTGATCGTTAGTGCTAAACTCAAATTGCTACGAAAACATGTTAATTTTTCAATAGGATGATAAATAGTTCTACCTCAAGCTGCGGAAGACAAGTCTTTGGGAATCGTCCAGAGACCGATACGTACTTCGATCGTTTTACCAAAATCGCGATGGTCTGGATCAACGGATCGTATTCAGGGTTGGCGTAGCGGTTGCCCATGGAGTTCTTATGTTCGGAGATCTCGTTGCCCAGAGGTGATTTCTTTTCAAGGTAAAAATCGATCAAGAAGGCAATCATCTGTTTCTGGTACAGATACCTCACCTGAGCCGTCCCTGCCTGCGCAAAGTCTCTCCAGAACTCGAAGTATTGCCCGAACTTGGTCCAGGCTTTTGCCACTTCCACAGGCATGATGTTCAAGAGCATATTCAGGAAGCTCACGACTCTATATTCGATTTCAAGAGGACCTTTTTCAGTCGATTTCTCAATCACGTCCTCCTTTCCTTCGAATTTCTTCAGCGACAAGTCGAGGTTGTAGAACGAGATGATAACGTTGATAGCATGTAGTATGACTTGGCTGAGATTGGAGCGGACGGTTCGCTCAGGGCAGGTCAAGATCAATTCTGTTGTGTACTTAAGATCTTTAACCACAACTTTTTCGAAAAATTCATAAGCAGATTCAGGTACGATGCTCATCAATTGCTTCATCGCATTGCAGATCTCTCCGATTTGCTATTATTATTTTAAAGAAAAAGTCGGTTAGTTCGCATGGAGAAATCGAAAGGGTTTTTACGTTATTGTCGCTGGCGCGAGCGAGCAGTGAATATATGAGATTAGCAAGGATCTGAACAGTCGTGAGGTAGCTCTGCTTGCTTTTCTCAGAGATGTCCTTATAGCCTTGGTAGATGAAGTTAGTAACGTTCTGGCTCGTTAGCTCGGGCATTCTGATCGCCCCGCACACTTCTTTGACAAACTTGAAGAATTCATCGTTATAGAGGTGACGTTCGAACATAAACTTGTGATTATCCTCCCAAACTTTCTGTAATCATAGAGAAAAAAAGTAAGTTTCCTCAGAATTTTTAAGTAAAAACAATTACCTTATAAGCGGCAGCAGGCACGAACTTCTTCACGGCGTAATAATCAACCTCATACACTTTATGCTCCTTCGCGTCTTTCTCCTCAGGGTTTGGCACTACATCGTGAATTTTAAACTTTCCAGCGTTCTCGGGGTTCTTGAGGTCAAGGTAATTCTCAAGGAACTTGCCTTCGCTTTCCTCATGTACTAGCATCGTCACGGGGTCCTTCACGACTCGTTCATAGACCAAAATGTAAGCGTTTTTGGAATTGTCCCTGCTGGACTTCCCCCACCAGCCATCGTCATCTTTATCAGAAGATGCGCCTCCAAAGCACTCGTTTTCGATGTTTTTCACGTCAAAGTCTCGGATGTGAGAATCGTTGTACTCAAGCCATTTGTCAGGAGAGCTATCCTTTTTCTTGCTCGGATCACCTCTGTTTGTGTTAATATAAGAGTAGTAGTGTCCGAAATCAGCCGTTCCGATATGCACCACGATACCTGCAAGTTTATATTCATAGTATTCCTTAGGATGCTTCATATACGGTCCAAGCTGCTCTTCCTCACCAGCAGGAAGGTCTTTAGCTATCTTTTCAGGAGAGACTGGATCCGCGTCCTTCTCTTTCTCGTCTTCCTCTCCTCCAGCATGCTCCTTAGAGATCTTCTCTGGAGATCCTTCAGATTTTGCTTTCTTCTCCCGTTCTTTAAGTTTCTCTCTCCATTCAAGCCCATCTTGAGTGTATGGCTCAATGTTCAGTTCATGTGGGAATTCCAGCCTGCTGTTGACTTTCATATTGACCATAGCCTCCCAATCGAAGATAATTCTCTGCAGATGAACAATCATCACGTTCGGAGGCTGCGAAATGCATGATCTCTTTGTCGTAGAGACTTTCTTCTTGCAATTATCGCAGAAGAAGTCATCGATCACTTCTCCTGTGATAAACTTCTCGAGGGAGTCATGAATAGTCTTCATATTCTTAACTTCAAGAGATATGTTATAGAACGTGTCTTCTCGGCTTCTGACGTGCTTGCAATTCGAGCAAATAAGCTGCTGGCAGGTCTTTCCTCCATACACGCTGTCGAGAATATGTCTGAAAGGAGTCTGCTTCAACCCAGTCTCTAGTTTATCGAAAATCATATTCAAAAACTCTTGGGCGTCCTGCTGGATCGATACATTCACAGGATTTCCTTGGAAATCTTTGAAGGCGAAGCAGAACTCATGAGGGTTGTAGTCCTGACGGTCGCTGAGCTCGAGAAACCCGAACATTTTCTGGAGTTGATGCAAGACGTTGTCATCAATCATATATTTGTTGTCCTTATTCACTAAGTTAGGCTCTTTCTTATCATCGGCCATCATAACGGCATATCTGAAGGTAGGAGTCATATAGAACTGCTGCAACATCGAGTTCATGTAGCAGATGCAGCCGAGGTTCTTCAGACCAACGTAGCCATAAAGCGACTTCGAATCAGCCGTCGGGTGGTAATTCCAGGTGTTTGCCATAGGGATTTTCCCTACCAAAGCCAAGAGATCATTTAATAAAACATTGAGGTTTCTCTCGTGTCCTTTGCAAAGAGTTCCAAGCAATTTGTAAGCAATAGCTCGCGAGTCCTTTCCTTTGCATTTCACGTAATCCTTGGAGAAGTTGGTCGAGTCAACGCCTTCGGAATAGTGAGGGAAGTTGTTCTCGCGGTCAGCGATGTCGAATAGACAAGAAGAGAATATCTCATGGACGAGATTGTGTTTCGCGGGATCTCCAACCAGATCGCGGAGGTGGGGCTTGACCTGAAGGATCTTTTGACAGAGATTTAAAAAGCCGATCAGGATTTTATCATTAGAGGTCGTTCCAGAGCGTTGCTCTGTCGAAGAATGCGCTTTCAGTTGATTAATAGTGGAATCGATCAAAAAGTCGAAATTGAGGTCGTCGTCCGCTTTGCTGCCTTGGCTGGCGTAAGTCTCCTCGATTAATTTGCATAGCAACTCGAAATATTGATTGCAATCTTTTCTGTCCTCTGATTGAGAGCCTGGGAGATTCTCCAAGAAAAGTTTAATGATGTACTTGCTAAGGAACCCATTTTTGTATTTCAAGGTCTCTTTGCTTACGATGTAGAAAGCATTAACGAAATATTTCCTGATGTTCAAGCTCTTCGAACAGAAAATACCTTCAAGTAAATACTCTTTCCCGTTTGAAAGGTTAGCTGATGAATTATCCGGGTTGAAGAGGTAGTCGATAAGCGAGTTATCATAGAGAAGGATCGCCGCAAGGATCGAAATCGAGTATTCGAGGATAAGTCTGTCCTCGCTCTCGAGATCAGCTGCTTTGTTCATAATAGCCGTTCCTTGAGTAACGCAAAGCTTTACCATGTCTTTGAAATTGATCGTTGAGAGAATATGATGTCCGAGGTCACCGGAGAGCTTCTCGACAAGCATTAAGAAATCTGGAGTCTCTTCGATCTTTAGCTTCTCTTTCTTTCTCTCTTCAGCCTCCTTTTTCTTCGTTGCTTCGTCTTTGGAGATTTTACGCTTTAC
>ENA-UOTZ01000333-UOTZ01000333.1-compost-metagenome-genome-assembly--contig:-NODE-333-length-40606-cov-24.230082_pt1 | contig 40606 bp, 26 predicted proteins | sample MGYA00238144_ERZ746983 | MGnify/ENA primary metagenome ERZ746983 (study PRJEB28759, sample SAMN06268863) | compost metagenome | isolation source: single cell | place: USA: California, Emeryville, Joint...
CTTGAAGAACTTAGATTACATAACAATAAGATAGGTGACATTGGAGCCATAGCGATTGGGCAAAACACTACTTGGAGTGAGCTAAAAGAACTTGTACTGTATGCAAATAGAATCGGAGACGAAGGAGCAATTGCAATAGGTTCTAATATTACTTGGACTAGTCTTGAAGAGCTCTGGTTATACAAGAATAAAATTGGTGATAAAGGAGCCAAATCAATAGGTGAGAACATTTCCTGGGGAAATCTTAAGCAGGTGCATCTGAATATAAACGAAATTGGAGATGAAGGAGGGGCTGCAATCGGATCAGATACAACTTGGACCAATCTTGAATGCCTTTCTCTGCAAGAAAATAACGGCTTGGACTAATCTTGAAGAACTTAGATTACATTACAATAAGATAGGTGATATTGGAGCCACAGCGATAGGGCAAAACACAACTTGGAGCAATCTCGAGACCCTCACTTTAGCCTCAAACCAAATTGGCGATGAAGGCATCGCTGCATTAAGAAAAAGCACGACTTTGATCAACCTTGAAACACTTCATTTATATGACAACAAATTCACTGATCAAGCGAATATAGCAAATGCATTCACAGGAGAATCGTGGAAGAATCTCAAAACTTTTGTTCCTTGGATCACTCCTGCACTTCAAGATGAGATAAATGTGATGGGAGCTTCAAAGTACCAAGTTATCACCCAGATGTGCTTAAATTCAAAAGGTCTCACTGCTAATGATGCGATTATTTTGTGCATTCTTTTGCCAACTACGCTCGAAATTCTGGTCCTCTCCAACAATAATATTGGGGACAGAGGTGCTACCCATATTGGACAGGATAATAGTTGGAGAAAGCTCCAGAAACTTGATCTGTCTGCAAACCAGATCAGTGATCAAGGTGCGGAAGTGATCGTACAGAATGAAACCTGGGATTATCTACAAGAGCTTAATCTTTCGCATAACCAAATAGGAAACAAAGGTGGTATTGCCATTGAAAGAAACTTTACTTTCAGAAATCTCATAAAACTGAATTTATCTTGGAATAAACTTGGGGATGAAGCCGCCACTGCTTTAGGAAAGAATACAAGTTGGGATAACTTAGAAGAGCTCGCTTTAGATAATAATGAGATCGGGGATCAAGGAGCAACACACATCTGACAAAATATTGCTTGGAAAAAACTTATCCGATTTGAGATGCATTCAAATAAATATATAACTGAGAGAGGCAAAAAAGACCTTAGAAATAACACTATATTTGGGTCGTTCATCATCGTATAAGATTTGTTCTCCGGATTCACTGTTGATCTTTAATTCCCTTCGAATAAGAGAGTTATATAAAGATAGGAGAATTGATTTATAATAAGAAACACAAATAAGCAAAAACCTTCGAAAATGTTATTAAAAAAACTTGAAGCAAATCACAAACAATTACATTGTTATAACAGCTACATCTATCGGTATTTTCATTGAGAGCCTGGCCAATATGCCTCAGTCAATTACTTTTCATTCAAATAAGATCATTCATTAGTTTCGGTTTGGGTTGGTTTCAGTTTGCTCAATAAATGGCATCGTAAATACAATTTTTCATAACTGATGTCATTGGCCTCATTTCCAAATTGATGTTTTGATGTGGATAGGAATGAAGATTATCCATTGAATTGAATTGTCATATAATTTCAAACTGAGATTTTGATTTTAGATGAGTGGCTCGATTTGACCGAATTCTGATTTATATTAAAATTAGAAATTTCTACTGGAGCAAGGAAAAGTGGAATTTGAGGAGCTGTTTCATTCCATTATGTGGAGTTTCCTTGAAAATTTTAATCTGATGAGGTGTAGCCTATTGAATCAGCCATAGTAACCCATAAACCTTCAAAATAGCAGGTTAATTTTAATTTCTTGATAATTACATTCTTTTTCATTTTCTTCATGGAAATAATTTATTTTTCAAAAGACAACGGGCATACCAATTTATGAACAGATACCAAGCTTAATCAATATTAGTGAATGTCGGCATAGGCGTCACTCGCTTATTCCGCAAAGAAGTCAACTAGAATAGAGTTGAACTCAGCTGGGACAGCAATAAAATGAATTACATTTTATTGGTTATAACATGACTTTTTGAAAACGTTTGAGATCCCTATCCTAACTTAAGGACAAGTCGGAGCAGGATGCGCTGATTAATTACAACTTTTATATTGGTTTCCTTTCAATTTTGCAGTTCTTTCCAGCTTGTTAATTATTTAATTGACTTAACGATGAATTAGGTTTTAGGTTGACTGAATCATTCGAAATAAATTGAATTTAAGTGAATCTTAAGCGGATTAATCTGTTTTTACTTTTTGAAACTGAATTTTGAATTCAGACATCTCGCTCCATTATCTCCATAAGCTAGTATCCTGCGATCAGTTAGCTCGAATTGTCTAAGCGATCAAATCCAGGATGAAATTCTCATTCATGGTTAAGTTCCACCTAAACCATTGTGATTAAATCAAACTCGTTCCGCGCATGTAACACCAAATTGCTTCTTCATTCAGCTTCCATAGAATCTGCTCAAACTTCCATTATTTGCATGACAATCTCTTTAAGCCCTTGATAATAATACTATTGTTGCGTCTTCACCAAGAAAATCAGAATTGCTCTGATGGTACAAATTCATCTTAGTCTGCTGCTTGTTAATAAAGTTTTTCAGAAGTTATCCCTCTTTCTTGATTAAATTCATCAAAAACATCCAAAGTTAGGACAATATTCGATTCTCATTTGTGAAATATTTTCATATTATTATCATAACAAGCTGAAGCCAGCAAGCTTCCATTGCTTTGGCAAACATCATAGATTTATCTATAAGACACAAGCTTAAGAAGAAGATATATGGAGGAAAGAAGGAAATAAATTAACCTGTTCACTTTACTTAATCCTGAAAATATTCTCCATCGGAAAATGCAACAATTATGACACCCTTTTTGAGGTGTAAGCTACAATTGTTTGATAGGCAGCCACTGATTAATTAGTCGGAACGATCAATTAAAATACTTTACAAGAGTTTTCGCAACAGAAATTAATTGCAGCGGATTTTATTGATTTGTAGAACTTTCTTTTGGATTCCCGGAGTTGAATGTGTTTCTGAAAGCTTGGAAGCTAAGAGTGTTATTGATTCAAGCGTTGTAGCTGATTTTCACATGTATTTTTTTAAAAGTTTTCTCCCTGTAAGTTGTATCAACCTTAGATGATTCCTAATTGCTGACTTTTTACTTAGCCTTGTTCTTAAGCTTGTTTAAAAATGTCATGGTTGGCTATCTACATTATCCAAGAGTTTATATCTTGTGATTATGTCGCTTTCTTCTTTGCTATTTCTTATTTTGAAGCATTTTTATCGCATCACGTAGATAATTCTTTAAGTTGTCTTATTTGATTAAAAGTTGGTATCAGAAATAAATTTATTTTCTTCTCAAAAATGGATAGAAAGTGAATCAAAAAATGTACTCTAAGCCTATCGCAACAACTCTATGCCATGATTTGACTTCAAGCATTCTACCTCATGCGAATGGAGATCCTCATAACAGTTTTCAGCCTTCAATCTCTAAAAAAAAATTCACAATGACTGATCAAGAAGCGAAAAATGGCAGCTCTCCAATTAGAAGATGGTTTCTTGATGAAAATGGTCATAAATGGCTAGGAAAATGTTCAATGGCGTCTCTACACTCGTATTCCTATGGAAAAGCTTACAACTCTGATTATTTTGGCGATTATAAAGAGTACCTGGCTATGAGACTTTACGCGTTGTTTGGAGCTATTACCCCTGAAATCACTCTGAGTTTCCAAAGTTTGCATCAGTGAAATTTGCTGGCTACATGAGTGATCTAGATACTCCAAAACTACTTGTTATGTCAAAATTTATAATCGGATGTAAAGTGTTAGGAGAACGTTTTATTCGTGACTATAAGCAGAGTTTGCATAAAGGCTCATATTGTTATCCATACAATAAAGAGAAATTCCCATTAAGAGGTTTTGGTAGAGCTTTTACAAGCAGCAAGGGAGATTCTAAGGATGCCAGATACAAAAATTGAGGAAGCCTTCAAAGAATTTTTGAAACTTGATGAGAGATTTCACACGATTTTGGAGGAATTGCTGAAACGAAAGGAAGACCTATTAAACGCGTTTTCACCAGAAGTCAGGACGTTGATTTTGAGCCAAATGAGAGAACTAGATGAACAAAAAGCTGAGGCTTTAATGCCAAGCTGGGGCAAGAAGATAGAGCCATCGTCACTGTTAACAAAACAAGAATTTAGAAAAAAAACTGATCTGATTTTGGAGAATACTCGACTCAGAACGATCACCATCGAGAAGAATCCACATTTTGTTGGAAGAGATTCCGAGCTGCTTCAAATCAGAAAGTTATTCTCCAGCAACCACGGAATCTGCGGATATGCTATCGTTGGTGGAGCTGGTCTGGGAAAGTCGCAATTAGCTGCTGAATATGTCAACAGAAATCGCGAAGAGTTGTATTCGCATGTGATTTGGCTGCAGGCTGAACTCAGTGGTTTGATCTCAGATCAACTTCAAATCTACCTACATTCATACTTCAAAAAAGAAATAGTTTGCGATCAGAGCGAGAAAAATCTGATTGTCAAACAATTTTATCAAGTTCTGAGCAATCACATTCTTAATTCCAAAAACAAGAACAAGAAGTTTTGCATTATTTTTGACAATGCTGAAAATATGTCTCAAGTGGCTGATTATCTTCCTGATTCCAAATATTTTCCAAATTTAAAAGTCGACATTCTTCTTACTTCTCGTTATCAAAATTGGGAAAGGCCTTTCGATAAAAAAATCGAAATGCAAGCATTCGGGGTGAAAGAAAACCAGACTTGCATCCAACGACACTTTTCCGATATCAAAGTGAACCACGATAACGCGTCATCGGATGTAAACAAACTCAATGAGCTTCTGGAAGGTCTTCCTTTGGCAATCTGGCAAGCTGTTGCCTTTATTAAACAAAAAAAGAATTACCATTTCGAGTTATTGTGATCAGATAAGTCATATTCGATAAGAATCAGATTCAAAGCTTGGAGAAGCAGATTCAGCAGTTGAAAATATGAAATTTGTCTCTCCAACGCTGACTCTAGCTCTTGCAGATTTGCGATCGAAAAATAGATGCGTGGAAGCGATTCTTGATATATTAGCTTATCTTTCTCCAGATGACATCAAGAAAGAGCTGCTGTTCAATATTTGGAATGAATGCAACCAAGCAAGCAAGGTAGAGGATTTTTATGAGGCTCTACTGCTAATGACTTCATACTCCCTTGTGACTATCAATCCTGCAGAGCTGATTCAGCATGAAGGTAAGAAGAATAAAAGTAAATTAGAAGAAACAACCCTTGCTCTTCAAATAACAATACATCGATTGACGCAGCAAGTGATAAGACTCAATCATAGAAGGAGTGAAAATACAAAAGAAATTATGAAAATGTGTTTGACTGGGTGATGTCTAAATTGGATTATGACGAAAAAAAAAGATATGAACGATGTGGAAAGAGCAGGCTTGCTGGTTCCTCATGGAATGTATTTGGAGAATCTTCAAAATGCTCTTGGTGACCAGAAAATGGTTGAACTGCAAGAAAGACTTGGATATCAGCAGTTATATGGAGTTGGCAAATACGATGTGGCCCTCAAATACTATGAAAAGGTTCTACTGTTTCGAGAGAAGTATTATGGCAGAGATCATCCTCAAACTGGCAGCACACTTACCAATCTCGGAAATACATGGGGATTGTTAGGTGATTATGAGGAGAAGAAGAAAGATCTCTTAACTCGAGCACTTGAGATCTTTGAAAAACAATATGGCAAAGATTATCCAAGTATTGGCATCGCACTTGGTCATTTCGGAAATGCATGAGGATCGTTAGGTGATTATGAAAAACAGAAAGATCTCTTAACTCAAGCACTTGAAATTAACGAAAAACATTATGGCAAAGATCATCCTCAAACTGGCAGCACACTTGGTAGTCTTGGATTTTCATGGGTAATGTTAGGTGATTATGAGAATGCAAAGGTCTCTTAACTCGAGCACGGAGTATCTTACTTCGGTGTTATCCTTCAAACCACCGCCATATTCTTCATGTCACAGCAGCCTTAGACGTAGTCAGTAAAAATTCTAATTCTGCAAATATATCAACAGGCTTGCTCTGGGAATCCAAAACGAACGAAGAAAAAAAATAAACATGTGACAGTTCTTTCTTGGAACAATCTTGCAAACAATTATTTTCGGCAGATTAAATTGAAAAAAATCAATTTATTAAGTCATGCAGCCATTACTCGTCAAGTTTTAGTCGCAAACAATTACTCTTTTTCAAAAAATTATGATAAACAATGGGAATATTTGGAGAGAGCACATCTACGCTGTTTGAAAAAATTCGAGAAGAATCACCTTATAATCGCATTTATTCTTTTCAGCAAAGGTATTGTCTCAACCAGCATGAAAAATTATGAGGAAAAAAAGAATCTTTTTGCACAAGCTTTGCTTATCGTGAAACAAGAATATGGAGTAAGACATTCTCTGACTGGTGCTATATATACTTGAGAATTTAGGCAATGTTTGCTTTAAAATGAAAGCTTATGAAGAGTCCTTTCACTATCAAAAGAGAGCTGATGAGATATTTAGAAAACATTTTGGAGAAGCTCATAGATTTTACAAATATTCAAGACAGCGTCTTAAATGTAAATAATTCATTTAGATGAAAGACTAATTTTAATTCGATTAGCTAGAATGGATTCGAAATGACCAGGAGTCTGTGGATAGTTGCTGAGCGAAAGATAGCAAATGATTATGGACATATCTTATATATGATTTTTTGTTAAGCTAAATTATTTTTATTTTATTTTTTCCTCCTAAAACTGCCGGCACACCTAGTCGAATTGGTAATGCGTGCGGAAATTTAGGCGGTTATGAGAAAAAGAAGGATCTCTTAACTCGAGCCCTCGAAATTGATGAAAAGCATTATGACAAAGACCATCTAAGTACTGGTATCACGCTTGGTAATCTCGGAAAATATATGCAACATAATATAGATCTCTCAAGCTTTACAAAGAAGAGGGCTTAAGAATTTTTTGTGTAAGGACCAAGGTCCTACCTTCTTCGTTTCCGACTCGCCAATCTCTAATGTGTCTCAAATGTATGACAATAAAGTTTAGAAGACTGTTTTAGAGCTTTATTAACCTGCTTGTGACTCCAATAATTATAGTAGTTCACAGAATCTCCTAGACACCTCTTCTCTCTACTAAATAACTCTTTATCGTTCAAGATCTTCTTTATAATCATCGAGCCTCCTTCAGCACATTCGAAACTTTTTCGCTGAAAAAATCATCATATTCCTTTCTTTGGTTGGAAAGGTCATAGTAAAGATCATACTCAGAGGTCTCCCAATATTGCGTGAGGTGTTCTCTTGGATTATCTTAGATTTCCTCCTTTGTCCATAATGCTAGGTTCCAAAAAAGTATTTGGCAACGATTATATTGCTTATCTATTATAGCTGACATTTTCTAAATTTTCGGATAAAAAAATTTGAATGAAGTTAATTCTTTAATCGAAGACTATCATGGATTCTATCTCTCCACAAAGGAGGCGTAACAAAAGTTCCATTAATCTTCCTAATTGATGGCTGTTTTTTCAATTTGATGTGAGATAGGAAATTAGCTCGGTTTACAAAAATGCCTGCTGAGAATGTCATAAAATCCGGTATGGAAGGCAACAATATCTCTTAACTAAAAGAATTCGCGTTCCAATTGTAGAGGAAGCTCTGGCTCTCGCTTGAAAAATTGTTTTATTCAACGTTTTTGCAACCTCGCCATGCAATGAAAGAGTAACTCGATTTTGAAAGTTTGTTGGACAATTTGGAAGAAACTTCCAGGTTAAACAATGTTGCTGTGGTGTAAAAGAGTGCATTTAAAGATTTTCATTCATAAGAGAGGCTCTTTTGGGCAAACCTCTCCCTTCACATCACCGTGCAGCATTAATTATGAGTTAACTTCACTGTAATAATTAATTAATTCGATTAACCAACGTGTTATAATTAATAAATAATTCTGAACAAATAAATTCTTTGCGTGATAATCTGTTCCTCTCATGGACATCGCTCAGAAAAAATTGAGAAAACAAAAAGCTATTGAAAAGGCCATTCAAGAAGAGGTTATTGGACTACCAATCTCTTTGATTCATCCCACATATATTAACACTGCCTGCTTCAGACCATCTTTTGAGCCACGGAAACCGGAAAACTACCCAAAAACGGAGTACAAAACAAGCATAGCAATGCACAGCAAAGAAAATCAAATTATTTCTGAAAAGAAACTAGATGATAATGATGACTCCGCAAACGGAAATAAAAGACAGAAGTTTAATATCAGATCGTTCCCTCAAAATGCTTTCGGAATAGTTATGGCGAAAAAATCAGAGGACGACAAAGTCATCTGGGGTTCTGGAATCATGATAGGGCCTGACCTTGTCTTAACGGCTGCTCCAAACGTCTATGATGACGAGAAGCCTATCAGAAAGAAATTTCCGTATATCAAATTCATTCCAGGTATGGACAGAGAAAAGGTTCCTTTTGGTGAGATCGAGATTGAAGATGTTTTTGTCACTGAGAGTTATATCACTCACACTGAAGAATCTGACGAGAGTAGTTTGAGTGTTGCTGGTCTCGCTGTCATGATTCTGAAAAAACCCGTGGGTAACGAGACCGGCTATATTGGGTTGCATGCGGTTGAGGCAGAACATACTTATTTGCTCGAAGACCAGGACATATTTGTTGCGGGATACAACAGAATAAATGGAAAGTCTGAAGGAATATGTGAGCAGCTAGGAGACAAGGGAAGAACCAGCGAACTAAAAGAACTTAAAGGGAAGAAAGAGCTTATATACTACACCTGTCCGAGTACAATAACGAACGGAGCGCTATGTATTCAAGAGAAAGACGAGTTCCATGTCATAGGGATGCATGTAGGAAAAAATGAGAATTCGGATCTTGCTTGTTTGATCACGAGAGAGAAATACCAATACTTTTACCAGCAGATAAAAGAATTCAAATGGAAAAGCATCGAACAAATTCTCCAAAGTAAAGCCGACAAAGAAGGCATTGTAAAGAAATTGAATCTGGGACCCAATTCGCTGTCGCAATTAGGATTAGAGGTCTTCCTCGAGTATAAACTGAATGCTTTAGAAGAGGTCGACCTGAGCAGGTGTTCGATCGACGGAAAAGGCCTCGCGGACATATGCAACATTACGGAGTGGAAATCGCTTCAGAGAATTGACCTCTCAAAATACAATTCAATCGGTAACAATGGATGCTTTATTCTCAGCTGCAATCAAACGTGGAAAAATCTGAAATCATTGATTCTGAAAGAAAGCAAGATAAGGTCCGATGGAATAATCAAACTAGTTGAAAGCCAGAATTGGCCTGAGCTCGAGGAAATTCATCTCTCTAGGAACGAAATAGACGATCAGGGTGCGCTTGCCTTTGCAAGTAGTACCACCTGGACGAAACTTAAGAAGATTTATTTGGAAAGCAATAAAATTGGTCCTGAAGGCGGAGCAGCCATTGGAAATAACGTCTTATGGAAAGACCTCGAAGAGTTAAGCCTATCAAATAACCCCATCGGAGATAAAGGAGCAATTTCCATCGGAAGCAATACTAGTTGGAACAAGCTAAGGATACTGAATTTATCGCACAATAAATTTGGAGATGAAGGAGCCGCTGCGATTGGAAAGAACTCTACTTGGACAAATCTTGAAGTTCTCTCTCTAATGAGCAACCCAATTGGAGACTTGGGGTTCAAGCGCATAGTGAGCAATCCCACTTGGGTCAATCTGAGCAAGATTAATATGAAATGGAACAAGATGAGCAAAGAAGTTTTTGCGGCCATGGGAGAGAATATCGTTTGGAAAAATTTACATGAGCTGGACCTTTCACGCACTCGACCAGGGCCTAAAGGCGCGATTTGTCTCAGCAGCAATAGCACTTGGAGCAATTTAAGAAGATTGTTCTTCTATGGGAATGAAATAAAAGATGAGGATGGAGTGGCAATTGCAAAGAACACTGCTTGGAGAAAGTTAGAAGTGCTAATGTTAATGACGAACCAACTTGGGCCGGAAACAGCCATTTGTCTAGCAAACAATGACTCTTGGAAAAATTTGAAGTGCCTTGATTTGAAAATGAACAACATTGGGGATACAGGTGCAGCCGCGATAGGAAAAAACACTTGCTGGAGAAATATCAATACATTGGTGTTGAGCCAAAACGAAATTGAAGATTATGGAGCTATTCAAATCGGGAAGAACACCTCTTGGACTAATTTGAGGAAATTAGATTTGTCAGGCAATAGAATCTGTGACGAAAGTGGAGTGGTGTTGGCGAGAAATACGACATGGAAAAAACTAAGCGCTCTGGCTCTTCATCGAAACCAAATTGGCTGGAAAACAGCAGTCGAGCTAGGGCGGAATTCTAAATGGAAAGTTATTCGAGGGATTAGTTTGAATGGAAATCTGAAGTTGAGTCGTGAGAGATTGCAAGCTCTGAAGACAGTATTATTAATGGATCCAGATATTATTTTGAAGTATTTTGACTTAGAAGAAGCAAGTGCTGAGATTTAGTATTTGAAAGAATTATTTGAAGGTTATCCTCCTTCTTCATTGATATTTGAATTCTGAATTGAATAATTGACTTGAATAATTCATTTCATTTGATATTGAGTGAATGAATACCGGATAAATTTCTCTTAATAAAAGTAAACTTGAGAACTGTAGCTATAGGAAGCTTTTTTTTTAGTATTCTACATCGAAGAGCAACAATCAAACAATATATTAGCAGAGGACAACCAGCTTCAAGTGCAAATGAGCATTTCTTCATACTTGATAATTTACTTGACAATTCTTTTTGAGAAGTTGACAAACAGATAAACTTAAAAGCTTGTCGTTGCTTGTGACTCTCATGCGCTTGTCGGACTGTAGATATCTGGTATTTTCTATTCTCATACAATAAGAGCTTAACAATCTCAACTAAGATATAGTAATTTATCGAAATACTTTATTTCGATCACAAATTAGTATATTTAACTGATTGACGGCTCTTTTCATTTAAGACTTTAGATATTGTAGGATGTAGACATTTAATTACTTGGATAAACTAAATTCAAGCTCGAAAATGCAAGGCAGCAGTAGAAAAAAGAATCGAGCGATTGATAGGAAACACTAAATTGCGAGACCTCTGATCATATCAACCTAACTGTATTGACCAATGTATTTTATATTCGCTTTGAGAACAAGGCTGCTTTTAATGTATATTCAGATTTTCAAAAAGTTTCTCTTTTGAACATCATTCATTACAAGAAATAGGTTGGTACTAATCAAAAAAAGTTTATATCAACAATGAATTATTACTCTTGTACTCGAATTCAACATACCTTTAGATGTATGCAATCCATCCACACTTATATACCTTTAAACTTACATTGGAATCTTCAAACAACAAATTTACCAATTACATTGATCTATTTCTCATATTGATTTGCACAGAAGCTCATTTGCCAGAGTTTCTTGGACTCTTTCAAGAAAGTTTTATCGCTGACTTCGAGTCTGCCATTATTTATCAAGATTACCAAGGTTTATTAACTTTTTACTTTTGAATTATTAAAAATTTCGAAACTTTTTTTATATATAACTAATGCCCAGATCAAAGACCACCAGGACATAAATTCGAATATTCAAATGCCTTATTAATGTTATTTGAACATTGAATTCATCATCAGCTTCTATCTCACAAATTCACTCTGACCATATCCTGGCAATTCCAACTGCTGAAGTTAATGAAGTTACTTCGAGCGTTAGTCAATATTTTCCAACAGTCCAGCAACGAATATAGTCAAGAAATCTCAAAGATATATACCATTTGGTCGTGAGTTTTTTTTTTCCATAATTGTTCATATCTCTGAGTGAAAAAGGAAGTTATCTGATATAAAAGTAACCCTTCTCGCTCACTTGATAATCAATTTATACAAATATCTTGTCCAATGCAATATCCAGAGTCATTAGTAAAGCAAAAAAAAGGACTCTTAAACACAAATGTTGTAAATACTTCCTCAAACCAATACATAGTATAAAGCGCCTTAGAATTCTTCTTTAGAAAACAAGAATGATGAGTTTCTCCTTGACCTGGGTATCGTCATATCAAAGAAGAAGTCTAAGCTATTCCTAAGTATCGATTCCCTTGGCTCAGCAAACCGAGGCTCTTCCTTATTTTCATTCCCGAGGATCTCAGTCGCCCCCATCCCACTAAAACGCCTCATCTCTCCTTCAAAACCCTCCAAAAAGCTTGGAAGTCTCGAGTGCGTCTGCTGCGGCTGAATCTGCGGCTTAGGTTTCACAGCCTCTCCAAAGAAGTCTCCCTCAAGGAAGCTCAATATATTGCTACTCGCTCTTTCTCTACCTCCTCCGGTGATTTCCTCAGTCCCAAACCGCCTTGAACTCTGATAATTCGGATTTTCAATGAAACCTCCAACTGCGCCTCCAGCTGCCGTATCGTTGCTAACAGGAGCGTTAATATTCTCAACAAACTCTAAGAAGCTCGGAATACGCTTCTTTCTAACCCCGGCATCAGCGATATTGAATTCGAAAGAGCTGAAGCGGAACACGAAATCATTTGCACTCTCATTCTCAGCTTTTTTCTCTTCAATTTGCTGATTTTCAGAATTCACGTAATTCGCTGTGAAATTTGAATTATCTTGGTTCGTTTGAATTGTATTTCTAGGCTGTGGCTCTTTCTTCACCTGTTTCCTAGGAGCCGGCATGAGGATCTCTGCCTCCGAGGACGTCTCGCATGGGTGGTTGTTTGTTGACTTGACTATCACAGTTTCTGTGAGGACGTTTTTGGTTCTCCCATGCTTTTTCGCTGCGAGTTTCGCTTGCTTAAGAGCTGCTTTCGCGTCCTTTTTCTGATGGCTTTTGTGATGTTTGCTGAGGCTGCTTTGATAGAAATAGCCTTTGCCGCACCTTTCGCATATAAATTTGGGACGACTGACTTCTTCCTCGTGCACTTGCTGATGCTGCTTTAGATTCGACACCGTCGAGAAGGACTTTTCGCAAACTTCGCACACGTAAGGCTTCTCACCTGTATGAAGCCTCTCATGGCGCTTGAGATTCGAGATTTGAGTGAACGCTTGGCCACACTGCCCGCATTTATAGGGTTTCTCGCCTTTATGGATCCTTTCGTGCTTCTGCAGAGATGAATATTGCGTAAAATCCTTGCCGCAGCCAGGGTAGTGACAGCGGAAGGGTCTGTCGCCGTTATGGATCCTCATGTGGTCCTCATATGCTTTTCTCGTTTTGAGCAATTTTCCACATTCGAATTCTGTGCAGTAGTATTCTTTTGGCCCTTTGGCCTTGGAAGTCTTATGTTCAAAGAGAGGGATGTTAACGCTGAAGTTTTCTTCTAGGTTCATGGCAATGAAAGGAGAAGAAAGGAAACTTGAAAAATTTTGTTACTCAGTGTCAAATAGATATTAAATTATTACACTGTGAATACGTATAATACGTAAGCTGTTGCATCTGCTATCGGTAGCAAGAAATTAAAAAGTTATAAAAGTTAAAACAGGGACTCAGAGATCGTCAAATATTTTTTTTGTAGAATTCCAAGTTGATAGCGAATGTGATTCGAAAAATGGAAGTTAAGATTTTTCTTTTTTGCTTGTTGAGTCGCGAAGGGTCTAATCTCTGGGCTAAGAGGAGAGTCACCTACTTAGCTTCTTCTCAGTGACGCTAATTTATGGGAAATGTAGTTATGAAGTGGCTTTTCGCAGAGAGATCTTTAACAGTGGAAGGAAAAAAATTCTGTAATATTTTGATTAAACTCATGGTGCTTGCAATTAAATGCATTTTTGCAAAAGTTGCAAACTCGAATCAATCTCGAAGATAGTTTGAATTAAAATAAATCAAAGATTTGATACACTCATCGTAATGGATCCAATGCAGTAGTTAGCAATCATTGCGAACCCAGCACCCTCATTAATCGCAATCTCATCGTTCCATCTCGAACCCCTTTCTTGTCTTGAATGAACTAACTTGCAAATGAGCTTGGTAAGAAACTTATAACATCTAAGTGACTAATAAAAAAACAGGGCTACTGCCGCTATGGATGTTTCCACTCAACCTCAGATAGACTTTTTTCGTTTGACTCGTTACTAGCCACCAAAATTGTTTCCTTTGCGTTGTGCCTTTGATTATGACTTGCATTAAGCTTTATCGCGCTTCTAAATAAACTTATACAAGGGCTTTTAATGAATAACAAAACTGCCAATTTCCAACTTTACAGAGATTCCTGCACAACTGAGAGCAAAACTCCTGTCTATGCCTTGGCACAAGGGTATTTCACCACATAGCACTTGAAATAAATAACTCTTGTGGATTAGGATCGGAGATTCAGATATTTTTTTAAGACTGGATGCGATTCCGCCGAGCGAAGTTAAAACAATGAAAGCAATGTTTGAGAAAGGGAATTTTGAAACGATAGTCGTCGGAAGCGATGAGTTAAATGAAGGTGTGGTGAAAGATAGACCAGCAACATCGATTTCGAATACATCATTACTGAGAGATTCGTTTGGGGCGGTTTCTATGATGTCTTCAGCCTCTCGTCTCTTCTCTGGATCACGTGCAGTGAATTATTCAGGCATGAGTTCGACTATTAACCAGAGCATCTCGCCTTCCAGTAAATGATTCGTTTTGCGCATCAATCTCAAATCAATTCCTTGCAAGAGAAAGCGATGCTTCTCGACAAGCATAAATCTCGTATCAGTACGGATTTAAATGCGTTAAAGGATCTCGTCAAGTAAGCTTTGAGGCTGATGCCGTTGAATTAGCATGTTCATTTAGTATGATTTGTGAATACGTCGAAAAGCATCCATATAAGGTCAGGACCCTCAAATTTTATGGCGTGAGATTCGGAAAGACGATGATTCAGTCACTTGCTCGGGTATACTACCTTTCGTTTTGGAATATCGTCAATTGTTATAAACTCTCAGTGTATTAAAGCATCGAAATCGCTCGAGGAATTATCTGTGATTTGGTGCAGGTTGGTTACACGAGGTAAATTAAATTATTAATTTCGTCGTGGCTGGACTGACTTCTCATCATATAAAAAAAAGACTTGGGTGTGATTTACAAGCCACTAAGTACTGCATATAACATCAAGATTTTGGATTTCTCTGGGAACCGCTTCGATGACAAAGCTGGAGAGCTGTTGGCAATGATATTTAGTCAGCATGGACATGTCCGAGATGAGATCGTATGGGCGAATAGCATAAGAAATGAAATTCCTGAAAAAGACCCTAAGGAAATGGGTAATTTATCGGATTTCAATGAAGTACATATGAATATTAATTGCAGGGCTAAGGGAGATAGATCTATCGGAAAATGCGCTTGGGAATAAATCGGCGAGAGAGCTCGCTCATTTTGTGCAGTATGACGGCTGGGTTAAAGTAAGCCTTCTTTGATTAACTGGTGATTGACAACAATAATAATATTAACACAGACTCTGAACCTCAAAGGAAACAAAATCGGAGAGGAAGGCATGAATGACCTCCTAAAGGCACTGCTAACAAATAAAACTATGTTCACACTTGAACTGAGAGAAAACCCTGGCTACACTCCTCAAATCGCCGACCAATTGCAAGACCGACTTGAAGATAATATACAAGGATATAGACAATCTGTGCAAACGATACTAACTAACCCTAGCAGTAAGTCATTCTTGGTCAGCAGTCTGAGCAAAAGCCGCCTCAGCGCGATTAAAAGCGATAATAAATCCGGAAAACTATTACACACGCTGAATAAAAGCCAAACTCCTTCATCAATGGGGCGATCTCAAAAACTCAAAGACGTACCGAGTGACTTTTTTAGAACGCAGACGACTGGAGCTAGCGACTCGAGCAGGACTCTGAAAGTAGGTCGAGATATTCCGCTCTATATTGACGCATCGAGCGTATTTGCGCCGAATAAGCAGGTAGTTAAAAAGGAAAAGAGGCAGGTACGTATGGTAATACCTAAAGTTTGTAATCGTTGCTACTAGAATCAACCGACCCAAAAAGAGAAGAGTAATCTGTATGGCCTTGAGCGAAATGTGAAAAGCGCTCAGCCACAGCAGAAGAAACCGAAATCTAGAGTCAAAGGCAAGATGGGGTTGACGATGGAGGAGCTTGAGGATAGACTACTAGATGCGGAAGCCATCATTGCACAGCTTCAACTGGAAAATCATCATTTGAAAATGAGTCTTGGTCTCCAAGGCAATTCGCAAAATTTCGATATGGATCCCAGTAATTTGTTCATTACTGCAGAACTCCAAGGTTTTTTTTTTTAAATGTTTAGGATATGATGGTGTTGAGACAGATCCAAACACTCAAAATTCACAGGAACAATACCAGATGAACCCGCAGTACTACTATGACCACGGAGAATTACCACCGATAACTGAGGAAGCGAATATTAGCAATCGCCGCTCTTCACAAGTAATTCCATTGAATACGGATCTAGATCATTTCAACCGCGCTTTCATTATTTAGAAAAACCGAAAGAATAGTGAGCAAGAAGAAGTGATTGATAAAATCAAAACGCTAATGTCAGAGGTCACTAATTTGATGGGCAACCTGGACACAAATCACAAAAGGTCGGATTCCAATCAAAAGGATAAGGAGCGTAGCAGTGAAAGCGCACAGAAATATCAACATTCGCATTCACATTCAGAAAACAATGCATCAAATGACGGACCAAATGAACAACCAGATGAAGATTATGAGGATTATAATAGGATGTATCAGTAAGAAGCTTTTTTGATTAGTCAGGACATATATCAGCCTTCCCACTATTTTATGGGAATTTTTAAGGCCTATAAGGATTTGGAGTCGTAACAAATAAATAAAGTCGTTTCGCAAATAATAATAATGATAATAAATAACCTGAGTTTTTCAAGCTAGGTTAGGCATTTAACTGTGAATAAAAACTCATGGCATAAAATTCAATGGATACTAAAAACTCTTCATGTATAACCACGCAAGGATCTTTACGAATAAGAAGAAAGTTTCGTAAAGAAGGTGATTTTAAATGATTGAGCAGGCCTCTCATACGTACGCGGCTTTGAGCCTCGGAATTATTTGTCATATAGAATACATTCACAGTATTTCTTCCATAAATTAAATGGACAAGAAATTCATCGGCCTCTCGGCCCTGATATTAAAAACAATCTTTCATACTATTGATTTTCAAATTACCCACAGCAATAGGCTACGTGCAGCATATCCCGCCTTTCTTTTCCAAAGTTTCATTTTTTGGAACAATCTTCCTCTTTTTCATATCCTTTTGCTCGATTCTTGAGCTCTCTCCACCAGTTTCATTCACAAGATCGTTATTCAGGAGAGAAAACCTTCGATCTTGATAGGATCTCAAATTTGCGTAGCTATCGTTTCTCAAGAAGCCTGAGTCATCAGGCAAGGACATGCCCACCTTAGAGTACGGATCACTACTCATCGCAGAGGTATCTTTCAATCGGTTCCCTTTCTTATTCGACATCAACAGAGAACTGCCCAGATCATACCCTGGGGTTTGGTCCATAAACGATGGCTGAGATGATATATTATCTTATAATAACCAATTACACTAAGCAAATTACCGATTGCTCGTAATTCCTCTTTTGTTCAGCAAGGACGTTGTATTCCTCTAATTTCGAATGATACAGGTTCATTTGATTTCTCACTTCGATTTTTCTGCATTTTCAGTAAAAAAAATTGTTAAAACCATGACCCCTCTTAAAATAGGATTACTGAGCGTTCATCTTTTTCCTGATTCTTTCGAACTCAAGCAGCTTTTCGTTCACCTCGTTTTTTAAAATTTCCACCATGCCTTTGGTGCGAATATTAATTTCCCCCTTTTTCTTTAACTCCTCTTCAGCTGATACTAACTGTACTTCGTACTTTTTTATATTTTGGACATATGCGTCTGCAGTTCCCGCTTTCTATACGACCATTGCATTTCTCATAAAGAATTTGAATAGGTGATACCTTATTAGCAAGGTCTTTAGTAGTTTCTTCAAGTTTAGCAATGTCTTCCTTCGTCTTTGAGATTAATTCTTTGCAAACTTGAATTCCTTTATATTTAGAATTTATCGTCTCGATTCGCCTATTCTCAGCCTGTCAAAGTGCGTTAGCTGGATCTTTGGAGGACTAATACTCTCTCATTAATCTTCTTGGTCCAACAAACGTCACAGATTCTTTGCTCTTCGATTTTATTCAGAGAGCATTCTCCACAGACCGAATTAGCGCAGAGTCGGCTTTAGAAGTTAGAAAGGTCATTCTGAGAAAATCGGGCACAATTTACCAATGATGTTGAAAAATTCCTTTTAATTTGTCAAAAATACGACGGCAGACATAGCACTGAGTGTCCTTTGCCCAGAGCTTGGAGTTGAGAGTCATGCTTCCATCTAATTCTTCATGCGAGAGAGATTTAGTATGAACATATTCTTGGAGTCAAAATTACTTGGAGACTCGTCTCCACGCGATTGGACGTATGAGCGAGTGAATTCTAAAGACCAAGGTAAGACGGGTAAGAGGTAAGGCTGGATTACGTTGAGAGGTTGGTCTCGCTGTGGCATCAAGGACACTTTTTGTTTCTATGAGAGGTGTAATGAGAGGAAAAAATTGCAGAGAGATGTACGGCTGTTGATTTTTGTGTTTGAAAGGCTGTTCCTGGAATCGGATTGGGCTGTGGTGATCGGAGAGATCGTTCCGACTTGTGTGAAAGATTTGATTCGCTTTCGTTCCTCGCTATTGCTCATTAAGTTGATTAATTAAAGTAAGCTCAATCCTTGATAGAATATAAATTAACTGCTGAAGTTTTAAGTACGCGTTTTAGATAAAAATTATTTTAGGAGGAAAAAATTAGATAAATTTAATGTCGACTAAGGCATTGAGAAGCTCACGGAAAGTGAGGAAAAAAAATAGGTTATTAATAAATTGATCATTGTAAAATTATTCAGAGAAAGGTTTGTGTGAGTTGTGAGAAAAATATTTTTTGAACATTTTATTTGGGATCTATTGGTGACCATTCAGGTGCGTTTTTTTCAGAGACGACATAGATCTAGATAGAAATTGGCATAATAATTTGAAGAGTTTGGAATGTCAAATGAGAAGCCTGTTTTTCTGAGAGGCGTTGCTGATGATGATTTCATGAGAATGGCTGCCTCTGAAAACAATTCGTTGTGACCAGTCTTCTTTTTGAGCCATCTGGTATTCAGATGAAAATTTTCACTACAGGAGAAAATAGCCTCCGAATACATTTGGCACATTGGATTTTGATTTCGTTTCAATCTATTGATCGATTGCTGATTCTTCGAGTGGATTTACTCTGTAAAAATTGAATGCGAATCACCTTTCAATTCCATTGGTCAAAAGTGGGACTCGTAATTGAGTAAATAGCCGAGGGTAATTACTATGAAAATATTGCTCTTAAAGCAAAGTGGCTCTATGCACTGAATAGAAAGGGTCTGAATCGTACATCCCAGTTAAGAATAACGTTGACACCTTTCATCGGAGATTTACCAAGTTTTATTTCTTAAGGTTGGTCATAGTCTTATCAATAACAAATAAAAATGTCAGTCTTATGTTAAAATTACAAGATTTGCTTTCGTGTGAATCTATCAGAGGCACAAATAGAGTGTCAGAGAGAGCAATGGATTGGTATCAACTGGTTCGAGAGAATTTCCATCAAGGATCAGTATAAGAGCATGCCTGACTCATCGTTACTCTTGATTATTTATTAATTGCATACTGAACTTTATTTTCGTATCATATAAATCTAATGCGTGAGTTTTATATTTCAAGGGTAGAGAAAAGGATTTGTAGAAAAGCGAATAATCCTGATGAGATATCCAAGTAATTTTAAGAAAGAAAATTAGTCCTCTTTTTTGAAGTCTCGATATAAAAATAATATGTGGAAATGCAGAATTGAAAGATTAACAACTTAAAAATCTGGCTCGTCGCTCTTCGAACGAACCGGAAGATAATGGACATAAGATATATTGTTAAACAACAATATTACGCTCTTTTATCTCGATAACAAGAATAACTTTACAACTGAAAATGCAAGCACGATATCAACTGCCTTTGACAAACGTTTGACAAAAAAAATATCCTCGAATTATGAGAATCCCAGCTTGATTTGATAAAGAAGTCAAAAGTTTATCGAAAAAATCTATTTCTTTTATCTGATCTCGCTACGATTTTATGTATAATTGCTTGAACTTTCACGAATCTTTCTCTCAAATAAGTCCCAACCCTTCATCATAAAGATCTTAGGAACTGCTGAACCATTATCCAACAAACGTTTTAATCAATAATAATCATCATCCATAAATCATTCAAGACTATCATTATTTTAGCTCTCTTCATTCTTGAATACAAATTCCTCGGCTGGAAATCTTTTTTCTGAGATCTTTGAAAGCTTTTATAAAATATAATCTCAATTCATGGATGTTGGTTCCTTCATTACCTGAATACACGTTTCACGCGTGCAAGCTGGATACTCAACTCATCAATTCATATCCATATTTAATATAAACTCGACACTTGGAGTTACTTTCCAAAGATCTTAGCCTAAAACTCCAAACCTGTCGTCATTGGCTATCAATCAATAAATAGATATTGCTATTCACGCCTTCTTTCTTGCCATTCTGGCTCACAATCGTCCTTAGTGAGAATTTCTCAGTCAGTGACCGCTTTTCGAATTCAAGTCGCCAAGCTCTCACAACCGAACAGAAGACAAGAAATTCCCAAAATTTTTCAGAAAACAGACATATTTTAACATTTCGAAAATCATCTTCTAAAAATCGTCGCTACGTCCTAATAAGGGCAAAACTTACCAAAAACTGGTACAATTCGATCACCTGAACGAAATTTAAATTAGCGATTCAGCTTCAGAATTAACCCACGCCAATCGAACTTACTTTTATTAATCGAGAAACCTAATGATCAAAGTTTCGATCAAATTTTTGTCTATTCTTTAAAAAAACGCCCAAACTTTACGCACTGACTTCCAGTTAATGCCTTAACTCGCAGTTATACTCAAGTCACAGGGAATGAAAGCTTGTTTGAAGTGCGTTCAGACGGCGTCTATCAGCAGATGCGTTTAGAGCTCCTCATATGATAAATGTGAATATTACGGATATTTTATTTCACAGAAAACCCGAGGGAAAATGGGTGTATTATTTGATCTCGAACCTTCTGTGAACAAAGTTCGAATCGAAGTAATTGGAGGAAATTTTTTATAAGAATTGAGTTGGCAATCATCCGGATCCCGAGTTTGATAGAACAAATCAGAGCAAATGTATTATAAATCCCACATAATGCACTCTTTATAATTTGAAATTACCTTTTCATATTATTCTCAAGGTTCATGGAAACTGAAGACGTTCGCAGTTTGAAAAGCAAACTGCATAAGAGTCGAGAAATCTACAATTTCTTATCCAACGAGAATTTTTTAGAGACGCTCACCCGCGTTCTTGAGGTAAAGTTTTGCATTTCAACCTAGTCTCATGTGAGTATTTTTAAATTGCGATTAGAACCCGAGATTCCTGGGTACCATTAGTTGGAGTCTCGATGGAGCGGTTGTTCTTATCAAAGATAGCCATAAATTAGCAATGGAAGTCCTACCATTATTTGAGCGCTGTCCTTCCGTTATGAGCTTTCTCCAAAGAGTAAGAGCTTCATTTGAGGGGAACGGATTGCTATAACGCTTTGATTTAGCTAGAAGATTGCGAGTTCATTCAAAAATTTGACGGTGATGTCGACTCGGCAGAGTATGAGGTTCGACATCCGAAGTTTAATAAAGAACAGCTCTCTCTGATTTTTCGAAGAAAAGTAAAGCTAATTAGAGATTATCTGTCAGCAAAATTGATAGAATGTAAAGTTAGTCGCCCCTGCGGATTTATTAGAGGTACCAAGAAGAGTCCTTGCCGATTATGACGATGTAGAAATTTCTTATTGTTGGATTTAAATTTAATTTTTGGTTATTTTCAGCCGATATTTGCTAGGTTAGTGATGTATGATCAGCAGCTACGACAGTCGATTGAGAGAAAAGCACAAGATCTTCAGTTTCAACTCACAATGCTTGAGCTTGATCTCCGGACGTTGAAGTAATAAATCCTCTTCGCTGAGCTGAATGATTAAAATTTCTTGTTGAATTAAGAAAGTGAAAAGGCAGTCAGGGACTGTTTGTTAGTTGCATTGAAGCTGAGTAAATCATCAGGTCAGATAAATGAAGAAAACAAGATAATAGAAAGTACATAAATAAGTAGTTCAATATAATGATTCGTGGCTTAGCCTTCGAGGAGTCATGGAATTTAGAAGAATTATTGTAGAGTAAATTGATTTTTAGTGTATTATTGCATTCAAAGATATCATAGAGGTTGTAATGCTTCTATTTTTCTAAGCATATCACTTGTTTTTTTCTTTCTTATTTTCTATATTTGGACCATAAAGGCAATATTGATTAACCTGCCAACCAAATTTGTTTGAACTATTGATTTCATGGTTGAATGTTCTTATTGTTGGGATTTTGGAGAGAGAGAAGGAGAGATCTAATTATTTGCTTTTGGAGTAAAATCGTTCCCGATAAGTGTGAATCAAAAAATAGAGATTCTGACCGGTACCAGTCATTAGAAGTCAAAGCAACCCACATGTAAGATTAGATTTAGTAGAGACCATTAATTAGCACAAACGATGATATGAGAAATCAAGATCAGCACTTACTGAAAGACAAGTGGATTAGGATAGTAATCGTCACTTCGGTTATTGTATTTGGAGTCTTATTATGCTCACGAACGAATGAATTACACAGATTTCTTAATTCTTAAAGTATAAAAGAATTAAGAAAGAATTGACTGAAAAGGACACTAGGTTCTTTGAGTTAGATATTAATGTTGCCGCATTACCCATTTAATTGAAATGATCGAAAACAATATGAAAGAGTGAAAAAATAAGGTTGAGAAGGGGTCTTGAGAAAAAAATACCATGAAGGAGAAGAAGAATATATCCTTGGTTGAGAATGAATTGAGGAATGGGAAAAGAGTTCGAATAACAAAGAAGAATATATTCATTTCTCTCTGTCTTCAATTATTGCTGAATGGATAGTGAATTTCTATATAAAGCCACTTCAACATTATCATCAGACATCTCTAAGTATGAAATTTACCGGCGTTATTAGAACGAACCGCATTATGGGAAAACTCTTATCTAAATATAATAAACAATACTCAACAGCTTATTTCATCCCACCAAAAGTCAAACTCAGCGCTTTATTTGGTAGCCCATACAATGCAACATGAGATAGAGAATCTGTGCTGAAATCATTTCTTTCAACGACGTCTCTTACAATGCTGCCAACAGAAAATGATTAATTTTATTTTTTGAGACCTTTAATTGTCCAAGAAGGACACAAGCCCAACAATGAAAATGCTCGTTTCTATTTCAAAATAACTACTGTTAGCAGAGAAATATTTCTATTAACACTATCGATCATTGATTATCTCCTAGGCGGGTTGCTCAATTTATTTGAAAGTCTAATTCAAACTTAAAATTAACTAATCCTAATGAAGTTGGCTCAGGATTTGTAATCTTTGTAAAACAATTAAATAAACTCACGAAACTTTGAAACCATTTTTTTGTCAAATAACCCTCCCTTCACCCGTCTACAAACCCGGAGACATTTTCTTAGAATCGATTCTCTCTAAAATTGCCTGCCTGGCAGTTTAGACTCCAACCTCATTACATATTGAAATTTTCAAGTTCTATGCTAGCGGAAGAAAAAAACAAAAAAAGAGGAATCAGAATCATGGAGGTTATAATGTAATAGAAGTGAAATGCGCGTTTTTTTGTGAGTTACGCGAGAGAAGACACAAGCTCAAAGGAATCATTATACAATAAAACTTCTCTCATTTAAGATGCTATTTTAAATTCCAATCCTGAATAAAAAGCTCTTCTAATTAGAATAAAGCAACTCGTGTTATAATCGATTAAATTTTTGAAGGAAATAAAATGAACGAAGAGAAAAACAATTATTTTTGGATCTCTTTGATAATTACCCTTATCGCAGTGAACTTTCCACAAGTTGTGAATGGTTTTTCGGAACCAAGTTATGGAGTGGATTACTTTATACACCAAAGGCAAGTCAGGCTGAGCTGGAGTCGGAGGGCAATAGCTTTATTTATGATCCTCTGGCCTCGGAAAAAGGATTTGCAAATCGATTTAAGGTGGTTGAACCGATTAAAGGCGTGGCTAAGCACATGGCGTATTTAACGGATTTGCGTGAGAAAAATAGGGCCAAGCTTGACTCACTCGAATGCCTCTCACTATGCTTCTAATGTTTACGCTCCTGAAGATGTGCTACAAAAATCTGGAACTCGGTTTTTTTCATTTTATGCTTTTCGTAGTTATAGTCCATGGATACTTTGCCCTTTTCGCGCTGTTCTTTGGTGAACTATTCGGGACGGCTTGGTGGGGCTCTGGTATCTTTAAGGTTATATATGCAATTCTGTGGCTGCTTTGTGCTTGCGTGCTTCAACAAATGATGATCGGCAGCTACTCGAGCAAGAAACAGTATGATTGGGATCATGCGTTCTATATGATCATTTGGAGGGCCACCTTATTTCTGTTTTTCAGCATTGTTGGACAAGGTGTGCTGTTTGCTGGTTTTGACGTTTATTATAAAATTGGTCGCTATGAGGCTGTAGAAATAATCTTTGGTGTTTTTTCACTGACAATTAGCCACTTCTTTGGAAGGTGCTTTCCAAAGGGGCGCAATGACACGCCAGAAAATAGGGAATACTTTACATACGTATGCCTCGTGCACATGTTCCTTTATATGCCTGGTTTCCTGTTTTTTGTGTTAGGAATCATCGGCAAACAAAAAGATATGACCTTTCGAGACGCCATTCTATATATACCGATCCTATTCCTATTGAGCAATCTCTTGGTCACATTCCACGCCGTCGTCCACCTTTTCAAACATTGCCTGCTATCAAGAAACTCATCCAGAGTTTACCAGAATCCGCTTTCTTCACAGGGTGAAGAAGGAAATAAAATTTGCAGCTCTTGCTCCGCACCATTGGACCCAGAAGTGTCGACGTCTATTGTAACTTCCCAAAACTGTGAGCATATTTTCCATGGTGAATGCATTCAAAACTTGGAAGAGGTTAGTACCGAAACCCCGTGTCCGACGTGTGGGACCACGGGAGCTAGAGTTGAGAAGACGACGACGAAGAGTTTCTGGCCAAAACCACTCGCAGACTTTCTAAACCTATTTGGTTGATTCATAATTTGTAATCATTCTCCTATCAATTAACCATTAATTATCTATATATACCGAAATAGACAGCTGAGCTGACTGTCTTACAAAGAGTAACTCTAAATAATGAAAATTAAAATAGATAATTCTTAAAACTTTTTGCTCTTTCACATTCATTTACATTCATTTCCAAGACAAATTAAATGTTTTTTCATTGAAGTCGCCAAAGAATTGATTACACCTTGAAATTAATAAAACGTACCCTTTCCAATAATATAGTCGAATTCGCAAAGGCGATCTTAGATCATCCTAAAGAGATCTTCACATAAACTAGTTGGTTGAATGAGAAAAAATTGAGCAATGAAACTTATGAAGGAACCCTCTGAAAGTGAGATCTGTGTGCATTTATTCGCTATGAAAAATCCTAAGGAACTATATTTTGTAAGAATATCCTCTCTTTGAATAAGCTCTTGTCGATTAACAATCTCAATCAAAAGCAACTCATATTCATAAAACTCCTCATTTTATTTTTATTTGGTTAAAATTTTGAAAGGAAGAAATGAATAGAAATCTCGATTTTTGGATCCCCCTTCTCGTTCTTTTCTCGCTATTCAATATCCCATTTCTACCTCTGATCGATACTATCGTCAGTACCGGAAGCCATGAAGACTACCTCAAACTTATACCGTTTATATCCGTTGACGTGATACTCGCACTCATGCTGATCAGCTTATTATTGGGAAAACGTGGAGAAATCTGTATCTATATGCTGCTCTTCGTGTTTACCACAATCGGGTATCCTTGGGTTTACTCGATGCTTTATCTTTCATTGGATATGGATTTTTCGTTGCATTTTGTCGTTTATGTTTTGCTATCATCCATTTTATGGATACTATGCCTTTGTCTGATACAAAAAATGATGGTTGGCTCGTATCTGAGCAAGAAGCAGCATTCTTTCCTCAGGACGGTCTTCATGGTCTCATGGAGGGTTGTGGTGTATTGTGGATTTCTCACTCCTGGGCTGATTTACATGATTGGCGTTGAACATATCATATATTCTCCTTATATTGTGGTGTTTTTTGTATTCGCTGTTTTCTCAGTGATACTCGGTCTTCTCTTTGGAAAGTACTTTCCAAGAGGTCTCAATGATCGACCAAAGAACAGGAGAAATTTCAGATATGTTTGCTTTGTGCACTTGATACTTTTCACGCCTGGCTTCATGAGTCTAGCTTCTGAAATTGCTTATTTCAAAGCGGAGAATGCAAATATTTTCATACCATTGATGCTTGCAGCATTGATTCCGATGAGCAATTTCTTGATTACGTTCTACGTATTAATTCATCTTATTCTCCTCTGCGCATCCAGCAAATTCTCGTACTTTTCGCAAAAAGCGTCATCTCAACAAGGCGAGCCTTTAACTAGCGAGAATGACCTTGAAAAAGCCAACAATAATTGTAATTCGTGCTCTAAACCTTTGGATAAAGGAGAAACATCATTCATCACCACTTTTCAAAACTGCGGACATAGCTTTCACAGTGAATGTGCGAATAAGTCAAAGGATGTCATGACTGAAGATCACTGTCCAATGTGTGGAGTTGTAGGGCTCAAATTTGAGAAGTCGATGGATGGAAGTTTATGGCCAGATTTAATAGTAAAATATTTAGATCGATTTGGTTAATAAGCGATGGGATTAGGCAAGAGAAGAGTTTTGATAAGTTATATAATGGCTCTCTGTCTGTATCTATAAATATCGTTTTACTTTTATATGCGAAATTCCAATAGTAATTTAAAACTATGAAATTACTGGAGATTTCATCAAAACGCATTGGAAAATCAATTTGAGAGAGAGAAAAAAAAAGAGAGAAAAGAAATGAGCATTGTTTATAATTAGTTGTTTATGTTCTTTACCTTAAGTAACTGCAAACAATTAACTAGCTTTCTGTCTAATTCTTTGGAAAGTCCCATCAAGTAAAAACTCTCGAAGCAGGTCATCTAAGCTCCAAAGAGGTTCTAACCGTTAGGGTCGAAAATGGAAACAATACTTTTCAAACTACGAATTCTTAGATTTCTTCCTTTATCTTTGAGTAATTCATCAGTCAGCAGATTTAAATAGATTCCCACTATATCTAAATAAAACAAAATAAAAAGACATGCTGCTCAAAGATACCGAGAAGAAATTTTCTGTGCCTCCTAAAACCGGCTTTCTCTACGAGAACTTCAACCAGACTGCTGAAACAGCTTCCTACAGAGTATTCGAAGCAGAGACTCAGAATACTCATGAGAGACATTCAATTCGAATCCTCGACCCAACCAAAGACCTTGTAGCCAATAACTTCGACCTTGCAGCTACCCTCTTCATACAGGAGCTATTCCATCTCCACACCCGCTCACCAGGTTCCGTACTAATCAACACCATAGAAATCAGTACAGATCGCAAACAAATTGCCTGCGCTATTCGTCATTCTGGTTTGCCAAGCTTCAAAGAAGGTCCAGACCTCAAAGATCCTAAAATCGTGGGAAAATTGTTAAATGATCTTATCTCCGATATCGAATTTCTTTGGAGAGACCTTCAAATAAAAAATATCGCAAGTATCTTGGAACCTGAAAATATCTATTATCTCAAAGAAAAAGGAGATTTCTTCCTTAGTCATTGGGACAAGATCTTCGAAAAAAATGAAGCAGGACCTGCTAACCTCACATCAGTGGTAATCAATCCTGCAGAAACAGCATTGAACTCTCGAAATCTGGCTGCAGAAATTAAGGCATTAGCTCTGACATTATTAAAGGCTCAAAAAGTAGACCTCAGTGAACTTGAGGCTATACAAGCTCTGCCGAATATTAAAATCACAACATATAATACAGTGATGAAGAATACAGTTGCAGAGGGTTTCAGTGGTTTGCAAAAGGTACAAGAGCTGATTGAAAGAATGTTAAGTCGAGATCCCCAAGACCTACCCAAACTCGAAGATTTCAAGATAAAAGAAGAGAAGATTCAAGTTCCAGTACTTGAGAAAGACTGTAATGAAGTGAGAATAGAAAAAAGCGACGCCGAGATTCAAGTTGCAATTGAAGAATCAAAAGTCAGTCTTTATTCTTCTCAAATTAGTGATAAAGGTAGATAAGAGTCTCAGCGTAGAGAGATAAATCTGATTTTCATAGGAACAGCCTCTCTTTCCAAGCTATTCGCTTGGTGCTCGTATTATACTAATAAAATTTGCATTGCAGATCTCGAAACGTATCAAAATTATGCAGAGTTTGACGGAGTGCAATGCAGCAAGACAAGTAAAATTAATTTATTTTTAAATTAGTTTTTGATTTATCTCCATTGCGAAAGTTGGCTATGATGGCTGGACGCATGCAAAAGAGATTCCAAACTCGAATTTGCTCGTATCTCTTCACCACAGCAGGACGATGGTAGCCAATATGGAAGTCTTTGATGTATCAGAGAAAGGTAAAGCGAAGAAGATTTACTCTCTTGGTGACGTTTTCGGAGGTAAACTGGCGGTCTAAATCTTTTCCTAAGATTTTCTTGTTAGTGGTTGGCCATGGAGATGTCACATATAACTCTAAGAGAGGCATTCTTGGAGCAATATCATCAGAGCTGAAAACCGCTTATCATCTGTTTGATATAAATCCCAGCGCTTCCAATCCTGAAGAGATAGTAAAACTTGCACGACCAGCAAAATGGCCCTTGCAATTAGGCGGTTCCAGGGGTAATTTAGACATCTTTCTCTTTTTTTCAAGATAATCAGGGAATTATATCACTGGCCTCGATTTCAATCCTACAGGAGAGCTGGTGGCAATGCTTGACGGTACTGGAGCCTGCTTGATATTGGATGTAAACACCGATAATTACGTCTCACATCAAAAAGTACTCGGAGGAGGTATTTTGCCTATAAGCCAAAGGTCTTCTTTATTCATTTTTATTAAGAAATGTGGGGTCGCTGCAGATGGAGTACGACCGCTGGAGAACCATTCGTATATGTCAAGCATGATTACAATAAGCTCAATATTCTGGACGTTGAGAAGAAAATCTTCACGATGACGACTCCAATTCTATTGGGCAGTTGTACGTTATATTTTCACTGCAACCATTATAATACTGTGATAGACGGTACACTCTGGATTGATACTTGTCCAACCAACGGAAATTTGCTGGTGACGGGTGGACAGTATAATGTTATCACGATCTTTGACAAAAGAGAGGGAAGGATCTGTCAAAACTTCCAGAATGTTCATTTAGGTTTGTTTTAGCTTTAATTATGATAATTATTAATTTTATTTCGAAATATACTAGATTGGATACATTGCGTGAGGTGGAATCTCGATGGGGACATGATCGGAAGCGCTTCGAGAGATTGCTCAGCAAAAGTAGTAGATGTGAAAACTGGGAAGGTGGTTTATGGCGGAATCACACCTGGAGGATGTAAATTTTTCCAATTAGTATTAGTTCTTCTCATTTGGTGTTTGTTATTAGCTATGGCGTTTTCAGCTTGCTTTATTTGAACAAGGATTATTAAACGCAAGAGTTTGGATTGATTTGTAAGCAAAGGCCGAAAGCCAAAATGGAAAATTAATATTATCTATATCCTCATTGCTTTAACCAAAGAGTAGTAATCTATATTGAGAAAAAGTTAAAAGGAACTAATAAAGTATTGCCAAATAAATACATTCCATGATTGTAATTCTCTAGATGCTAGTATTGATGTTAAAAGCATTGAATCATAGAATGGAATTAATTTAGTGATATGATCTTCATTTATTGCTTTTCGGAGTTAGGTTGTAATAGAAAAGACAAAAAGCTATTTTGGAATAGAAAGTGGGTCTATATGCAACTAACATTATCTGTATCCTAAACCATAGCAGCGAACAGCCAGCTAAGATGATTATAGTTGTCATCTCAAATAAGAGAAAGATTCCAATATACTCGTTTGAAGAATCCTGCGATAGAATCGATTTCATATCCTTTTTGTAGATAACTGAGAACCTCTATTGGCAACGCTTTAAACTGAATGAATATTTTTTGGGAAGACCTTGTCTAAATGCTCGAGTTTTTTTTTACATTAGAAATTTGGGGAAAAGAATATCAAATTTGGAAATTTTGTTGTTGTTGTGAAATTCGTTAGATGATTTGTCACCCAATACTCCATAGCTAACCCTATCATCGAATTAAATGTCAAATTCTGAGAGTCCATTGTATCAAGAATGAATGAATTATCAGTTGTGTTGCTAAAAACGTTTCTACTAACAAAGTGGGATACGAATTTATTTCTGGAATAACCGTAGTTTTAGGGCCATCTTGTTTGTACTATTAGAATGCATCTGATATATAATCGAAGAACGTGAAACACTCAAGAATAAATTAAAGTTTACTAAATTCAAGAAGTTTCATAATCTATTGGCTCTACCACGTCATGCTTCATTCAGGCACACGCGGGCTTTTTTATTTGTATTTTTTTCAGCTTGATTTAGAAAGGAACGACAGAACTTATCCAAACCATAATTGATTTTTAGCTGAATTAAGACTTCTTCTTGATAATTAATTAAAACTTATATGAGCTCTAGCTAATTAAACAAAATACGGAATTGTTGCCCTACCTCTTATCTTACTGTTTTTTATTCGTTTCTCCTGCTCGTTGCAAATGGAGCATGAACAATGACGAACATTATTATTCGTGTGCTAAGAAATAACAAGCTCACCATTATAGATCCTGAGAAATATGCATTTGCTTTGAAATGCACAGTTCAATTTGATTCAAGGTTATATGTTTTTTGTTGTTGTAATATGCTTGCCAGAATAGGGGAAAGCCTCAGGTAGGAATGATACTCAAGCTAAGACGACAAATTACAATAGAAGATTGTGAAGGCTACCTATGAGTTCATACGAGTAGAACGTTTTGATTTGCTCAATTTCTCATTTCTTTTTTATGATTCCTTGTGAAAATATCTAGAGATCCTCACCGATTTGAGAGACAGCCCAAACAAGCACCTTAAGGAGCAAGAAAACGAGGCTGTTTAATTACAAACCTGAAGAGGTTCTTTATACTGAGAAAATATCAGAAAGGACTATATCTTATGTTATTTTCTCATTCAATTGTTAGAAAACCTAATTCGGTATGCTTCATATAATGAGTATTTTAGAGCATTGCTTCTTTTTTCTTTTTTTGAAGAATTTCTGTATATTTTATTGAGCTTCTAGTCATGTGAATTCTGCTATGTTTTATAGATATACTGGGCAAACTTAAATCCTATAAAATCGTATCCTCTCGTTTCTGTTGTCCTTCCGAAAAAACCAGGTCTAGAGCTTCATGAATTCTCTCGTCCAAAATTTGGTCATCTTCGAGCATTTCAAGAATATCTTGAACTGTGAGCACTTCTAAATCGACCAACATGCCGGTAATCTTTGGAGCGTGCTCAGGTCTTGATTTTCTGAGGATCTTTAGATACAAGAGCTCTCCCAAAATGTTTCTTTGCTTTTCAGGATCTAATCTCATGAAGTCATCGAGCTTGTCCTTAAGGTTTTGGACTGTGAGTTGTGCCTGATAAGGTTGAACGTTCTTTAGGTTTGTTTCAGGTTGAGTTAGCTGAGCGTGATAGTCGGTTCTTTGGCCTCGTCTAGTTTGCTGCTGTGGTTTGTGTAGTAGTTGTTTCTGGTAGACAGAAGTTGGTTGGTTCGTTCGTTCTTGAATCAGCTGGTGTGTTACCACCTTGGTATGCTGCTCCATTGCTCTGTTGGTATCCACCTCTTTGGACGTTCTGAGAGCGAGTGGCACTACTATCACCGGGAGATCTCATCTCAGCTGAGTACATCTTTGGGTCTGGTGAGAAGTTCATCATTCTCATGTCATTTGATAGGATGATTTTTAATTCTTCAGTTGCATCTTGAATCTCTGCATCGCTTTCTTCTTCTATCATTGCTTCATTCTTTTCTTTCTCAGGTACTGGAGCTTGAATTTCCTCTTTTTTTATCTTGAAATCTTCTAGTTTGGGTTGTTCTTGAGGATTTGGGCTTAGCATTCCCCCAATCAGTTCCAGTGACTGCAGCGAACCACTGAAACTCTTTGCCACCATTTTTCGCACCACCTTATTATATTCTGCGATATCAATATTCGGCTGCGCTTGTATAGCTTCTAGCTCACTGAGGTCTACTTTTTGAGCCTTAAATAATGTTAGACCTAATGCATTAATTTCTGGAGCCAAATTCTGTGAGTTTAGTGTTTTTTCCTCAGGATTGATCGCCTTGGATTTGAGGTTGGCAGGTCCTGCTTCATTTTTTTCCTATTATTTTGTCCCAATGACTAAGGAAGAAGTCTCTTTTTTCTTTGAGATAGTAGATATGTTCTGGTTCAATGATACTCACGATATTTTTCATTTGAAGGTCTTTCCAAAGAAATTCTATGTCGGAGATAACGTCATTTAGCAATTTTTTATTCACATTAAAATCTTTGAGGTCTGGACATTCTTGAAGTGTGAGCAATCCAGAATGATCAATAGCGCAGACAATTTGCTTGCGATCTATTCATTTCGAGAGTATTGATAAGCACGGAACCTGGTGAGCGGGTGTGGAGATGGAATAGCTCCTGTATGAATAGGGCAGCTGCCCGGTCAAAGTCATTGGCTACAAGGTCTTTGGTTGGGTCGAGAATTCGAATTGAATGTCTCTCATGAGCATTCTGGGTCTCTGCTTCGAATACTCTGTAGGAAGCTGTTTCGGCAATCTGGTTGAAGTTCTCGTAGAGAGGCTGGTCTTAGGAGGCACAGTAAATTTCTTTTTAGTATCTTTGAACCTCATGTCTTTTTTATTTTGTTTTATTGGGATATAGTGGGGATCCATTTAAATCTGCTGATAGGTGCTTGAGTTAAAGAGGAGAAAAAAAAAATACATTTAAGAATTCATGATTTGTGAAGTATTGTTTCCATTTTTGACCCAATCTAACGGTTAGAGCCGCTTTGGAGCTTAGATAACCTGCTTCTTTGAGTTTTACTTGATGATACTTTCCAAAAACTTAATGTGGGAAGCATAAACAACAATTTACGAACTATGCTCATAGTTTTTTAGTCCTTATTGTCAGAATAATGGTTAATGAGCGGCAAACTTTCGATCCAAATTGATTTTTCAAATTTTCTTAATGTGATTTCTCGTGGTTTAAGATCTCTGAATTGTTATAGAGTTTCGCTTATGAAAGTATGACGATATTTAATATACAGAAATCATCGGGCAGACCAGCCAGGCAATCCAATGAGCAGTCATATTGTACATAATTACCGATCATTGAATTGTCTGTCTGCGCCTATTATTTATCATGAATTTAGGTAAGGAGAGAAACATGAGTCAAGCTCAAGGGAAAAGAGATCACCTGCAGCAAGGACAAGAGAATGATTCGCAGCAACAACAATCTCTTCATCAAAGGCCTTCCAATCAACCTTTCCAAGAATAAGATTAATATTATTGAACTTGAAACCAAGAAAAAAATGGCGGAGTTTGACGGAGTAGATCTCAAAAAAAAGTGGCATAGTCTCATTAAACTTTTCATTTTTGGTTTTGGCATAATAACAATCTTCCCAAAGTATCCTACGATCATAGGACACGTCTGAAAGAGCTTCCAAACACTGGATGCCTTGTTAATGTTCACCAAAGTGTCACCGCCAAATTAGAAATATTTGATTTCTCTCAAAAAGGGCAGGTTAAGAAAGTATATTCGTTCGAAGGAGTTTCAGATGGTAGAGTTATTAATATAATTCCCGGTCTATTCGTTTTCTAGCGGCTGGTTTTGGAGATGCGACATATAATTCAAGAAGAGGGCTTCTTGGTGCACTCTCATTTCCAGCAAAAGTATCATATCACTTGTACAGTATTGGGTATTCTGATAGCGATAATCAGCTTAATCTCCTCGACACAGAAAAGATAGTACCAAGCAATATAATCTAATCTGAAATTTGCTCAGGAACTTTTTGGATTGATGTTTGCCAGACCAATGGAAACTTGCTTGCAGCAAGTGGCTATAATGGAAATGTCGAGATTTTTGATAAACGCGAGTCTACAATTGTCAAAACCTTCAATAAGATTCATTCAGGTAGCATAGTTAGATGAACTTTTTCTGGTAGATAATTATAAATTATTATTTAGCTCAGATCTTTTGCGTGCGGTGGAACCCGAATGGAGACTTGCTCGCGGCTGTATCTGAGGATAAGTGGGTAAAGTTACTGGATTTTAAGACTGGAAAAGTCCTTTATAGTCAACTGACTACCGATTTTAGTAAATGGTCACTAGTTGTGAATATTCAGTATCTTGATATTAGACGGCGCCACATCGGTCAGCTTCATTTAAAGCAGGGATGGACTGTATGACGGATCAGAGAGAGAGAGCACAATCGATTAAATTCTTAAAGGAAGATGCTTCTTAAGTAAATTAGATTAACGATATACGATTAGTATCAAAGAATAAGTAAGACTGGACTCCAGTTTAATTTCATAGGAAAATGGCAATATCCATGATTCTGATCGATAAACAATTCTAATAATTGATTTACATTATTCATAGAGTCTCATCGATTGATCGACTAATCCCTAAGCGAATAATTTAGCATTTCTTGAAGTTTCTACTACAACAAGAACATTGTTAAAGGTTAACTCGATTACAGCCATTCACAATTCCCTGATAATTACTAATTATTCATTCGGTTCTTCTTCAAATGGGGAGATCCTGCTTTTTTTTCTCTTCTTACAGCATTTTGAAGGTTCTTAAATCACGCTTAATCATAAGTTTAATAATTCTTCAATGGTTCTTTTAGTTTGTTCAATATGAATTCATTTGATATTCTGATCCATGAGAATAGATATTCATGTATTTAATCAACAACTGATATGGTCAACTTTATTCCATCTTGCTTATTGGATTCTTCAATTATTTTCCTGCCGTTGTTTGTTAGCAATGTCTCGTCAAATTCTCTCAAATGAAGCATACAGAGGAAGCAGGAGCTAATATTTATCCAAAATTCAGATTTAAAACAATAAAAAAATTTACTTTTGTCGCTTGTGGATGCATAATAAAGGAACTTCGAAGTCCTGAAGTCTACTACTTGCGCTGAGCAATCGTCAGATGCAGTTGCGAGCATGTTTCCGTTTGGACTCCACCTCACACAGTGTATGGACCCTATAGTTTTCACAAGTGAGAAATGAAAAACAAGAATAATCAGTACATGGATTAAAACAAAAGAGCTTAGAAACCATACCTAAATGAATGTCATCAAACGTGTCGACAACCTTCAATTCTCGTTTGTCAAAAATGTGGATACTCTTATCAGTGCCACCCGCTGCCACCAAATTTCCATTGTTTTGACACACGTCGATCCAGTACATGTCTACAAGAAAAATATGATACCAGACAAAGTGGCGTGACATATGTAGTCAAGTGCTAATGGAATAAAAAACATAGCTCCATTATTAATTCACAATCGCAAAACAATAGGAAGCGTTTTGAAAATAAAATTTCTTTACGAGGATACTTGGTTTCTGCTGCAAGTTGGAATGAATTTGTTAAAAGCATAACTCGCTTCTCAGCATCCAGGACATTTAGTAAGTTTTTGCTATACTTCACGAATAATGAAGGGTCGCCATTATTTGTGCTCCATCTACAGAGGGTCGAGTCGTCTGATACAGCTAAAGAACAATAAGAAAAGATCATTAAAGAAAAAAGCGATTATTCTTGAAAAATGATAAAGTGTCCTGAAAAAACTAATTACATTGATCCCCTTTGGCGGATTGCAGGCTCAAGTTGCAATTGCCAGTATTCACATCTGAGATTACACATATTCCAAAGTCATCCATAATTGCTGTGGTCTCTCCAGTAGGATTGAAATCAAAACTCGTAACATGGTTAACTAAATTTAAAATGTAATATGATGAAGAAATTAGTAGTGAGAAAATGCCGATATCGATTACAACGGTAAGTGCTATGCTCTTTGTGCCATTTCTCTTTTTTTATTAGCTGTACACGATAACCACTTACTCCAGAATATCGAATATTGTACAAGTGATAAGCTATTTTCTCGTTAAGAGGAATTGCACCGAGAACTCCTCTTCTTGTGTTGTATGCCAAACCTCCAGAGCCCGTCACTGATACGAAAGAAGAGTTTAAGAAGAAATATAATGAAAATAGTTGTACCTCTCCTAATTTTTCCGGTCGAATATATTTCATTCACGACCTCTTTCTTTGATAGATCATATATCGTCATAGCGGCTTCTGATATCCCCAAATCATAAGCATATGAGACCAGCAATGTTGTATTTGGGATCTCTTTCACATGTGTCCAGTCGCCTGGAAGGATTAACCTCTCTGGTCAGTTGTTAAAATCTCTAATACCAATTTGAGGTCCTTGAAAATTATGCAAATTCCGCTTTGTCTTGAGCTCCTGCATGCCAATGTTGTTTCTATACTCTGTACACCAAACAAGTAGAGTCGGAGATGGCGATTGGGTTTCTTCTATTCAAGAATACAAGAGTAAGTGACCAGAAAATCGGAGTAATTGAAAAATAAGGAATTGAGTAAAGAAATGAGGCCTAGATGAATTAGATACCAGTGCTTGCAGATTTTCTTGACAAATCCTGATTTAGTCCGTCATTTTCGGATTCCTTGGACTTTTCAGGAGGTTTAAGAGTGGCATCATGATCGTCTATTGGGTTGTTAGGAAGCATTTCCTCTTTTGAGAGTGCTGATTTAAGAAGAAAAAATAAATTTTAATTAATACAAGCTCTGATGATTTTAACACGAAGGGTAATATCCAACTAATAACTTCATGTATTTAAGTTAACAATGCTCATGCAAATTAGAGTGAAAGTCCTCTTATAATTAAAAAAGTTGGGCTCGCATTCTTGAAATGAAGAAAACTTATGGAAATATTTTAATCAGGTAAGCATTTGTTTTTCTGGTTTAATTTTGAGTTTTCAACTTATGATTTTGTTTTCAGATTAGAAATATGTTATTCATTGTGGCGAATAATTATCTTTCTAAATTGCTTCTAATGACCGCTTCTTTCGTGTGATGATTATTAACTTTGATTCTTTCTCAAATGAAGCAGACAGACTCAGGTACACCTAAGATTATATAAGAAGAATGAATATTAACTAGCAAAAGCAACCCAGGGGAACCTCTATACCAACTAGCATTCGCCCTTTGAAAATAAGAAGGGAGTGAGGGTTAAAGATAATTATTTATTTTTCGTCAACTAAGTACATTTTTAAGATTTGCTTTCTTTTCAGAGAATCTAAAAAGTTTGTAACAGTACTTTTCCTGAAAATATCATAGGATATTACCAACTAATTTGAACTTTTTCGAAAATCTTGCGCCTTCTTTCTTTAATATAATTCAAATGGCGAATGAAATCTAGTATACTTATCACTTTTGTTCATTTCAATTTTCGCATTGTGAGCTAAGACCTCTATTACAGGCATAAGAAAGCAAAATGATATTTTTGAGACCAATTCTCATAATACATACATACTTTGGTGTTATTTATTTGAATTTGCGAGTTAATTAAATTAACAGCTACTCTTTTAATTTTATTCACAATGTCAACTTACAATTCCAAGACGAATCCAAACTGAAAAAAGAGACAATCTGGTTTTCTCCCAGAATGATGCAATTCTTGATCTTACTGCAGTCGAAGTCAGTTTTTCGTCCTATCATACCGATTATGAAATCGAATGATTTTCCACGCCAAAGCCCCTTGACAGTCCTTAAAGGTATATTCTTAAGAAGGGTTAGCCCTCTGCTCATCAAGAAGAGGCAACACACAACTTTTCTCTGTTGAAATAAAATTTTCGATTCATTATGGAACATAGATTCAGAAAAAAGAGAATCAAATTGTGAAGAGCATGCGATTGATTTACGAAGAAGAATGCATCATGAATTATGAAGGATGTGGATACTGAGTAAGGCCAACGAGCAGTTTTCAAAAACGGATCCAACTAGCCGATAATTGCCTCATTGCCTCTTGTAATTGCTTGTGATACCTCTTTTCAAGAGACCTTCGTCCGCTTTAGAAGTTCTATTATTGGCGAAATACAGACATATTTGAAAAAATGTCGAAAAATCTTATTATCAATAAAGATTTGCGAGAGGAACAAAGTTTTTCGGTTAAAGGGAGTTCTCTTTAACCGCTGAAGGAGTTTTCTTGAGGGCAGTATTCCATTAATGGCAAAAACGAAGAATATTGACTTACTTCCAAGACAAAGATTGTTGGAAGAAAGAAAGGGAATATTTCATGGAAATTTCCATCGAGAGCGTTCTGGCTGTAACCCAAGAGGACATGAAGAATTACAAAGAAAGAACGGCTTGAATGCCAATGAAGAAGACTTAGTTTTAAATCAGATCAACAAAGAATTGTTCAATTTGTAATTTGTATTTCTTCTCTTTTAAATATCCTTGGTTCTGAAGGTTGAACATCTGTCCATATCTCAATGATTTCAATATCAGCCGAGTTTTCTGGAAAGGATGGACATTAATGTGAAATGAAAAGAAAATGAACAACAAGATGCAATTTTGCTCTTCAATTCTCCAATTATCCGATAAAATATAGCGCTTATTGATGAGTGCTTTAGAGTTAGGCGTACAACTTTCCTTGATTCTGAGAGAATCGGCTTAATTGCAACGGTAATTTTCTCAAAATGTCTCTATCAGGTAAGTATCAGGCGAAAAATAAAATATTGGCTTTATGAGTGAGAGCTCAACCTCTTAGCTTGCTCTAATCATCCATTTTTGCTTAAACATTTGGAGAAACTAGGTTCAACTAGCAAATTAGCATTGAACATCTTATTGTCTCTTTCTAATCTATTCTCCTAGCGTATACAATGATACCACCAAAATTATGGAGTCTTTTCTGATCTATTTGGATCCTTTGATAAAGGTAATTGCTGAAATCATCCAGATCTCAAGCTTTGAATTCAAATAAAACTGCTATTTCCAATAATAAATGTTCTCAAAATTAGAATGAGAGAAAAGAGCTCACGATCAAAGAAAATTATTTTAATAAAAAATAAATAACAGGACACTGTTCAGTTGACTTTGAAATAAATAAATCTGGAAATTAAACTAACGAAAGGCTGGTAGACAGATTTGCCTTGAATAATCCCTTAAGCAACTCAAGCATTCAGCATGAAAAATGAAGAAAATTGGAGCAATATCGGAACTGCACATAATTCAGACTAGAAAAATACAAAACAGTAAAACAGTGCTTTCGATAGATAGAGGGTACAGTCTCTTGAGCAATGCATGAGTAAAATCGTTAAAGATTTCAGTAGAGTGGAGAGGTTATCGTCTTGAGTGCTTAATTTTTGCATAAACAACTGACTTCATTATTATAAATAGCAATTTTTCCCGATATAGTTTAGGGTTGTTAGAATTTATAATGAAAACCTACAATTATTTTAAGGCAATTAATTAAGGTGAGAAAACATCTATTGTCCAACCTTGCTGAGAATGAAATTCTCAGATTGCGAATTAATCAGATTTAATACCCCATTTTAATAAATATACTGAAAAAAAATTTTTAAAGATTAACCGAAAGGAAACTTATATTTAATCGCCTAAGAAATAACAGTCCAAAGTCTTAGATTTGGTGAAAACTCGGAGAGAATAAAGGAAATCTAAGGCTGGTTACTTATTATAGGCCAGGTATGCGAGCCAGAGATGAAATAAAATTTTGGAAAAATAGATATTTCTATTGCGATATCACAAGAATACAGATCAGCAGCGAGAGTCGAGAGGTGAACCTATCTAAACCTTAACTTGTCTGATGTAGATTGCATTTCATTTGCTTAGTTGTTTAGATCACAGCAGTTAATTATGTCTTTAATTTTTGCCAAATTTCGTTGTAAATAACTTCATTGATTCATGAACATTGTTTTTGACTGGGAAATCATGCTTTTTCAGTCGCAGCATAATCCGGCTTCTTTTATACCTACCTGGCTTGCAACCAGTTTTCTTGAGATTAAAGTGAAGCAGATCAAAATTGTTTTCTGATACTTGCAGTGGCATTTCTGACTTTCTGTCTATAAAAGCTGAGTGATTTGCCAATTTAGTAATTACAAAAAATAACCCGTAGAAAATGATTCATAGCAAAACCAACGAAACCAAAGCGGAAACGATAGCAGCTCAAGCGCAATCAAAGGCAAACCTTACTATGATGACGCGAAACACAAAGCATATTGAGGAACAAGAGTTTGTAAAAACTTTGAAAAACAACGAA
>ENA-UOTZ01000334-UOTZ01000334.1-compost-metagenome-genome-assembly--contig:-NODE-334-length-40519-cov-10.417413_pt1 | contig 40519 bp, 43 predicted proteins | sample MGYA00238144_ERZ746983 | MGnify/ENA primary metagenome ERZ746983 (study PRJEB28759, sample SAMN06268863) | compost metagenome | isolation source: single cell | place: USA: California, Emeryville, Joint...
CTCGCTTTCCATTTAGTGAATAACCCTTGATTGAAGGGATGAGAAACATAAACTATCATATGCTTGCTCAATTAATCTTAACAATAATTTCAACCTCGATGGTTTACTTATACTGAAGGATAGAAATAGTGTATGGAAACAGAATTGCGAATCCAACTCTATCTAATAAAATTCACTATAGATATCATTTGAGGGATTTCCCCGACTTCTTCATGATAGAAAATGCAAGCACTTATTCTTGAATAGCAATAGGGTCCAGAAACGGGTATCCCAAAAACTTACGGGAGGGAATCACGACAATCCAATGCTTTGTTAAACAGCTGTTGGATAAAGGAGAACGCCCATGAGAAATTCTGACTTGTTTGCAGGCTATTAATTCTACAAAGAGCGAAGGAGTATCTTAAACATTTGTTGAAATTTTTCTTCTCCGCGTGATTCTCTAACAAACTCAGAAGCAACAAAGACATCAGGAAAGTTTCAATTGCCAATGATTATGATTTAAGGTTAAATAGACGATAGTTATTTATGTATGAATTTACACAAAAAATACTCGGAGTATTAAGTTTAAAGCAGCTATCTTAGCAACAAAATAGCATCTATCATTGCGCTCTAAGTCACCTATTGCACTATCAATAGTAAATGGTAGTCTCGAAGTAAATTGATCCTTTAATTTGATACATACGACTCGTTGATGAGGTCCATATCCAAATTTAGCCCTTTGCCAGCAATTTTCCGTTCATTACAAGCAATGGTATCAGATTCTGTTTTCACATTCGCTACAAACAATCTGCTCTGCTTATCTTCATTAGTAAAGGTTGTTAGATCATAACTACCCCTCTCATTGCTGTCAAATCCCTTCTTTTCATTACAATCATATTCCTTCTTCTCATTGATGCCAAATTCCTTCTTGATATGCTTCTCTGAGGGGAAAAATGGAGTCTCTTCTTTAATTTGTTGCATTCCCAGAGGAGTAAAAATAGAAAGAGGCAAGTTCCTAGTTGACGCCAAAAATAATGGACTTGGCAAGCTTCCATTGAAAGCCTTCGGAGAAAATTCTAATCAACACTCAATTTAAAGTCCATCGCCATTTAAGTTACCTGGCATGGCTCTCAGGTTATTTGTCAAATGCAAAGGGAAAAAACTGGGTTGCGAAGGCATCTCGTTCTCGTCTTCAGCTTTTACAGCCTGTAGTTGAGATATTGTTCTGAATGGGGGATTGCTAGAAATGAATTACTTGTCCTGTGGAGACGAAAGGGAGTGCGAAGAGGTCCATAGGCATTGGAAATGGCAAAAAATCTGATTTTTGTAACATTTCTTCGAAGTGAGCTTCATCAAAAGATTCAAATTCTTTTTTCAAGAGCTCGCGAATATCTTCTCGGCGTATAAATTTCGAGGTAGCTTTTGAAAGGAATCCATCTTCAAGTTTGATCCATCCATCCTCAAGTTTGATCTAATTCAAGGTAATTACGATGATTCTCTTGAGTGCTTTATTTACATCATCTTCGTCATACGAACACGATCCGTTTATATCTTCCCTTTTTACCTTATGATGAGCTTCATCATCTAAAAAAAGATTAAATAAATTAAAAAATAGGCCATTCTGATACTGGTAATTGATTCCTCCGCTTTCACTGAAATTCTCCTTAATATACCAAAAATATCCGATCTCCCCTTCCTGATCTTATTCATGATGGTATTGTTTAATTTATCCATCGCCATATTCTCATCCAAGCTCCCTAAAGCCTTATGCTTGCTATTCCCGTTGTTGGACCCGCTTTCGAGGCTTTGGTCGCCCTCTTCCTCCTCCTCAACTTTCACATCGACATCAGCGCCTAATTTCCCATGAGAAATTGATTCAAATGACGCTATACTACCAAATTTCTTTCTTCGAAGCTCCTTTTCCCTCTGACTTTTATAGCTTTTACTATCAACGGTTACCACAAAAATAACAATAGGCCAGCTTACTTAAATTCAAATATTTGTTCAATCACTGCCTTGAATTTCTTCGGGTCGGTGTTATCGAGCTTAGGATCAGGATATCGCTTGGCAACCTTGTTTGGCTTAACGTTGGCCTGCTCGAGCAAGTAATCTTGTATGTTCTTAGCCGTCAGCACCAATTTTCTCATATCTCCATCTGAGACAAAGTCTGGCTTTTGCTCACTTAGGTTCATTATCTTAGAAAGCACCCCTGGCTTTATCCCTTTCACGTGCTCAGTACCTACATATCGAAGATGATAATAATAAGGCTTGCTGTCATCATAGCTTCCAAAATTACTGTTTTTGTCACCCAGGCGTTTGTTTAGCCTTCTAAGGCATCGCCTTAGCGTCGAATAGAAATGATTTTTGATAGAGTTATCAGTCCTGCCAAGAGGTTAGCTAATACTGGATAAATTGGAAATGCACCTTCCAGGAAGCAGCTTAGCGATCTCAGCCCATTTATTCCCATGCTCCTTATGAGCTTCAAACACGAGTTTCTCCTCTGCAACCGTCCAGGGCTTTTTATTAATTTTCGGGTCGAGATGGTTATGCCATCTGAGGATAGTATTATAAAATTAATCAGAGAGAGGTAAGATGCCTTTCTCGACACTGTTTCCCTGTTCTGGCGTCAGAAGCGAAAACCTGTTGCATTTTGTCAGCAACGACTGTCCATTTTCGGATACCGTATTTATTAACCAGTTGACTCAAAAGCTTGTCTTCCTAGACGACCGAATTATATGAGCTATAACCCGGATGAAAATATAAGCATACTGCCTCGGTCCAGTTGCGTCGGTCAACCATGTTATTTAAGAATTCTGAGTTAATGTATATTATATATTTATAACGCCCTTACTTGTTTTTTTAATATAACTGATGAACGGAACTCTCTTAATTTAGTTTCTCTATCTGGTATTCCTCGAGAAGCCTCTTGAGGATCCTAGCCTTTTTTCAAATTTTCCTCAGGAATGTAAAGCTATGGAAAAGATATCCATACTGAAGGCTAGTTATTTTATTCCGATTGCTGTTAAAGGATATTAAAAGGGGAAACGTAATTCGAGCATTCGAGGCATCATCGCTAAAAAGAAAATTTGCTGAAAATTTTTCAGTAAAAAAACACTTGAGAAATTTTAACTTTGATAGAGTAATACTGAAGTATCTACAGTTACAGAAATTAATAATCCAATTTTAATTTTGTAAAAAATTTTTTTCAGTAAGGCTCTGCTCATACTTTCAAACCGCTAAGTGATTACCAACTGCTTCTTTCTATTTATTATACTCGTTGGGAGCCATGCTACTCGAGATTCCAAACCATAGTATAGAGCTAGTCTTATCTCCCTTGGCCTTGGCCTTTCTTGCCAAGAATATATATTACTTGTAAGTAGCATCAGAAAAGGAGTTTAGAAGCTTTTTTTCAAGAGAGATATAAATGAAAGTAATCGCAGGCATAATTTTGGTAGATGAAGAATTGAATAAGTTAGAAAGAATTGAATTGTAAGAGTTAGAAGAAACGAATCAATGGCGGTCTTTGTAGATACGCGAGCTGTAAGTGTGAATCGTAATAGGGCTTAGTACCCTCAATTCTGTCATTTATTGGAGCAATGGGTGGAATCGGAATATTGTAAGTTCATGCACTCGGAAAAAAAAAGCAAAGAGAAGCGAATAGTATGATAAATTAAAGTGATCCAACGGACTCAGAAATGGAACTTGATCCGAATAAAATTGAAACTGAGATTAATTTTCGCAGTTTCTTTGGAAATGAAAAATAAGTAGGTTGTTGGTTCCTCGTGCGACAATAGGCAAAAAAGTACTAAGCAAGCGGCTTTGAGCATTATCTAAGTGATGAAACGATTGACAAATTTCTCGCAACAGCGACAAGTGTGAACGCTATTGGGTCATCATACTCTTTAACTCCACAAATTTTTGGTACACACATATGCTTTATTGAACGCGACTTGCAATTCTGAAGTCCAGAATATTTTAAAATGCGACTTCAGAACATAATCCTTTAGTTTGCCATTTTATCCTCCAAAATACATTCTATTATATCGTCGTTGTTCAATTGGGGCGAGCATGAATCTGGAGAACCGAATAATGAATTCAGGAGTGTTTGGAATCCCATAATTAGACTAAACAGCTGATAAACATTCAAATTATTTAAAACGGCAAAAGCGATCTGGAAAAAAAATTAGGTATATAACGGTTAATCTGAAAGCAAATTTCCATTATCACTTATAATATATTATTACTCATGTTCTTCTTAATAATGTAGCCCAATACAAATTCATGAAAATCAACGATTCTTCAACTTAGCTTAAAACACTACTAACTTTTGTTTTTTCATTTCGAAGATACCATTTAATAAAACCACTGTGTTCAACTTTCTAATAAAACATAATCTTCTTGTTTTTCATGCACGACAAAATTTTATATTCACCTTGAATCCGAGTGATCCTTTGAATATCGTCCTCGAAAATCGCATTATAAATAATATCTCCTCCCAAGGCCACTCACAAACTCAAATCTCTTCTCTCAAATTGATAAGCCGCCATTACTGACCCGAAAAGACGAAGAATGAGAGAGAAATTTCTAATGATTGTTATAGATTATTTTCCAAACAAAACGGTCTCTTTTCTCCATCCAACCACTCCAACTGTACTTATATCGTCATAACTCCTTCAGGGCGCCTCTTCTTATCTCTTACCCTATCGAAAGCGTGCTCTCTTTCCTCTTCTTGTAAGGAAACTTTGCGTTTATTTTTCGAGGAATTTATTTTAAAGTTCTTTTAATTCGCACAAGCCGTGTTCTTTCTATATTCAGAAATTGTTTTGATTTTTAAAAATCAAAGGGTTCATAGCATAAGACAACGTTATGGCGATCAGAGCGCTAGGTTACGAAGTACGCGATTTAGGAAAGACCATCAAGAAGTACTTTCACTCCCTTAAAACACCTCTCACATTTCTCCAGGTCTAAGCGGCAGTTTATCTGGAAATTTGAAATTAATGGAAAACCCCACCGAGCCGAGATTACCGTTTCTTACATGTCGGGAAAGAAGAAGGTCGTGGTCGATGGCTCCACCCTCTACGAAGGCCAAAAGTAACGAAAAGCGGTTTTTGCCTCCTAACTTCTTGACGTAGGGTTCTGACGACGGCTTTCCAGTTCCCATTCAACATTGATTCCGGCCACATGTGCAATATCGTCCAACACGGAGATAACTTCGAGCTCAGAATCGACAACCAAGTTTTTTCTCACCTCTGGGATGCAGGTTAGTTGTGATTTTTGTAAGTTATGCTTATTCATTTGAATTTTTTCAGAAAAAATGAAGAAAGAATTCACTTACGACTCAAGTGTCTATGGTGATACGTATAGCAAGGGCGACTCCGACCCTTACAAGAAGTCATCCTACGGTGGCATGGGATCGACCAGCGGCACCTATGGAGGTACTGGATCTTATGGCGGCACCGGATCCTATGGAGCAACTGGATCAACATATAAGAAACCAGAGTCAAGTATTTCCGGTGGATGGGGTGACGTACAAAAGGCCATGAAGTAAATTTTATTGAGCTTACTCAGCAGGATTAATGGAATTGATACAGATCATTGAAAGTCGAAGGCACTACTCACAAGTCATCAAAGAATGAAGAGTTCGGATTTGGCATGTCCAAGCCAAAGGAGAAGAAGGAAAGCGACTTTGGTGGATTTGACCATGGGTTTGATAAATTCGCTCCTAAAGATTCAAAGAAGAAAGACTCAGAGTTCACAGATTTCTCGGACTTTGGAAAATCAGAGCCAAAGAAAACTCCGGGAGGCTCAGACTTCACCGATTTTTCTCAATGGGGCAAGCCGGAACCTAAGCCAAAGCAGCAGACCCAGCCTAGCGGAGGTTCAGGATTCACGGATTTCAGCAAAATTGGAGGAGGACAAAAAACAAACAGTCCACCACAAAAACAACCACAACAGCAAGCTTCAAGTAATTCTATGAGAGAGAGAGGAAATCTTAATTAATTTTGGCTAGATTTGCTTGATTTCGACGATGATACTCCTGCTCCAACTAACCAGTCTACCACAACTACCAAGAGTACCGGAGGACTGGGTTTCGATGACGCTTTTACTGCTCCAACTAACATGAACGCCAATATGCCAACACAGCAGCAGCAGACTGCCTTCGATGATTTTGGTATTTTCTGGGCGATTTGGTGATTCTAATTTATTTGTGAAGGAGGTGGTTTCGTCTCTCAACCAAAGCCCACGACAGTTACGACTTCAGCTACAACTAACCTGGCCGGCTTCGATTTCGGAGGACCAACCACGACAACGACTACAGTCACAAACACAAACGCGTTTTCCCCTACACAGACCACCACTACTACTGTGCAAGCAAGTACCAGTGGTGGATTCGATTTACTCGATGACGCACCAACGCAAACTCAGCCAATTCAGCAACAACAACCACAGACCCAGCAGCAACAGGTCCCAACTAAAAAACCAGTAATTTTGGAATAGATGATCTGTGTGTTAATTCATTTTTTAGGGAGATGCTTGGAATAGCAATTTGGTAGATTTGGGTGATCTTACAGCCGATAATAATCAGTAAAAGATCCTTTTTAAAGGCAATAGTTCTAAACAATATGTACTAGGACTACCGTTACTATGAACGTTAATATGGGAGGCAATTTCGGAACGGGTGCTCCATACGGAGGCAATCAGGGCGGATTCAATGCAGGAGGTTTTGGTGTCAGCGCTCAAGTTGGCTTTGGTGGTAACAACCAAGGAGGATTCGGCGCTGGAACACAAATGGGCTTCGGTGGAAGCACTCAAGGTGGCTTTGGAGGAAACCAAGGCGGTTTCGGTGGTTCCACCCAAGGAGGATTCAGTGGTAGTAACATGGGTGGCGGATTCGGTATGGGCTCCAATGATCCATTCGGTGGAAACACTCAAGGTGGCTTTGGAGGAAACCAAGGGGGCTTTGGAGGCGCTAACCAGGGAGGATTTGGAGGTAGCAACATGGGCATGGGCGGTTTCGGTGGTAGCACTCAGGGAGGCTTTGGCGGTAGCAACATGGGCATGGGCGGTTTCGGTGGCAACAACCAAGGTGGTTTCGGTGGTCCAACAGGAGGTAACCAAGCTGGATTTGGTGGTGGAAACCAAAACCAAATGGGCTTTGGTGGTAACCAAGGAGGTTTCGGTGGCCCCACTCAAGGAGGATTCGGTGGTAACAACATGGGTGGCGGATTTGGCATGGGCCCTACTGATGGATTCGGCGGCCCAACTGGCGGCAACACTGCTCCAACCCAAACCACAACAAAAGTCACAACTCCTTTCGATTTCTAAATACTTTCTCGCGCGTAGTCCTAGTTGATAAATTTCATGGCTCTCAACTTTTTTATTTCTATCTTTCATTTGAAGGTATTGTAATGGCCACCTAGTCTAGTCTAAGAAAATTTCGTATTTTACAATTAGGAGTGGAAGATTCGGTCACAAACTCAAGCTTATGTTAACTAACAAAATATCACAGAACCCTTAATCGATACTAAATTTTAAAAAAGAAATCCATACCAGAGAGGAGATTTTGAAAACTCACACAGTCCTATAGTGGCTTTCTAGAAGTATTTAAATAGCAATTGAAAAACCAAAAAAGAAAAAAAAAAAAGGATTCGTTAAATTAACAGCACATATAAGAAACTTTTTAATCAAAATCGCTTAATTTCAAAAAGCAAGGATTTATGAAAATTTCTTCGCAAACTAAGCTTGAGAAAGCCCGAAGCCTTAAAAAAGAACCAGAAGTCAAACCATGTCGAAGAGCGCTTCGTTTATCACGTAGAGAGCTTCTTGAAAGATGGCAGGCGTAACTACCGATCCAATAAATTAATCTTATTATTGCAGTAACAAAAAACAAGCATATGACGCTCGTAAAGACCAAAAAGTAATGCGGTTTGAAGACATGCTCCGAAATGACCATGTTTCCTTCTACCGAGTGACCTCATCGTCAAAAATTAACGAAAACTCTCAGAATATTTTCGAGAGGCTTTCAAGATTCGCCTCGAAGGAACGCAGTCAGAGTCGCTCGAACCGCGCAGACTTATCCAGCACAAAGAAGAAAGACTCACAGAGCAAATGTTTCTCTCAGAACGACTCGCTAATCAGTAATGTGATGCCGATTCAGGGAGTTACACATGAAAGCCGCCAGACCCCAGGAACGCTGGCTGTCTCGCAGGCAGCGCGGTTCTCGAATCTCGCGCTCGTGAATTCATTAAACGACGAAAACAGCAAGAATTCGCGAGTGGATGCTAATTTTCAGATCGAATTGAAAGATAATAAAATAAGCAAGAATGGCCAGGAGCCATCAGCGCTGACATTCAATCCTGAAGGCGAGAATATTGGATACAAGCAGAACGAGTGTAGGAATCTCGCTCAGAGCTTTAATCTGATGACAGATGCTGCAGAAGATAATAAGATCAGTCAGTCAGTGGAGAAACAAGGGGCGTCTGAGGATAATTTAGAAGATCTTGTCGAAAGGCTTAGGAATGAAAAAATGGATTTAGAAACCCATGCAGTGCAGACGGGAAAAGCTGTTGAGGAGTCAAAATTGTATGAAGAGAGCAACAGAATGAGTTTCCAACCTCAAGCTCTAAAGATGGAAATGAAGGATGAAGTCAAGATATCTCCACAAAAGACTCAATACCACCAGCAGAAGTTTGGAGGTTTAACCGAAATATTGGAAGGTCTCTACAAGAATTATAAGGTAAGCGCTGTTGTGTTGAAAATTCACTCAAACCGCTCATTAGAATGGAAAAACTGATTGGAAATACGAGTTTGAAACTTTAGTCACTAACACAAGCAAGGAACTCACCCATTTCTGGATTTTCCAAGGGAAATTCCAGCCTTGTGACGAGCTCGGAGAAACATACAGCAAAGATCCGAAATTTTTCGCTCTGTTGCTGCAATACATAAGAGATCGAGCTTTTTCTGATCAGGATTTCCTTGGCTACCAAAACGCTCTTTCCCAAACAACTTCAATTGAGGCTATGCAAAAAGGATTGGAAAGTTTTATCGAGCTTCAAAATCCTTTCAAGGGTCTCGGAGTAACAGAGGGGACTCCTCTTCCAATTCCAAAGATTGCGAAAGGAGAAAACTCTATTCAATTGTCGGTAGGCTACCCTGGAAGTCTTGCAGATCAGAAGATTGATACCAGAGATTGTGCGCCTAAGCAAGAAACCCAAGAGTATTTCTGTACTCCCCGAGAGGTAAAGATCGTTGGCATTAAGGAGAATCTAGAATTCTCAAACGATGAAATCGTAACTACTGCTCGACGCAAGCGTAGACGAGTCTTATTCGATGATGAATCAATTGATGAAGAGTGCGTTTCTACTCATAAAACGAAAAAGTCCAATGTGAAACAGAAAAATGAAGAGGAATCTGCCTCTAATAGAGTGGAACTAAAGAGTATTCCTGTTCAGAAAAATGAGGAAGAAAGCATCGGATTAGTAGATTACAAATCAATATGGTTGGAGGCATTAAATCTTTTATCTATTAGCATCGTTTTGGATCCGGTTTGATTTACGCCATGGTCAGTTTGAAGAAATCCGAACAAAAGAAACGCGGTAAATCATCGTCTTTTTTACTATCAGTTTAATAATTTAGGCATGGCCGAGATGTTAACTCCTATTCGCGCTTCAAGAAGAATCCAGGCTCAGTTACAGAAGAAACTCGCGAGTGAGAATGCGATGGATATCGAAGACGGATTCGAGTTCAGTACCTTCTCTCTCTCTTTTCACTGAGCTTCACCACTAATACATTATGAAAACTTATTAGATAACATCCGACGCATGGTCTGCAGATATATTGAAAATGCGGATTTAAGGCTTTCTTGGGGATTAGAGAAGACGCCTATTAAACCTACTGTCTCCGATAACGAGTACGTAAAACCTAAATCAAAAGGGAAATTTTAATTGTGCTGGCATTGGGTCTGCAGGGAAGAGACACTGAGCGGTAGATTCAAATTTATTTGATTGAAATTCTTGATAATACAATACATACACGTTAGAATTAAATAATTTATTTGATACAAATAATAACTTCATGAATTTGCTGTATGAGATTAACTCTTGAACCTACTTAAATCTTGACAAAACGTCTCCAGGAGGAGACATCGAATAGCAGAGGTAGCTTCATTGCCCCCAAAATCCGCTTGAATAATAAATCATTCACTGCTGGAAGTGGATTAAAGTTGCTAATACTAATCAAATTCGGGTTTAGAGAAGAATGTGTTACATTTTTTGGTTTTTAGCAGGCTAGCCTTTTGACCGATTCTTATTTATAAATCATTGAATAGTTTGCATGGAATGATGTGTGATACGCTAGGGAAATACTGTCTGGTGTGATTCACGAGGAAAGATAAGTAAGTAATTTTCGAAATCAGGTGAATCCATTGATTCAGTACAGAATTAAACAATTTGTTAAATCATTATTCGACCAAGGATCACGCATGGCACTGAACCAAACGAACAGCGAAAGGAGCGAAATGAAAGAAGAAATTAAGAGCCCGCTCCTCAAGCAGCCAGAGGTAAAGGAAGTAAATCCTCTATCAGAACTCAAGCTCGATGAATTGACCAATCTTCACATCTATGCCTATGGTGTCGGCCATTTCCTAAACGATCTCTGCGCAGCGTGCTGGTTCAACTATCTCCTGTTTTACCTCAAGAGCGTTGAGCCGATTGGCGATGCCGAGCAAGCTGGTACCTATGCTGGGTAATTTACTATACTTCCTTTCTCTTCTCATCTTTCCTGACTATGAAGAATGGTATTGCTTGCTGGACAGCTCGCTGATGGTATATTCACCCCGATTGTGGGTTATTCATCCGATAAGTTCAATACTCGCTGCGGAAAACGCATGCCATGGTAAGTTTTATCATTAAATGGGGTATTTTACCGATATCATAGGTACTACTTTGGATTCGTCATGGTTGTCGTTTGTTTTTATTTCATTTTTCTACCGTGCCAATTCTGCATCTGGTTCTCAAACACAACTCCCGTGAGACTTTTGTATTATATCCTGTTTCCCTCGTTATTCAACGTGGGATGGGCTGCGTGCCAGGTCAGCCACATGTCGTTGGTGCCTTCACTCACGATATCCAGAGTTAGAAGGGATATCTTGAACAACCTGAGAAACACATTCACTTTTGTTGCAAATTTTTGGGTGCTGCTTTTCGCGTTCTTTTTGTTTGCTTTAGTTAAAGACGGGCCACTAAAATTCCGAATCCTTGCGCAGGGGACGCTGGTGCTAGGAGCATCAACTTCGATCTTTTTCATGCTGGTGATTCGAGAGAAAAAGCTCACACGGGGCTGCCGAAAACTGGCGAAGGAATACCGAGAGCAGTTCAGCAGAATTGCGTCACAGATTAGTATCCCAAGGAGTCTTACAGACACTGAATTCAACTGCGTGGACAGTATGAAGCAGGACCCAGAACTGGATAAAGACCAGTTTTCTATGCTTGAAGATGGATTAAGGGTAGATGGACCAAGTGATGCAGCAAGAGCGAAGTAATTATTAAGTTTTCAATGGAAAATAGTAATCGGGCTTTTTGGTGAACTAAAGCAAGGTTGTTGTTGCTCAAACTTCAAGTACAAACAAAAAAGACACTAAAGGCAGCAAGATGTCGTCTATAGCGAGTGAAGCATTCCAATGGTATCTATGGTTTTACGAATGGAAATTCTACGCCTATGGATTTGTTTACATGGGAGCGAGAATCTATTGCAATGTTATCACGGTAAAAAATTCTTATTTCATTTCAATTTTCAACTTGATTACTAGTCATTGCTGCTCTTTTACCTTCAAACTGTGCTCCAATTCGGGATGGGAACCGATACAACGAACATCCCGATCACCTTTGCTATTATCCCAATGTTAATTTACATATCATCCTCGGTTTTGACCATCAAACTCAAGAATGTCTACCAAAAAATCGGCCGGTAGCAATCAATAATATAGAATTTTTTTCTAATAGCTTTCTTTGGTTTATAGAAAGAAAACCTTCACATTCGGGGCTATCTTGGCGCTGTGCATCTCCTGTGCGCTCGTGGTAATTTAACTCTACATTACTATTCATCTAATTAGCATACTCAAGTTCTTGGAGCCCGCTTTCAACTATATCATGTATCTTATCGCAATTCTGTTGGGATTAGCCCAAAGTATAATTTTAAACACCGCAGTCGCGTTCATTGTAAAATTTTCATTGGAAAGAAGAACAATCAACTTACATGTATTTTTAGGGAGAAGTCGTCGGACAGAAAGGACATAGCGGTGCGTTTGTTTACGGTTTTTATAGTTTCTTAGAGAAGTCAGCCTGTGGCATTCTCTTGTTCTTTATTATGGTAAAGAGAAAGGGAGATTTGTCCTCTTATGATTTTTTTTCTCATAGCACTTGAGAGATGTAAATGACGACGCGAACAAAGAATACGTGAGATGGTGCTTTGTAATAACACCTTGCATTGGGGCTGTTATTGCCTGGCTCGGTGTTCAAACGGGAGGCGCGAAAGATTATGAAGAAGGAGGCGAGGACGCAGTAATGGATGAAGATAAACTTCGATAATCGTGTTGTTTTCCACTAATTTTAAACATTGGTATTTTGCCTTCAAATTAGATGCACCTTTTTTAACCACTTTACTCTCTGCTTTTTTATTTGAATCACTTCACAGAGCTAGAGAGCAACAGTTAGAAGCGGTTTATAAATTAAACAACCACAAAAAAAAATCGTTTAGGAGTACCATAACAGTGAAAAGAGCATACTAACATGCTCTTTCTGTACTGTAACGATTAAAATTCATTATTTTTTGTAAAATTTGCTTGTCCTAGCTATTTTACATTGATTATTTCAATTTTAGAGCGAGTTTTCAGCTGATTTCTTTAAAAAGCTCATTTAGATTGCGAGAAAGAATGCTAATGGATGGGTTCGTAATAGCACTGTTAAAGGATCTTCCGTTCCAAGAGCAGTGGAACGATAGAATCCTAAGATAATCATTGTTTTTAAGAGAATTTTAAGTTGTTCTAAGACGCGAATTTATTTTCAGGAGAAACGGCTGGATGACATTAGAGTACAAGCCAGAGCAATTCTTAAGCTCTTTTAGACAGAATTTACTACATTGAATCAAATTGGTTTTTTCTACAAGGACCTCTTCTGTCTCTAGCATGTTGCTACAGTACCAGAATAGGTTCCGCTCATTGGACATGAGATAATAATGCTTCACTTCTATTCTGCGCATTTATTGATGAGGTTGAAAAAAAAATTGCTTAAACTTGTTCAAATTTAATGTTTGGACCAATGTTTGGATAGGAATAAGACTCAATTCATATGCTACCTTGTAATAGAAACGGTTTCTTGCAATAGCCATACGTGAAGTTGCTTAATTATCGAGTGATTGTTAATTGAAGAGTGGAAAAAAAAAGCTTGTGTATTTTCAGCGTATTTAATTTTTTTATTTCATTCGATAATTTGTTTCACATCATTTTTTAACTGGTTTTATTGAAAACTTACCTATCTCACTACTGGTTTTTTACTTTTTCCAAACCTGAGTTTCGCAAGTTATCTTTTCTAATCCCGCTCCGTCTTCCCTGACTCCATGCTACCCCTCCCAATTCGGATCAGAACCTTTACTGTAAATATTACTTCTTCGTTATCTTCAAGGTTCCCACTCAATACATCCAACCATAGAGTCCTCCACAACTTATTTCTTAATGATTCCCTTAACAAATTTCTATTTATGAAGATTCTCAACTAAAGAACCAAACTTTCATTGATAAATCGCCAGATTTCTTATATCGCTATCTGTTAAACGAGAAAAAGAGGTGGAAAAGCCTTGTTTAGTAACGTTGCTTGAGTAGCTATTGGTATTTTCCTCTAAAGCTTTAATTATGATGAATTTGTTCACTAGCACTACCTCTCTTCAGTATCCATACCGATTAAAAAATATATCGATTTTCTATTGGATTTTGATAGCTAAAATTAGCTAACGAGCTTTTTTCTCACCTATAGCGACGCTCTTTAGCTGTTTTCAAGTGATGAGAGAAAAACCGTCCTCGCAATTGCTGATGCAAGGCTTTTCCGATTTAAAATTTCCTAATTTTCGGACACGACTATAAATAGTCATAACGACTAAAAAAAAACTGGACACATTCAACCAATTTAGAAGATCCAACCGTTGCCTGACGGACCCTCCTGTCCTCGATGGAAATGCCCTCAGGAAGCTGGGAGGGAGTTTTCCTTACCCTTGAAATTTTAAGAAGGAAGGAGTTTATGACAAGTAAATTATTGGACAGCTGTTTCTGGCAACGAGAGTTAAAATTAGGATTCTTATATTTTAGGAATTTTTTGGTCTTGTTATCTATAATTAGTGGTTTAATCTGTTCAAACGACCAGACCTCAAAGCCTCTTACCTGATCTCCTTCATTTTTCGACATGGGAAGACGTAAAATTGCCATCCAAGCCATCAGCGATTCAAAAATCCGACACGTAAAAGTTTTTCGAAAGACGTCAGAAATCCTTACATAATTAAATAGAATACTTTCAATAAGCGTAAAAACGGCTTGGTGAAGAAGGCGGCTGAGCTCTCAATGCTTTGCAATGTGAAAATGCTGCTCGCATTTGAGGATTTACATGGAAATCTGATCCAATACTCAACACATGGGATATTTGACCCTAAGCAGTATTTCAGCGGAAACAAAGCCCTTACCGCCTACGAGTTTACTTCTAAACATGTAAGTGCTTGTGTGGAATTTTTAAAAGGCTAAATCTTTTTGTTAGTATCCTAATTTCTTCAAAGGATCGCAATCAGAGAAGAAAAATTCAAATACTACTACAGTAACAACTGAAACCCTTGAAGAGAGTCAGCCTCAGACTTATGTCCCAATGAAGTCAACTAAGCTGTTAGAGTCATTAGAGTAAATCATCGTTCTCTTTGGCATACTGATCCTGGGTCTTTAGTTCTAATATTAAAACGTGTTCAAAGATGGTGGAGAAGCTAAATGCCTCCATGGATAATATTAAAATTGACCGCATGGCGCGCTTTAAATCTAAAGAACTGGTAAATGAGATTCACTGTAAACGAAGCCTGAAACTTGTGTAGAATGTGACTGAAAAAAGCGATCCGCTTTTACGAAAGATCCGAAAAGTTGATGGTCCTAGCCATAAGCTCGAATATCAAAGTGATAGCGAGCATGGTATTTGCGAATCACGAGACTTTTCTCCTAAGATTGAGTGTTTACCAGAAGAAACCCAGTATCAAGCCAACACAAGGAGCCAGCAGGAAATGGCAATAGAAAATCAGAGAAATAATAGTCCTGTCTCTCAGGATTTGATCAAAGGGTTGGCAAGTGCTGGAGGAATGCCCTCGCCCAACCCTTTGCAAGCGATGAGTCTTAACTACGCTCTTAACTTCCTGCAGAATCCACTTTCTTCGATGCTTCTCCAGAGCACTAATAATGACCTGCTAGCTTTTTCGAAATCTCTGTTGCTCTTCAGCTCGTTGACAAATTCCATCAATAGCATGAATAGCATGGATAAACTAGCCTCTGTATTCAAAGAAAACCAAAGGAATGCTCAAGCTATTAGCAGCGAACCGAGCGTCGAGTCTTCTATATCCGCTCAATCTAGGCAAGCGACACTACAAACACAGACAAGGGATCATGATTCGGAATAATTATCTGGGCATGAATTGATAATTGAATGAGCGCTTGTGTTTTTTTGTATTGATTTGCCATGTACAAAAAAGCTTCTTGCGACCTTTGTTGTTGTTCTATATTAATATATAGTAGGGTGAACGGTGTGGATCAATAGGTCCAGCCACGCAATGCGTGATTGTATAAAGACTGAATCAAATTCAACGAATTCTTAGCGAACAAGTGCGTACCTCATCTAAGTAGGAAATAGCAGAAGAGTTGAATCTTATTCTATGCTGAGACCAATAGAGGCTTACAAGTGTTGAGATGATAGTCAACTGTTTGGAATTGATAACCGGACGGTACTCGCAGGATGCAAGAGCAGGAAATGGTAGATAGGTCCTTGGGTGCTTTCAATGTCTCAAGATATCTTTTTTGAATTTAGTGAGACAGAATTAAATTATTAGGAGCTATTTTTAAGCTTGTCTAATTATAGCTGATTAGCCCTTGACGGTATCAACTATCATTTAGACCTCAGAAAATACTTAATAGCTTGAAGCGATTGACTTAGTACCACTGCAAAGCCTCCATCCGAGTGAGCTTAGAGGACAAATAGCTGAGATTGATCTCACATGTTGAAGAAGCCCGAAAGCGGTGGTATTGCGCGAATTTGATAGTTTTGAGCTTAGTTTTGACCGACATTCTCAGCAAGACTTCCATAAAAGCGATATTGCTCGCTTTTTTTTCCAAATTGAAGGCAAGCTGCGCATAATTAGGAAGAGACATTTCCACATTTTAAAGAACGATCAAGATTAAATTTAATTGACTAATTGCATATTCTACCTCATTCTTCATTATTCATACACGCTGATATTACTATCTATTCGAACCAAGAGAAAGCAGGTATAGCTCTACTTTTGAGTCATCTAGTTATAGGACTTTGCGGTCTTTCTCAACAGCAGCCTTATATATGAAGCAAAAGTCTGTAAGTTTTCGTAGTTCATTTGATGAAAACCCAAAGATCTGGGTGATATGGATTCGCCGTCAGTTCTCGGCATATACTCAATTTGAGTCAATAATAAAATAAGCTCCTTGAGAAGAGCAGAACAAACGATATTCATTGAATTAAAGTTGAGAAGTTCGAGTCATGAATTTCAAACAACTATCCAATTGAAATACTTCTTTATCGTACTCTTAAAATCAGCTAGCGACACCTATTTTTCAGTTTAGATCTCAAAATCCATGTGAGAATGAGCATAATTACCTTGCCATCAAATTCATTGTGCACATACAAGATCAAATCGCCATACTCAGCATCCGTTCCCAGCTTAGGGTTCGGAGTCAAAAAATCTTTCAACTCCTGGACGGTTAAGAACCCATCAGCATCCTAAATCAAAAATCGTTAGCACGGAGATATTAGTGGACGGCTCTACTTGATCCCAGATTTTAAACATCATTTCTAGTTTCGTGTTGTTCAGAAACGACTCTTTATCAAACGCAGCGTTCAAAAATCCTATAGATTTCAAAGATCCTCCATAAAATACATTACAAGGAGGCTCTTTTACCAGTATATTCAATATATCCGCTTTTGTTAGAATCCAATGCGTCAAAAACCTTATCAATATCAATTACCGACTTTCCTTTGTAACCCAACTCGAAACCTGATTTTGTCCCATAAGTAAGACACAAAAGCACTATCACTTACCTCTTCTCAAATCATCCTGTGTCAGCATACCGCGGCCTTTCCAATCCAGCGCTGTCCAGGTCTTTATAATTTTGTACTTCTCTTCATACGTTGAAAAATACGAAATCAGAAAAGCCCAGAACGCGTTTTTCAACAACGACATTCCTCTGAAGCTCGCCAAAGTTTCCATGATTTCAGCATCGATGTTTTTCTCTAAGTGAAGCTCTTGCAGCATTTTATCAAACCAAGGGTGCTCCAGACACTGTTGGGCTGAGAACCTTCGAGCTGGGTCCTTTTCCATCATTTTCAAAATCAAATCCTTTGCCTCCTCTGACGCTTTCTCGAATGCTACCTTTTTCACCGACACTTCTGCTCTTTTGATTTTTTTAATAAGAACTTCCTCATTGTGACCTTCAAAAGGGAGCTTGCCCGAAAGCAGCATGTACAGCACCACGCCGCAAGACCATATGTCGCATTTTTCGTTGTAGTTCTTTTCCAGCACCTCAGGGGCCATATAAGCAACCTAACGCAAGGCATTTTTAAGCTCATCATATATAAACCATTGTAGTACTGTTCCTTTTGTCTGTTGTAGTTTGATATTCTTCTGAAAAACCGAAGCAGCACCAAAATCAACCACTTTCAGTATCGAATCGGGGTCATCAGTCGCAAACATGATGTTCTCGGGCTTTATATCTCTAGACCACAGGTGATAACTCACGAAAGACACGCAATTACCGATGGGTTATCCCTTTGCTGTGCATATAGTTAACGCATCTGAGTATATCTTTCATGAATTGTGCGATTTGAATCTCAGTGAACTTGCCGCCTTTAAGCCATCTCTCGGAGAGGGTCCCGCCTGAATATATCTCAACTACGATATAAAAGCTGTACGGATCGTCGTAGTACTCAATGATCTTCAGCGCGTTCGGATGATCCTTATTTGAATTATGCGAACTGGGAGGAAGTTAGGGTTTACCATCTCCCGAAGAAGGTCTACTTCTTTCAACAGCTTCTGCTCAGTATCTTTCGACAGATTATTTCTCCGTACTACTTTCACAGCTCTTTCGATGTTTGTGATCTTATGGATTGCTCGTTTAACCTCACCGTAACTCCCTATTGGCAGTTACGAGACTCCGCAGTAAGCTTTTACCTTCACCAAGTACAGCAAGAAATTTGTAATCATCCTTGACATCTCGGTCAAGCACCTTTCGTATCATGTCGCTTTGACGAATAGGCAGCTGCTTAGGAACAATACTCACAGCTAGCAGTGGTTAGTGATAAGCGTTTAATCATCTCTTACGTTCAGCGACTCTGTCTTTGCCACAAGTCTTGCCCATTTTCCAATGTAACTCCGTTTTAATTTCCGGAAAATAATTTTCGATGAGCTCTCTAAATGCCGCCTATTGGTAGTGGTAAATACAGAAATGAAGACTAAACTGTTTGAATTATCTGATTCAGCTCAAGATGCCTTGTGAGACTAAAAAAAAGTGAATTCTGTGTTTTTTTTTGACCTCAGCAAATGGGTTATTAATGATTGCTTAGGCATGCATATGTTATACACTATATCAATTTAACTCTAAGAATATAGGCATGAGAACCAAATATTTGAAATCCAAAGAAAGGATCTGCAAAAATTTTGTAACTATACTTTGATCATCAATGCCTTATGCCTTGATAATCAAAGTCTATGTAAGATATATATATCTATCTGTCACTTTGCAACAGCAGAAATCAGTTCGCTTCAAATTTGACAGCAATTTCTGGTTTCTCCTGCTCAAGTTCCATTTGACAAGAACCATCATGCTGTGGGCTTTGGAACAGGGTCTTTTCAGTTGAATCTTCGAGCAATTTGCTCTTAATTTGACTAAGAGAAGCACCTTCCATTGTTTTCTTTGTCTATTTAATCGATAAGCTTATGAATTCAACAATGTAATGTTATACCATGTGGTATTTAGAGGTATAGCACTTCTGGCACAAGCCCAAAGCATATAACTTTTCATGGGAACAGTTCCAAGGCTTTTTCGTTCTGCCGACCTTGAGGTAGCAGCTGCTGCAAAGACCTTTGGCGTAATGATCTCTTCCAGTATGTCCGCAGATAAGAGTTCTAATAATTTTCGTTAATTCATTCGTTTCTCAATAAAAAAGCTTACTTTTTGGTGTTTTTGTTAAGAATTGAAATGACTCGAGACTTTCCAGATTCCTCTTGAGGCTCTTCAACGGTGGTTTTCTTTGCAAATTTCTTCTGCATCAAGCTGAAAAGCTTCTGCGACCTTTTTCTTTTGCCAGCGGAGGCGCTGAACTCAAATTTGCCAACAAAGGCGCAAGATTCATGGTCTTTGGGTCCAGGACTCATGGCAGAGTCTTTTAGGGTTGAAGCTTGGGATGACTCCTCAACTTTGACGTCTACAAGCTTCTGAGGGGTCGCGGTGGCGGTGGTGGTGGCGGTTTGAGGCTCGACTGATGTGGTGAGGATGAGGTATTTCAGGTATTCTTGGAGGTTTTGAATGGCGATTAAGTTAGAGAGCTGTGCCTGCATTTGAACAGCAGTGGTAGCTGGGATTCTCATTGGGAAAGAGTCTTGAATGGTGGACATTTGGTAGGACAGCTAGTATGTTGAAATTTTTTCGATTTTTTTGATATATTAATGAGAATATCTCAGGGAGTTTATATCGGTGATGGTATAAACGGATAAAAAAACACATCATGAGCAAATACAAACGCTTATGATTTAATAAATTTGGGATTTGGATAGAGTTAGGTGAAAACTCAGAAAATTAAATTGATCGTTTTTTACGCTTGTCTGCGTTTCGCAGGTAAAAATAACCGAAATTTACACTCTTTCTCAGTCTATTGAATAGATTTCGGAGAGGCAGCCTTTGAGGAGTTTTCAATTGCTGAGAAAGGTTTTCCAGGAACTATTGATGTGATTTTTACTAAAGAAAGCTATTTCGAGTTGAGGTTTGTTCGCGGATTAATGCCGAACGCGTTATTTATTAAAATAGATTCAATGCAATAAAGTCTGACGTTATCGTCTAAATCGCTAGCGCTAATACATTAAGAAAACGTCATTGTATATGTACGCACTTCGCTGATTTGCTAGATCGTATGCAAACGATCTTTTCCTAATGGCCCGGAACCAATAGTAGTATTCAATGAATACGAAGCTGGCGGATGACCGCGTGTTATTCTCTTCTATACTTTGGATTCAGTATAACGAAAATTACCGGCCTATTCTCGAAAATAGCGAAAGAGAGTCCATTTAGAAGCATTTAGAAGGAAATGTCTACAGCATTGAAAATCAGAGGAGGCTTTCCTTTTACAATGTTAGAGTATGAAAGGCAACGTGCTCAAGAGTTATCGGTCTGACGTATTGATTCATCGTCATCAAATCCCGAAAATAGAGTAAATGAGATAATTTCGGGTTTGCGCTAATTTAATAGTTTCAGTCGTTTATATCTCACAAACTCACAAAATAAAATCTTATTGAATCACTTTTTTTCAGCAAATCAACGCAGATATTTCTCTGAAGCAAATCTTTCATAAAAGATCAGGAGTTCTATTGATTTCGGGTTCTATCAAACGTACAAACTGATATTTTACGAGCATCTTTGCCCTTAACGAAAGAAATCTCAGAATTTTTCGCAAAATTATACAATCCAAATTTGCTTTGTCCAATCATATTTTCGCGGATTTTCAAAGCTGTTCAACAATATTAATACACCGAAGGATTGCAAATACGTTTTGAGTTAGCAATATGTTTTCAAAGGAGGCTAATTTGTAAATCACAGATTGGATCATGCTTTAGATTTGCTTTGTACAGTAAGGAATTTCCTGACGTTAGCAGCATAATATATTGGTTAAGTGGCGATCTCCTCAAATAAGGTTATTAATTTGCAGCAAATGGCTACTTTTTGTCTCTCTCTCTATATTCAAACATTTTTCATGAAAAATTCAGCATACAGATCTCTTTCATTAATATCAAACGCAATCAATAATTTAGATATATTAATTAGCCTTACACACGATCTAATTCTCTTATTCATAATAGTTATTATAGTTTGAAATCTTTTGAGAATATCCACTGTCCAAAATCTCTCCTTTCGTCGTCATTGCCGTATATTTAATCTCTTTATCGTCTACATTGATAACCCAAAAAAAGTTGACTGTATTCTCAAATTTCTCCAGCACTCCAGTCGAATTATCCTCCTGACACCTTCCAGGCGCCACGCCCCAGGATCCGTCTCCTAAATAAACAGTTCCGTTGGGATTAAACTGCCGATTGGTGATCGGAAACGTTCTTTTGAACGCATGCATGTGGTTCTCAAAGATCGCCATATAGCGGAAACGGTCGAATTGAGGGACCCAATGCTCCTCGCCTGAGCAAGCGTAAACACAAGACGAATAGATCGGGTCGTGATACATTGCCATTTTTACATGGTCAGGGTATTTCTCTGAAACGGACTTGATAAACTCTAATTGATCCCCGTCGTATTTCGAAATGTACCCGCTGTCCAGGTTCATTAATAATATCTTTCCAAGCAAATGGTAACTGTAAGAGCGGCGCTCGTTAATATCTGGGATCACTGCCCTGTCTGGGGCCATGGGGTCCGGTTTCGTGCTCTGGGCAGACCAAGCGTATAGCCAAGGGCCTGACTCGCTAAACTCGATTTTTCTCTCAGAGTTTGCGTTCAAGCCGATGTCATGATTCCCGACTGACATCACAAAAGGCACGAGTCTCCCAACTCTCTTGTTTAAGTCCTCAAACATGCGGAAGAAGCCATCCCAGGCGTAATAACAGTGCTTTATCCCGTTATCATAGGCAGCGTCGCCTCCGATAAGCACGACGTCAGGGTTGATCAAACTTATCTGAGTTAACGCCTGGTAAGAGACATCATTTGTGCCGACATCGCCACCTTGGACTATAGTCATCGATCCGGTGTAGTTTTTATCAGGAAGGGTCCTATACCTCGCAGCAGTCTGGACCTGGTTATTATAGTAGACTTGTATGTAATAAGTGGTATTAGGTGTAAGACCACCAATAAAGGCGTGATGGACGACCCTCTGACCTTTACTTTCGATGGTATCAATGATGAAGCTTCTGGGTTTCGTTGAGTATCGGCCCAGCTTGCCTTGTAATAGCTTGATATTGGTTGCTTCTTCATAATGGATGGTGATGTCTTGCGTTTTGATATCAGTATGCACATTAATGATGACTCCAGTAGAGCCGTCTTCGGGCAGAGTGGCAAAGAAATGGCAGGGAGGGCCAGGCGGACATTGGGTATCTAGAGTGAAATATCGGGTTAGCATGCTACTCCATGTCACTGAGTCTCCGTTCCCATTGGATCGGACGCCGGCTTCGTTATTGTAGGCAACAAGGCAGCTCCCATGAAAAAGCAAGGAGAACCCAAAAGAAAAGCACACAATGAAAATCAACACTCTTCGCATGCGAAATGCTTTGTTTTGAGCGGCTATTTGCAGAACGCGGAGGAAACGCCGGGTTCTTGATCCTCCGAACTTGGTACCTGAAGGATGGAGACGGTAGAGGTGGTTGAAGTAATGAGTTAGAAGGATGAGTGCTGATAAAATTGCTGAAGTTGGAGCACTAATGATCTCGAATATCAGCAAAACAATGGGAATAAAGCCCCAAACAATCGCTGCTGACCCAAACAAAAACACAATTGAGGCAGAAAGTTGCATTCTCGGCGATAGTTCTACGTCTTCATCATCTGTGTCTTTCTGAAGCTGTAACTCCGCGATGATTGCTGTGGGACTTCGGAGCTTTGCAGTTGCTGAAGCCGGTTCTATCTCTTTGATAACAGGTAAAGGAACCGACTTGGTCTTTGTACTTGAGTATTTCTGGTATATCCTGGTTTTTTTCATTAGTAGTATTTTTGCGAAAATATAGGCAAGTAAGCCTAAGAAAGCAAGAAATCCTGAAAAACTGAGCCCAACTAACTCTCGGTAAGTGACGTGTTTGACATAAAAGAAAGAGAGGATTCCCAACCCCATAAGTTTCAAAAAAATACAAAGTTTGATAATTTAAAAAGCTGTGGATGTTAATTTTTTTTCAACTTCTAAAATCTAATGGAACTATTCGCTTTAAATGGGATCCTTAATTCGATTCTGACAGAAAAAGTTTTAGCAAATTAAATTAAACCTTTTAAAGCATTCCACCTTTACACTAAGGAAAGCTAATGCCAGCTTGTTCTATTCAGGCCATTCTCTGTAATTTTTGCTTGAGATCAGCTGTTGGGGCTGGTTATCATGTATTTTCTAACCAACTGACAAAAGATAATAATTCAAATGGAAGAAATTTCAAAGTACTCTCTAATCAGATCAATCTTGTCGAAGAAACTATTCAATAAGAATCATTGTATTAGCTAATACAATGTCGGTTGTTAAGGAAATATGTATCAGAATGTAAATGCAAATAAGCAAATTGTTTTATTTTCTCTCAGGTGATGCCAATTAAAAAAATTCTGATCAAAGTAAATAAAAAAATGAACCAGACAGACAACTTGAATAACTATATACATTTTTCCAAAACTTCTTTGGTTATAGTACCATTCCAGATCCGAATTCTTGCATCCATTTCACAAACTTATCCAAATCATTTTTGCTGACTGATTTCTGCACATTCTGCAGAGCGTCTACAAAGTCCTTCTGATTAACCGGCACATCAATCTCAGCTAGTAGTGGGTTATTAAGGGTTAAGGATCAATCGCAGTTTACATTTGAGTTCTTCAATTTTTTCGACCTTGCTCAAGAAATTACCTCCTTTGAGAAGCTGTCTTCTCATTGGCATCATTGCTGCCTCACGACACACCTAAAGGAAGTTCAGAATGAACTCTAAAAGCTATTAAGTCTAGTTTACATTCGCGATATCCGCTCCGCTGTATCCTTCGGTTTTGCTCACGAGATAATCGAAATCAATGTCATCCGAAGTCTTCAGTCCTACTCCACAGTAAATTTATAAAATTTCTGCAACAAGCAACCTTTAAGATTGATCTTAAACAGTTCTTTTCGGCCCTTATGCGTTGGGAGAGGTATATCTATTTTTTTCAGCTTCGATTCAAAAGTTCGAGCCAAAAAATCTTACAAATTCTCTTTTCGAGACGTCTTCTGATAGCTTCATCGAGCAGCCAAGGAATGTTAGTCGCCGCTAGAACAGTCACGTTTTTCATGGTTTCTTCGCCTTCGGATTTTTCGTTCGCTCCCGCGCTGCTTACTACGCTGACGCCGTCCATCTGAGCCAACAATTCTGCTTTGACTCTTTTAAGGGGTTAGTTCAAATAGAAATATTGAATGTTACCTTCTGCCGGTTTCTCCCTCACCATCTGACTCACGCTTCGAAGCGAGAGCGTCAATTTCATCAAAGAAAATGGTCGTAGGAGCATAGAACCTCGCCATTTCGAAAAGTATCTATAAAAGAAAAGTAGTTTAAACTTTGCAGGCCTGATAGAGCAGGACTTACTCTAACAAGTTTTTCGGAATCTCCTCTCCATTTAGATGCTAATGTCGCTGGAGAAACGTTGAAAAAGGTCGTCTTTCCTTGCTAAACCCGAAATTAACGCGAAAATAATGGGGGAACTAACCGTTGCTACGGCCTTCGCGAGCATGGTTTTGCCTGTTCCTGGCGGCCCAAACATCAAGACTCCTTTCCAAGGCCTTCGAATTCCCTTTAAAATCAGTTAGATGAATGTATATGTGTAAAACATTCAAACTTTAAAGAACTCAGGCATAAGCAAAGGCAGCAGAACGGTCTCTTGAATGATGTTCTTCGCTTCATCCAAGTCAGCAATGTCTTCGAACTTCACGTTGGGATTTTTGTCGATCACATCGTTCTCGAGCATATTGATCAGGTCCTCATTAGGACCTCTTCCGTCAGGGTAGCAGTGATACAAGAATGCGCTCTTATCACCTCCTCTGAGAAATGATAGTAGTGTTAAAGAATTCTGCCTTCAATTGATTGAGTTACTTCGCATTTTTATCTTCTTTCTTCTCAGGCACTTGCCAAGGTTTATCGTAGGCTCTTCTATCATTAGTTGAACCTCCTGCTTTTCCTCTTCGAAAGAATGAGTATAACAATAGCAGAACATATTATCGTACTTATTATCAGTCTTGCCTCCGTCTCTTGAGCCAGGTTTCTTCATATTATTTGTGGACGGCTGGTAAACCTAAAGTCAATTCATTATTCATTAATTATCATTTATTTCTTTCTTTCGGTGTCTTACCGGCTTTTTTTTTGGCATCGGCTTTACTTTAGGAGAAGGAGGATCCCACACCTCAGGGTCTTTGTATTGGTTTTGATTGGAATTCTGACGAGGGTCTTTCACGTAGATCACATGGTTAGGGAAATTTGAGTTCATGTTGCTATTGGGGTTTGGCCCTCCTTGGTAGTAGTTTTGACCCATTGGGTCGAAATTCTGTCCTCCACCATACATCTGCTGATGCTGCTGTTGCTGGCCATAGTAAGGGTTGCTGTTTTGATTCATGTACATAGGGCTCTGGTTATTATAGGGGTTCTGTTGCTGCATTGGTTGGTAAAACTGCTGCGGCTGTTGCTGTTGCTGCTGATAGTTGTTGGGAATTGGGTAGTTTGGACTCATGTTTTGGCTGGTAGGCTTTTCCTCCATCATTTTATTCTGGTGATGGGTAAAAGGCTTCTGATCGAATGGATATTTTTTTTGAGGCTGTGCAATTGGTCGATTATCCGGTTCTGTTTCCTTTGGATAGTCGTTGCTTCCGCTCGACATAGGTTGCTTTCCAGGCTCAGTCTTTTTGTCTCAGTAAGGCCACACTGTCTCTGAAAAAGTGTTACTTTAAACCCTTCGACGGTTCCTTGAAGCTCTTTAACTGTGCTCATTTCATTATAAAGTTCGCCCTCAGTCTTCTTCCATTCCTCGATAAGCATTCGATCGCTCACGCCTTTATAATGACTATAACCAAGAGTTTTGGATAACAAAATCAAATTTATGGGGCTAAACTCACTTTCGAATCCTGTCAATTGCTTTCTTAAATCCTGATAATGAGTCAGCATAGAGTCCGAGATAGGCTTGCTCTCTAATGATTTGTATTAAAACGGTAGACTTCGCGACTGTCACCTGGCCACGCGGATTGTATTTTTGACTTCAGATAAATAGTCGGTCATGTCTCTGCAGTGTATTTTCTATCACGTATAATTTCAAATGTGTATGATTCAGTATTAACTTCCTATAGATAAATTCAAAAATTTATTGTTGAACACATTTCGATTAACTGAGCGAAAAAATAAGGAATAAGCCAGCACGCTCATCAGTTTGATCGGTTGAAATACTTTTTCGAAGCAAGGCTTGCTAATCCAGAGGAGCTGTCGTGGTTTTCTGAAGAAGGGAAGGGATTATCACAGCATATTGAAAATTATCTTCATTCATGAGTTATCAATTCAAGAGGCTCAAAATGGTATAGTTTTTTTATTAGAATATGAAGTAATGATATGAATAGTAAATTTAGCAAGCAAAAGATGGACTCAGCAACGATAAAATCTTAGAAAACAATAACATTTTTTCTTCTACTATTAATTGGCTACTTAAATTATTTACCAGTGCTTATCAAAATTGTGGAATAGCAAGTAAGACTATATTCAAGGCAATAGTAGCATTAAGGGGAACCTTGGTGAACAATAGAGCTTTTCATAGAGACTTTAGTAGAAGTTTGTGGACGGCTCGTGATTGAGAAGTGGTAAGGGTTGTCTTTATGAAGAGATAGGAAATTTTTTGATCTAGTCGGCTGATATCTCGACGTATTCGAGTCTTTCTCTCGCGTGACTGGTCGAGCAGTGCTATTTGCATTACTAAGCCCTTTAGATAATTTACCTATGATATAGTAATACCTAATTCTCTTATTGAATGATGATTTTGTTTTATCTAGCTGACTTTGAGCCTTATGTGCATTGGCCTTTTGCTGTTCACTCTCCAGCGCTTTGCTCCTAAAAAGTTAATGTTATTTGATACAAAATCTTGATAAATTGGCCTTACAGCTGCTGAATCTTGAGTTCAAGCGGCTTGGAAATATATATCTGCATTTTCGATTGATCGGGAGTCTCTTTGGAAATCGAGACCAGGAAAGGGTCAGTTTCATCAGAAAAATTAAAGAATCTTGCGAGTGGAGTATTTGGAAAATGGAGAGTATCAGTGAGGATCTAATCAAAGAAAGTTCTTTGTTATATTGAATGGAAGTCAATGGGGTACCTTCCAAAGGTAGTTCTCCTCTTCATAAAGGAAATTGAAGGTTATACTCTGATGTTCTACGATCACTCCCTGGGCCATAAAGCAGTATGCATGCAGTAAATCCCGCCATTTGATAATAGCCTCCACAACTTTTATCGTCAGCATCCTCAGCCCGGTTAAAAGATCTGAAGCCTTTGAGAATCGAGTCATTATTCACTGTATTGAAAGAAAAATTTCTATGTACCTGAGTCACTAACTCTTCTATTTTAGAGTTATCAGACGCAGCAGTGACCTTCTCGCTCGTCAGCTGCTCGATCACTTTCTCTAACTCGTTCAAGCACCTCTCTCGGTCCAATATTGTCGCGGTTGCGCGCTATTTCAACTGTTAAAACTGCTCACATAACAACTGCGTTACATGCACGGGTTCTAGCTCTGCATTCACGAGTTCAATTTCCTTTCGGAACACTTTAATCACTTTTCCGACTTCAGAGTTCTTGACGATTGCTAACACAATATCCCTATTGACTCATTGAGAACTTCATTTGATTTATAAATAACTCTTACTTGTGAAAGGTTGGGATGCTATGATTTGCCCACGCAGTCATCAATTTTTGTTCTTCCGCCCGAAGTTTCTTTAATTTCCTCTGCTGAGAGCTCTTGAACTCGAATTTCCATTCAGCTTTATCAGAGGTCGAGGGCTCGGTTTTAGTCGTAGTAGCCGTTCCTGTGTTCAAAGGCAGTACTCTTCCCTTTGCTTCCGGCTTATTTAACGAGACTGAAATAGTGGAAAGACAAGTTAGTGAAAATTAAGCAGAAGAGGTCAACTTCGATAGGAGGTGGTTGGACGTTCAATCGAGCTCGTTATTGAGGGACTTAACGGAAGAAATTCTTGGCTTTGGGTTTTAAAAACAGATTGCTGATTGGGCTTGGCCCGCCAAGTTGGGAGCATCCTATCATTTAATAAGATCAATACAAAGTCTTGGAAAAAAGTTACTTTTGAGGCGAATAGCACATGAAGCGTACTTTGACAGCTATTCCAATAAAGCAATGAGATAAAGCTTTAAGTTGTAAAAAAAAGAGTAGTTTTACTTCGATTAGTGGGACTAAGCCATTTGGAAGTATCGATATCGGTATTATAGTTGAATCTTTGATCCCAGCCATCTTCCTGCAAGGCGTAAGAGTTGCCTGTGGTTGATTAAGGCTTACTTTTTTCTTTATGTAGTTCACGCAGTAGAGATTTTGTGTATTATCTAATCCATTCTTCAAGAGAAAGTTTCCTCGGGCTTTTGGTGAACTAAGCTCTTCTTTTTTCTGAGTGAATAGTCTAGGAGGTGATGAGATGATTTAGCAATTGAAAGCTGCGTACTTTGACATAAAAGGATCTTAAGTTCTTGTATTGCGAATATTTAGACAACAGTTATTAATTCCCTTTAATTTATTTACTGAGTCTGATTTTGATGCTTCTCAAGTTTTTCAAGAGATTGGCTAAGTGGGAGTGTCTCACATAAAGTTTGGTTTTTTGGGTCTTTATGCTTGTAGTATGAGAAAAACTCATTATACTTCCGAACTCAGGGCAATTTTACACTCAGGTGAGATGAGGGAGCCTTTGAGCTTCATTGAATCTTCACACTGGCATTCATTTTCATATTTCTTCAAAATTTCAACTGCTACTGATATATAGAAGCATTGCTCTTCCTATTCTCCACTCATTTCAACAAAGGCATCTGAAATGCTTCTTATATGCAAAAACAATGATCGAGCATTAGTGATAATCATCCCGAGAAGCAAAATATGTATTGTATGGACACTAGGACACCAGCCCATCAATTATTGAGCTAAAACCTGTTACTGTGAGGTAAGTTGTGGCCTGCAATGTAACAATTTCATAGTTTTGGATATATCCATTAAGATTTCGATAAATTTGCCGGAAGTGCTCCATCACAGTCCATTTCCTGTTTTACTACTCAAAATAGATGGAATAAGACGCATCTAGGGCAACGAAGACTCCGAAAAAAATTAAAAAAAAGAATAGAACATTTTTGGTGTATTCCTCTATTATAATTCCTACTCTATTGTCAGTCAAATATTTGTGAATGGACTGCTAATTTCAGCCTAAATTACAATCTCTAAGCTCGCTGTTTCAAAGCTATCTTTTAAATCACTGTCCTCACAGGACATTCCATATCTAACTGCCTACAATGTACTTTTGGAGGGCATTATTGATATTTCTGTTAATTCTTCCAATGTCTCCTAACTAAAACAGTGGAACTCGCTCTTTTTTAACAAAGTCCTAAGCTCGCAACGCAAGCTTTTCATTTTCTTTGCGTTCTGACTTTGCACCCTATTTAAATCAACAAATAAAATATTTCAAAAACGCGTTCGAAAAAACCCTTGTATAAACGATGAATACACCCGCCATCCTAAACCTTCACTGGCCATCCTCTTCATGATAAGTCTAGCATCACTTTTCGCACTTATTACGCTATGAAATTCTAAATTAAGACGTAGAGTTTTTTCATGCTCTCAGTGATTCTTTTAGAAATCCGCTTTTGAGATCAAATTTTTATTCGAATTGTTAAATTTAATCTAAGGCACGAAAGTATTATCAAAGATTTGAGCTTACCTTCTTCAAAAATGGCTACCCAAGCACAGGAAAAGATTTCTGAAGTGATCCCAAAGCTGATCAAAGTCGATATTGTCTGTAACAAGAAAGTCCTCTTCCCTGTCGAGGTGAGTCCCTTTTTTCTGCCCTTAATAAGCAATTGTTAATTATGGTCTCATTAGTTAAATCCCAATGAAACCCTCATGGAACTCAGGCAAATCCTCTCAGAAACCTCACAACTGTTTTTCTACATCAGCTATGCATTCTATTTCGAAGGAAAGAAGCTGGACGAGTTCTCAGAAGTGTTAAATCAGGTGAATCTCACCAACGGAAGCCAACTCGAGATTCAATTCCAGCAATACGATGAGAGAAGCTGCAAATATCACATAAAAAAGGTCCAAGAGTTCGTTAACAACCCTCAAAACTACGGTCACATCCTCTCTTGTAAGATAATTCCTATTTGGCGATCATCTTAACAACTCTTATAGCTCCTCTCAAATGGAGTGTAGACAACTTGCCAGATATGAAAGAGAAGCTCGAGAAGATCGAGGAGAGCCAAACCAAGAAGGAGTTCGACGCTAAGAACCTCCTCTCGATCAACGACGCACTGGAGACAAAACTTAGCTTATATTCAAACATTTCATCCAACCGTAAGGACAGAGGCGAGAAGGTCAACCTCTTGATCTCCTTGGGACAATCAGGTAGCTATTCTCCCCCGAAACTCGGCTCTAATCCCTTTTATAGCTTTCAATCCTCCATCTGCATACAGAAAGATGAGAGGTGACCTCGTTTACCTTCACCTCAAGACACTCGAAGGCCTCGAATATCATATCAGCGGCTGCTACAAGGGATTCTATTTCAATAAGTCATCCAACCGCGTGTTCGACCCTACTCCAGCCAACAACTTGCTTTCTTACTCCATCCTGGACCTCATCAGCTCTGTTTCACCTCTCTTTAAGTAAATTCTTTCTCTAACTCACCGAAATACTAACCTGTTCTCCTCTAACTAGCCAAAAGATCAAGGAAATCATCGACAACGAGAATATTTTACCAAACCTTGCTCAAAACTTAGCCAATCCGCTCAGTTTGTACTCTTACGGAAGATCATGGCTTGTCCCTGAGGACGAGAAAGCCAGCCAGAACCACGAGCCAAACTGGCTCCGCGCTGAGATGGCTTTCACTAACCTCTACGGTTTTGAGCCAAGCTCTGTCCGTGAATGGAATGACGAGTTCCAAGCATCGCTGGAACTCCCAAAGGACGACTTGTTCCAGAGACTCAACAGAGATAAGGCGCTCATCAAATCGCACTCTGATTTCGTTGAGGCTGCCGTTCAAGGAGCGAAGGCCATTATCGAGAAGAACTTGTTGCCACTCAACCCAATGGACCCACAGAACCAACAAGTCTTTGTTTATAACCACATTTTCTTCAGTTTCGTCACTCCTTGCCCTGATTCCTTCAAACAAGAAACTGGACCTGATGCCTGCCCAACCGTCCCAATGTCCAACTGCGATCTTCGCAACCTTAAGGTATTGTTGAGACTGAAGCTCTCTGAGTTGAGCCTCGTTCATACCTGTATCATTGACTACAAGGGCTGGACCGTCGTCGCCCAAAGTATCATTCCAGGTATTTTGAGTGTAGATCACTCGCTTTGCACTGAGTTCGGAACGCTGGATGATGGCAAGACCATCAACAGCAGCCCTGAGGTAACGCTTTATCACATCCGCTGACTTAACTAAGCTTCTTTCGAATTAGTTTGAGGCTATTATCAAGAAGGTCTGCGAGTATTTCTCCCTTGAAGAAGACATTCCATTCCTCGATGAGGCTGGAAAAGAGCACAAAATCTCAGGATCAGTTGAGGTTAAAGGCATCAAAGGCACCGACAGACGCCGCTATCTCCTCGACCTCCTCAGATTGTCTCCAAGAGACGTCAACTGGGTCAGTGAAGGTGACGAGTACCTTTGCTGCGTGCTTAGACCTGAGATTATCTCTCACTACGTCACTTCCAAGAATCTCATCGCTGCCCGCGAGAAAGTCCTTGAGGAAAGAGAAAAGGAACAGAAGGAATCCGAGCAGCAACAACAACAAGCTGCCGCTGAGAATGAAGAAAACAAAGGCGAAGGTGAGATCGCCGAGAAAAAGGAAGGAGAGAAGAAGCCTGCCAGCTCATTCACATATGCTGATTTCATCACTAAGCTCCAACAACAACTCTCTAGACCTGATAAGGAGAAAATCAGACTCAACTCCAACCTTTACACCAAGATCAAGCTTGGAGAGATCCCTAACATCGAGGACCAGAAGAAGAGACTCGAAGAAGTCGCTGATTTCATCACAAAGCAAGCTATTCCAAATCTCATAAAGGAACTTCTCCACGGAGAAGTCAGCCTCCCTGTGGACAGTCAGACCCTTGGAGAACTCCTTCATGGACACGGAATCAACGTGAGATACATTGGAAAAATCGCCCAGACCGTCAGCAAGAGCGAGAGCCCATTCCTCCTCATCTTGCTCGAGAGAATCATTTTCGCTAAGTGCCTCAAGCACTACACAAAGGAACAAATGAGAAGCACCAACCACGAAGACTTCCCTGAACTCATCGCCAGAATTTTGAACTGCACCTTCGGATCCGAGAAGTGCTTGGAAGTCCTTGAAGAGGGTCTTCAATTCAAGCAAGAGGGCGAGGCCAGCAACCAACCACAAGAAGAAACCAAAGAAGCCGCTGCCGAGACCGTCTCTAAGAAGAAAAAGAAGAAAAATAAGGAAGAAAAACCAGAAGACTTGAAGGTTGAGGAACATGAGACCCATGATGCCAACAAATCCGCCAAAAAGAAGAAGAAAAAGAAAGCCGGCATCACCAAGCCAGCTGAAAACGCTTCAACCGTCTCTGATATATTTATTCAAATCGATAATGTGGGTGCCGGTCAAGAGCAAGAGAAGCCTTACAACGCTATCAAGCCTTCAGACATCTGGAAGAGACTCGTTGAGATCGCGAAGAAGAGATACCAATACGACTTGCCTGAGTCATTCAAAGAATTCGTGCCTTTCAAATACCCACTTACCAAGTTGGCCACCCTTAGAGATTTTTGCCTTTCAACCGGTATCAAGCTCGCGACTAAGCACTATCAACTCCACCACAACGGAAAGCACCATTTCAGCGAGCAAAAGAGCCAAGGCGGCCAGAAGCCATCATTCTTAGCGTTCTCTGCTGAGGATGTTATGGACATCTCGCCTATTATTAAGCATTTGGACCCTATCAGCGAAGATGCCAGAGTCAACCTCGAAATCGTAAACAACAAACTTTAAACTTAGAAATAACAATTTTTTCTTCATTCAAGGCATACAAACTCGTCGCTGAACGTGAATTCGAAGACGCTATTGACAGTCTCGTTGCCTCAATTCAAATATTCATGAACGTAATCCATGACTCCCTTTTTTTCTAGAGTTAACCGTCACAAATTGATAGTTGTATGGCCCAATTCACAAGGACATCGCCATTTGCTACTCTCGTCTCGGTTCATTGTTCTTCAAGCTGGAAGACTACCAGCAAGCTCTCATCCACCACAAGCAAGCCCTCATCGTCCTCGAGAAGTTCTACGGCACTGACCATCCTCAAACTGGTCACGCCTACCTTAACCTCGGTCTTTTCTACTTCTCCGTCAAGGAATACGAGAGAGGTTTCTCATACATGCTTAAGAGTCTCTACTGCTTCAATTTGGTCGGCGGTGAATGCGTAAGCAAGCTTTTCCTCCTCTTTCTTTAACGATTACTTCCTTCCTCAGCACCCAGAAGCTTCAAACGTGTTGGTCAGCTTAGCCAGCAAATACCAAGAGCAAAAGAAGCACCAAGCTGCCATCAGCTGCCTCCTCGAAGCTTTGGACAGAAGCACCATCATCTTCGGCGAAAAGAGCCCAAGAGTAACAAAACTCAAAGAAAATTCTAGATTTTATAATAATTTTTCCCCTCAAAGGTCGCTCACATCTACCAACAACTCGCTGTCACCCACTTCGAGATCAAGGACATCAAGAAAGCCACTGAATTCCAAGAAAACGCCATCAGAATCCTTAAAGAGGTAAACTCAGTGCATCACTCTGACAGACCCTAATACGCATGCCTATAGAACTACCCAGCCAATGATCCAAAGGTTACTGATGCGGTTTTGAACCTTCAAAAGATTCAAAACTCCGGCAAGGAGAAACTGATGGAAGAATCCAAGAAACAGGCCTCCGAACCAAAGAAAAGAGCCTTCGGTCAAAATAAACCTCTCCAACCAGCCAATGGACAGAGGGAAAATACAAATGAGATGTTCAATGCTGACCAAAGTGATATCAGAAACGACTCTCATTTCGTAATAGATCATAATTTAGTTGTGTGTATTAATAGTTAAATAGGAGAGAGAATCAGCACTCCAGCGATTGAGATTCGCAAAACTTCAAGCCAAGCAAGGAATGAGAGGACAAAACCAGGTTGATCTTCTCCGATACATGCAATATATGCAAGCCAGAAGCGGCTATTTGGGTGAAACCGGTCAAAACCCCTCGAAGCAAGAATAACTTTTTTATTCTGAAATCTCAAGAGGGAATGCCGGAGACTGTTAGGCATCTCTTCTAAAGGTAGCGAAAGATCTTAGGAAAAAAAAATTTCTCATTAATTGTCTGATTTTGTATATTGTTTCCTCAATCTGAAGCAAGAATTAGATTTGCAAGGTTGCCTCATTATCTAGCATAATTATTGCGAACTATATATCAATCTGGAAAAATGATAAAATATTCATTGTTTGTGAGAGGAGGAAAAGTCTATAGTCAATAGTAACAAGTTAAATGAAAAATATGAAGAAGAGAAAATAATTGTTCATTTGCAAAGTATCAAATGACTAAGCTGCTGTATTCATCTATTGGACTTGAACCAATATTTTAAGATCTTTGAGATTGTTAGTAACAAGAAAATAATAAAAAAGCGTGTGGAATTACCAACGTTACCAGAAATATTGTCTCGGGCTCTGATAGTTGACAGAATTTTCACATCTAAGACTTTAGTTTCCACCATTCAACTGTTCAGATCAGCAAATGCGAATGTCTTAACGAAACAATTAGGCAAAGAAGTAGTAATGGCAACTATTTGTTTACAACTCTAAGACTAAAAGGACATATAAGCAGTAAAACTATTAATTAGATGAGTTGAATACTTGAGTATATCTTAATATTATCTGAATAGTTGGATCAACTAAATTATTTGGTAGTAGCATTAACATTTGAGAATTACTGAAAGTGACTTTTCTCTCAGGTTAGTTAGTATACATCATTAGAAAAATTAAACTTATGGTCACTTCTATTAAAACAGGTGTTTACATTATTTCTGCTGTGTGATTAAAGAAATGAAAGTTGAAACAGCCCATTTTTCTTCATTAAGCATACGTTTCCAGCTTAATATGGTATCAAAACACTAACTTAAATAAACCATTACTTCTCATTCAAGCAATCTAATACTCATTACTTTCAAATTATTTCAAAAACCAATGCAAATAATGCATCTTTAATTACCTATTCCCATGTTCGATACAATTACTTAAAGGAAAGACAGATAGCCCCATACCTCTCAATAAATATAGAATTTGAAAAAATGAACTAACTGTATAATATACTCCTCTACCTCATTACACAAATTTGAAATTTTTTAATTATTGAATAATTCAAATTCAATTTTCCTAAAAACACCAATTCCTTTTTCGGAATTTTTTATTTTTGCAAAATCCCCATTTGAATATAAAATACCACTGCAAGAATTCAAATGACATTGATGAGCAGGCTTCTTTACTTCAACTTCATATGAACCTAACTCTGAAGATGATCTTATATAGAAATATCGGATGTGTAATAAAAATATACAAATCGCCTTTCCTCAAGAAAAATAAGCCTAGCTCTGAATTATAATAACCTTACCTCTTTATTCACAAACTTCTAGACTACACACTGACCTCTCGCTACATATTAGTCCTCCTCAGTGTGTACTTTCTTCCTCGCAGGGTAGTTTGACGACTCTCTGAACAAATTTAAGTCCATAAACGATTCTAAATAGTCCGGAGATCTCGGATGGGGGTCAAAGCCTGCGTTTCGTTTATGATAAACAAAATTATCGATTTTATTGTTGGCAGGGTAAGGATTGTGCTTATTGTGCTTGAAATTATCTGTGGGTGTGGGACTGTCGAGCTCATCCTGCGAGCTGCTGTCATCGTCATAGTCGATCGTATCGCCAGCGAAGCCCCATAGCTTTTCCGCTGAGAATTCTTTTCTGTTTCTCTCCTTTTCGACTTAAGTATATTTATCAACGCAGATAGTAGTTACCTTGTCGAGCAAGACTAAGAGTCTGCCTGCTTGGACGGGGGTAACATGATTTCTGAAATCGTCAACAATTGCTTGCATTGTCGTTGACTGTCTGAAGAGCTCTTTGCGGTTCTCTTCGAAGTTTTGGATCAATCTTGGAAAGTTATGAGGTCACCAGAAGGCGAGAGTGGAATTACTGGTCCATTTTAGCTTTTTCTTGAATGAGCTTTTTCTTATATTTCAGAATGGATTTCCTTTGGCTCTCCGTCAGATTGATTGCTGGACCAATCTTCGCCCAGATATGGCTAGAGGAAATAAGTTAAATAACTATCAAAAGGCGGGGACCATTACCTTCTCTTTGAAGGGGAATCATAGTCCTCACTAGAATACAAATTTTCCTTCTTGGAGTAGAATAAATCTTTATCTTTAGTTGTACTGAAGTGAGAAAAAGTACATTGATGAAGAGATACCTTCTTTTGCAGCCCAGAGCAAATATTTCATATGAACAGGCATAAGCTGGTCAATTATTTGCTTGAAGAAGAAGTTCAGCACGGTGACTCTTTCATTACCGCCTCCACCCAGTCTCAGCTAATTTTTTTTAACAATTCGTCATTTCTCAAAGGGAAAATTAGTTACCCTGAGCGAATCAATTAACAGATTGATCTCTGATTCATCAGCGTCACTGTTGAGCATCTTCTCGAGTTTATCGAACAACTGCTGTTTGCCATTCACCATACCATTCAGCTGTGCGACAATTAAAATGATTATTTCTCAACATGAATATTAGTATCATACCAATTTGGTCAAGCCGCTCTGATTGCTCGAATTTGCTGCCATTTGTTCAATTTGCTTCCTCGCAGCCTCAAGCTCTTGGGTCAGCTGCTCCACTTTCTTCTCAAGCAAATCAACGTAAATCTTCTTCCTCATTCGACTGTTCCTCGCGGACTCGCGGTTCTTTGCCAGTTTATCGTTAGTTTTATCACCTGAAATATAATTATATTCCCTTATTATTAATTTTTTCATTTACCAGTTCCCTCACTTTCCTCATTCTGTAGTCTATTTTTCTTGGCTGCTACTTTGTAAGGGTGCACAGAGTTTTCAATGTTATTTTTAAAGAGGTCGTTTTTCTTCAAAATGTCTTCCGCAAGGTCAATTTTGCTGTGAAAAAGAATGGATATAAGTTCCCTTCCTTTAATGAAAAATTACTCTTCCTCTGCAGCTTTCTCACTAATCAAGTGACTTATCCTGTTTACATAGAGCGTTTTGCTATTGGTCTTCTGCTGCTGCTCAGATTCCTGGGCATTCACCCCATCATCCGCACCTTTCCTCTTCCTCCTTCTGCGCTTTTTTTCTGGTTTGGCACCTTCTTCCTCCTTCTCATTGATGTTTTCTATTTCGATTTTTTGGATTGCGTCGCCTTTTTGACCCTCAAAATGCGGATTCTAATCATCAATTCGTCAGAGAAGAATCTCAGATTTAGTGCTACATTGACCATAAGATGCGCTAGGCTTTGCTGGAGACTCTGATGCTGCTGGCTCGAGGCCTCTTGGGAGGCCAGCTCCCTTGCTAGAAGAGAATCTTGATCATTTTTTGGGTTTTGGCTACGATAAAAGTCAGCCTAAGCCTGAGGAGAAACCGCGTTACCCGGTGGTGTTTCCTTTAGATGCGTTCAAAAAGCTCAGAAAGAAGTCTTCTTTGACGATGGACACTAAGCCTGATTCCATGAGCTTGCTATTGTTGAGCATATTGGACATGGATTTATATGGACTTCAAGGTTTTAGGAGGCTATTGGATTGCTTTAAAATATATTTAATATATTTTTTTTTTATGAAATTCCAAATTTCCAGAGTTCTTCCATGCTCAAGAGTAAGATATGCGGTTTTTATAGTCCAGCCATTAAATTCCAAGGAGCGGAAAATAATACGCGTGGAAAAATACCGAAGTAGAGGGAGTAGATCACAGAATTTGAAAAGTCTGTTTTGGAAGCGAATAGATCCAATATAATCGTTACCCTTGGCCCGCTATGGTCAAGGGGTTCGATATAGTTATAAGGGTATGCATATAGGTGCTTAAAGTAATTTTATTGCAGGCGATAAATTAGGATTTGCGGGTTGAGTGTCAGTATGAGGGTTTTTTTATTAAATCAAATCGCCGTTGTGTTATATTTCAAAATTTAACAGCTAAGAAAAATGGAAACTTTAGACAGTTCAGACAGGCTTACCATTGTCTACGGGACTGCGGGTAATTTCATGGACAACAAAACCTTTTCAAGTAAGCAATTGGTTCGTGGTTATACTCATTGATACTCTTCCCAGGTGATCAGGGTCTCATCGATTTCATCTGCCGCAAGGCAAGCCAAAAGCAAACAGCGAAATACTTTAAAACCGCTTTCAACGACACTGGTAATCATTGACTGAAGCAGTGGTTTTCTCATAAGGCATTCTCACAGGCGACTCCTTTGTCACGGCTGATAATTTGGGAAATATTCAAATTTTCCACATTGATAAAAGAAGGTACGTTACCATCGCAAAGTCGAAATACCCTTCCGTTATGGCATACACCGATCGAGCTGGGGGACAGGTCATCCTTGCTCAGCCAAGCAAAGACGTTGAGGTTTTCACCGAGAGTAAGTTTTTCGAATATTGTATATTCTGATGGGCATTGACTCTCCAGCTGGAAAGTTAAAGAGCAATTTGAGAGGGCATAAGAACACGGTTCATACGATCAGTTTCTCTCACGCTGGAAACCAGGTCCTGACATGCTCTTCGGACGCTTGCATGATTTGGGACTCGAACTCTTACCGACTTTTGAAGTAAATTTGGACTCGTTTTCCGTCAAAAACCTTTGCTATTAGGTCATTGACGTCAAAGGGTTCGCCTTTCACTAGCGCTGTTTTCACTCCTGATGGAGCCTCTATTGTGACAGCTTTTCAAGATGGAGCTGTGATATTCTGGCGATTATCAGACTGCTCGGTCGAAGACAAGCTGACCCTTCCGAAAGAGGCTAATATTAAGTTTATGGGGGTTTCCAAAGACTCTCATTACCTGGTCGCAGCGTAAAATTGCCTTTCAAAATTCGAATTTAATTGACTGTTAAGCGGCGACTCGACTCTACTCTACGTGATAAATCTCCGTCAGTCAAGAAATTTCACTTCGTACTCGGTTCCCGGAGGAGAGCCCATCGTTGGACTCTCAATGACCTCTAAAGACTGCGTTTCTGTTGTCTCGTATAACGGAAAAGTTTACATTGCTGATCTGAACTCTATGGGAGTCGTGGTTAAGAAAGAGGTTCCTAATAAGGTCAGTCCATTCCCCTTTGTATTTTTATAACTAAAGTGATAATTTAGGCTATTATAAGCGCTTCCACTGATACCTCAGGAAAATTCCTTACCACCGTTGTTAACACAGGCGAAATCTACCTGTATGATCTACCAAAGCTTGCTCAGAGCGAACAAAAGTAAAAGATTTAAGTAAATTCTCAGTTTTATCGATTCACAGATCAACGACCGGAAGATCAGGCTTAAGCGTAACTTCCGATTTGGCACAGAGCACCTTGAAGCCTGTAAAACACTTCACGCGCCAGAGCGTGACTTCTGCAAGTGGCAGGCAATCAGAGCCGCGCTCACCTGGAAAACGAGACTCCTCCGAAGAGGAACCAGCGTTCAACAAGGAAAACCTCAGGAAAATTGCTAATGCCAATACGATGTCAATAACAACAAAAGGACGTCAAAGCACCACAGCAAGCTTGAAATCCGATACCCATACAATGGAAAAACAGTCAACAGGTGGCAAAGGAGCCAAATTATCCGTTGAGTCTTTAAGCAAGCCCAAGCTGAAACAGCTCCTTGCACGTCATCACGTCTATCCCGATAAATACCGGGAGATGGCCTGGAAGTTCCTCCTTGAAACACCAAATAACGTTGAACAATTCAAAGAACTCAGTTCCAAGGGAATTCATTCGGCCTTCAAGCATTTGAATGAAACCCATGAGCTGCGAAATCATCAACTATTTTCGAAACTCCAAGCGATCTGCTCTGCCCTCGCGTTCTATTGCCCGCTCTTTGGAGAGGTCGAGCATCTCCCAGAGCT
>ENA-UOTZ01000335-UOTZ01000335.1-compost-metagenome-genome-assembly--contig:-NODE-335-length-40418-cov-24.701148_pt1 | contig 40418 bp, 27 predicted proteins | sample MGYA00238144_ERZ746983 | MGnify/ENA primary metagenome ERZ746983 (study PRJEB28759, sample SAMN06268863) | compost metagenome | isolation source: single cell | place: USA: California, Emeryville, Joint...
TGTTCAGTTGACTCAGACATGAATATGTGCTGATTAAATGCGAAAAGTTAAATACATGAAAACTTCTGAGCGGTTTCTGATCTGATCTTTTGCCTTCCTTGATGAACAAAAATCATGGTTTTTCTATGAATTGCCCGTGGTTAGCTCCAAATTAGTCAATGTAGCAAGCTCAAGTGGAGAAGATGTCCATGACATTTGAGCAACAGAGAATTGGTCTGATCATCCTTGTTCTGATATTGATTTTTTTTTTTTCGATGATAATTTAGATCTAGCACATTGATGATTGTTTTGCATCGTTCAAATTCGAGATCAGTATCAAGTTTCGGAGGTTGATAAAGAACACGAATCTGTTCGCAAAGGATAGTCTAAATTTGCTTCGGCAAGTGAGCTTTATTTATAAAGAGTTCTTTTGATGGCAGCCAAATTAGCATAGGTCATTAATGTGAGAAGATCTAAGCAGCTCAGTCTTAAGGAGTCTTACAGAATTCTAATTCTTTGATTTATGGTGTGAAGATCTGTCTTTAGTGGGCTGGGTATTATAAAATAGCACGTAGGCTTAGCATTCAGAAATATTCACATTGAGGTAAGGAATAGAAGACAGGAATACAGCTTTAATTTGTTACACATTTGTGAATACAATTTATTTAAAATTGCCGAAAAAAGCACTGACAAAATCCAAATAACTAAATTGTTCAAATGATTTTAAGAGACAATTAAACAAAAAATAGGCAATGGACGAGTCAATGGCATTTATTCAAAAAGCACTAAATAAGGGGAGAACGTACAGCCTCTATTTAAAATACGCTACCCACTCTAGCTTTAGAAGTAATTCCGAAAAAATTTTACTCACTAACTAAATTCGGTCACTTCAACCAGCCAAATACGTTGGAGGAAACTTCTCAATGAAATTGTCGTACCTATCTCTCTTTTTATAGAAAAAAGTTTTTCAAACAGATAGTCAATTCATAACCACAGCAATCCTACAGCAGTTAAGAGTCATCTAATCGAAGTCACTCGAAGCGTATAGACCTGCAATGAGCCTAAAGGCTTATGAATTGCCAAATTTTCCATTGAAGATGTGCCCGTGTTTGTTCACTACGAGGTTCATTAGTCTGAGTTTTATTAATTAAAAGGCTACATTAACTTTTAACAAAAACTTATTCACTCCAGAATGCGACTCAGTCCCGCTGCTATTACTTGCCTAGCCATCAGCGGCATCTACATCTTCATTAACTTCTTCACTTCAAGCCTGGAGTTCGACTCAAGCAACAAAATCGCCAGATACCTCCAAAACGCCGGCGGAGACGGAATTGCTAAATTTTTCTTCCTGGTTATCACCTACTTTGGATTCCCAGTTGTACCTGTTCTTCCTGTAATTCCTCTGCTTTTGCTAAGAGACAAGTGGGTTCCGTTCAAAATTACCTTCCTTTTCTCAATCTCTGGTTACATTATCGGTTTTCTTAAGGTAATCTACGGGGGGCCCCGACCATGGTGGGTCGGTGACGGTGTTCAGGTCTTCGGACAATGTGGCGTGACCGACTTTGGCCGTCCTTCAGGTCATGCTTTTATCAGCGCGTATGCATTCCTGCTATTGTTTAAGTTCTACATCTACGACGATCAGTCACAGACCTATACAGAGCGCATCAGGACCGAAGAGGTTGAGGCTCTTGACGAAGAACCAACGCCTGATTTACCTGACATTGAAGCCAGACCACAGAAAAAAATGCTCAGAAGAAGCACTTTGGACCGTCCACCCAAGACAGAATGGGACTCAATGAAAACTATGTGGCTGACTATTGGAATTATACTCAGCATCCTGATCGGAATCTCCAGAATCTACCTAGGAGCTCATAGCTTCGAGCAGATTTTCCTCGGTTGGTCCTATGCAGCGATATTCTACATTTTCACTATCTACTACCTCGACGAGCAAACTGATAATTTGTTCCTGTTTTTCCTTGACGGCAGACATAGAAATCAACAAACGAAGGTTTTCGGTACGGTGACAGCGCTCTACATCTTGATGCTCACCCTCCCTTTGGTCGTGTCGCTGCTCACTAGCGCTTCAAGAGAGGCTAATAAAAAAATCTGGGTCGCAAATATGCTCAAACAGTGCGAAGGAGGATTCTCTCAAGAATTTCCCATGGACTCCATGTCGCTTTATCTTTGCGTTATGGGAGTAATTACTTTTGGGATGATATATGGCATGATGTTTGCAAAACACAATATTATGCTGATCTCTAAATACCTTACTACATCGCAACTGATTCTTCGGAAACTGGTTGGTTTGGCCGTTTTCGCAGTCATCGCGTTGGTCTGCTACTATGGCGTTCCAACCACTAACTACATCGTGTGCTATCTGGTAAATCTCAACGCACTCTTGCTGTTCGTTGCGATTTCTGCCTATACAGTTCTTCCAAAGCTTTTCGATATGATGGGGCTTAGCAATAACTCCAAGGTCGAAGAACTGAACAGAAACTCAGATTATCTATCATATTAGGTTTCCTATCGATTTTGTAAAATTTGAATTATACAAATGATTTATTGAAACAGACGTTATTCAGAAAATAGTTTGTAGTTTATAGCTTCTTTCGAGTAATAACGAGCAATTGCTGCATACATTCCCAGTTAACATACACAACAAAGTAAAAAAATTTATCTGCATAAGCACTTTGCATTCGATGACGATCTCACCAGCTAATGTGCAGTCATTTTTTCCAGTTTTAAATAAATCGTTCTGAGTGTGAAAGTGGTATATAATATTTATTTATATAGACACCTCCAACAATAAAAAACTAATAAAGAGTGGTTTTTTGTTTCGATATATCAAGGTTTTTCTTGCCGATGAAATCCTCGTAGACCTTCATCATTTTCCTCTGCTCGCTATCTCTCTTGCTGCTTTTCTTGAATTCTTGAAGGCATTTTTCAAAGATTTCTCGAGTTATCACAAGGTTGAGATCTCCTTTCTTGAGATTTTCTTTATTCTCTGTTTCCAGGATCACGTGAAGAGCTTTAATTTGCGCGTTTTTAACAAGCGCTGAGAGGTCTGCGCCACTATAACCCTCCGTCTTAGCGGCATATTCTGCTAAATCGAGACCATCTGACGCAGTCCCTTGCATGTAAATCTGCAAGATTTCAAGCCTTTCTTTCTCGTTGGGATAGTCAAGGAACACGTGTTTATCTATTCTACCCTACAATACATTAAGAGTTACTAAAAGAAGCTTGAATTGGTAAATACTGGTCGCAATAAGGCCGGATCGATAAGGTCTGGTCGACTCGTCGCTGCCAGGATGAATATATCCTTGATTTCGCTCGCACCGTCGAGATAGCAAAGGAACTGATTGACAACACGATCGGTTACTCCAGTCGACCCAGAGTTTCTCTTGGGCACAATTGAGTCAAACTCATCGAAGAAAATAATGCAAGGGCTTCGCGCACTCGCTTTCTCAAAAATATCTCGGACGGCCTGCTCGCTGGCTCCGATGTATTTATTCAGCAGCTCCGGTCCTTTCACACTCAGGAAATTTAGCCCGAGTTCATTCGCTGCGGCTGCGGCTATCAGCGTCTTTCCGCAACCAGATGGCCCAAATAGCAAGATACCTAGCAAACAAATCAGCTTCGTCATATGACTCTGAACTTACCTCGAGGCAGCTTGATGTTTACGTTCTTGAATATCAGATTGTATTTCAGCGGTGCTTGGAATGTGTCCAGAATCGCTTGCTTGACCTCGCTTAAACCTCCTACTTCCTTGAAAGTCGTTTGTATGCTACATGAAAGTTTATAAATAACCTAAACTCTTAATATTTTACCTTGAGACCGTTGACATGCTATTACAAAGCGCATCCAGGTGGCTTTGAAAGATCGCGTCAGCTTTTTTCGGCGTTACCTCCTCCTTAGGGTAGAGCTCCAGCTCCCGGCTTAATTTTTCCCTAAGAACCACCAAATTTTGCAAGTTAAACATCTCCAGCATCTTTAATTGCTCGTCCTTTATATGAGTTCCAAACTGCTCTAACTCGCTGCTCAAGAATCCAACCTTGCTCTCTGTGGATATTTTCTCGACCGCAATCTCCTTCTTTTTCACCTTGCCGAACTCCTCACTCAAGAAATCCCCTCCTCGCGTCGTAATCAGCACATACACGCACACATTATGCTCAAGAGCCAAGACTTCCTTCATTAAGTCCTTCAATAACGCTGATGTCGTCTCAGCGAGAATCCCCTCCTCTGGATTCATCGCATCGATACGATCTTTGTGTTTACAGATCACGTCGACATCCTCCAGCACCAGAATCGAGGGCTGATTGAGGATCGCGAGCTCGAAATTAAGTCTCAAATACTTTCTTATAAGCACTACCGAGGCGCTCTCCTCGGGGTTTTTAGGCGACAGTAGTTCTTTGAAATGAACTCTTGCCTTTGAGAAAAAATGCGTTTCGTCGCTCTGGAATAACCGCTCGGCAATCGTGCTCTTTCCGGAGCCAACCAGGCCTTTCAGCATTAAAATCTGACTGGTTCCTTCTTTCAGAGCGCATCTTAGCTCAGTAAGCTCTTTTTGATGGAAACCTTTATAGATAAAATTCGCATTCTTTTTGGAGGCTGCTTTCAACTTCTCATCATAAATCTCCAAGATCTCTTTCGATCGGCCTGGACGTATCTCGTCGAGCTTGTTATTGTCTCCAAGGTCAGTTGTAATGACTTCATTTAGCACCTTCTCGATTTCAGCTTTCTTTGCCTTCAGCTTTTCTGGGTTCAGCTTGAAGTGTAATAACTTTATATCCTTCAGCAACCCATCAGGTGATTTCTCGAAAATTCTCAACCGCATGAGAGAATCAGAAAGAAATATCAACTGTTTGTCATACAAAACAGCATCTTTCTGCTGCTCGTCCATGATAGCCGCAATTAATTGCTTTTTGCAGTCTCCAAGCACTTTGCTCTGAGAATTAAAAGGGTTCGCGAGCAAACGCACGAGGATTTTGTATTTCGATAGTTTAATTGTCTCGTCTAAAAACATCACTCTATTGTTCTTAAAGTCCTCCAAAGGAGTTATTTTCGCGATTTGACTCTCGGTCATCTTCAGTGACTGAATCATTAGCTTAGGCGCAAAGATATTCGGATGACCAAGCGTCGTGTCCAGCAAGAAATCGTTGGGTAGATTGTCCTTAAAGCGGATCAACACAGGAAATTGCTTCGGCGCGTTAAAGTTAATGTTTTCAGCGTCATGCATCTGATACTGGATTTGACGAAAACGATTGCAGAATTTCTGGAAATTGGATGCCAGGCGTACGAGCTTTGGGAACTGTAACTCGAGGAGATAAGGTTCATTTTCTTTAATCTGGAATTTTTGTCCGACGGCCCAATTAATATAGAGGTAATTTTGTAAATCTATAGGTCGGTTGGCATGGTTTTCGAGGGACTGGATTCGGACTGTGAGGCTTGGAATGATTTTGAGGCTGGTCGTGGTGGTGGAGTCGGCCACAATCGCCTCGCAGAGAATATTTAAATCGATGTTTTCTCCGAGCAATAGGACGTTCTGGTCTTTGTAGGTTAAAATAACTTGGTCGTTTTGGTTGTAGGATATCGGAAAGCAAATGCCGGGAAAAACAACTGCGATTTGGTTCAATAGCTTTGATTCGATTGATGCGCGGTTCTGTGCGACTAGCTAATTCGATAGCAGGTTAGAATGAGAAAGAGGGGGAGGGTAGGAATTACTTGGTAATCAACTGGGTTTCGGCAGTATATGTCAATCGATTTAGCCAATGTAGCGCCTTGAAATGGTTTTACGTCCACATATTCATTTTCTGGTATGCCTAACGCCACCGCGAAAGCTTCAGAGATCTCGAGTGAGCTTTCGTTCTGAGAAGTAGATCCATGGAAGCCTTGATTGAGTTAGGATCGGGTGTAGAGAGGGATATTACCGAAATAATTCTTTTTGCCGTTGGGAAGCCTGCATTCGACAACGTCGCAGATCTTGTTTTGTTTGTAATCAAACTCAATAGGGTAGCTGCTCAGGTATTTTTGGGGGAGAGAAACGTAGCAGTCGGATCGACTCACGTATTTGACAGTCAATTTCATTTTATTGATTTTGTCTAAAAGTGTCTTTACTTTTTATTCTGGTTATTGAAGGAATACAAAGTAGAGTCAATACCGTACTTTTACTGCGGTAAAATTCGATTGAGCTCTTCGCTTGGAATCGAAGAATTTCAATGTTTTGGGGGGGGGGGGGGTAGAATTAAAAGCTTATTTTTCATGTGTTTTTCGATTTTAGAATTGCCAGCGCAGTACTTTTCATTGAGGTTTTCTAATATAAGCACCGAAAATGTTTCGATCAAAATCCAGCCTTCTTAGACGGGAACGTAAGCCTGAACTTAGCTCATCAGCCTAAGACAATTAAATTAGTGATTTCATTAATTCATTCTCAGTCAGTATCTTAATTGTTGTTGCCATTATTTCATTGCATTGAACATCGGATCCTGCCCTAAACTTTGCTTGCGATCACGATTCTACCCTCTCAAAGATCGTCTTAAGCACACAGCCTTTTCGAAAGATATGGAATAATAAATGGAAAACATCTCTCGAAATTTCTGCCAAAACCAAATTGTGAAGTAGAAAGAGAATCCAAATAAATTTAACATAAATCCGTCAACCCATCAATCCAGCATCGTTGTGCATGCAACTATTTGATTACAATTCAAGACACAACTTCAGAGAGAACGCTCTATTCTCACTTTTGGTTATTTGTGCCGATGTTTTACCTAGACGAGTTTATTTGGCTATTCAAGGTTATTTTCCAAGCCTGATTCTTTCAAAGATATGCATCGTAGCAGACCTCGTTTAATTTCAAGACTGAAACAAGCTCGCCGATTAAAACCGAATTGCTGCTAACCGTTTTCCTTTTTTAACTCTCATCCAAAATTGATTTCAATCTTTTGTTTATTCACTCAGTTAATTTGGATGCGCGCTTTCCTCACATCTCTTTTCACCTACAAAACACAACGAGAGGTCCGCTTCGAGCACAGGTAGCCCCAACTATCTTACATCCTCCTCATTTCTACCCTCAAAGGTGTATCTCCGTGACTTACTACATCTTGGCTTTACTCAGCATTATATACGTCTTTTTTTATTCGATCCTCATCCACGGTGCTCACAAAACCGTGACACAAGGAACAGGAAGCGTACCTTCATCAATTTATCCTCATAGCTGACCCTATTATGAAGTTTATAAGAACATTTTTTGGAAAACTTTACGGAGAGAATTTGAATACAAGCAAATGTACAGCTTTACTCTGAGTCTCTCTCATTTCAATTGCAATAGACGTGAGTTATGACTACGCAGACCTTCTCATCCCTTATATGGACGACAACTCGATTTTTATCCCAACAAAGCTGTACACGCTTGCTAATCAAACCCAAGACTACTGCGGAGAGACCTGTACTAATTCTTACAGTTGTCCTTCAGTCGGAACGCTCGATACAGCGACTTGCGACGCAAGTGGTCGATGTCATGTAAAAATTTCCGATATGCCTTGTTTAAAGTTTCCTCGATCGGCAGACCCTGAATTATTGTCCTCGCATGGATGATAACACCACCAAGCCAACAGTCGTTAATATGACGAGTAAAAATTAATCTCCATGACATTGTTTTAACTATTTCAAAAGGCATTGACAATCTTGTACTGTTTATAAGCCCCACCATCACTTTCCCTACGTACTCTTCTACCGTATAGTATGAGTCCCTTCGTATAATTTTCGCATAACATCTCTCTATTCAAGCTATAAAGGCACCACGAATACGCTCACTTATTACCCCGCTGCTAACGCAAATGCATACACTATTGACAATTTCCTCCAGTTGGCTGGCACTAGCTTGGCTGCAGTTCGCGAAACCGGCGGGGTTTTCAGAGTTTTATTCGACTGGGACTGCAATCTTGATTGGGGTAGCTGCAGCAACAAATTGCGAGTGTATCAATATACCGGCGGAAACTACACCATTGGCGGCGCAACTGGCATAGCGAATTTTAGGGAAACTTCAATTGTTTATCAAAACTCAAGTGGAGGATACCAACAAGATCTGACGCAAATGGTGGGAATTACACTTATCCTCGACAGCAGTGGCAATGGAAAGATTTTTAACTTCAATAAATTGCTGATCCAAGTAAAAAGTGGTCTTTTTCTCATTTTCTTAATCAATGATAGATTGGTATGGGCCTCACCTTCGCAGCCTTTGCTAGAGTTATCATGGATTTTATTATCTCGACTTGCTTTAACAGAAATATGCGACGAACTTTCTCTCGCGCCACGATAAAAGTATCAGCAGATTTCAGTGATCTGAAGGAAGGATTAGAGGCGATTAAAAAACAGAGAGAAATGGAGGAACCTGAGGAAGGAGAGGGTATGCTATAAAAGAATTGGCTTTGATAATCGCCGAATGTTTTTGTTGCTTGTAATTTCTCTCTAATTTGTCCTTGGACGAGTTTTTTCATTTCATATGCTCTCTTGAGTGCGGTTTACACATCGATAAACTCTACAGTGTTTCCTCTTTATAGCAAAGATTCGTTACATCAGGTTCAAAAGCTCTGCTCAATGATTTTCACGGAAGTTTTCTCTGTTTATCCCTAAGCTTGCTCAGTTAATCGACTGACAATGAACTGATAGTAGATGTAGTAAGCCTTATAAATTACTTCATTTAGCTTCTGTAATAGGGTGACTAAGGCAGGAATATTTATTCAAGATGATTGATTGATAGGATTTCTACACTTATTAATCAGAGAGATAACTTCTTAAAGCCAATATACACCTAAAATTGCTGCTTTAGCAAACAATAGACAACCCTACTCGCATACTAAGACACTAAAACTATTCTTCATCATCATCAAAATCTTCATCTTCCACGTCCATTTCCTCGTTATAGTAATCGCCTTCTCCATCATCTGAACCCTGACCAAGCATCTCGCCAAAGTCCTCGTCATCGCTCCTCATCTCATCTTCTTCATCTTCCTCGTCCATAAAATCATCATCATCGTCTATATCATCATCTCCTTTCGCGAGTTCCCTCTCGAATAACTCATCAGCAAACGCGTCCATCTCCGCTTCGTCTTCCATGTCTCCTTCTTCTCCGCCCCTTTTCTTCTTCTTTGGTTTTTGAGTTTTCGCCTTCTGCTCGAAATATTTCGAGAAATATTCTTCTTCTGGTCTCATCTCCGTCGCTTGAAGGGTCTCAAGGCTCACAGGGTCAAGGAACTTCGACATTCTCATTTTCTTCGCCTTCTGGGGCTGATTGCCTCTCGCTCTCAATTTCAATTTAGGCTTCTTGAACTCGAGTCTATCGAGCATATTGGCAAGCGAAAAATCGAGCAATGGGTTGCCCTGGTAGTTCAATACTGTACCCTGATTCTTTAAATCGTTTAGAAGCGTCGTCGCGTATTTCTTAACAGTGGGATGGAAATGATTAGCAATAGGAAGCAGCTCATATAGAAGCGTTTTGTCGGCATTAGCATACAAAGGCTCCCTCTTCAGCGGATCATAGTCTGTCGAGAAAGGCTTTGCTTCAACAGGTTCTTCTCCATTGGCCTGAGCAGTTTTATCTTGGCCCTTCTTGGCAGATTTATCGTTTTTCGCCCCTTTCGCGTCCTTTCCAGGTTTTCCATTCTTTTCAGGCTTTTCGTTTTTCGCATTATTCCCTTGTTTTTCGCCTTTAGCCGGTTTTTCTTGAGTTTTCTTTTCGTCGTCTGAATCTGGCACGTCTTTGAACACTTCTTCTTTATCGTCTTGGTCATTGCCTCTTGCGGGGTCCTTGAACCCGAAAAGGCTGCTGACTGCTGGGTGGAACTCCAAAATCTTTGAAATAAATAGCAATGACGTAATGATAAAAGATGGCTCGGATTGGCTGGCAACTTGGAGAAGTCTCTTCATAAATGCTTCGACTCTCGCGAGTGAGAAGTCCTCTTTCAACGCGTTCAGCAAAAGATCAAACACGAGTTGTAAATCGGTGCTCTTCTTCAGCGTTGGGTCAAGAAGCAGCTCATAGAGCACACGATAGAATCTATCGCTCAATGAATTCGTGGTTTTGAGGAACTGGAAAATCAGCACAAGCGATTGGACTTTAATTTTGAACCCGCTATCATGGCACAACCGGAAGAGGTCGTTGATATTCTCTTCGAGGGTTTCTCGGAAGTTTTCGCCGAGGTTTTTGCAAAACATATAAGCTTTGTTGAGTGCGCTGAGCAGCACCTTGGTGATCTTATGGGCCTTTTCGAGGTCTTTCTTGGTCTTCATGAAATGGAAGAAGAGCTTGAAGAGCAAATTCGTCAGGTAGATCAGAGTCGTCGAGTCCAACTCCTTGTAATTCATCGCAAAGAGGAAATTAACCGCGTAATATTGCGCTGATTCATGGTTATTTGGCCTCATAGTGAACTGCTCGATCTCCTTTATCAACGGCAAAGCAAGGGTTACATGTCTAAAGACTAACTTCCCAAGCAATGTGTTCAGGTTGACGATCAATTTCTTATCCTTGTCTCCAAATTTGTTGACCAACAATGGGAAAATGTTCTGATACAGCGAAGGAAGGTGGTCGATTAATCTTCCTAGCAAATCAACGATCTTCTCTCTGAAGAAGCCGAGATCGTCGTTCAAGCCGTTTTGCAGACAGCCAATGAACCGGAAGCAGTACTCTCGAAGGAGATGCTCGTAATATGCCTCAAACAAGTCGTTATCGGAATGACCCTTACGAGTCGCAAGGGCAGCTTTGAAATTATTAAGAACCTTATTTTTTGGCAAAAGGATCTCGGTAAACACTTCAAACAATGCGTTGAGAGCGAGGGTTGCTTGTTTGCGGTTCTTTGTGCTCGTCATTTGGATCAAAGGAGTGATGTATTCCAAAGACAGTTTTGGTCTATCTCTGATTTCGATGGTTAATGCAGAGACCTTATCGGCGAAGGTACCGCTCTTAAGAATCTTCTTCATGATCGTGAAATCTTCGGACTTTGATGCGTTTGCGCGCACTCCTTTAACGCGTGTTTCGTAAATTTGTTTGGCTTTCTCGATCAGATCATCTTGTGAAAATTGGGTTTGTTTTTTATGAACTACGGGCGCTTTCTTCTTCCCAGGCTCGGGGGTTTTGGGCTGCGGTTTTGAAATCTTCTTGGAGGTGTGATTGAGTTCAGACTTCTTAAGAGAAACTTGTTTGTCTTTTGGTCCTTTAGACATCCTAATTAAGTCTTCAATAAAATTTGATTTGAGTAATGTATTCAGTTTGGATGCAAATAAAGCAGTTTTCGCGTGTTGGAAATTTGCATGAGAAATTATAGGAGCAAAGGAATTTTTGACTACATTATATGAAGAAACGATGATTGAGCAGCGTACGTCAAGAAGAGGGCGATACAATCTCATTTTCATTGATGGTGTGATTTCGCTGTAGCACCGAAAAAATATATATAATTTTGCTGGAATCGGTGATTCTTGGTAAAATAATGGATCTAAAGGGTCGACAATAGCCGGAAAGGCAAGTCAGTGATGATTAAAGTTGAAAATAAATGAAATAACTATGTTCGATACCTATCTATTTGTTCATTTCCATAACAAATGAATTCATACATACTATTCACATATACAGCGCCTTCGACTAGTTTTACATACATTTGGAGAAATTATCTGCAGCTTCACGATGGGAATAATTTTCTTTTTCAGAAGTCAGTGACGACAGAGATGGATGCTAAATGCCATTCTCTCATTGCTGTGTCGAGGCAATCGATAATCTAACCGAGACAAATAATCCGAAAAATCATATCTCCCTCTTTCAGAACCCTTCTGCAAATTTAATTCTTTGATTTAATAATCTCATTAAAAAATTAACAGAAACATACTGCGACACTCGCTGTGAGAAAGACAAATTGTTTAAAATTTATAATCTAAGATCAAATAATCTAACAACCCTTAATGTTGACTGTTTGATTGTTAATTCATACAGTAGTGGCAAGGCCTTTCTGAATTTTGATAAATTTACTTCGCATTGCCGTCATGTCACAGTTTTAATGAATTAGAGCCCTAGCAACTAAATAATGGGGGTATAGCAACTAAAATAGCGACTTTTCACCAATGAATTTTTTTTCCATGTGAATTCTGAATACCATCGTTATTGTCACGAGCTAATCTATCATTTTCTTTGCAATTATGATTAGAAGTGAGATGGCTGTCTCAATATCTTGATAATCTGGATATACAACAATTTTTTTCTGAGATTTTGCGATGTATGTCAATAAGGATGTGAGAGAGACTTGAACTTTCCTCTATGACTCAATGGGTTGATATAGCCCTGAAAAACATCTAATTGCTTAAATGAAGGCTGCTCTGTTTTGTTCTAACATAATAAACATTTTTTCGATGAACCAGGTCAATGCCGATGAGTCGGTTCCTTCCTGAGAAATTTTTTAAACTTATCTGAGTACGTTTTGAATCAAAAATCCTTTAAAAAATCAGTCAAATGAGCCATACACAAAACAAGTAGATGGCATTGCAGAAGGCACCTTTCAAAGCAATTAAGACGGAGATTTCAATAATTGGTAAGAAGTTCAGATTGAAATATGGTATTTTAGATACTCTGACGTGAATTGGCGTTTGAAAAAGGCTATTTTTGATTCATTAGCGATGCTTCGATTATTCATTTAATAAAATTAAATAGCTTAAAGCCCTTAAACCAGATTTTCCCAGTATTCTTGGGGGTGCCTTTAAAATGCTCGACACCTTCGTTCCAACATGCAGTTTACAGTCTTCAATGCTAGGTTTCTTATTTCTCAATAATGGAAAGTGTAGTTCTCACATATGTTTGTAAAAATAAAGAAAAATATGAAATCAGATCGCTCTAGGACAGTGAGCCCCTTTCATTCTGTAGAAATAAAATCCTCGATTGCTTTTTCTTTGGAAGCTACGGTCACACACCTTCCTCGTTTTAATGGTTCTGTCAGAATATCAGCTAACAACCTTTTTTTTTTATTAATTGCGTTGTTAAATTAATTAGAAAAAAACTTCAGCGATGTATATTAATCGATTTGATCTCTTACTAATAGATATTTAAAATTTTTTCGAAAAGGTTCCAGAATCAATGCACCATTCAAAAGAGCGTTGGCTTTAAAAATTAATAAAATGAAATTGAAAATGCTAATGAAATCGCAATCAGAGCCCCTTCCTTCCATGAACGGTACCTCCCGGACTGTACTCATAGAAATTTCCAGCAACAATGCTCTCTCAATCAAAATTCCAGAGCGCCTGGAGAGATACCATACGTCCTCATGGCTCCTGAGCAGTTTTCTCGCTGCAGCTGGAAAGAAGTCATCCTCCTCTGGTGGAAAGGTCGTAGCCCTACAAACGCTTGATAAAAGTGACATCCATACGAATTATATGCTGAGTCTACAAGACACTCACCTCTCGCTCTTGCCAGAGAAATTAAAGTTAGCTCCTGTCTACTCCAACAACAAGCCTCAAGGGTCTAAACGCACGCTCGATGACTTCGAGATCGTAGCCCAGATCGGCCAGGGTGGGTTTGCTAGAGTCTACTTAGTTCGGTCTTTTATCGATGGGAAATTTTATGCATTAAAGCAGCTTAGAAAATCCGACTATGGCAAGAGAAAGCACCTGAAAATATATCGTGAGAGAAACATTATGGCAGAAGTCAAAAGCAAGCACATCGCGAGGCTTCATTACGCTTTCCAGACGAGAGATTACTGCTACTTTGTCATGGAATATGTACCATGCGGCAACCTGCTGAGTTTAAGGAACAAAGTGTTGAAATTCAGCGAATATGAAGTGAAGTTTTATGTTGCTGGGATTCTGCTCGCATTGAAAGATCTACATTTGAACTCGGTCATTTATCGAGATTTAAAGCCCGAAAACATTCTTCTTGATATCGACGGCTACATCAAACTTTGCGATTTTGGCATCGCGAAAAACATTAATGGTCCAACTCTACAAAAGGGAAGCTTTTGCGGCACACCGGAGTTTTTCAGCCCTGAAATGGCCGCCAAAATTGCGTATGATTACAGGGTGGACTATTACGCTTTGGGAGTTATCGCCTATGAGCTTTTAATTGGAAAACTACCTTTCGAGGACCCGGATCCCCAAATACTCTTGAAGCAGATAAGAGAGACTCAGCCTCGGATCCCAGCAGAGCTGAGCCCTGCTGCGAAGGATTTTTTGACAGGGCTATTGTGGAAAGATCCCGACCAAAGACTCGGTGCGAAGAATGGAATTTTGGATATTTTTGCGCACCCTTGGTTGAAAGATATTGACTTTGAAGCGATGATAGCTAGGAGAGCAGATGTTCCATTTGTGAGAGATCCCATGACGCTAATATTGGAAAGACTACCGAGTCAGATCAAGATTGAAAAGGATGCTGGTGAGAAAACCGAGTTAACAACAACAGAAAGTCCAGGTATTGACCAAAGGATGAAGCTGTTTTCATATGCAGAGTCGGAAGATTCCTCTGATGATGAGGAAGATTATATTCTCGAAACTGACAGGGAACGCGACTATAGTCAAGGCACAGAAGAGTTCACCATGCGTGAAGAACTGTACCTTGGGACTATCCAGAAGTACACCCTGATGACTAGGTGGAAGTAACCTATTTTATTGTTTTTACGAATAGTAATTTTTTTACTATATCTATATATATATTTGCTTATTTATACCTTACAAGCTAAAGTCTACGAGCTTTGAGGGTGTGAATTGAACCTCTCCTTGTAGGCTTCTCGTCCAACTTGGGTTGTACGTGGCATATTAACAAAGTATCATTAAATATCCAAAGTTAAAATGGCTCAAATCAAAAATGATATTCACAAACCTCTTTAGTGTAGCCTCTTCAACGATACCCGATGGGTAGTGGAGGAGTTTACTCAATTTTTATGGTGTATCAGAGGACATCTTCGTCTTTAGCACATTTGATAAAGTGTTTTTCCTTCTTGAATAGATAGAGCAAAGTTTATTGGTTTAATTATTAAAGTTAATAAAAATGGCTGCCTTTTTCTGTTCGGCCTGGAGCAATCTGCACTCCACTCAGTCAGAAATCGAAATTGACCGAAATCTCAGAGAAGAAAGCGAGTTTGATTTCGCTGAACTCGCGCAATGTCTTCGCGGAAAGGACCCATCCCTTGAGAAACTCCATAAAGTTTACACTAAACAAGCGAAGAAATGGTCCAAGCGTCTACTCGACTGTCAAAAGACTATCCATGACAATCATGCGTTCTACCAGGAAGGACGGAGCATATGGATGAAGGACCTAGCGACCTTGAGCAAAACCCTCCAAAACACGAGATCAGAGTGCCAAGGGATCATCAATGGGCTCTTGAGCTATATCTCGTCACTTGAGAGCAAATATTATGAGATGTTGAATGAAATCGCTCCGTTTATTGCAGCAAGCACACGGAATAGCAAAGTCGTCCGCCCAAATCAAGAGGGTCTTAGCAACGCTATCCAAGATTTTTCGAGCAGCATCCTTCTGTTGAAAATTCATGAGGAACTTCGGAGTAAGATCCAAGAGATTGAAAATTTCCATGCAAGTATTGGTCCTTTGAAAACCGGGCAATGGATTCGAGAGGAAGGCGCCGCAAAGATAATCGAAAAAATCGGCAAGTATGCGACTTCTTGGGAAAGTACAGCCGACACAACAGTTACCTACGAGTCATCAGAAGATATGAACCGTCAGCTTAAACCAGCGGATATCATTAGTAACTCTAGACCACACGATGATGAGATATTTGGTGGAAAACATCAAATGTATCGAGATGAGGAAAGTGATAGAATTCCTCTCGAGAACTCTCCAAAATTTAACCGCAACACACCTAGATATGGCGCATCAAGTCATATAAACTCTCAGGATTCAACGGAGCAGGTGAACAAGCCTCGTAAGAAACCAAATTATGGGAAAAACCAGTCGTTTATCGGGGCTGCTGGGTTCAGCTTTGCAGAAAATTCATTTTCAAACTCCATTAATGACAATGAATGGGTGAAAAGAGAGGAATATGCGGCATTAAAAAACGATAGGCCTAAACTGCAGCTTATCTATACAAGAGGCGGTGATCTCGATAATTCGGTCCAGTTCTCATCATGTAAAGAAGGTGATTCTGAAAAGCAAAGCTTTGCTTCGGTGCTTCCGAGCAATAAAAGCGCCAGTGTCATCGAATTGGATCTTCAGAGTGAAAAAGAGACGGCCAGTCATAAAAATAGGAGTGAGCGCAATAAGATTTGTAAAGTGCCCGAGCTGGATACACCGAGAATTGGGGATCTTGATTTAAGCATCTCAACTGAGAATTTGAGAGCATTTACTCAAAGCCGAGTGGATTCTACTCCTACAAACAGCCTTAATGAACTCAATAGCAGATCGAAAAGTCCTTTTCAGAAAAAGAGCTCATGCAACTCCATATGTAAAAGCAGCAAATAATGGCACCTGTGCCTGAAACAATAAGCTGTCAAGGAGAGGACCCTTAAAAGTTTTAGAGTGAAAATCATTAAATTTTTTGCTATGTTTGATTAGACTATGTTGTTCATTGACTGAAATGAAGATAATCTATTTGTTAATGTTTGCAAGAGCGTTTCAACTGTAGATTCTAAACTTATTGCATTTGTGAGAATGAATTTGAGAATTTTTACAGTAATCATTTTCATGAAAATTACTTAACATTCAAGTGTGGAATCAAACTCACTCGTAGTTGGAGTTTATGTATAGAACCGACCGAAATAGTAGTTTTTCGTTGAAATAAGGGTTACTACGCAACAGCAGAAGAACTTGTAAGTCAGATTTTTAAGAATTCTACTGCAGACAGCTCACAACCCCGGCCAACATCAAAGAGAGAACGCTGCTCTTTTTTTTTTAAATTTCTTATAGATGTTTAATTCCTAATCAAATTGTTTATTTTCTCTTTGCGAATTCTTGGAACTTCCGAATAAAAAATAATTAATCACAGGCTAAGTGATGCAGCCTATGGAGAGTCCTGAAAATCCTGAATCCAATGACAACTCACCCAGCGTAGGTTCGCAAACAAAAGCAGCGTATCGACAGGCAAACAGCCACTTGGATACAAGAAATATCGACCTCAATCAACTCACTCCTGAAACATTATTCGAAGTAAACTACTGTAAATTCCCAAACGCTTATTGTGACACAACCAGGTCGCATGCTACACTCTCACCAAGCCTCACAAACTCCGAACTGAGAAAGATCTTGCGGTTCTTTTAAAATGTACCTCGAATGTCAAGTTTTTTCAAGATCTCGTAAAGGAAAATGACCCAGAACTTCACAGTCAGTGCTGTCAGAGACTAGATTTCCATTTTCAGAAAGCCGGCGAAGTTGTATTTAACATCGGTATATTTAGTATCGCAATGGTTTTGCCTAATGTGCACTAGGTGAGGTCGGCAAGACTTTTTACATCATTTTAAAAGGCTCGGTCGGCGTGTGGATCAATCTGCCTCAACCTCAAACAGATCCTGATCAACCTGTTGAATTTGCTTTAACAGAGGTCAGAGTCTTACCTGCGGGAGCAGCGTTTGGAGAGCTCGCTTTGATGAGTAATAAGCCAAGAGCAGCGACTATCATTGCAAAGGAGGACACATACTTTGCTTGTTTAGACAAAGAGCCATTTGATAAAATTCTGAGTAAACACGTTTGTTGTTAACCAAAACATAATTCTGGTTTTAGAGGACACGGAAGAGAAGAAACTCAAGCAGCAGCTCGTGTTCTTTGCAAGAATGAAATTGTTTGAGGGCTGGAGCCACAGTCTTTTACAGAAAATGTACCTTCAGTGCAATCTAGTCACATTTACAAGGCATCAACCGATTTATCTCCAAGGCGAGGAAGCAGCAGCTGTTTATTTTATTAAAAATGGAGAGATTAAAGTAAGTATCTCTCACTAATTTTCAGCCTTATCGACTTACTTGCACAACAAAAGCTTTCCAAGACAATCGAGCTGCCAGCCGATCCAAAAGCTGACTATGTCCTACGCCATAATAAAATGTTTCGACACAATGAAGTTATAGATTCAAGGACAATTGACGTAATTCCCACGACTGTTAGCCTTATCATTTTAATTGTAACTTTGCAGCTAGCCATCCTTGGAGCCAACGAGATCTTTGGAGAAGAAGAAGTTATCTCCGACGTAAAAAGACAAATAAGCGTACATTGCATTTCTCAAACCGCTGACCTCTACGTCATCTCAAAAAAAGTTAGCAATCGGCCTCGATTCATTCGTATAACAATTTTTCATTATCAGGACTTTTTCCGAAGGATTTTTTTCGACGACACGGCGAAAAATTACCTAGAGAATCACGTTAAATGGAAAGAAGAATTATATGCTAAACGGATAAAGGAGATACTCAAAACAACCTATACCAACAAAGAGTTCCTTCTACGAACCACGCAAATTGAAATAAAGCCAGTAATTATCTACGATCTATGCGAAGAAGACGACCCTGCCGAAAGTCCAAGTCCGAAAGCCGCGGTGAAGAAGAACCCGAAAGGTCGGATTAGCAATATGGGCGCTGACACGAGCAAAGAGGAGAAAATTCCAGCTGTTTTTAATAATTTAGGCGTGAAGATTCCTCAGAGCAACGAACTCCCACCCATTACGAATAGAAAAGCGCAGTCACCTATGACTGATAGAAATCTATCCACAATCCAGGCTGAGGAATCAGCGCGTCGGAAGGAAGATTATAGGGCAATTGCTGTGAAGAGGCAACGGCCACGTCATTACGGAGAGTTTGAGGCAGAAAGTGTCGTCAACAGGAGCCTGATTGTGAACTTCGGGATTCCTCCCACGCTGTATAAAACGAATCCAATGACTCTTGCGCTTCAGAAGCAGCGAAACAGAGATAAATTCATCGCTTCGAGGAAATTCGCAGAGAAAATGGCGGCGCGGAGAGGTAGCGTTGAAAACCTAACTCGTGAGCTGGAGAAAACTAAGGATCCTGCTGAGTACTCCTCTCTAGTTAGAGAAAGAAACCGAGCATATAGTCTAGGATTTAACCCATTCAAAGAGGTCGATCCTCGTCGCAAGAAGGATATCCATACGATGCTCGACCCGATTGAACAAGCGCCTGCTCGTACGATCACTCATGTGCCGATAATCGCTACCGATCGGCCCAGCCCTAAGGAAGAGAAGGAAGAGGTAGAACAGAAGATTGAGTTTTCAAGTTTAGCCAATTCTACCTTAATGTCTCAGAAGAAAGATAGTGTTAGAGAGAATATTTTGAATGGTTTGCGAAAGGCTTTCATGATAGATAAGCTTCGTGATAAGAATCTCGACAATTGGATAGAGTTCTCTCGCAGGAAGGCACAAGAAGAGAAAACAATGCAGAAAGGGCTGAATATTGGAAAAAGCGAGCCTTTTGAAGTCATGGTGAACGATCCTAAGCCTTTTCACAATTTGTCTAGCTTTGCTATGAGTCATATCGAGAAAAAGCCCTTGGCTGATGACTCCGACTCCATGTTTAATAAAACACAGAGCATGCTTCTCCGCCAACCGCTAATTACTCAAAAAGAGGTTATACATCATCCTCGTCCTCTTCCTGAAAGCCATCAAACCTCGACTGAAATACAAGAACTAGCTGAAAGCTATTACAATAATAGGAGTCACTATAATAATAAGAGCTATTATAATGAAGGAAGGCAGAAAATGAGCAGAGGGCACTCTGAGCCTTCAAGGCTAAATTTATCAGGACATGGTATTATACCTACAAAAGGACTGAAGCCAACATTCGGTTTGCGATCTCTGAAACTACGCGAATATAATAACGAAGTAGCTCAAGTAAGGTCTTTCTTGGAAACAAAACGGGTTGGAGCTGAATAATTTTTCCTCCTTTGAAATACATTAACATGTAGAAAAAATACAATGGAAGATGATATGTATCATAGCTCAATTTTACTCTTTTTTCACTTTCTTAATGCTCAATATGCCCAAATCATAGTCATCGCTGTCCTCGCCTGTTTTTGTATTATTCTCACCACCTTTTGTATTATTCTCACCGCTTTTCTGCGACTTTGACTCGCCGTTCTCTGAGAGAGTTTTGGAGGTTTCTGAGGCACTTTTCTTGATCTTGATGCCTATCTTGACCTGTAAAAGAAATTATTCAATTAACTTTATGCAAGGAAAAGCAACTTACCTTTGGTTTGGCTTTGCTGTGAAATGATTCTTCCTCTTTAGTTTCCTTTAAAACATAAATCCCTTGTTGTTTCTTCTCTGCCTCCTTAATCACGAGCTCTGAACGAGATTTTTTGAAGTTATTAATGTCATCTTCCTGAAGCTGCTTCCATTTGGCTTCTTCGGTCTTTTTCTGACCGAAGTATTGAAAATAATCAAAATCTCCGTCATTAAATGCGCCTTCATGGTTATTAAGAGCAAGCATAAGGTTTCCATCGATCTGTGATTGCTTTTTCACTTGGACAGGCCGCTTGAACCGTTCTTCTTTAATCTGCTCTTGAATTGGTTTGAAGCTCAATTTTTTCGCCAGATAGAAGGGCTGCTGTTTGTCCGATACACCAAATTGCATAAGATTTTCCTGTATTAAATGAGGTGATTGCTACAAGAGAAGGAAGAATATACCTTAGCGATGTTGTTTCCCTCGCTTGTGCGCACGACTTCTGGTTTTTCGGTCATTTTTCAAATGATCGCGTTTGGAAATAGAAATTAATAAAAATCAAATTGTGTATTCATTTAAAATAGCATATTTAAGAAAGAACCTATAGAAGCATGATGCATTACAACTAAATAAAAGTAAACATACTAAATCGAATGTTATGTGATTTTATCATCTCAAATCCACAAAAGGAGGAATTAGCTTGATGACTTTGAATTAATTTTGTAATTTTGAATTCTTCTGGAACGATGATAGGTATTTACTTGCACATAAACTCAAATTTATGGCTTAAACTTCCAATTCCTTATAAAACATCTTAATATTTCATTCCTAATAAGTGAAGCATATCGGCATTTTCATAGAAGTAGTGAACTGCTCCTTCCTTTCCCTTTTGCTTGAGCTTTAACTTGCTGTCAAGCATTTCGCTGAGCTTCGGGTCATGTCTCATCTCAGACTCAATTCTCACGGCTCTTCCAACATCTCTGCTCTCAATTTTTGGGAAAAAGGGGAGCCATGAAAACATCTTTTCCATCGTTCGGTGATCATTATCTCTGTTCAACAGCATTCCTATCAACAACAAATTTCTGAGCATGAACTGCAAACAACTCAGCGCAAACCTGGTCTGTGAATGGAGGTAATAGGGAAACCCAATGCGATTATATCATTTTCAGTCTTGCGAAAAAAAATTATTGTCGAACAAATAATCGCTCTGTTTACCTGTCCTTTAATTCTTGGATAGAGGAACCAAGATTTGTGGTTGGCGCCTGTGCTGGATATGATAGAGTAGTGCGGAATGTCTTTGGAAAAATGTGTTAAAACCAAAGTCCGTTATAAATGATAGTTACTGCTAGCTTTAGCTATCTTGGCAGTTTGAAGGGTGTAGTCGTGGTCAACTTGAATGAAGATTTTCTGTTTCATTATTAGCAAATCTTAAAAAAGGTGTGGAGAAAAACCTTGCCATATTTCGTTGATTGTGAACCAAGAGCACAGAAACAGGAGTCATAGCCAGTAAAGCTCCATTTGTTGAGATCGAAAAGTTGATCAAAGTTTTCGCAGAACACGATGTCGAGTTTCTTCTTTTTATCCTCTGTAATCAACCATAAATAGAGTTGTTAGTTTGTTTGGCTTGCGATATTGTGCGAACCTGACAGTGATTCCCATCTATCAATTTTTCTTCTGACTACGACAGTTACTTTCTCCCACTTAGGGGTTGCAAGGAGTTCATCAACGAGTTCCTAAGTGAATCATTCGAATTTGGATAATATGTGATTGGATACTCTTCCAGTAGCGCCGGAAGCACCAAAGACGAGTGCTTTCAAATTTTTAGCTTGTATGAGGTCAGATGATTAGGCAGTCAATGAGTTGTCTTACTTGTTGGTTCTACCATGGTTAGAAAGAATAATGGTGATTCGAATTAGCTCCCAATTTTATTATTTAAATCTATTCGAAACTTAGCAGCATAAATCAACCGTGATTTCAACAAATTTAAAGCTTTAGGAATCACTACTTTTAGTGCACACTCATGATTACTAACCACGTGGGGGATAAGATAGTCACCTGAATGTCATGTCTAATGCAAGAAACAGTGTTTTGGTTTTATTAAATGACTGTGAATGACAGATTATACAGCTTTCAAATCCTGTAATCAGTCGAGCCCTCCTTCGTTTCGCGAACCAGAGGCTTCAGAGATTCCATATATAGCATTTCAAGCCAATTTTCATTAGTCAGTTAATATGAAATTCCACACTACCTTAATGAAAATTCACATACGTTCTAGAGAAAAATATTTCAGAATTTCACATTTTCAATATTCAGAGAAAACGAGATACATGAACAGCTATCAATGAATTATACAGCAATTGATGATCTTTCAAAAGACTATAATAGTGGTCTACTGATAGATAATCTCGAATCCTCGGCTTAAACGACAATAACTTACAAAGAAGAGGGAAACAATTTCATTTTCACTAAATTCAGCATAATGTCATTTTCGTAGAAGTAATAAGCTGCTCCTTTCTTTCCATTTCTCTTCAGCTTTAGCTTCTCGTCAACCACCTCGCTCAATTTCGGATCATGTCTTATCTCAGCTTCTTTCTGCACAGCTCTACCGACATCCCTAGTTTCAATTTTTGGGAAGACAAAACCGGGAATCCACGAAAAGAGTTTCTCGCCTACTCGTTGATCGTTATCCCTACCCAGCAGCATGCCTATGATATTTGTTGAATATGATCCTTCGATAAACTCAGTTCAAACCTGGCCGGAAGATCGAGGTTAGGGGTAACCCTAATCCTATTATCTCGTTTTCAGTCTGAAAATAAAATATCAGCAACGACGACTGTTGTATTCATCTTACTTGCCCCTTGACTTGCATATAGTACGAGTAAAAGGACTTATGATCAGCACCTGTGCTAGATATGAGAGAGTAATGAGGTATCTCTACAAAGCTGTTGAAGCCAATAGTTTTTCGAAAAACAAAAGTTACTGCTAGCTTTAGCTATCTTGGCAGTTTGAAGGGTGTAGTCGTGATCTACTTGATAAAAAATTTTCTATTTCATCAATGAAAAAACCACCGCAACAAAGAAAATACCTTGCCGTATTTCAGCGATTGCGATCCGAGAGCACAAAAACAGGTGTCATAGCCAGTAAAATCCCATTTTTTGAGATCGTTGAGTTGATCAAAGTTCTCGCAGAACAGAATGTCAAGCTTCTTCTTTTTATCCTCTATTTACCAACCATAAATAGACATATTAATTTGTTTCTCTCTTGATTTGTTGAACCTGGAAGCGACTCCCATCGGTCAATCGTTCTTCGTACCACAACGGTTACTTTATCCCATTTAGGTGACGCCAGAAGTTCATCGACAAGTTCCTTGGAAACCATTCATTGTCATTTCATCGAAAAAGAGAAGCAGTACTCTTCCAGTGGCGCCTGATCCTCCGAAGACAAGTGCTTTCAAATTTTTAGCTTTATATTAGATAAGATATTTGATATCCCCTTCAGTTTCTTACTTGCAGGTTCGACCATTATCAGAAAAATACTACTGACTCACACAGGGCTTTCGATTTTATTGCTTAATACCAAGATTCACGAAGTAAAATTTGAATCCCACCCTATTTTAGTAAATTAATTTTTAAATTCATAATTCAGAGCAGACAGGTCTAAAACCCCTCAACAATGGCTAATTCACTCAAAGTTTGGAGAAGTTCTCTAGTCGAAGGCGACCAGCAGAGAAGACTCTCAGAAACAGCTCTGTATACTCCAAAAACCGCAAAAGCGAGCGCTCATAAGGTCTTTACTTATGAAATAAATGAGTTTTTCATCCCGTTTCAGCCAAACATGTGGTTCTTCCCTTATTTCTGCTCAAATTTCATTGAGGACAACCTCGAAAACTACGGGGGTGAAAAACTCATCACTTACTACAGCAATGATGAGTATGAAAGCCTATTGCGACGGCTCCGTGACAGGATCAGAGTTCCTCGCATGATGCAGGACTTCATAAGCATAATAATGCTTGCATCGCTGCTTTTCCTAGCAGCGACGGTGTTCCAGTTCTTCTTAAGCTCGAGAGCAGGAAGCTTATCGGAGGAAAGAAAGAAATCGTTTCAGTTCATTTGGCTAACGGGTTTAATTGCTGAGATCGTGCTGTTTGTATTGGTTGCAATACTGAGAGAGGTGGTTAAATGTAAAATTGACTCTGAATTGGCTGAAGCAAACAAATATTCCGGAATTATCTCGAGTATTTCTTGGCAGCGAGAAGGAAAGTTCCTCAAGCTGAAAGTCGTCAAGAATAATCTTGAAGAAGGTGGAGTATCTGCGATGGGATCTAAATTGCTTAATGGAACGGAGTTTATGGAATCATCCAAATTGGAAGAGTCTTATTACAAACTCACGTGAGGAAGTAAATAGAGTTTTCTCTGTCAAGTTCAGAAATGAATGAGAGTCTAATGTGTTTACTTTTTTTAATAAAGCAAGGTAGGAAATTAGTATGGTTTGAAAAAATTTCTGTCGTATATAAGATAATTGTTTCAAATCAAGGTATTCATATGAGCAATGGCTAATTTTATGATTTCAGATGCAGCGATCAAGATATCAGATCTCTTTTGACATGGAAATATCGAATTATATCTAAATAGTATTTATTCTACTAAACCTACCGTTTCCTAAAGATGTGTACTCGTTTAAATTTTATTAGGCATAAATACCTTTAGCTATGACTTTAACAAACAAGAATGAAGTTTTGAATACAAGGAACAAGTGCAGTTAGTTGCAAGAGAGAGCTGCTCTAGTTACCTACTTTATTTATGATACGGTTTAATTCTTGAGTGCAAAATTAAACCAATAAAAGCTGAATATCAAAGCACGCATCAATCAATTGCATTAATTTTCCAGAAATGAATGACGACCTGCTGGTGCCAGAAGACACAAAGGCCGAAGCTCCCATAAAGCCTAAAACCAAAGAATACAACTGCAGTTATTTGGACCTCAAGACTGGGTCCTGGGTCGACGCTAAAACCTTTATCGTAAAAACAGACAAGGAGGAGATTTTCTATCTCACCAACTACAACTCCAAATCTCAAGAAACAAAAGAAATATTCATCACCTACAACTTCGGGGCTTCCTATTCTCGCGTTTTGCCTTCTGACTTGACCGAAAATGCCCATGAAAACGACGGAATCAGCAAAATAGGCGGAATTTCAAAGCATTTGCCTAAAATACGCGTCGTGGGCCAAAATGTGTGCTATGTCATCTTCAAAACTTTAGAGAAAATGGTGGTGAGACCCGATAAAAAGGGAGATAGAATATGGCAGCCGCCATCGAAACAAGACCAATATCACATCTTTTCCTTCAAATTTAAAGAGGATGACATGCAAGTACTCTCCTCGATCAAACAGAAGATATCCCGCGCCAATTTCCGCTTACGCTACTTCCGACACGGCCTGAGATTCCAGATTGAGCAGCGGATACATTACCTCACATACAAAAGCATAAAGCAAGTCCTGCGCCTCATCGCGAATCTAATGGGAATCGCTCTGAACCTAAATGGCCGAGAAACGATACAGAAGCTATTCGATTTAGTCCTCGAAGACTCAAATCAGCTCAGACAGTTCAAAAAGATCATTTCCAGTCCGGTATTTCTCACAGAAATAAGAAGCTTAGTGTATAAAACAGTGTGCGGTCTGGGCCTGTTCCCTTCCTTTGTAGAAATAAACACCATGGAGGAGAGCTCCGTTATGCTTTGGATCAAAAAGATGCTGAGTAACGCTGTCAGCGCGCCTTGGGGTTCAAGTCACCACGCTTCATTCTCAGTCGGAAACCATCGTTACTCGTTCATTCACGTTCCAGGGAATCCAAGCATGCAGAATAAAGTTAGCGTCAGTCTGGATATCCGGCGAGACTTCCGGTCCTCCCAGTCAAAATTCAATTATTTCAGGCTTCAGTTCTTTGATTTTTTCCCAATGAACAGCTGGATCGACGAAATCACGAATTTTATCCGAGAAGCATTAGAATTGGTTCAGATCCTGCAAGACGATGACAACATTTTCTTTCCAAATGTTTTAAAAGTGATGAGCTATAGGATTTCACTGTTGCTATCAGAGAACTCATTCCCAGGGAAAATCGCCAGTGAGTTCGAAGACAGGTATTCAGGCCTATTCGTGAGAGAGAAGGGGCTGAACCACTCAACTACTCACATGAGTAAAAAAATCCTGAGGTCATTTGGAAACTCGGTGAATAAAATGCAAAAAGGGGAGTTAGTTTTCCTCAAGCTCACGAATTTGATCGCTGATGCCGAGATAAGAGGATATTCGCAATTTAGTAACAACTGTCAAACTGTCGTGTCGGAGATTGTGAATCTTTTCTGCTCGAATTTCCATCAGCTGCTTGAGCCACTGATCACGCAGTCTCTGCAAATGAATGATTTTGGAAAGTCGACCATTTACGAAGCTATGCATGAAAATTTTGATGTTTTCGCCTCGTATTTCAACAAAAATTTACCGATGAAAATACTTCCATTCAATCTGAAGCATCAGCTCTCATATTTTGGCAACTACAGCGACGAGGATACGTGCAAGCTGTTAGATTCAAAAAAATTCGATAAGATACGAAACCATTTTGATGATTACTATAAAAAGCCTGAGGTTGTCAAATTCCTCAAAACAGTGGATTATTCCTATAAAAACGGACTGAGTTTGCTTCGAGATGACATTGCGAGAAGCTTTGAGGATGGAACAGGCTCAAAATGGTCAAATTCTATTCTAGAAAATGGCATAAACCCGAAAACGGTGGAGTTAGAGAATGACTCCAAGAAAAAGAGCTTTGTGGAGCTTCGTAAGGTGGACAATACCTCGAGATCGCTGTCAGTTATGAATGCGAGTCAAAGCAAACAAAATGTCCCTAAGCTCGTGGATAATCCAGAGCAATTCGCGTTTATTTCCCACCTCGTGTGTATACTGTACAACGAATTGTTTACTATTAGGAAGAAGATCAAGATCAACACTGATACTCTCGATGATTTGAACTACAAGCTTGATGAAATACATCAGTCTGATTCGAAAAAGAAGGTAAAAAACAGCCAAAAATTAGTCGAGATGAAAGATAAACTCTTCAAAGAGAACAGTGAGCTGTATGCGAGGAAGTATGTGCTATCGCAGCATTACCAGGAAGCTTGCTATTACTATTATAACTCAGTTCGGCTGGGAGTTATCGAAAAATTCAATGATAATGCATCGTGCTTTGGGTATCTCATCATAAGAAATCCTGAGTATAAATCAGAAGAGAACGAGCAGGAAAGAGACCTCTTAGAGTCCATTTTAGAGAAAGATGATAAGAAATCCATGATCGAATGATGTTAAATTTTTTTCACAATTTTTTTCTTTTGAATTTGGATTTGTGTGTGAGTCTCGCTGGTGATAGTGATGGCTTTTCTTGTATTAAAGAGAGTTTGAAAATAATGAGTTTGATTTAATCAGAATAATATTTGAATCACAATAATGATAGCTTCAAGAAGATAGTATGAAATTTATTCTTTGGGTAAAACAGGCAATAACAGAACTCAGCTATTGGAAAATCGAATAGAAACAGCACTTTAATTCAAGAAATAATACATAATAATGATTGTATATCAACGCATAAGACTGGCTTCGTTTTTTCAAGTGATATCTAGCTCAATTCACATAAAAACATCAAATAATTTAGAAAAAGAACCTAGCCGAATACAATATAGAGTTTCTTATCATAAGGACGATGATATACTATCACTCAAAATTCATACGGAGTGGCTGCTGCTTTCTCACTTCAGCAGCAGAAACAAGCAACTACCAATCAGAAGCGCACTTCCGATCAAGCTCCATACATCAGGAAATTGGTGAAACAGGAGAATATCCCAGAGCAACGAATAGACTACTTGAGAATAGCTGAATGCGCTGACAAGTCGTGATGAGTCAGATTTCAATGCTCTTTGCGCAAAGGAGATGCCGATGATACTGCTTCCAGCAATACCAATAATTTTAACCACATCGATGAAAGAGATTGCAGGCCAATTTTCATTAAGCAGAAGCAGCCACCCTCCCAAGACAGCAAAAATCAAGGCATTGACATAAATTACGATAATATTCGTTTCATGCTCTTCATTGATTTTCGTCGTGATCAATTGGCTACCGGATGCGAGTCCCGTTGAAATCAAGCAAATAATGACTGCTGTAACATGACTGATACTATAGTCTTGCGGCTCCTGGAGAGGTTCTGGGTTGGCTTCATTTGTAGTTGGAGAAAATCCAGGTTGTGCTATTAGAAGCAGTCCTAAAATACAGCAAAATCCCACTCTTCCGAGGTTCCTTGGACTGCGTTCCTTGTAAACAATGCACTGTAACACTGAATTCAGTACTAAAATGATGGAATAGACGGAAATCGCTTCAGTTAGAGTCAGAAAACTCAGGCTATAGTAGAAGAGGCATATTCCTAAACCTCCAAGGGCCCCGATACATAGCATTTGCTGAGAAAACGAGTGAGTCACTACTGAAATCTTTCCTGTAAAAAACAAGTGGCAGCAAAGAACCAGCAGTAGGATCATTGATCGGATAAAAAGCACTTCGGTTAGCTTTTCTGCTAATGTTTTGATTAGGACCGCCTGTAAGATCGCAAAGAACGCGCTGATTAGCATATCTCGGATACCGGAAGATGCTTTTGGTTTCATCATCAACTTATGACGTTGTGGAGCAGATGCAGGCGAGTCCGGAGTCGAACTGAAGAGTAGATAAGGCATTCGACAGTTTTCGAAATCATGAAAGTCCTCGTCTAAATCTATCTTTAACTATCGCGAGTGATTATGTCAAACAAGACAAGAATGCATGAATTACTGTTGTTTGTGTATTGACTTGGGTTACAGGCTCTCTTTCCATTAAATATCTTTAAATTTTGTAAATATATGTTTTTGAACATGGAGAACTATAAGAAAATCCAGTATTCGAAAAATTACTGATTCGAAGAGTTACCGGCTCGCATTGAATAAAAATATTTTAGGATGTTTAATGCTTAACAGTACTGCTATTTTCCAACCAAAAGAGAGTGTTGCTAAAGACTCAAAGATAAAATAGTGAGCAGGCTGGCTAACTTCGAAATATAAAATATTTTCGTAGGAGAGGGTGATTCTCTTTCCTCAAGCAAGAAAAAGTAATGAAATCAGTTTCGAAGAGCGATGTAAGGAAGTCAATTAACTTTGAGAATCAGGTTAATCATTGGAATCAGATTTGCTGTTTTAGTTTGCCTTCTATAGTTGTGCGTTCTGCTAAAATACCAGGTTAATAGCGATTTTCATACGCTTTGATTTTATTGTATCAGTAATTAAAGCAAATGAACTAATGGTATCGAGTTCACTTACTTTCGATCAATACTTGTTAAGTATCGCTTTATTAGTGGTTCGATAAAGGTAGGTAAAAATCAGTGAATTTGACCAAAATGAAGCAAGTGCTTCTTTCAGAACTTCGGCCCAATCAAATATATTCTAAAAATTTATTTTGCTCAACTTTTGTTTCAAGCACTAAGACGAGGATTCAATTAGATAATTACCTTAATAAATAGATCTCAACGACTCTTCAACTTAGTTATCATTGTGTTTCGCCACTATTAACACAGGGCAATATTCTGATATCATTACTATTTAAGAATTAATAGGTGTCAATTTAACAGGGATCGGCTCATCCGCTTCGTACAGTATCCTCAATTTCATATTAAGTTCGTAGTCTTCTCTAATGCTCCAATTGAAATTCAAGAGCATCAGCGAAAATATCAGCTTTGATTCATTCATAGCTAAATGCTGGCCAATGCAATTCCTCGGTCCTGCGAAGAAAGGTGTGAAGCTAAACGGCTCACTATTCCCTTGGTGGTTCGCGTCAGGATGCCCTTTAACCCATCGATAAGGATTGAACTCTTCATAATTCTTATAGATTCCCGGATTGTAATTATTCGCCACCAGCAACACGCCCACCATCGTTCCTTTTGGAATGAATATATCATCAAGATAATGATCACTCATCGCAATCCTATTCCCAGCAATGGAGACTGGAGGCAATAGCCTGAGGGCTTCTCTCAGGAAAGCGTTCACGAACTCCAGTCCATTGAGCTGCTCAAGAGTCACTGCACTCGGATTCGGGATTTTATTCTTAATTTCATCGACCAAAGCATCGCGATATTTGGGATTCTTCTCCAAGTAGTACGTGGCCGCGGTCAGCAAATGAGCAGTTGTATCCATTCCAGCGACAAAGAAAGTCAAGAACTCATCAATAAGTTCGTCTTCGCTCAGGCCTTCACCTTTCTTCTCGCAGTCAAGCAAGATTTGAAGGAGATCTTTCGCTTTAGATGAAGTGTCCTCCTTTCTTTTCCGAATAATCCTCGCACTAAATTCACGAATCAGCCGAACCTTACGGAGGACCTCTCTATGGGAAGCGAAAAGACCCCAAGTTAGTGCCTTCCATCCGAAAAAATGGAAGAAAGGACTGTAAAAAAGCGCCATTACCTCGGCGAGAGCTTGCGTGAGATACTGGCTGACCGGCACGCCTTCAATGGACTGGTCATGGAAGTTGTTTCCAAAGAATGCTCGTCCAACTATCTCTCCAGTCAGTTTTTGAAACTCTTGGAGCATATTGAGTTCCTTCGAAGATTTCTTCCACTCTTTAAAGAACTCAAAGGTTGTGTCTCGGGCTTGAGGGATCATTTGTTGAAGAAATTCGTAGTGGAAGGCTTCGGAAATCGTTTTTCTGCGGGCTTTCCAAGCGTCTCCTTCAATTGTTAATAAGCTGTTAGGCATTAAAACCTTTAGGATCTTCGTGTTAGGAGACATGGCGTATTTGTCGTTGTGCTGAAGGCTTAGTTTAATGAGATTCGGATCGATTAATGTCATCATGATTCCAGGACCTAGATTAGCTGCAAAGAACCTTGTGCTCGGCTTGCTTTTCATAAATTTTTTCACGGCACCCCAAGAGTCTTTTGTTTCTTTCTCGCCTGCAGCGACGATCCGCAGACCTCCAATTAGAGGGAAGAAGTATGTGATACCGCCTTTGCTTTTTAATTTTCTGAGCCGCATATAAGGTCTGACGAAGAGAAAGGTAATAACCCACCATACTAAGATGCCAAAAACTATTTTCCAAAACATTTTTGGAGTTTTTAGAAATTCTGCTTTTTTAAATTGTGATAATAAATTTAAGATGTGGCCTGATTTTATATCTGAAAGAAAACTCAGACGATATCAAATGTTACTTTAAGATAGAATATTTAAATTTGAATGTGCGGATGCTTATCATTAGAGGAATTCTCCGTTTCCCAGCCCAAAAAAGCGAGTAAGCAACTTCTGTAGAGGCACGAATGTGAGATTATCGACGGGAAAAGGATGTTCTTGGAGAGAAAGAGTGTTTGTTAGAAGTTTCGATGCTATATTGAGGATAGGACAGAGTTTTCAAGCTCAGAGCTAGCAAAACTCAATGATGTATGAAGAAATAGATAATAGAAGGTATCTCATCTCTTCTAGTAATGAGCAGAGGGGATTTGTTGGTAGAACTTAGCAACTTTCCATGAATAAGTAGTTTTAATACGAATGAAAATAAGGTTAAGGCGCATATTGTTGTGATGCCTTTTCACTTTTTTCGAAAAGAAGGTGGTATTTTAGACGTCTTGAGGCTAGTGACATCACTTTTGAGGATACTTTGTCGAATTAGATTCTTCTACTCTATGAGTAGGGTTTTCTGGAGAATAGCACATTGCAAGAGAAATGAAACGCGAGATCGCCTTACAATGCTTATTCAATAATTTTGACTGAATGAAACAAATTCTAAAGTTTGAATTTAATCACATTCCTTCTTCAAGAAAGTTAGTATTGAATCTGAATTACTAATGTGCTTTCGTAATGAGAAGAATAGGAGTTTCTGATCTCTAACAAAAAACTTCTAACCTCTAATACTTCTTTTCAATAATGGCCCACAACTCTACTTATGCGTGACGTATGAAGAGCATTATTCGCTATTCACTAGCTTGATAAGAGCAATTTCCTTACCAAATTTGAGAAATGACATTGATTTTGAATTCTATTTCGCATTTCTTAATTCATTGTAACTATAGAGATACACTTAATTAATGCCCAATTAGATCACAGCAAACTTGTTTGATTTTTTTTTTTCAAAGCACTATTATTCATAATTATTTTTCAGAATCAATTGGCGTAAGTTTAATAGTAATTGGCTCTTCCGCTTCATAAAATGTTCTCGTTTTCATCCTGAGCGTGTATTCCTCTCTGATACTCCATTTAAAATTGAGGATCATAAGAGAAAATATCAACTTCGCTTCATTCATAGCTAAATGCTGTCCGATGCAATTTCTTGGTCCTGCAAAGAAAGGCGTAAAACTGAAAGGCTCGGAATTCCCTTTATGATTAGCATCAGGATGACCCTTTACCCATCGATAAGGATTGAACTCTTCTACATCCTTATAAATCGCTGGATTGTAGTTATTCGCGACCAACAGCACGCTCATCGTTGTTCCTTTCGGAATGAAGATATCATCGAGATAATGATCTTTCAACGCTATTCTATTAGAAACTATGGTCACGGGAGGGAACAGTCGAAGGGATTCTCTGAGAAACGCATGCACCAATTCCAGACCATTCACCTGCTCAAGAGTCACTGCACTCGGATTTGGAATTTTCTCGTTAATTTCAGCAAGTAAAGCGCTCAGATACTTCGGGTTCTTTTCCAAGTAGTAAGTCGCTGCAGTCAACAAATGAGCAGTTGTGTCCATTCCAGCGACGAAAAACGTCAAGAACTCATCAATGAGCTCGTCTTCAGAGAGACCCTTGCCATTCTTTTCAAAATCAAGGAGGATTTGAAGCAGATCCTTCGGCTGACTAGATGGTTCCGCTTTTCGTTTTCTAATGATTTTTGCACTGAATTCGCGAATCAGCCGAATCTTACGGAGGAGATTTCTATGAGAAGAGGAAAGTCCCCAGGTAACCCCCTTCCATCCAAACACCTGAAAAATAGGACTATAAAACTGAGCCATGAGTTCAACTAGCGCTTGGGCAAGGTACTGGCTCACAGGAACCCCTTCAATGTACTGATCATTAAAATGATTCCCGAAGAAAATCCTTCCAACAATTTCGCCGGTCAATTTTTCATACTCTTGGAGTATGTTGATTTCCGCTGAAGTTTTCTTCCATTCCTTGACAAAATCGAGGGTGGTATTTCGAACATGAGGGATCATTTGTTGAAGGATCTCGTAATGGAAAGCTTCTGAAATCAGCTTTCTGCGGTTCTTCCATGCAGTTCCTTCGAGGGCGAACAAGCTGCTTGGCATTAGAATTTTAAAAATCTTGATATTTGGAGCGATAGCGTATTTATCGCTGTTAGAAATAGCAAGTTTGATGAGGTTGGGATCAATCAATGTCATCATGATTGAAGGACCCATATTGGATGCGAAAAACCGAGTATTTGGCTTATCTTTAATTAATTTTTTCACGCCACCCCATGAGTCTCGATATTCTCTCTCACTTTTGCCGACGAGCAGTAGCCCTCCAATGAGAGGGAAGAAATAAGTATTTCCGCCTTTGTTTCTGAGTTTCCTCAGTTGGAGATAGGGTCTTACGATCAAAAAGGTAATAAACCACCAAATGAAGATGCCCAAAGCTAGTTTCCAAAACATCAAAGGGTGTTGTTTATGTTTGATCTTCTTCTTGATTTTTAATATCTTTTAAATTGTTTTAAACTTCGGATTCTCCTTATTTCTGATTGTAACTTCATGATTTTAATAGGAAACAAGGCAGTTTTTAGCTGTAAGCAAACATTGTTGGTACCAACAATGTTGAAGGCGTCACATGTATAAACAGTGAAAGAAATTATTAGAAAATGGAAATTTTATTTTGCAGATATAGATGTGATTGGATTCAAAGCCAGTAGAAACAAAAACTTTGAGGAGATAAAACAACTTGCTTTATCTTAAATGATAAGCAGGAACATGTACTATCAGGATATGTGAATTTAAGCATATATATCAACTTATAAAATCAAACAAACAATGTGAATGTATAAAATCGACGACTTTGTACAAAATACCGGGGCTCATCATAGAGGTACGAATAAATTTTCCTTATCAAATGTCTTGGAAATGCTTACTTTCTTTTAGAATATAGAGGAATTTGAATTCTTTTGAGAATTCTATATTGATTAATATTCACTTATTGTACATAAGCTTCGATAACTTTATAGTAGGCGTTAAAAAGCTTCAAGAGTTACAATTGAGAATTCCCATGAAAAAGCAAATAGTTTCCATGAAAGCTACGACTACATAATACCTTAAGCAGATAATCTTTATTTTGGAGATTGAAAGCCTGCGAAGAAGCGATTTTAGTCATTAGTTTTTCATCGGATGCACCGATTGCATTTATCAAGAGAATAAGATCAGCAATTCCAATATTTAACAACTCTCGAATCGGATAGAAATTGAATCCTGAAAAACCTATTCAACTTTATAGCCTCGAAGAATAATTATCGATGCATTAACAGGCAGAAATGCCATTCTCATTAAAGAACAAATCAAATCAATCTCTCATTTCGTCATTTATCATTAATAAAACCTGTTTACTAATTCATTGCTCATGGACTCAGCCGCGCTCTCATTTGAATAAAAAAGTATCCAATTATCCTACAACATCTGCTTTGAGTAATTCTGAAAAAATACTCTGCAATTTATATCTATTCTAATAAAATCGTCCTATTTCTCTACCTACATGTATCCATAGCAAGAACTATTTTCGGGTTTTGAAATAGTATGTCACCACAGACAACATTTAATTGGAAATACGAATGAATCCTTGGAATATGAAAAAATAATACGAATTCAAACCAAGCAAATTACAATTTAATCCACCTGAAGGCTCTTGCTATTTGAAGACAGCAATTAGTTAGTTGAAAAAAAGCCCCGTGTTATACGCAATAAAAATTTATAATTAAGTGAGTTATACTGCAAGTCATCTCCTGCTTATTAGTAAAACATGGTTTTAATGTAGTTCACAGCTGCGAATTCATAGCCATTTGCTTTTCAAGCACAGTTCTTATGTATAAACTTAGCTCTTTCTCACCAACTGTCGATTCTTTAAGCCACTGATGAGCTTTTATCTCCTTTATACTCAGCCTCTTCTCTGGTTTGACCTCAAGCATCCCTTGGATAAGGTCTCGGAAATCTGCACTGTAGAAGTGCTGCCTTTGTCCCTTCAAACCCTCATGAATTTTCCAAAAATCAACATATTTTTCCTCCACAATCAATCCATAAATCGCGTCAGAAGGCTTAGCTGCAGCGAAAGGAAGTATTCCACTCACCATCGTGAACAGAACGACACCTAACCCAAAAACATCAGCCTGAAATCCGTTATAATTGCTCTCTTCCAGCATTTCCGGTGAAAAATATTGAACTGTTCCAGCCGTTCCTTTCACTAAAGAATCCACATGCGACCGCAATGCAGTGCCAAAATCACATAACCTCAACGAGAAATTCTCATCGATAAGTATATTATCCGGCTTAAGATCAAGACGGCAAATTTCATCATTATGTAGATATTCCACTGCGTCCACAATTTGCTGAAAGCAGGCCCGAGCTATCTCTTCCGGAAGATAGCCAAGCGACGTAACGAGCTGCAGTAGGTCTCCATTTGGAGCATATTCTAAGGCCAAAGCAGAATAACAGTCGCACGGAAAGTTGAAATCTGGTGCGTTTACGTCAACTGGCAAAGGAATTAAAACCCGAGGGTAATAGCCTAAACATTCAATAACTCTGGGATGTGACAGCGATAGGAGCAGCTGAGCTTCATTTTCGATTGCTTTAGGGCTGATCTCCTTTTTGAAAAGTTTAATGACCTGAAGCTTGTGGGTTTGAATCTCTTCGACTAGCAAAATACTACGATAGATCATTGAAATCAGCAGAAAGAAAACGCTTTACGTGGAAGTCGAGCCGTGGTTGATACGAGTAATCGGCTCCCATTTGTCTAAGAAATAAACAGACGGACGAGGGTCGATGGGTTCCATGGTCTCGAATTACCTCTTCGTGTATTCCAAGAGAATCAATGCGATTATAAATCGATTAGAGATAAATTTATCAAGAGAAGCTGGAAAGAATAATTTAAGAAAGAAGTGCTTTTCTTAATAAGCTGACTCCTGTATTATTGGAGTTCTTAAAAATTCGATAGAATACTGCCAATGGTTCCTCAATATAAAATTATTTAGGATCCAGAAGATTTATATTTGTTTTATGAACAGAATCGCTGCAATTTTTGCTAACAGCTAATAATGTTAAATAGGGTTTTTCCAAGGCAAAATTTATGCAATTAAATTGAAATAAAATTTTCGAAATTTTCTTACTCAAAATGGGTTCTTTCAGTTTCCTTGAAAACGAACACACGCAGATCGACTAACTTTGTGCAGAGGGGTAGTTAGCAACGAGAAGAAGCATATTAGGGATTGGCTGAGTGGAATTTGCTCTGATCAGCCCATTAATTTTATATTTAAGAGCTTTAGAAAAATTTTTGTTCCAAGTTTTGAATCTGAATAAATTTTACTAATTGAGATCAGAATTGATATTTCGAAACTGACTTATTTCTGATGGATCGAAACTTTGATATCAGAATGACAAAATGGGTGCTCTTATTATTTTCTGGTTAATCATTTTGCTCTTCTTCGATATAATAGCAAGTCAAAAGGTGGCTAGCAAACGGAGTTTCAAAATGCTATGCAAGTGATTTCGCAATTGCATATGAATTTGCCCTTTTCATTCATTCGAAGCTTGAGAGCGAATTGATTAGCTGAGAGAGAGAGAAGCGTCATTAGGTGGTGTATTTAATTACCCCCAATAGTCATTCAGAGCGTTTTCTCAATATGTTGTGGATGTTCTTCCCTTTTTCAGTTTTAGTCAGCTGAAAAGGTATTGGAAAGAGCAAAGAAACTGACTGAACAGATTCGCGTCTGTAACTTGTCGGATTTAGTGCAGCGAAAATTAATCTAGAGCTTTTTATGAGATAAAATTAGCAGTATCCAGCAAATCGGTACTTCTGCTTTTCTTGATTCAATATCGCTACTTGTGGGCATGACTATTTCAAACTGCCAGATCTTATTGCCATGCGAAGGAATGCACCCGACAAAAGTTACTGTCTTCATTTCGATCAACGCTTGTTTTTGCGTTGAAGAGATGGAACTGCTGGCTGCTACAGGAAACTTGACTAGCCACTATAAGTTTCTTCTCGTTCGTTGCGAAAATTACAAAAGTTTGTGCTTTTTTCTCCAACCTCTATCCATTAAATTTTACAAGAGATAGAGAGAGAAGTATTGAATTATATCAAACAAATCTATTCTTGATGCTACGGAGCAGCGAAATTTGGAAAATTTGAGAATATTTATATTCCTGCTATGTACAGGTTAGAATGCGTTTCTATACTCTAAAGAAATCATACGAAAAATTTTTGTTAACAATTAACAATTAACAATTAATTTAGATTCTGAACTGTTTTGATTGTTATAGATTACTGAGACGATAAAATCTTAGCATCTTTAGTGATCATCATCTTTTCAATATTTTCACTTTTTACAGTGGTGTACGATGTGCTCTTCACCTGACTGTCCTTTTGGAGGTAGTATTTAACTATACCTCCGAGCGACTTGTCAGACAGAGTCAGTCCTTTGACCCATTCGTGGCATTTGATGCTTTTAATACTCAATCTCTCATCAACTTTATAAGCAAGCATTTTCTGAATCAAATCCCTAAAGCTCTGATTGTAAAACTGAGCTCCTTGCTTCCTCGTCCCTGAATGATATTTCCAAAACTCTTCATAATTCTTGTAAGCAATCAGGTTGTATAAAGGATCTTCGAGCTTTGCTTCCCCGAAAGGCAGAGTGCCAACCACCATAGAAAACAGCGTGACTCCAAGAGCAAATAAATCGGCTTGGAATCCACTATATTTCAAGTTTAGATGCATCTCAGGCGAGAAATAAGGCGGTGTCCCTGCCGTTTCTTTCAAACCAGTTCTCCCTGACGTCTCAAGCGCCAAGCCGAAGTCAGCCAATTTAACACAGTAATTTTCGTCCAGGAGGATATTGTCCGGTTTTATATCAAGATGACAAACTCCCGCTTCATGAATGCACTCAAGAGCATCGACAAGCTGCAAAAAGTACGTTCTAGCGACCGTTTCCGGTAGACAGCCAAGGGATTTTGTCAGTTTTACAAGATCGCCATTTGGCACGTATTCTAGCACCAATGCTGGGAGAATAAGAGGCTGGGTGTTCCAAGATGCTGTGGGAGAGTCGTCTGAGGGTGGAAGGATGATCTGAGGGAAAAACTGTATTGCAGAGCAGACTCTGGGATGGGAGATCGAAAGAGTGATTTTGGCCTCATACTGACAAGTGTCGGGATCGACTGTAGGCTTGAAGAGCTTGAGGGCTTGCTGCTTTCCAGACGGAACTTCTTTAACAAGGAAAACGCTATTTGACGAGAACAAATCAGATCGGAATGAAAAGAAATGAGTTACTCGCAAGTTGAGCCTTGATCAATGCGCTCCATGGAGTTCCACTTATCAAAGAAGTGGACAGCATAATTGGTTTTGAATTTCATGGTCAGGCAGGCCACGTAAGCGATTCTATGGAATATTAAATGTATTATAGAGGCTGAAAGCTTTCAGAGGTTAAATTAAATCATTTGGAATCATCCCTATTAAGCTTTTAATTAACTCACGTAACAGCCCATTTGCTGAGAACCAAGCAAAATCTAAAGAAAAAAAAAAAACTGAGAACTTAATTAAATAAGCTCCTGATTCAAATTTAATCATCAGAAATGTTTAACAGCTTGGGATATTTTAGGTGAAAAGAGAGGAAACGGTTCTTCAATCCCAATAAGCCAAGGCAAGAAAGAGTCAATAATGCAGGAAGAGGGAGTTTTGTGAAAGTTATCCGGTTTAGCAGGCGCAGGCTCGAGGTCCTCCGATTTTTTTTTTCTTAATGCAAACAAGAAGTTTAGATGGTCAGTGGAGAGAAGATTAGTAGAAGCTCAATATATGAAGGAGAGAAGCAGTGAGAAAGCTATTTTTTGATTCTGTGACGTTGTTTAGAAAATTAGAAGTAAGATAGCAATTTTTTTTTTGCATAGAATACAGTCTAACGTAAACAAATGCAAAATTTGATTTCTTAATGCTGACCAAACCAATATCAATTGATTCAAGAGAAGAATTGTGCCGCTAATAGTATTGAGAGCCTCCTCTATAGCAATAGATTCAACATAAGATGGATATTCTCGAAATCATAGAGAAAGAGATAGAAAAACAGATCTTCAAACCTGTCAGTTGAGACAGAGATACCGGTCTTTCCAGCGGAATCTTAATGAGGGGAGAGAAAGAACATTGAAAGGATAATTTTGGTTTGACAACATGAAGTCCCATATCAACGTCCGTTATAGGTGCCGAATTCAGCAATTTCTGATCAGCTATAACGTCCTTTTGACTTAGCGTTTTTCAGAAACCCAGTTTGCTTGACCCTATGAATCTGATTCCATAGCAGATAGAACTCTGAGAAAATCTGAGAATCTAAAACAGTCATATCCAAATAAATTAATCAATTTAAAATTTAGCCGATCCTTTCAAAACTTGACCTTCCGACGGAGTCAGTGGCAGGTAGATCCTTCCAAACGAAGAAAATTGCAGAAACTAAAGACTCCATTGATAATTTCTAAGTTGCTTAGTGTCAAATTGGCTCAAAAATCGAGTTTATCTCTTCAAAACAAGCAATTAATCAAGAATATTCTTTTCAAGAAACTCAAGCAAGGACAACTCCTACCTCAAACTACTAAATTCATACTTCACGCGAAACAGGTTAGCACACATTAGTTTTTGCAATCTCCAATACAAATGAAGTGATTTCATCTATTATAAGGAATCCCTGGACGACAGTGGACAGAACTTTCCAAGTTTCCAATTCTCCACCTTCTTTCCCTCCAATACTCGGTTCAGAGTAAATTGCTTTGAGTATAATAATACTCTGTTTTCCTTCTGATTCTAATTTCTTGATTATGAGTCGTCCACCTCAAATAGTTTCTGCGATTGTGGTGAACTTATTTTGTGTCCCTTATTGATATCGATATACATTCAGAGTCTTTTTGAGCAATATCTGATAAATGACTCTGAAGCATTCCTAGACGACTCAAAAGCAATCTTGCAGTAATATTTTTTGCTGATTTACGCATTCATGTGAATCATCATATCACATAATAGAGCCATATATGATAATATCTTTGGCAAATCAAGGAATTACATT